>Ga0272441_10007505_pt1 | contig 17703 bp, 6 predicted proteins | sample SSMProp6N_FD_193582 | JGI IMG/M metagenome (GOLD analysis project Ga0272441, IMG submission 193582) | Marine sediment archaeal communities from Little Sippewissett salt marsh, Falmouth, MA, United States - SSM-Prop-6N | ecosystem: Environmental > Aquatic > Marine > Wetlands > Sediment ... | reverse complement strand
TTTGATTTGTGTTACCTAGAAAAGAACCAAGCCGGAAATAGGCATGTTAGCCGAAGCGTTGGAGAGTGTTTTGTGAAACTGATCTTTGAGAAAAGCGTGCCCGGCCGCAGGGCGGTTCAGACGGGCCCCAGTGACGTGCCGAGATTGAAGGTCAAAAAGAGCCTGCTCCGTCGAGAGCCTCCTCGACTACCCGAGCTCAGCGAGCTCGACGTCGTCAGGCACTTTACCGAATTGTCGCGCCGCAACTTCGGCGTGGACAGCAATTTCTATCCGCTCGGCTCGTGCACGATGAAATACAATCCGAAGGTGACCGAGGTGATCGCCTCTTATATCGGTTTCGCCGATTTGCACCCCTTGCTGCCTCAACTGCGGATGGGTGGTATGCTCACCCAGGGCGCCTTGTGCATTCTCCACGAGATGGATCTGCTGTTGCGCGAGATCACCGGCATGGCGGGTTTTACGATGCAGCCTCTGGCCGGAGCGCACGGGGAATTGACCGGTATGATGATTATGGCGGCCTACCATCGTCGGCGGGGCAACAGGAAAACGACCGTCCTGATTCCCGACAGCGCTCACGGAACGAATCCCGCCAGCGCCGCCATCGCCGGCTACGGCGTGGTCACCGTACCCAGCAATAAAGACGGCGTGATGGACGTGGACGCCGTCAAGGAGCATCTGAACGATGAGGTGGCCGGATTGATGCTGACCTGCCCGAATACGCTGGGCTTGTTCAATCCGCACGTGAAGGAAATCTGCGACCTGATCCACAGAGTGGACGGCCTGGCGTACTACGACGGGGCCAACCTCAATGCGATCGTGGGCAAGGTCCGGCCGGGTGACTTCGGCTTCGACATCGTGCATGTGAATTTACACAAGACCTTCGCGACGCCGCACGGCGGGGGCGGACCGGGCGCCGGCCCCGTCGGCGTAACGGAAAAGCTGCTGCCGTTTCTGCCGGTCTCCATCGTCGTTAAACGGGACGACGGGACGTACGTGCTGGAGTACGACCATCCGGAGTCCATCGGATATATTGCGCCGTTCTATGGCAACTTTGGGGTGGTGTTAAGGGCGTATGTTTATACCTTGATGCTCGGTAAGGAAGGACTGCGTCGGGTCGCGGAAAACGCCGTGCTCAACGCCAACTATGTCAAAGAGAAACTCAAGGGCCATTACAAAGTGGCCGTGGATAAGCTGTGCAAACATGAGTGCGTGTTGAGTGTTTCCGAGCCAATGGCCCGCAACGGCATTCGCGCGATCGACGTGGCCAAAGCCCTCATCGATAAAGGGTTTCATCCCCCGACCGTGTATTTTCCGGCCATCGTGAAAGAGGCGATGATGATTGAGCCGACCGAGACCGAGAGCAAGGAGACCCTGGATTCCTTCGTCGAAGCGATGATCGAGATTGCCGAACGAGCTGGAACCGCCCCGGAGGAGCTCAAAGCCGCCCCTAAAATGACGGTCGTCTCCCGGCCGGATGAAACACGCGCCGCAAAACACCTGAACATCGCTTCTCTATAGGGGTTTCATGCGTTTTATCGGCCTGTTGGCATAAGGGCTCTCTCTTCAACGCCGTGGAGAAAGCGTGCTATTTTCTTGACCTAAGGGCCTGTATTAAGGTATAATAGAGAGTAGTTCTGGAACCCTCTATAGAGAATAATGAGGTGAAAGGGTGAGCCATTCAAATGGGTCGGGTATCTCCATCGAGCTTCAGTGGTGACATCCTGGGGGATTGAATTCGCATCCTGTCTAAACGATTGGATCGTAGGTAGAATCAGATGAAGTGTAAGGGTGTTATTCTTGTCGTTGCTCGGAGTTCAGGGGTCGGTGGATGGAGGACTGAAAACGAACGTAAGACTTTCGTCTTCTGTTTTCTGACGTTTGTTTTCTGTCTTCTGTTTTTATCCGGCGGCCTGTGGGCGCGACCGACCACGACGTATGAAGCTGAGAGGGTCGTGACGGGCTGGCTGCAAGGCGGTTTCGAGCCGTTCGGCATGCACCTCGGCCGGCGCGTCATCGATGTGGAATCCTTCGTCAATGATGAGGGCCGTCCGGTGTATTACATTGTTCACCTCCAGCCGTCCGGTTTTGTGATCGTCCCGGCGGATGATTCGGTCGAGCCGATTATCGGCTTTGCTGATGACGGGATATTCGATCCGTCGTGGGAGAATCCGCTTGGAGCACTTGTTTCCAGCGACCTTCGCGCGCGCATTATAGGGGCCCGAGATTCGTTCGTACTCCAGACAGACCTCAAGGCAGATGCCTCCCATCGTCCTCAGGACAAGTGGCGAAGTCTGATCGACCGCGCCGAGAATCCCGGGGAATACCGATTAATGGGCCTGATGGGTGTCCGGGACGTTCGCGTGATACCACTGTTACAGAGCGAATGGGGTCAGACGATGGTTTGCGGAGAGTATTGCTACAACTATTATATTCCCAAGCATTACCCCTGCGGATGTCTGGCAACCTCGATGGCCCAGGTGATGCGCTATTTCCGTTATCCCGTCGCGGGCATCGGTGTCCGCGAGTTCGAGATCACCGTGGACGGGATTCAACAAATCGCTCAGACCCGCGGCGGCGACGGCCTCGGCGGGCCGTATCGTTGGGACGATATGGTTTTAAGGCCCCGGTTTGATTGCAGCGCCGTCACAGAGATCCACCGTCAGGCCATTGGATCGCTCTGCTATGATGCCGCGATTGCGGTGAAGATGGTTTTTGAGTCCGGCGGTTCGGCTTCTTTTTTAGAGGATGGGAAAGATGCGCTGATCGACACCTTTCAGTACGGCCATGCGATTTTGGCGTATGATTCCGGGCACGACATCAGCGTGCATCTCAGAGAGATCATCAATCCCAACCTCGATGCAAAAACCCCCGTGATTCTTGCCGTTATCAACCCGGGCTTTCCTGAAAGCGGGCACGCGGTTGTCTGCGACGGCTATGGATTCGAGTCCGCGACGTTGTATCACCACCTGAACATGGGCTGGGATGGAATCGGTGACGTCTGGTACAGCCTGCCGGACATCCGTGCACCACGAGCACAATACGAATCGGTGTTCGGATGCATCTACAATATTCAGATCTCGGACAACGGGGAGATCATCAGCGGGCGTGTCCTCAACCCGGACGGTCAACCGGTTTTCAATGTCCCCGTCTATGCCGTCCCTGGGACTTTTGACGGAGAAGTAGGAGGACAGGTCTCTTATGCGACTGTAACCGATGATCGCGGGATATATGCCCTGGTGGGATTAGACCCGAACACGGCTTATACCGTGTGGCCGGAGGCGGAGGGATACGTTTTCTCAAGCCGGTCGGTTGAGACGGGAAGCTCGCGCGACAATGTTGCTTTCTCGGGCAACCGGTGGGGCGTTGATTTCTACGCCGTATCCGTGCTGAACCCTCCATCGCCGGGATGTATCTATGTGGATGCCGACGCCCCCGGCGATCCTCATCCTAACGATCCGACGCGATCCGATCCGGAAGAGGATGGTTCGGCGGAGCACCCGTTTGACGCCATCCAGGAGGCGATCGATGCGGCTGCTCACGGTGAGGTTGTCGTTATTCTCGGCGGAACCTACACCGGTACCGGCAACCGGGACCTGGACTTTAAGGGTAAGGCGATCACGGTTCGCGGTGAAGATCCGAACGAGCCGGACCGTGTGATCATCGATTGCCAGGGCCGTGTGGGTGAGCCGCACCGGGGATTCGCGTTCCATAGCTACGAGATGCCTTTGTCGGTGCTGGACGGCGTGACGGTCACGGGGGGCTATTATGAGTCGGGCGGCGGCCTATATTGCGAAAACTGCGCCCAACCGACGGTGATGAACTGTACCTTCGTTCGCAATTCGGCTTCGGTCGGCGGGGCCATCTACAACGAAAACGCCGGCCCGATAGTGACCGGCTGCTCGTTCAACAGCAATACAGCCGAGGCCGGCGGTGCGATCTATAATTATGGAGAGCAGGCCGCGTGCAGTCCGGTTTTTACCGACTGCGTCTTCTCCGACAACACCGCAACCTACAATGGCGGGGCCATGTATAATCTGGGACAGAGTGCCGTGCCGGTCGTGACGCATTGTACATTCGTTCGGAACACTGTCTCGACCGGCGGGGGCGGCGCCATACGCAACAACGTCTCCTCTACTGTCACGCTGGCCCATTGTCTGTTCGTTGAGAACCTGGCGGCGACGTTCGGCGGGGCGATACGCTGCTCCAATGGAAGCCGCGTCGAATTGACCAATTGCACGCTCAGCGGCAACTCAGCCGGCAATGGAAACGCTTTGGCGTGCACGCTGGATGACGGTCGCCTGAAATCCCCGTGCACCGTTGATATCCAAAATTGCATCCTCTTCAACGGCGACGGCGAGATTTACAACAAGGACAATTCGACCCTCACGGTGACGTACAGCAACGTCGAGGGCGGCGCCGGCGAAGGGCCCTGGCCGGGCGAAGGTAACATCGACGCCGATCCCCTTTTCACCGATCCGCTCAGGGCCGATTATCACTTAATGTCCCAGGCCGGGCGCTGGGATCCCCAAAGCCAAACCTGGCTACGCGACAAGGTGACAAGCCCCTGCATCGACGCCGGAGATCCGGGCATCCCTGTCGATCTGGAGCCGCCCCCCCATGGCGATCTCATCAACATGGGCGCCTACGGCGGCACCCCGGAAGCCAGCAAATCATACGGTCATCCCTGAGCAAATGAGTGTGGTTGATCTTACCAGTCTTCCGGTTCTTCCTCGTCTTCGGGTGTACAAACGCAATTTTCCGCCGGCTCCCGGCAGCCGGAGCAGACCCCGTCTTCGATCGGGGCGCCGCAGGTTTTGCAGGGTGTGCATCCACATTTCTGACACATCTTTTATGCGCCTTAAAAAGAGTATTGAATTGTTTGTTGGTTCATTTCACAAGCCGGGCCGTTCAGTCCGAGCGGCCAACGGCGCCGTTATAGTACGTCTCCGCAAAAGAAAAGCAATAGCGTAGAATTTTTTTTTATGTGCATGGTTTTATATAGTGTTCCCGTCCACAGTTCTGGAGTTCTAATACGCATATGTTTCAGGTTTTCCATAGAATTCCATGCTATGGCTTTTTGCCATTAGTGGTTTCGTTTGCTATAGAGGGTTTGGCGCCTGCCGCGGTTAGGAGTTCGACGATGTCCCGGTGCTTTCTCGCACGGGCCAGGTCCAGCGGAGTCTGACCTTTTTTGGTTTTTGCATGGATATCCGCGCCGTGATCGAGTAACAGTTTAACCATTTTCTTGTGGTCGTATTTGGCTGCCTCGTGCAAGGGAGTTTCGCCTTCTCTATCCTTTGTATTGACGTCGGCGCCCTTGGATATCAGTAGTTCAACGAGAGCGTAGGAGCTTCTGTCACCCGCAAGGTGCAGTAGTGTTTCGCTGTTTTTATCCTTTCCCATAATGCCAGCGCCTTGAGAGATAAGAAACGCCGCCAGCGTGTCATGGCGTGAAAAGATTGCAGTTCTCAACGGCGTATTTTCACGGTCGTCTTTTGCATTGATATCGGCCCCGTTCTTGAGGAGCACCTCAGCGGCCTCGCGGGATCCGTACTGGGCTGCCTCGTGAAGGAGCGTCTCACCCCATTTATGTGTGGTATGGGTCACCGCGCCGTTGGCAATAAGGAGTTCAATGACCTCCCTTTGGTTTCTTTGGACGGCCCAAAATAGGGGTGGACGAGCGCCGCGGTTTTCCCAATTGACGTCGGCGCCGTTTGAGATGAGAATTTTAGCCACTTCCGTGTAACCTTGATGAGCTGCTCCATTCAGCGGGCTATGGTTGCCTTCGTCGCTCGCATTGACGTCGGCGCCATGGGCAAGCAACAATTCCGTCAGGCTTTTATTCCCGAGCCGGGCTGCGTGATGTAACGGCGACCGGCCGTAGTTACCGATTGCATTGACATCGGCGCCTTTCGAAATAAGAAGAGCGGCAATGTCGATTTGATGCCTCTCAACCGCCGAGTGCAAGGGCGTATCCCCGAGCCAAGTTGCCGCGTTGACGTCGGCTCCATTGTTCAGGAGAAACGCCGCAATATTCTCGTGCCCGCACCACGCCGCATAGTGTAATGGAGTATAACCGTATCTCTCTTTGGCGTTCACAACGGCGCCGGCTGAAATAAGCGCTCGAACTCGTTTAATATCACCCGCTTTGACAGCTTCGTGTAAGGCAGTTGTGGTTCCGGTGAATGAGTGGTGTTGTATATTCCTCGCACCGATATCGGCGCCTTTCGCCACGAGCAGTTTGACGATGTTCTTGTGACCGTTGTTCAGAGCGATATGCACGGGCCTGCCTCTGAGCCTGTCATTGTTCGCGTTGATATCGGCGCCTTTTTCAAGGAGCAGGTTGATGATCTCTATGTGGGCGTTTTCGGCGGCACAATGCAGCGGTGTGCCGCTACTCTCGTCTTTTCCCAAATTGACGTCCGCGCCGTTATTTATCAGCAGTACAACAACATCTTTATGGCCAAAGGAGGCTGCGTAGTGCAAAGGTGTGAAGCCGTTTTCGTGCCGGGCATTTACATCGGCCCCTTCAGAAATACGCGTTTCCACACACTGGAAGTCGCCGGTTTTGGCAGCATCATGCAAGGATGCCGTTTTGGCTGTGGATTGCTCCTTTTCTTCTGAAACCTTAGAAGATTCAGTTTGTCGTTCGATTTTCTCGGTGGGTTTTTTCCTGCATCCAGCGATTAGTGCAATCGACAACTCGATAAGGCATATAAGCTGAATGGTTCTTATGACGAGCTTTTTTTTATCACGACGAAGCCTTCTGCGCACCATAAAGGCCAGAGCCAGCAAGACCATTCCGGCTCCAACGAATGCGGTCCGGAGCATAGTAAGAGAAAGGAGAGAATGTGTATCGAACCCTTTCTCAGGTTTAAGACCTATCGCTCTTAGTGATCTGCCATCCGGGTCACCATTTTCGAAATCGCTATTCTGACCTATAATGATCTCTTCCCTGTTTCGAATGTTTTTCAGCTTGGGATACCCTGTATAAGCCCCTCTCGCATTTTCACTTAGAACGGTCCTTTCCCCGGAGCGTACGAGACCGTTTCGAAATCCGATTTTGTAGCGCGTAAGGATAGCCGGACCCATTTTGTACCGAGCACAGGCATAGCAGGTCCAATAGTCTATCTGGGAGTCGTCATTTCTGAAGGTTGTGGGTGGTTTGATCTCAGTCGCATCGAAAGACGCCGGGAGCCCCAGGCCGTATTTGTGGACTTCATCCACATTCGAGACCACCGCGTAGCGCAGTCCCATTGACCTGCCGTGCGTGTCTAAGAGGCTACGTCCGATTTTTTCATAATCCTCACGCTCTTCCGCTTTAATGCCTTCTCGATAATAGGCAATCAAAAGGTTTTCCAGCGTGAATGGTCCGATCTGCCCCTCCTCGTTGACAAGGTAGGAACCCCCGCAAATGGCTGTGCACGTCTTTTTGAGCATCCCCGTCGGCGGGGATACTCGTATCCAGGGATTGCGCATCCGTGGCATCGTTTTGGCGACGTGTTTTTCCACGACATCGTATATGGCTTGTGTGTCGATGGCGGATTCTTTCAATGAGAGTCTTCCGATATTCAACTGTAAACTTAGACTATTATCCCGTCCATACACCGAGACCATATATCGACGTTTGGGATCAAGACCGTAGAATTTGTTGAAAAGCCCATGCAGCTCTCGATCTTCGACAAGGACACGTGCCCTCAAGCGCTGGTAGAGCTCTCGGTAGTAGAACTCGACATTGTATGTCGTCCCCTCATGGCTGAATGAATAGGTTGCGAACATGGCTTCGTCGGTGTCAGAGATTTCATTCGGTTCTGTCAGGAAAGAAACTAAGCCCGGGCCGGGTCAGCCATGCGCTCGTATCAATAAATGTCGATGGCGTAAACACGGGCCTTCGTCTCGAAAATGCCTCGTTTGAGTCGCTTTGCGCGAGGCTCATACCGGAGATGAGTATGAAAAGAAGCATAGGTAGAACAAACCGGTGTTTTTCCATGACCGTTGTCCTCATAATGCCAGGTCCATTGAACGGCGAGTTTTGCGCTCTTGTCCTGAAAAAGTCAATTTGTACCCGCATGCTTCATATGATTTTACAGGATTAAAGAAAGTTTCTCAAGGGGAAATCTACTGTGTGAATTTCTGGATGACTAACAGATGATTCTCGATAGCCGTCTGATCCGGGGATTGTTTCTCAAAGGGCTTTGACATACAATGCGTTGATGGACCTTGGTTTGGACACAATGGTTCAGGAAATTATCTCTCGGCTTGATCCGCCGAAGGCGGACGGCGGCGGAGTGGTCAACGTCGAAGGGACGTGGGGATCGTTCGGGCCGATGCTGGTGGCGACGATTTCCGAAAAGCTCGGCCGGCCGATTCTGTACGTCCGTCCCCATATCGACGACGCCGATAAGGCCGCCGACGACTTGCAGACCTTCACGGGTCAACAGATCGAGGCCTTCGGCGCCTGGGAGGGCGAGGAAGACCTGGCGGATGCGACGGATGAGATTCGCGCACAGAGGCTGATGCTCGTATCTCGTATCTCGTCGCTCGTCTCTCGTTCGACAGAGGGCGAGTTTATTGTTCCGGCATCGGTGCAATCGCTTTGTCAGCCGGTTCCGAAGCCCGAGGCGATAGAGAAGGGCAGCCTGGCGTTGGAGGTCGAGAAGGAGGTCTCGCCGGAAGACGTGGTCAAGTGGTTGGTGGACAATCATTTCGAGCGCACCGAACGGGTGGATCTGCCGGGCCAATTTGCGCGGCGCGGCGGGATTGTGGATATTTACGCGCCGCTGGCGCTCAAGACTCAAGACGCAAGACCACAGATCCAAGACCAACGTCTGGAGTCCAAAGCTGAGGCGCTTCGGATCGAGTTCTTCGGTGATACGATCGAGAGCATTCGCGAGATCGACTTGGACACGCAGCGGTCGAGCCGGCAGATCGGGCGAATCAAGATCGTCTCGGCGATGTGCGAGACGGGAACTCAGCAAAGGGAGCTTCTGGTCAATATCCTACCGGAAGATACGATTGTTGTTTTTGAAGAGCCGGGCGAGATCGAGGAAGTGGCGAAGGTCTTTTTGGAAAGGGTCGAAGACGCGAGCCGGCTTTATTGCTGGTCGGATATTTTTGAAGCCGCAAAGCGTTTAACGCAACTCCATTTGTGTCGATTCGCCACGGGTCGGCCGGAGGATTTTCTCAAAGTCGATGTTCGCAGCGTGCAGCAATTCCAGCACAAGGCCACGTCCGTATGGTCGGGGCATAAGGCAGCGCTGGAAGAATTGGTGGGCGAGACGAAGCGCGGCAAAGAGGTGCGGCTTTATTGCGAGAGTTCGGCGGAAATCAAGCGCGTCGGGGAGATTGTCGAGGATATTAACCAAAAAATTCCGGCCAAACTCAAGTTGCTATTGGGATTCATCCACCAGGGCTTCGTCATCCGTTCGCTCAACACGATTATCGTCAGTCATCACGAGCTTTTCGGGCAATACGCGCTGCGACGAAGGCGCCGGCCCGCGCGGGCGACCTCGCCGGTCGATACGCTCAGCGACCTGCAGGAGGGCGACTACGTCGTTCACGCCTCCTATGGGATCGGCAAATTCCTGGGCGTCAAGGCGATACAGGAAAAAGGCGGCGTGAATGAGTATCTGACTATTGAATACGCCGATAGCGTGAAGATTCAGGTCTCCGTCCGTAATATCGCGTTGGTGCAGAAGTACATCGGGACCAGCCCGAAGCGGCCGAAGCTCAGCAAAGTCGGCTCGAAGCGATGGCAAAAGCAGAAACAGAAGGTTGCCTGCTCCGTTCACGACCTGGCCCTCGATCTGCTCGATGTGCAGGCCAAGCGTCAGGGGGCGGGCGGAATGGCGTTCGGCGAAGACTCGAATTGGCAGGTCGAGTTTGAGGAGTCGTTTGCGTATCAGGAGACGCCGGACCAGACGACCGCCATCCAGCAAATCAAAGCGGACATGCAGCAGCCGATTATCATGGACCGGCTGTTGTGCGGCGACGTCGGGTACGGCAAAACGGAGCTGGCGATGCGGGCGGCGTTCAAGGCGATCGAGAACGGCAAGCAGGTGGCCGTCCTGACGCCGACGACGGTGCTGTGCGTGCAGCACGGCAGGACGTTCACGGAGCGCTTCGCGGATTTTCCGGTTTGCATCGAGGTCTTGAACCGGTTCAAGACGACAAAGCAGGCACGGGACATCATCGCGCGGGCGAGGGAGGGCAAGGTGGACGTCTTGATCGGGACGCATCGGCTCTTAAGCGGTGACGTCGGATTCAAGGACCTCGGGCTTTTGGTCATTGACGAAGAGCAGCGATTCGGCGTCGAGCATAAAGAGAAGCTCAAGCGATTGCGGGTGAACGTGGACATTTTGACGATGACGGCCACGCCGATTCCGCGAACGTTGCACATGTCCCTGCTCGGGCTGCGGGACATCAGCTCGTTGGGGACGCCGCCGCTGGACCGGCGAAGCATCGTCACGACGGTCACCGCGTATAATAACGAATTGATCAAGAAAGCCGTCTATCGTGAGTTGAATCGTCAGGGACAGGTGTTTTTCTTGCATAACCGCGTCAAGACCATCGAGAAGAAGGCCTGGGAGCTTCAGAAACTCATCGGCGACGTTAAGATCGCCATCGCGCACGGCCAGATGGCCAAGAGCGAGCTCGAGAGGGCGATGATCGAGTTTGTAACGGGCGGGATCGACGTACTGGTCTGTACGACGATCATCGAGTCGGGGCTGGACATTCCGAACGCGAACACGATGATTATCAATGATGCGGACCGGTTCGGCCTGGCGGAGCTGCACCAACTGCGCGGCCGGGTGGGCCGGTATATGCATCGGGCGTATGCCTATATGCTGCTCCCGAAGTCGCGCTCGATTACGCCGCTGGCCGCCAGGCGATTGAAAGCGATTGAGGAATATTCGCATTTGGGCGCGGGCTTTCGGATCGCCCTGCGCGACCTGGAAATTCGCGGCGCGGGCAATATTTTAGGCGCCGAACAATCCGGGCACATCCAGACCGTCGGGTACCAGATGTATTGCGAGCTGCTCGCGGAGGCCGTCAGAAAGATGAAGAACGAGCCCGTCGAGCCGATTCCCACGGCAGTCATCGATTTGGGCTTTGCCACGTATATCCCCAAGAGCTACATCCCCATCAACCGGCACCGGATGGACGTCTATCGCAAGATCGCCGTGGCGAGAGTCGATGAGGAGCTGGAGCAGACGAGGAGTGAACTGGCGGATGTGTACGGGCCGGTACCGGAGGAGGTCGAACAGCTTCTGGAGCTGGCGGTGCTGCGGATCAAAGCGAGCCGACTGGGTATAAAAAGCATTGTTACTTCTGGCCGGGATGTGATATTCTCCTTTACCGATGATTTCGACGGTAACGTGCAATCTCTTTTGTCAACGATCTCAGGTAAGGTCTGGGTCTCGGACCGACAGACGGTGTATCTGCGCCTGGCCGAGAATTACTTTGAACCGGGAACGCTCATGACCGTATTGCGAAAAATTCTGGCGGAGGGAAAGAACAGTCAGTTAGTGAAACAAAAAAGTTGATGGTATTCAATCAGTAAGGAGGCCCACGATGAGTGCAAGCACAGAACGCATTATGATGGTCGGCGTGGTCATGCTTTGGGTGACCAGTTTGAGCTGGTCGGCGCCAGCGACGAGTCAGACGCTCGACATTGGCGACAAAGCGCCGGATTTCAACCTGCCCGGCGTCGATGGACGGCGCTACACGCTACGAGATTTCAGCAGGGCAGACATTCTGGTCGTTGTCTTTACCTGCAATCACTGTCCGACGGCCCAGGCCTATGAAGAACGCATCAAAAAACTGGCGGCGGATTATCGCAACCGAGGTGTCGCGCTGGTCGCCATTTCCCCCAACGATCCCCGAGCGGTTCGCCTGGACGAGCTGGGCTATTCGGATCTGGGCGATTCCTTCGAGGAGATGAAGATTCGCGCTGAGGATATGGCGTATAATTTCCCGTATCTCTATGATGGTGAGGAGCAAAAGATTTCTCGCGCCTACGGACCTCAAAGGACGCCCCATGTGTTTATCTTCGACAAGCAGCGAACGCTATGCTATGAAGGCCGGATCGATGATTCGGAAAAGCCCCAGCGTGTGAAATCCCGTGATGCGCGCCGGGCGATTGATGCGTTGTTGGCGGGGCGGAACGTTCCGGCGGCCAGAACCCCGACCATCGGGTGCTCGATCAAGTGGTCCAGCAAGCGGGAATCGGCCCAAAAGGCCTTCGAGAATTGGGCGAAAGAACCCGTCACTGTGGAAATGATCGACGTAAAGAGGATCGAGAAACTTATTAGGAACGACTCCGGGAAACTTCGCGTGATCACGATCTGGGCGAGCTGGAGCGGTCCGAGCGTCGAGCAGTTGGCGGAGTTCGTGACGATGAACCGGATGTACCGTCGCCGGGATTTCGAGTTGATCACGATCAATATCGATTCGCCAAAGCGGAAGGACAAGGTGCTTTCTATATTAAAGCAGCAGCAGGCCTCGTGCTGGAACTATATGTTTGATTCGGAAGATGAATACCCGCTCATGGCGGCGGTGGATAAGGAATTGCTCGGGGGCATTCCCTATACGATGATCGTTCAGCCGGGCGGGGACGTGATCTGTCGGCGCCTGGGCGTCGTGGATCCCCTCGAATTGAAAAAGACCGTCGTCGGATATCTGGGACGCTATTACAAATGACGGCATAAGGCACGAGGCATAAGACATACATCACAGGGAGTCCGTCTTATGCACTCGTGCTTTATATTCTTCGTTTTTAGCGCCCTGTGTAACTGGTGATGTAAACGATGTCCCGGCCGTACCAGGATCGTCCTTTCTTGAGTTTTCCTACCACCGTCAGGGTGAACGGGCCGCGGTCCGAGATCCTCTTCGAAAGCGCCGCCTCAGATATGGCGTTCAACAGCTCCATCTTATCGAATAGAGCGATGACTTTAACTCTCGTGGATGAGCTGTATATGATCTGGCGCGTTGCGCTGATCTTACCCGAATACGGTTCGGGCAGATAAAGTACCGGCGGCTCATCTGCGATATCCTCTTTTGCAATTCCCGCAGGCAAAATCGCGGTCACCTGTATGTCATACGTGTCGTCGGTATCCCTGATGATCTCGGGCAGAATACGGAATTCTTGAATCGCCGACGGTTCTTGGCCCGTGTTGATTTCATTGTCGTCCGGCGGATTTTGCGATTCGTCCGTCTGGTCGCTGCTAATCTTGACCGTGTTGATAATGATTTTATCCCGGGGCACGTCTTTATTAATTCGGACTTCCAGTGTTTCGCACGTTGTCGATTCGGCCGGAATAGACTTATAGGTCCAGGTAAACGTATGGGACATCTCATCATAGCTCCCGTGCTCCTTGTTGCCGGTGGCTGCGACAAAGGAGACTTCCGCCGGGAGGTAATCGACGACAATCACATTGGTTACGGGGAGATCGTTGTCATTGTCGAAACAGATGCTATATGTCACGACGTCGCCCGGATTGGCATACGTGGTTGAGCCGATAACATTCTCCCCAACGATGTGCTTTCGAATGTTGAGAGGTTTGAATTTTGTCATGGCCTCGGCGCTCGCCGTTATCGGGCGCGTTTCATCACAATCGAGCGTCACGGAATTCGTGATGATCGTCGCCGCAGGGGCGTTTTCGTTCACCTGGACAACCAGCTCCAGGGTCGCCCCAGTCTTCGGCGGGAGCATCCCGGAGAACCATGTGTAGGTATGCGTCTTGGCGTCGTATGCGCCGGACCCACTGTCGTCGACGGCTTTGACGAAGCTCACCTCCGGGGGCAGAATGTCCATAAGGGTCACGTTATGTACGGGAGAATCGTCCGCCATATTGTCGAAATGGATTTCGTATGTTATCGTTTCATTGCCAGAGACGAGGGGGATTTCACCCGGGGCGGCTCCAACGATACGCTTTGTGAGATTGAGTTGGTTCTGATAAGTCATCGCCTCAGCGCTTGCCGACGAGGGCGGCGTTTCTTTGCTGTCGATGATCGCGGTGTTGATAATGGTCATGCCCGGTTCGACGGCCTTGTCCACCTTGACGTCTAAATCCAGACAAACAGCCTCTCCGGGATACAGAGAGGAGAACGTCCACGTATAGGTGTGTTCGGTGGCGTCGTACTTTCCGGCGGGTGTTCCCTGGCCGACGCCGATGAATTGAACCTCGTCCGGGAGGTAGTCAACCACGGATACATCCGTCACGGGGAAATCATTATTGTGACTATCGAAACAGATCGTATAGGTGACGGACTCATCGGCATCGACGCGGGCGACCTCGCCTTCAGCCGTTCCGGAGATGCTCTTTGTTATATTCAGGGCATCCTTTTCAATGATAACATCCAACCTCGTTGTCGTGGGTGCGGTTTGGTTGGTGTTGATCGTTGCGGTGTTCGTGACGATTGTATCGGCTTCCACGCCTTTGTCCACCTCGACCGTAAGCTCCAGAGTCATCGTGGTTCCCTGCGGTAAAGACGGATAAATCCATTCATACGTATGCGTCGTGGGATCATACTGTCCGTTGACGCCGTCGTCGTCAGCCGTGACAAAAATAACCTCCTCCGGAAGTTGATCCGTGACCACCACGTCTGTGGCGGTAAAATCGTTGAAATTATCATAGTGAATACCGTAAGTGATCGTGGCGCCAGCAGCCACGACGGGTGTCTCGCCGGAATGGACGGTGCCACTTGCGCCTCGGATGAGTGTCTTTCTGAGATTCAGTGGATTGTAACCGATGTCTTTACCTGGAACGACCAAGTCCATCGGATTGCCGATATGCGGGATGATATCGATCTGGTTGAGTTTTGTATCATAGACTTTAAGATTGTCCCCGCCCGGTCCTTTTTTCAAACCGGTGGTCATGTACACATAACCCGTGGCGGGATCCACGCCGATCCCAATGACTCCAGCGTCGGGTTCCACTTGAACCTCTTTGATTTCGCCCGTGGCCAGGCGGTATTGAGTAAGATACATATTGCCGGCATAGCCTCCGCCGGTATAAAGGAACCCTCTCATGACGCCGAGGGCAATACACGTGGCAACACGGTCCAGTGTGATCGTTTCCATCAGCCTCCAGTCGGACGTTCTGTACACGGTGACTTTTTCGGTGCCGTTCGCCACGTAGAGCAGATCGTCGATTTCGTTCAAGGCAATGTCATAGATATTTGCTCTTTTGAGCGGAAATGGAGAATTCTCGACGTGAGTCAGGGTCGCTGTTTCAGGATCCCAATCATAGACATACAAGTCCTGCCATCTGAAGTTAGCCGTATAGAGCCGTTTGTTATCATGGTCGTAAACGATGCCGCCCAAATTATACGTGTCGGGCGCAATGGTTGTGCCCCTGCTCGTCATCGTTCTGGCATCCACCAACTGAATCACATCGGAAGTGTTGTAGGTAACGAATAAGTATTTCGAATCCGTGTCGATGGCCAATTCCACTGCACCGAGCATTCTGCGGGGTATGCGGTGTTCGACCTGAAAGGTCAGGGTGCCGTCCAGCTCGATATTGTAAGCCTGAAGCGGGTGCGTCGAATCCTCAAGACGTCCTTTGTCCGCGATAACGTACAGGGACTTTGCCATGACGTTCACTGGGACAACGGTTATCAGCACCACGATCGCCAGAAGTATGAGGAGTGCGTTGATCCGTAAGTCGTTTTTTCCGTTTTTTCTTTTCATGATCGAATTCCCGTCAAATAAAATCTCTGCCTTACATATTCGGCTCTTGATAAACAGTGGCGATCCGTCCCCATTTCAGTTATGTCCCGGATGCGAGAGGCCCGGTCTGTGGCGGGAGAAAACGGGTGAAGGAAGAAAAACCGGTTTTCACCACACCTCCATCTCCATTATGCTGCAATTAAATATAAATTATACACTATTTACATACATTTGTCAAGGAGAAATGCCGAGAATCCGCCGACCGGTTCACCCAATAAAAGACCCCCCGTTTGACGGTTATAGGGCGTTGTGCCGCTTTTTACGCGGCAAATCGTAAAAAAAAGAAAACTTTTAGTCAACTTGGGTCGATAATGTCATATGTGACCATTAAACCGAAAGGAACGAAACCAAGACCTGTGTTGAAAGGAGCGTGACCTATGACCAAGAGAATCGCATTGTTTGCTGTTATCTTTATCGTAATCGGACTCTCCGGTTCCATTGTGATGGCGCTGCCCCCCATGGGACCCCCAAGGGCCCTGGTGGGACAGGACCGGTGGGCGGTTGATGTGGGCGTGTCTCACTCGAAGATGGATTTGGAGGCGTTTGGGGAGGCTCGAGAGGATCCGGATGGCGCCGGATGGTTGCCGGCCAGTTACGCCGAGCATAACATTGAGGATTTGACATCGAATATGTTGCTGGGCCGCCTGAGCTACGGGGCGTATGACACCGTCGATGTCTTCGTGTGCCTGGGCCTGTCCGATGCGCAGGATGATATGACCGAAGAACTCGCCACGGGAGGCGACGGCAATAAATACACCGAATTGGATTGCAGCCATGGATTTGCCTATGGGCTGGGTGCACGGGCGACCTTCTGGCAGGAAGGCGACATCGTATGGGGTGGATTGATCCAGATCCTGTGGGAAAATCCGGGAGACGGTGATGTTGATTTGACACCTACGGACGGGGATCCAAGTAAGCTCTCGGGCGATGTGGAGATCGATCTCCAGGAAATCCAGGTTGCCGTGGGGCCGACGGTGCAGATGCAGGGTTTTTCAGTGTATGGCGGTCCTTTCCTGCATTTTGTGACCGGGGATATCGATATCGATGCGACGGGCACGGATTCGTTCAGTGCCGTTAACAGGGTGGATTTATCGCAGGATATCAGGGAAGAATCTGAATTTGGTTTCTTTGCCGGTGGGCAGGGCGAAGTGGATCAGGATACGTCCTGGTTTGTGGAATTTCAGATTACCGGCGATGCCTGGGGCATTGGTATTGGCGGGTTAAGGAAATTTTAAACGGAACCGAATAAAGCGGGCCAGGAAGGTCTTGTCGGTATCTTCTGTGAGTTTCTTGGCCGGGCCAGCGTACGTTTAAAAGAGATGATAAACCATTGCGGCACGACTATGCGTAGTCGTGCCGTTCTTTTTTTAAAAAAACGAGAACATTCAATCCATTCTTTCCGGCTCTATTTTGCTTTGTACTCTTATCATCTCACCGGGACCATCCCAAGAGAATCGAAAATTAAGGATTGCATTTTTGCGTGCTTATTTTTAGAGTAACGGCGTAAGATGGCCTTCGCTCTTGTGGCGCGCAGGATAATGGTTTCCAGGCAATCAAAGGGGCACATCATGGCAGAGGTGAAACCCAGCCGTGAAGAGGCGTTTTCACTACTGAAAACGTACAATCAAAACGAGGGATTAATCAAACACGCCTTGGCGGTCGAGGTGGTGATGCGGTATTGTGCCCGCAAGCGAGGTCAGGACGAAGAGGTGTGGGGCGTGATCGGATTGGTCCATGATCTGGATTACGAACAATTTCCCGAGCAGCATTGCCGGAAAACCGAGGAGATTCTGACGTCCCGGAACTGGCCGGCTGAATACGTTCGCGCCGTGGTGTCTCACGGCTGGGGGATTTGTACCGATGTCGAGCCGCAAAGCGAGCTGGAAAAGGTTCTTTTTGCCGTGGATGAGTTGACCGGGCTGGTTGCGGCGACCGCCCTCGTTCGGCCGAGTAAGAGCGTGATGGATGTG
>Ga0272441_10007502_pt1 | contig 17708 bp, 5 predicted proteins | sample SSMProp6N_FD_193582 | JGI IMG/M metagenome (GOLD analysis project Ga0272441, IMG submission 193582) | Marine sediment archaeal communities from Little Sippewissett salt marsh, Falmouth, MA, United States - SSM-Prop-6N | ecosystem: Environmental > Aquatic > Marine > Wetlands > Sediment ... | reverse complement strand
TCGTGATCTCCAACTCCGACCCCGACACCCACGCCGCCGTGGCCATCGGCCTGCGACGCTACGCCGCGTACCGCAACCGCCACGCCCGGCAGAAAAAGCAATAGAACCTTTTTGGAAACGGCACTAGTGAAGGGGAGTACCGGTGTATCGCTCTCGCTGCTTTCTTGTCTGAACTTGCAACGGCTGACGACTGCTCAGCGATTATCTTCGATGATCCAGTGAGTTCCCTTGACGGTGGTTACAGGCACGTTTTTGCGGAGCGTTTGGTTCGAGAGTGCAAGCGGCGCCAAGTGATTGTCTTTAGTCACGACCTGTGGTTTGTGTACCAACTTGTTCGCGAAGCCCAAAAGAAGGCTATAGAGCCATACTATCAGTACATTGCCCGTGGCCCTGAGCGTATTGGGTTATGTGAGCGAAATCTACCCTTTAGCGCTTGCCCATTGCCCAAGACTATCGATAACCTTGAGTGCCGGCTTGGCCAAGCTAGGTGCCTATACGAACAGGGAAAGAACAGCAAGTGGCAGGACCAAGCAGAAGAGATCCTTGGTCGTATTCGGCAAGCGTGGGAGCTTGCTGTTGAGCAGGTGCTGGCACCCGTCATTCAAAGGTTCGAAGAAAGGGTGCAAACAAGAGGGCTCAGACAAGTGGCGGTTCTAACCCAAGAGGACTGTGTTTCGGTTGACGAGGCCCGAGAGCGGTGTTCGAGGTTGCAGCACAGGGCGTCACCGGCTGCCGGGGCAGCTGCGCCCACGCCCGATGACCTCGACCATGAGATAGCACTCCTGCGCCAATGGTATGATACCGTCACGTCCAAGCAGGAAAAGGTGAGGTAAGGGGCGCAATCGGAGTTGTAGGCCGCGGCGCGGCCGAAAAGGCACGCGCCGGCCAAGGCCGGCGGCTAAATGTGGCGTGGGCTGCGCCGTGGCTTTGTGCTGTCATCCTGAGCGCAGCGAAGGATCTCGCCGTGGTCGTGGCGGTTGTCGTTGCCTGTTGCCGAATCCCCGTTGCCGATTGCCTGCCTTTGAGCCGTTTTTTGTGGCGTGACGGCGGCCTCCCATACGAGAATAGGCGGAACCCCGGGGTGGGGGGCTGCGTCTATCCCCACAGGCGCGCCCCGCTTGCGCCGCCGGGGGACGTGGCGTTTGGGCGGGACGGCCCGTGCACACATTTCGAGGAAGCCAACCATGTCACCCTCTCGAAGATGGCTGATCGTCGTGGCCGTGGCAGCCGGTCTGGCGGTTTTGGCGGCGGCGGTGGAGGCGGCCGCCCCGGCGAAGCCTCCCGCCGAGGCGCCGGCAAAGGCCGCCGACGAGGCGAAGGACCTCCGCGAGCAGAGCATCTACATCCCTTACGAGAAACTCCGTGAGGTCTTCGAGAAGGAAGGCCGCGGCGTCTTCCTGCCGTACGGCAAATTTCAGGAACTCTGGAAGGCGGCCCGCGCGAAAACCGCCCCGCCGCCGGAGGCCAAGCCGCCCGTCGACGCCCTCGTGACGGAGGTTTCCGCCGTCGCCACGGTCTCCGAGGACGTCGTCACGGTCGAGGCGACGGTCAACATCGAGGTGTTGAAGAAGGGGTGGGTCGAGGTGCCGCTGCGCCTGGGCGACGTGGCCCTGACGGCGGCGGCGCTCGGCAAGGAGCCGGCCCGCATCGTCGCGGACGCCAAGGCCGGCTACAAGCTCCTGGTGGAGAAGGAGGGCGAGGCGCCCGAGCGGCTGGACCTTTCGCTCTCCTTTGCGAAGGCGTACACGAAGGCGCCGGGGCAGAACAGCGTGTCGATCCAGAGCCCGCGGGCGCCCGTCAGCCGGTGGGAGGTCCGGATTCCGGAGTCCGGCGTCGAGGTGAACATCGATCCGCTTCTGGCGGCCACGGAGGTCCCGGCCGGCGAGGCCGGCGCGGGGCAGACCGTCGTCCGCGCGTTCGTCGGGGCCGCCCCGACGGTCCGCATCGCGTGGACGCCCAAGGCCGAGGGGGCGAAGGGCCTGGCCGCCCTGGCCAGCGTCGAGGTCCGCCAGCAGACGCGCCTTGACGAAGGCGTCACGCGGACGCGGGCGGACTTGGCGTACGAAATCCGCCGGGCCGCCCTCGACCGGCTCCAGGTCGAGGTCCCCGCCGACGCCAAGGTGGCCGGCGTCTTCGACCCGAACGTCCGCGAGTGGTCCGTCGAGGCGGGCCAGAAGGTCCAGACCGTCACGGTGGAACTTTTCGAGCCCGCGAAGAAGGACCAGAACCTCGTCCTGGAACTCGAGAAGTTCAGCGACGGGGCCGCCGACCGCGTCCAGGTGCCGGTCATCCGGGCGCTCGGCGTCGGCCGGCAGCAGGGCGTGGTGGTCGTGCGGGTGGCGCCGGGCCTGAGGGCCGAGGCCGTCGCCCGGACGGGCCTCCTGCAACTCGACCCGTCGGAACTGCCGAAGCCGCTCGCCAAGGACCGGTGGGACTTTTCGTACCGGTACGCGGCCCTGCCGTTCGCCCTGACGCTGGGCGTGGAGAAGGTCCAGCCGCGCATCCTCGCGGACTCGCTCGTCGAGGCCCACCTCGGCACCGAGGCGCTGGAGGTCAGCCTCGTCACGGTCTTCACGGTGGAGCGGGCCGGCGTGTTCCGTTTCGAGATCGACGTGCCGAAGGGCTTTGAGGTCCGCGAGGTCCGCGGCATCCAGGTGGGCAAGGCGGCGGCCGTCCAGGTGGACGGCCATCACCTGGAAGGACCGGACGAGACGCGCCTCGTGGTGGACCTGTCGCGGAAGGCCCTGGGCCGGGTGGGGCTGGAGGTCCGGCTGCACCGGTCGCTGGCGGAGCCGGACCTGCTCGAGCCGACCGGCCGGGCCGCCGACATCCCGCTGCCCCTGCCGCGCGTCGCGCCCGGCACCGTCGAGCACGAGACGGGGCGGCTGGTCGTCTACGCGCCGGAGAGCCTGCGCGTCAATCCCGGCGAGACCGAGGGCCTGCGGACCGTCACGGTTCAGGAGGCCGTCGAGGGCATGCCGCAGCGCCCCAAGGCCGAGGAGCGGCCGGTCCTGGCCTACGCCTACACCGACGAGGCCGTGACGCTGGCGCTGGCCGCCGAGCGCCGAAAGCCGCACGTCACCGTCCGCCAACTCCTGGTGGCGCGGATCGATTCGGGGGTGGTCAAGTACTCGGCCGCGTTCCATTACGACGTGCTCTACAGCGGCGTGAAGACGGTGCGGATCGACGTGCCGGCCTCCCTGGCGGCGGAGATTCGCGTCACGCCGCTCTCGGTCCGCCACGAGCAGGTGCCCGACGACGAGGCCCCGGACGACCTGGCCGAGGGGTACGTGGCCTGGCGGCTGAGCGGCGAGACGGAGTTCATGGGCGCCCAGACGATCACCCTCCAATGGGAGGAAAAGATCGAGAAACTCGACGTCGGCAAGAGCGTGGACCTCGCCGTCCCGCGCCTCGTGCCGCACGGCGTCGACCGCGCGTGGGGCCAGATCGTCCTGGCCAAGGCCGAGTCCATCGACGTCCGTCCCGCCGAGGACGGCAAACAGGTGACGGGCCTGAGGCCGATCGACCCGCAGCACGACCTGATGAGCGGGGCGTCCGTCAAGGGCGCCGCCCGCGCCTTCGAGTTCCACGAGCCGTGGACCCTGACGGTCACCGCCACGATGTATCGCCTGGAGGAGATCAAGCACACGAGCATCGAGCGGGCCCTCGTGCGGATGGTCGTCGGCCGGAACCAGCAGGTCAGCGTCCAGGCGCTGTACCGGGCCCGCAGCGCCCGTCAGCGGCTGCGGATGGACATGCCCGCCGGCTGGGACGTCCACGGCGAACCGCTCCGCCTGAACGGGCGGCCGGTCCCGCTGGAGGAGGGCGGGGCCGACGGCCGGAGCGTCTTCGTCCCGCTGACCGGCCAGAAACCCGACGAGCCGTTCCTCCTGGAACTGCGGTACATCCTCGACGAAGCGCACGGGGGGCTGGACCTGGCGCTGCCGGCGTTTCCCGAGGAGCCCGCCGTCCAGCGCGTCTACCTCTCCGTCTGGCTGCCGGGCGGGAGCGACGGGTGGGACTACGTCGGCGCCGCCGGGCCGTGGACCGAAGAGATGGTCTGGCGCTTCTACGAGGATGAGGTGGGCTGGCGGCCGATCGCCCGCCGCTCCAGCGACGACCTCCTCCGCTGGGTCACCGAGGGGCTGAAGGTCGAGGGCGATCCCGGCCAGACGTTCGCCACGGACGGGTGGCACCACCTCTTCTCGACGCTCCAGCCCGCCCCGCCGCCCGAGGGGAACCTGCGCGTCTACGCCGTCGGCAGCCGAATGCTGGCGGTGCTCGTCTTTGCCGTCGTCCTCGTGGCGGGCCTCGTGCTGAACTTCACGCGGTGGACCGTTCGCTGCGTGGCGGTCGGGGCCCTGGTGGCGGCCTTGGTGCTGCTGGGCGTGTTCGCGCCGGCGTTCGCGCACCAGGTGTCGGACTGGGTCCTCGTGTCGGCGGCCTTCCTCGTGCTCGTCATCTGGATCGTGTGGTACGTGGCGATTGCGCGGCCGCGGGACCCGGACGTGCGTGCCCGGAAGGAGGCCCGGCGAGCGGCCCGTGCGGCCCGCGTGGCCCGTCTGCGGGCCCAGGCGGCCGGGGCCGGCGCCGCCTCCGCTGCGGCCCAGGCTGAACCGCCGCCGCAGGACGCGGAAGGCTCCGAAGACGCCGGCAACGCCGGCGAGGCCGACCAGGAAGGAGGGCCGTCCGATGCGTAAGCCCCTCCCACGGATTCCCGCGCGGTGCCACTTCGGAATTCCCGCGCGGTGGCCCTCCCGGGCCACCGCGCCGCGGCACGGGCCTCAGCGCGGCGGGCCGGGAGCCCCGCCGCGCGGAAGGCGCGTGGTGGCGGCGTTGGCCCTGGCGGCCGTCTGCCTGCTCGCCGTCGCAGCGGGTATGGAATCCCACGCCGCCTCGCCGCCCGAGACGCCGGAGACCGTCCGCGAACTCTACGTCCCGTTCGAGGACCTGAGCCCCATCCTCCGGGGCGACCCGAACCGCGTCCTCCTCTCCCGAAAGGAGTACGAGACGCTCCGCGCCCGGGCGAAGAAGGAAGACGAACGTCGCCCGCCCCGGACCGCCCTCGTTGCCTCGGCCGATTACCAGGCCACGCTCGGCGACGGCCGGGCCGAGATGACCGCCACGGTCACCGTGTCGGTCCTCGCGAAGGGGCTGCACGCCGTCGGTCTCGACCTGGCCGGTGTGGGCTTGCGGTCGGCCACGCTCGACGGGGCGGCCGCCCCGCTCGGCCTGGCGAACGACGGCCGGCTCACGCTCTTCGTCCAGGGCGTCGGCACGCACCAACTCGTGCTGGAGGTGGTGGCCCCGGTGGAGACGACGGCGGCCCGTCAGACGCTGACGTTCCGCCTGCCCACGCCGCCCGCCGCCCGCATGCGCCTGACGGTGCCGGGCGACGTCGAGGTCAAGGCCGGGGCGCCGGTCGCGTCGCGCGTCTTCGACGAGGGGGCCGAGGTCACGCGCATCGAGGTCCTCCCGAAGGCCGGGCAGGTCACGCTCGTCATGACGCTGAACAGCCGGCTGCTTCGGCAGGACCGCGTGGTCGTGGCGCGCAGCGTCCTGCTGGACGAGGTCACAGCCGCCTGCGAGCGGCTTCACGCCACCGTCTCGATGGAGATCCTCCACCGCGCGGTCGGCCGCTTCCGTTTCGCCGTCCCGGACGGCTTCGACGTGACCGACGTCCGGACGCCGAACCTCTCGGCCTGGGCCATCGAGGAGGAGGGCGGCCGGCGCATCCTCGACGTCCGCCTCCGCGACGACACGACCGAGACGACCGTGCTGAACCTGTCGGCCGTCCGCACGGCGCCGGACCTGGCGAACTGGTCGCTGTCGCGCTTCGAGCCGCTGGACGTGGCCGGCCACGTCTCCGTCGTCGGCGTGGCGGTCGAGGACCGGCTCAAGGCCGAGGCGATGGAGGCCGAGGGCCTCATCCCGATCGACACGGCCGTCCTGACGCGGGCGCTGCCGGCCACCGTGCTGGAACCCCAGCCGGGAGCGGCCCGGATTCGTCCGGTGGCGGCCTACTACGCCCCGCAGTCGGCGTTGGCGCTGTCGGCCCGGATGGTCCGGCCGCCGGCGCGCCTCCGCGTGACGACCAGCCTCCTGGTGGTGCTCGCCGACGGCGGCCTGACGGTGCGCGGCGGGTTCGCCCTCGTGCCGGAGCAGGAAAAACGCTTCGCCTTCGACGTCGCCGTCCCCGCCGGCTGGGACGTGACGGCCGTCACCGGGCCGGACGGCAAGGGCATTCCGTTCCAGCGGTACGCGGCCGAGGGCGGCGCCGGCCGCATCCACGTCCGCCTGCCCCAGGGCGTGCCGCTCGCCACGGAACGCCGCGTCTTCTTCGAGGCCCGACACGTGCCGGACGGATGGTTCGGCCCGTGGGAGGCCCGGACGATCGCGTTCCCGGTCTTCTCGGTTCTGCGGGCGGGGCAGGGCGAGGCGGTCGCCGTCCGCGACACCGGCGCCATCGCCGTCGAGGCCCGCGACGACCTGGTCGTCCGGCCTGACGCGCTCGAAGGCCTCCTGCCGCTCGACGCGAACGAAAAGAAACGGTTCGGCCTGGAGGGCACCGCCGCCTCCCTCGCCTACCGGTACGACCGGCCGCCGTACCGTGCCCGGCTGTCGGTGCGGCGCGAGGCGCCGCGCATGACGGCCCAGACGTTTTCGTTCTTCCGGGTTCAGCGCGACGCGCTGTCGGCCCATTACGAGATCACGTACGAGGTGGGGCGTGCGCGCGCGCGGCACCTGTCGCTGGTGCTGCCGGCCGGGACACCGGCGGCGCTGTCGATCCGCGGCCTGGGCGGCGTGGAAATCAAGGAGCAGGCCAGCGAGATCGTCGGCAAGGGCGACGAGCAGGTCCGCCGATGGACGGCGATGCTGGCCCGGCCCCGCCGCGGCACGGTCCGCCTGGCGGTCGACTTCGAGCAGCGGCTCGACGTGCTGGAGCCGAAGGACCTCGCCCTGCCGCTCGCGAAGGCCGACGGCGTGGCGTACCAGTCGGGCCTCGTGGCGGTGGAGGGCAGCGCGGAACTCGACGTCCGCGTCACGGAGCATCCGCGAAAGGTGGACATCGGTGAACTCGTCGATGCGGAGTACCAGCCCGGCCGGCGCCTGCTCGGGGCGTACGGGTTCCTGGGCGACCCGCCGCCGGTCCACGTGTCGGTGACGCAGCATCCGGGTCTGGGCCTGCCGCCCGCGATCGTCCAGCGGGCGGAACTGGCGACGGTCCTGTCCGCCGACGGCCTGGCGCAGACCGCCGCCCGGTTTCTCCTGAAGACGAAGTCGCTGCTCCTGGACGTGCACCTGCCGCCGGAGTCCACCCTGTGGTCGGCGACGCTGGACGGCCGGCCCGTGAAGCCACGGCGGGAGGGCGAGCGGCTCCTCGTGACGCTCCCCGCCGCCGCCCCGGGGCAGGCCCGCGACCTCCGCATCGTCTACCAGACGCCGGTCTCCGGCCTGGCGTTCTGGAAGGGGACGGAGGCGGCGGCCCCCCGCTTGGTCCTTCATGCCGCCGAGGGCGACGAGGGACGCGAGGTGCCCGCGGCCGACCTCGTCTGGCACCTGTATCCGCCGTCCGGGTACCGCGTCATCCGGACCGAGGGGACGGTCGTGACCGACCAGGTCCAGCCGCCGCCGCTCGCCGTCGCCAGCGTGGCGGGGGCGCTCTACGACGGCACGGGCGGTGTGGGCCTCGATCACGGGGCCTTGGGTGTGTTTTTCCTGGCCGCCGGTGCCATCGTGTCGGAGGAGGCCGACCTCGCCGCCCCGCTGGATGACGGCCGCACGGTCAGCAGCCCCGCCGCGGAGGTCGCCGCTTCCGACTACTACGATGCCGACATGGAAGCGGACGAATCGCTGCGGCGGCACCGCAGCAGCCGCGGCCGGAAGGGCGCCGTCACAGCCACGGGCGTGGCGCCCGGCATGAAGACCGAGGAACTCAAGACCGACCTGCCCCATGCCATGTTCGAGGCTACGCCCAAGGTCATCGACGAATTGCGCGCGGTCGCAAGGGAGAGTGAAGAGGCCGGCGCGGTCACCGCGGAGGCCCTCGGCCTGGGATCCAACGCGCCGTCCGACATGAACGGTCTTGACGAATCGGGCGAGGCCCTGACCGGCGCTGGCAGTGCGGCGGCACGACCGGAGGTCACAACCGCCGCCGGTCCCGCGTCGACGGCGGCGGCGCCGGCCGAGGCGCTCCCCCCGCCCGCGGAGCCGGAGCCCGAGCCTCCCTCCAAGCCGAAGGCGCCCGCGCCCAAGAAGAAGAACGGCGGCAGGGTCGTCTGGGCCCTGGAGGGCCTCAGCAGCCTGACCATCGACCTCCACCGGACGGGCCCGGCGGTGGCGTTCCAAAGCCTGGGCGCCGATCCCGCCCTGGCCGTCACGTGTGTCGACGAGTCCCGCTTGGGCGCCCTGGCGTGGGGCCTGGCGCTGGTGGTGTTCGTCATCGGCCTGGCGCTGACGACCCGACCGTTGCGGCAGAAGCTGGCGTACGTGGTGGGCGTGGGCGTGCTGGCGACGCTCGTGCCGGTGGTGACCGGCCGCATCGAACTCGCCCTGGCCGTCAACGGGGCGTTTTACGCGGCGTGCCTGCTCGTGCCGTATTACCTCGTGGCCGGTGCGGTGCGGTGGGTGTGGGGCAAGGTGGCGGCCGTGGTGCGTCCGCATACGTCCACGGCGCCGGCGGCGCTGGTGCTGGCGGCGGTGCTGCTCGGTCTCGGTGCCGTGGCGACTGCGGCGCCGGTGGAGAAGGACGCGCCGTACGTCGTCCAGATCGTCCCGCCCACGGGCCCCGTCGACGTGCCGGCCGACGCCCTCATCCTGCCGTACGATCCCGAGTCGAAAGAGGGCGTCAAGGGGGCCGACCGGCTCCTCGTCCCGTACGCGCGGTACGTCGAGTTGTGGAATCGTGCGTATCCGGAGAAGCCGATCGGCGAGACGCCGCCGCCCGCGCCGTACGCGCTGGCGGGGGCGTCGCTCACGGCCACGGTGGAGGGCGACGAGTTCCTGCGCGTGGACGGCCACATCGACATCGACGTCTTCACCGCCGAGTACGTGACGGTGCCGCTGCCGCTCTCGGGCGGTGTCCTGTCTCGGGCGGACCTGGACGGCGCCGCCGCCCGCGTCAGCGTGGTCGAGCCCAAGCCGACGAAGAAGGGCAAGGCCGCGACGCCCGCCCCGTCGTTCATCGCGCTGTACGTCTCGGGCAAGGGCCGGCACCGCCTGGAGGTCTCGGTCCGTCTGCACCTGGAGCGCCGCGGCGGGTGGCGCGTGGCGGAAGGCCGTCTGCCGGCCGCCCCGGCCACGTCGCTCGCCCTCACGGTGCCGAAGGCCGGCACCGAACTCCGCCTCGGCCACGTGCTGGACCGGAGCGTGTACGAGACGGCGAAGGCGGGCGAGGTTGTCCGGACCGCCCTCGGCGCCGGCGGGGCGCTGCGGCTCCAGTGGCGGCCGAAGGTGGGCGAGGGGCAGATTGAGAAGACCCTGACGGCCGTTTCGCGCGGCGTCCTCGACATCCAGGAAGACCGTCTCCATCTCCTGTGGGACGTCCGCTGCGCGTTCCGTCACGGCGAGCGCGAGGTGTTCACCCTCCACGTCCCCGCCGGCTACACCGTGGAGAAGGTCGAGGGGACGAACGTGCGCGGCTGGCAGCGGGACGAGGTCCAGGGGCGTGGGCGGCTGACCGTCTCGCTCCTGAAGCCCGCCAAGGGCCAGGAGCAGTTCGCCGTCACGCTGTGGCGGCAGACGGACGAGGGGGCGGCGGCGCGCGGCCGCGAGACGCTCGAGGTTCCCCTCGTGGAAGTGGCGGGGGCGCTGCGGCACACGGGGCTGCTAATCCTCCGGCGGAGTCCGCTGATCGACCTCCGGACGGTGGCGACGGAGGGCGTCCGCCGGGCGGACCTGCCCCCCGCCAAGGAGATGCCCCCGCCCGAGGCCCTTGCCTCGCCGCTCGGCATCCGGCCGTACCAGGCGTACGAGTTCGTGGCCACGCCGTTCACGGTCCGGCTGGCGGCGGAGCCGGTGGCGGCCCGCACCTCGGCCGAGGTCCAGATGATCCTCCGCCTGGCGGAACGCGAGCGCCGGATGGAGGCCCGGGCGGTGCTGACCGTCGAGGACCGGCCGCTGTACCGCGCGCGCCTCGCCATCCCCGAGGGGCTCGACCTGGAGCGCGTCCAGGCGCCCGGCACCTTCGAATGGGCCGTTACCCAGGAGGACGGTCGCCGCGTCCTGACGGTCTACCTGGCGGCGGGGGTGGAGGGTCCGTGCCCGGTCGTCGTGGAGGGCCGCCTCGGCCGCGACGAGGCCGGTGCCGACACGCCCCTGCCGCACGTCGACGTGCTCGACGTGGCGCGGCAGCGCGGCGACATCGTCGTGCAGGTGGACCCGGCGTTCGACGTGCGGCCGGCGGACCTGGCGGGCATCGAGCGGGTCCTCCTGAAGCAGGTCGGCGGGTGGCTGAGCGCCGGGCAGAAGGCCCTGGCGGCCCTGGCCCTCTCGTACCGCGAGCCGGACTACCGCGGGCGGCTGGTCATGGCGCCCCGGCAGCCGGACGTCGCCTGCTACACGGTCACGAACGCCCGCGTCACGGACCGGACGGTCGACGAGACGATCCTGCTGACGTGGACGATCCAGAAGGCGGGGATCCGCGAAGTGGCGTTCCTCCTGCCGCACTGGATGGCCGAGGCCCGCATCCGCGTGCCGCTCTTGCGCGAGAAGTCCGTCCAGTCGGCGGGCGACGGACCGGACGCCCCCGTCCGGGTCCGCCTCGTGCTTCAGGACCAGGTGATGGACGAGTTGCGGGTGCTCGTGGAAAACGATCGGCTGCTGGCGGGCGAGGCGTTCGAGGCGCCGATACCCGTCGTCGAGACCGGCCGCACCACCCGCCGGTACGTGGCCCTGGAGAGCGCCGGCCGCGACGAGGTCGTCGTGACGGCCCAGGAGGGGCTGGAACCGCTCGGCCGCCGGCAGAAGGAGTGGTCGGCGGTGGCGGGGCTGCTGCGCGGCGGGACCACGCGGGCGTTCATCGTGACGCCGGGCGCCGAGGCGCCGCGGCTGGCGTTTGAGACCCGCCGACGCAAGGCCGTCGAGACCGTCCAAGCCCGCATCGGCCTGGCCGAGACGCTCCTCGTCCTCGACGCCGCCGGCACGTATCGCGGGCGGGTGACCTACCACCTCGACAACCGGACGGAGCAGTTCCTGGAGGTCGCCCTGCCGGAGGGGTCGGCCCTGTGGACGGCCGTCGTGGCCGACCGGCCCGTCAAGCCCACGCGGATGGAGGGCGCCGGCGAGGCCGGCGGCCGACACGTCCGCATCCCCATCGTCAAGACGGCCGAGGGCGACCTCGATTACAAGGTCGTGCTGAAGTACGGCGGCCGGGTCGGACGCCTCGGCGCGGGGCGGTACAGCGTCCGGTTCCCCCTCGTGCGGGCGGTCAACATCGAGGCCGAACTCAGCCAGGTCCGACTTTTCGTGCCCGAAGAGTACGAGTGGTTCTGGTTCGATTCGGTCATGAGGGAGGTCGAGGAGGCCGGCACCCTGGGGGCGAACGTTCTGCGGTACCAGTACAAGCAGGCGCAGCGGACGCTCCAGACGCTCCAGAGCGACAACCCGTTCGCGAAGACCCGTGCGTACTCGAACCTGAAGCAAATCGGCCGCTCCATCCAGCAGCAGCAGGAGCGGCTCCAGTCGTTTGCGGGCAACACCACCGTCCAGGTCGAGTTGTCCAACGCCGGCCAGATCCTCGAGAGCGTGGCGAAGGAACTTCAGGAACAGCCGCCCGCCGGGCAGGTGACGGTCGAGTTCAACGATGACTACATGCGTCAGGCGTACGGCGATCAACGGAACCGGCGGGACCGAAACCTCGTCCAGGACCTCGGCGATAACTGGGGCACGGTCGCCGTGACGCGGAACGGGCAGCAGATCGGTGCCGCACGGTTCAGCAACGCCTGGCTCGAGCAGACCCAACTCGAAAACAAGGCCGCCCAGAAGCAGCAGGCGGAGGCGCAGTCGCGGTTCCAGTCGTCGGCTCAGTGGGCGAATCAGCAGGCCCTCCAGCCGGAGCCGCAGGGCCAGGCCGCCGGCGATATGTTCAAGCAGTTCGCCGGCGAGCAGGTGAAGAAGGATGCCGCCGAGGTGGCCCAGCAGGATGACCTGAAGGACCTTAAACGCCGGCACGACACCGCCAACGTCGTCGAGCGGTACCAGAAGAAACTCGAGGAGCGTGAGAAGGCCGGCACCGAGGTCCGTCATGGCGCGACGGTCCTCTTTGGCGAAGGGGAGGCCCTTGTCGCTGAGCGGGCGACCCGCACGCCGGCGATCCCCGATGCCGGGGTCCCGGAGGAGGTGCCTGCGACCGGCGGCGAGGCCGTGCCCGAGGGCCTGGCCAGCCTGGACGTGGCGTTGCCCCAGCGCGGCCGGCTGCTGCGCTTCACGATGCCGATGCCGCCGAAGGACGTAGCCATCGAGGCCAGCGCCGCTTCCGAGGCGCTGATTGAGGGCGCGGTCCGCGTGGCCGGCGTCGTCGCGGTGCTGCTGGTGCTGCTGGCGCTGCGGCAATGGCTCCGCGGGAAGACGTTTGACGTCCACACCCGGGCGACCGTCTCGACGGTCCTGATCGTCCTGGGTGTCGTGGGCGTCTTCTTCGGCGTGTTCCCGCTGGCGGGGCTTGTGGCCGTCCTCGTCGGCGTGGGAATGAAGGTGTACCTCTTCTTCGAGCGGCGAAGCGGGGCCGCGGCGGCGTGATTGCAGGCACGCCCCGGAGGGGCGTGGAGAAGGTAGCACCGGGCGTAAGCCCGGTGTTCCAATCGGAATCGGTTACGAGTTAAGCCCCGGCAGGGGCGAAAGAGGGTGCGCTCCATCTTTCGCCCCTGCCGGGGCTGGACGTATGCGGAGTTTGGCCCCCGCTTTCCACGTGACAGGCCCCCGCCGCTCCCTCTACACTACGGGTCGGCACAGGCCGACGGCATGCGAGCCGCGCCCACGCCGCGGCCTACGTGGTCCGACGCGAAAGGAGCCCCCCATGCAGTGTCCCGCCTGCGGCAACGCGCTGACCGAACAGACCGTGGCCGACGTGACCGTCGACGTCTGCGACGGCGGGTGCGGCGGCATCTGGTTCGACAATCACGAACTGGGGAAACTCGACGACCGCGATGAGGCCGCCGGCGAGGAACTCCTCGACGTCGCCTGCGACCCGTCCGTCACGGTCGACCACGACGCCGTATGGGGGTGTCCGCGGTGCGGGCATCCGGCGATGATGCGGCACTTCTACAGCCCGCAGCGGGCCGTCGAGGTGGACGAGTGCCCGCAGTGCGGCGGGGTGTGGCTCGACGCCGGCGAATTGCGGACCATCCGGGCCCAGTACGCCGGCGCGGCCGAACGCCAGGCCGCCCGCCGCGAGGCCGCCCATGCCATCTACCGGAAGCATCTCGATCAGCTGAAGGCCGAGATCCAGGCCGACGCCGGTGCCCAGGCCGCGCCGCCCGGCTACGCCGAGGGCGGCGCCGTGCCGCCGGCCTCGGGCGGACTGCTGGAGCGGCTCATGCGGTTCTTCTGATCCCGTGCCGCACAGGTGCCAAGTCCCGCGCGGCGGGTCTCCCCGCCCGCCGCATCCAGAAACAAGGCGCGGTGAGTCCTCAGACCCACCGCGCCGGTCGGTGTTGTCAGGGTTGTGGTTACGCCTGGTGCGGTTTTCCCTACCGTTCGGCGCCCGCGTCGCGGTCGCGGGACCGCTGGCGCTCGCGGTCGCCTTCGCGCCTGCCCTGGGGACGCATGCGGGCGAAGATCGTCTGCATGACGAACATGCGGGCGTTACGCTCGTCGCCGAGGACCTGGGCGGCTTTCTTCGTCAGCGCGTCGATGGCTTTGTCGACGGCCGCCAACTCCGCCTTCATCTTCGCCCGGTCCGCCTCGCTGACCTCGACGCGGGGTCGGCGGGCCCGTGTGCCCTGGCCGCCTTCCCGGTTTACGCGTCGTTCCCTGGACCGCTCGCCGCCTTCGCCCTCGGCAGCGAGAACGATGGGCACGGCCACCACGGCCAACCCCAGCATCACCAGACCTGCCAACCAGAGCCTGTTCATGTTCTCTCCTTTCCCGTTCGTGCAGGAGCCGGTGAACCACACCTCCACGGGTGCGCTCGCTCCTATAGTTGAACAAACGCCGGTGTCGGAAGGGTATTGCCGAAAGCGCCGAAAAACACCCCAGGCCGGGTGGCATGACGGCGTTGCCCCGGCGCGGGGGAGGGCCCCCGCTCCGCCGCCTGGCCGTGAACGGGTTGGGGTCGCGCGGCGGGTAATGAGAGACTCCGCGGAATGCTGCGGAGGGGTCCGGCTACGGCCCGGTGGCGTCCAGGACCGACTGCACCCGCTGCCAGTACCGCCGGGTGCTCCGTTTGCGCCAGCCCGTGGGGCCGCCGTTCCAGATGCGGGCATAGACCTCGGCCGTGGCCGGCCGACCGGTCCGGCGGGTGTAATCCCGGCCGTAATGGTCGAGGTACAGGGTCCACATGCGTCGGGCGGTGGCGGGGTCGTTCCGATCGGCGCCGGTGAACCGGTTGTCCTTGCCGCGCAGGCGGGCGATGCGGTTCACGTCCTTCAGGCACACGGGCCGGATCTGGGCGATGCCGGCCGCCCGCTCCTTCCGGTTGTAGGCGTCCGGGTCGCCCCCGGACTCCACCGCACAGATGGCGTGCCAGAGCCGTCCGGTCGGGGCGGCGCCGGCGTCGGCCGGTGCCAGGAGCACGGCGGCCGCAATGGATGCACAGACGGCAGCAGCGGTTCGTCGCATGGTTACGGTTCCCTTGATGCCGCCCCCGCCGGCTGGAGCCGGCTGGCAGGCGGGGCGGCGGTTGCAGATCGGTCCTCGGCCCTTCGAGCCTGTCGGGATAGGTTCGTGTGCGGCGAGTGACGGCGACCATGGCAGGGGACACCTCGACCGCAGGTGGGGTGTCGGCAACAGCGTCGGGAGGAGAACGTCAGGGAGAGATAAGGCGCGGTGGGATGTCAGCCGTCCGATGGTCGGTCGCTAGCGGATCCGATCATCACCTCCAAGTTGGCCCCCAAAACAGGCGGTGACGGGTCACCCCGTCACCGTTGCTCATATTATAACGCGAGAGCGTGGGGGGAAGTCAAGGCCGTTTTTCCGCCCGCGCGCCGGAGAGGTGCCTGGCACCTTTCCGGGGCTGTGTGGCCCGGCCGGGAGGAGCGCGCCGGGTGGCCCGGCCGGTCTTGCCCGGCCGGGAGGAAGCCGCCCGCAGGGGCGCGCATGCCAGGCCGCCGGGTGGCATGGCCGCCCGATGTTGGGCGGCCATGGGGTCTCGACGCACCCATGGCCACGCCGCGGGGCGTGGCCGTGCCACGCGCGGCGACCCACGCCCCGGAGGGGCGTGAAGAGGGTAGCACCGGGCGCAAGCCCGGTGTCTTGAGAGGCAAGGAAGAAACGGGAGCCCCGGCAGGGGCGAAAGGACTGGCGCGGGTTCTTTCGCCCCTGCCGGGGCTCCGGCCTTTTACGCGCTCGACATGATCCCCGCCCTCGCGGGCGGGGCTACCGTCTGCCGCCCCTGGCGCGGCTACAGCGCAGTCGCCCCTTGCCGGGGCCGACGGCCCCGCCTCACACCTCCTCGGCCGGCTGCTCGGCCGCCTCGTCCGCCGCTTCCGGGGCGTGGGTCTCGATCTGCAACTCGCCGCCGGCGGCGGTCACGGTGACGTGGGAGCCGTCGGTCACCTCGCCGGCGACGATGGCGCGGCCGAGGCGGCTCTCCAACTGGCGCTGGAGGTACCGCTTCAGCGGCCGGGCGCCGTAGACGGGGTCGTAGCCGGCCTCGGCGATGTGGCGGCGGGCGGACTCGTCGAGGTCCAGCGTGATGCGGCGGTCGCGGAGCCGGTCCGCCAGGTACCCCGCCTGGAGGTCGACGATTTGCTGGATCTCCTCCCGCGTCAGCGGTTTGAAGAGGACGATGTCGTCCACGCGGTTGAGGAACTCGGGCCGGAAGCCGGACCGCAACTCGCGCATGACGCGGTCGCGGACCTCGTCCGGGATTGTGCCTTCCTCGCCCGCGCTTTCCGAGAGGACCTGCGACCCGATGTTCGAGGTCATGATGATCACGGTGTTCTTGAAATCGACGGTCCGCCCCTGGGCGTCGGTGATGCGGCCGTCGTCCAGGATCTGGAGCAGCGCGTTGAAGACGTCGCGGTGGGCCTTCTCGATCTCGTCGAAGAGGACCACCGAGTACGGCTTGCGGCGGACGGCCTCGGTCAACTGGCCGCCCTCCTCGTACCCCACGTAGCCGGGCGGGGCGCCGACCAGCCGCGAGACCGTGTGCTTCTCCATATATTCACTCATGTCGAGGCGGACCATGTTGTTTTCGCTGTCGAAGAGCGCCTCGGCCAGGCTGCGGGCGAGTTCGGTCTTCCCGACGCCCGTCGGCCCGAGGAAGAGGAACGAGCCGATCGGCCGCCGCGGGTCCTTGATGCCGCTGCGGGCCCGGATGACGGCGTCGCAGACCAACCGGACGGCCTCGTCCTGGCCGACGACCCGCCGGTGCAGGATCTCGTCCAGGCGCAGGAGTTTCTCCCGCTCGCCCTCCACGAGCCGCGTGACCGGGATGCCCGTCCAGCGGGAGACGATCTCGGCGATCTCGTCCTCGGTCACCTCTTCGCGCAGCAGGCGCCCCTCGCCGTGGGTCTCGGCGAGTTTTCGCTCCTCGTCGGCGAGTTGCTTCTCCAGGTCGGGCAGCCGGCCGTGCTTCAGTTCCGCCGCCCGGTCGAGGTCGTACGCCTGCTGGGCCTCGTCAATCTGCCGGCGGGTATGCTCCAGGGCCTCGCGCAGCGTCTGGACGCGATGGATGGCCTCCTTCTCGGTCTCCCACTGGGTTTTCATCGAGTCGACCTTGGCCCGCAGGTCCGCGAGTTCCTTCCGGACGCCCTCCAGTCGCCGGCGGCTGGCCTCGTCCTTCTCCTTTTTCAGGGCCGCCTCCTCGATCTCGAGTTGCATGACCCGCCGGCTGGCCTCGTCGAGGTCGGCGGGCATGGAATCGATTTCGGTGCGGATCATCGCGCACGCCTCGTCCACGAGGTCGATCGCCTTGTCCGGCAGGAACCGGTCGCTGATGTAGCGGCTGGAGAGCGTGGCGGCGGCGACGAGGGCCCCGTCCTGGATCTTCACGCCGTGATGCAGTTCGAACCGCTCCGCCAGGCCCCGCAGGATGCTGATCGTGTCCTCGACGGTGGGCGGGTCGATCGTCACGGGTTGGAACCGGCGCTCCAGGGCGGCGTCCTTCTCCACGTGCTTGCGGTACTCATCCAGCGTCGTCGCGCCGATGCAGTGCAGTTCGCCGCGGGCGAGCATGGGCTTGAGCATGTTGCCGGCGTCGACGGCCCCCTCGGCCCGCCCCGCGCCGACGACGGTGTGCAGTTCGTCGATGAAGAGGAGGATGCGTCCTTCGGATTCGCGGATGGCGTTGAGGACGGCCTTCAGGCGTTCCTCGAACTCGCCGCGGTACTTCGCCCCGGCCACCAGGGACCCCATGTCCAGGGCGAAGATGGTCCGGTCCTTCAGGCCTTCCGGCACATCGCCGCGCACGATCCGCTGGGCCAGGCCCTCGACGATGGCGGTCTTGCCGACGCCCGGCTCGCCGATGAGGACGGGGTTGTTCTTCGTGCGGCGCGACAGGACCCGGATGACGCGGCGGATTTCGGCGTCCCGCCCGATGACCGGGT
>Ga0272441_10007501_pt1 | contig 17710 bp, 17 predicted proteins | sample SSMProp6N_FD_193582 | JGI IMG/M metagenome (GOLD analysis project Ga0272441, IMG submission 193582) | Marine sediment archaeal communities from Little Sippewissett salt marsh, Falmouth, MA, United States - SSM-Prop-6N | ecosystem: Environmental > Aquatic > Marine > Wetlands > Sediment ... | reverse complement strand
TCAATATGACAAACCGTTTCCATTACAACCCTTATCCAATTTTTACCCGAATTCATCAAGTATATTTATATTTTTTGTGGATAAGATTAATGTGGTTATATACAATACATATTTTGAGGAAAAAAAATGAGTAGTGAATATATTAGAAGAGCCTCAGTTGCAGGAAGTTTTTATCCTTGCATAAAAAGTGATCTTTTACAGCAAATCGAGTATAGTTTCATTAATGAGTATGGTCCAAGTAAACTCCCTAAAATTAAAAAGATGGTTGGTTCATTGAAAGGAGTTGTTGTACCACATGCAGGTATTTCATTTTCAGGATCAATAGCTGCGCATTCCTATTTCTCCATTGCAGAGGATGGATTTGCTGATGCTTTTATCATTATTGGTCCAAATCATCAAGGCTGTGGTTCAAGTGTTGCACTTTATCCCAAAGGAAATTGGGAAACGCCGCTAGGATGTATAAAAATGGATGCCGAACTTATTGAAAATCTTGTAGGAGATATTATTGATATAAATGAAGAATCTCACCCATATGGAGAGAACAGTATTGAAGTTCAGTTACCTTATTTACAATATATTGGGAAGGAGAAAGAGTTTTCAGTTGCTCTCATATCAATGGCAATACAAAATTTCAAAACAGCTAATGAAGTTGGAAAAATAATAGCAGATGTTATCCAAAATGACGATAGACGAATCATAATAATTGCAAGTAGTGATTTTTCTCACGAAGGAGGAGCATACGGTAGACTACCTCCAAATAATCTAACTGCTGATGAATATGCAAGAAAACAAGATCAACTTGCTATAGATCAAATTCTTAAATTAAATCCAAAAGGATTAATCTCCACTGTTTATAATAATAATATTTCTATGTGCGGTTATGGCCCTGTTGCTGCATTACTTGTTGCATCAAAAAAACTTCATGCCACAAATGCAAAATTGCTAAAATATATAACATCAAATGATGTACATCCTGGTAGTTTCTGTGTAGGCTACGGATCCTTTGACATACATTAGGTGAATAAATGAAAGGAAAACCCATAGAAGACATTTCAATTACAGATAGTTTAAGTTCTAATAAATTGATAAAAAAATTATATAAATCGGGTGGTTTTACAGCTAAAAAGGTTGCTGTTGGCGTTGACATTCTTGAAAAGATGATAAAAGAAAAGTATTGCATACGTTTTCTTTCTTTTCCAGCATGCATATGTTCTACTGGAGTTCGCGGTATCATTAAAGATATGTTAAAGCATAATTTGTTCGATGTTGTAATTACAACCTCTGGAACATTAGATCACGATCTAGCAAGGATTTGGAGAGATTATTATCATGGATCTTTTTTAGCAGATGATATTGAGCTCCACAGGATGGGTATAAATCGACTGGGTAATATCTTTATTCCGAATGAATGTTATGGAGAAATACTTGAGAAAAAAATACAACCTATCTTAGCTAAATTATTTGAAAAAAAGAAAAAGTGGTCAACAAAAGAACTTGCTTGGGAATTTGGAAAACAACTCGAAAAAGAGAAGAAGGGAAAGGACTCAATTTTATACTGGTCTTGGAAAAATAAGATTCCAATATATATTCCTGGAATCACTGATGGTGCCTTTGGATCTCATCTTTGGATGTTTTATCAAGAACATAGAGATTTTACAATTGATCTATTAAAAGATGAGCAAGAACTTTCTGATATTATATTTAATAGCAAGAAAAGTGGAGCATTAATCATTGGTGGAGGAATTTCCAAACATCACACTATATGGTGGAATCAGTATAAAGGCGGATTGAATTATGCATTATACATAACAACTGCTTTAGAATATGATGGGAGTCTTAGTGGTGCGCAAACAAGGGAGGCCATATCTTGGGGTAAATTAAAAGAAAAATCAGAAAATATAACTGTTGAAGGAGACGCAACAGTTTTAATGCCTCTTATGATTAGCGCACTCTTTGAAAGATTAAAATTTGATAAATTTATATAATTAAATAAAACAAATTATTACGTAGTTGACCTTGATAATTGTAATTAAATTTAATAAGAATTTACACAAAGGGACTTTTTAGATAATAACTCTTTTAACATAAAATCCAAATCATTCTAATCCAATAGATCGCATATGTAGACCTTTACTAAGACAAGCCCGAAAATAATCACAAACTAGTAGCTAGATTATTGCCAAAATAATGCTTTCATAGCTATTCTAATTTTTTTGGGTAATTCTGGTTGTTTTTTTCCTTCATATAAATCAATTGATGATTTAACATAAACATTTACTATTTCACTAAAAAACCATCTACCATAATCAGCATCTGCTCTAGCAGGACTACCAACATAACCATCTTTTAGACCAATTTGCTTAAAAGTTTTTCCAATAATTTTTGGTGATTGCAAATCTCGATAGATGCTTTGTAATTTTTTATAAGATTCATCAACAAGATAGGGATACTGGTATTTCATAAGGGAAGTTTCTCTAAAACCCGCATGTACCTCCTTGCTGGTATCAAAACCTAATTTTGGTTCCCTTTTTTCCACTTCATTATTAAAAAAATATGGACCCCAGGGCTCACATACTCTCATTTCATATTTCATCATTAGTCTTTTCATTCCTGAATAAATACCTTTGAGATGTGCTATTGCCATATGGGATGTAGATATCACCATAAACTTGAAATTATGTTTAGCAAGAGATGATCCAATACCATAAATTATCTCTCTAACAACCTTACTACTAACTGAAATACTGCCAGGAAAATCCGTATTAAATTTACAGAAACCTAATGGAACTGCGGGAATCAAAACACAAGTTAAATCTGGTTTATTTTTGTTTAAAATTTTAATTGCCTCTATGGAAGTATCTTTGGCTGTAAAAATGTCTGTCCCAACAGGTAAATGAGGGCCATGTTCTTCTAAAGGACTTATAGGTAGAAATAAAATTGTTTTATCTTTATCTAATTCTTCAATCTGTTTCCAATTAAGTTCATCTAATTTAATTAATTTATTAAAGATTTTAGCATCATTTTTTTCTAATTTCATGTTTCTGTAATCACCTCACATCCATCTTCAAATACAATAACAGTATGTTCCTTTTGTGTGACAATTCCTCCGTTTTGCTCAACTAGTTGGGGATAATTTTTAATAAGTCCCAAATATGTAAGTTTTTTTAGAGACATATCTATATTATCTGACATGTTATAACACCACCTTTGTGCAAAAGGAAGAGTTTTGAATTGCGCTCTCATCCTGCTGAGTAAAACCTTTAATTTATTGTCTCTAATTATTTTTGATTTAATAGTTGGTTTAAGTATGAAAATATTACTACCTTTTCCTGAAATTACATGACCAAATCCATTAGTTGCAAAGGGTTCAATAGCTATTACATCCCCAGATTTAGGCTTAACTCGACAAAAGGTATTTGAAATACTAGGAACAGACATTCCTGAATGAAGTTCATAACGGTCTAAACTATGACCTGTAAGATTATCAATGGAATTATAGCCATATGACTTGATTGTCTCTTCTATTACTTTGCCAATTTCCGAAAGGTCAATATTAGCTCTCATTAAATCAATAGCGAAATCTAATGCATCGCTTGATGCTTTGATCATTTTATCATATTTATTTGTTTCAATCTCAAAAGTTATTGCAGTATCAGCAATATATCCATCAATATGCGAACCAACATCCAATTTTACAACATCTCCCCGCTTGAAAACTAATTCATCATCATTTCTTGGACTATAGTGGGCAGCAAGATCGTTTATGGCAATATTAACAGGAAATGAAAGGGACGCGCCACCATCCAATATTTTTGATTCTACCTCTTCGGCAACCTCTATAAATTTTTTCCCAGGTTTTATTAAATTTACACCAATATCCCTTGCTTTTGCCGCAATTTTTCCAGCATTCAAGTACTTTTCATAAACCTCTTTATCCATATTTTTAGATCACCGCCAAAATATCGTGTTTTTTTATTGATCCTTCCCGGATAATCTCTGGTTCTTTAGAAGAAACATCAATAATAGTTGATGGTTTTCCTTGCAATATACCATAATTAAGATAAACAGCTACATCATCATCTCCAAACTGCATGCTTATATCTTTTATATTACCTTGAGTCTTCATACCATGAATATTTGCACTTGTTACGGTAAGTGGACCAGAATTAACAAGTAATTCTAAAGCAACAATATTATTTGGTATTCTAATAGCAATCTTATTAAGACCCCCAGTAACGATATCTGGGACGATATTTTTTTTATTCAATATAAGAGTCAAAGAACCCGGTAAGAAATGTTTAGCCAACACCCTGGCGTTATTGTTTACAAAGGCAATTCTATTCATTTCAATAAAATTCGGTACTGCCACAGGTAAAGGTATGTCAAGTGGTCTTTTTTTAATCTTAAAAATTTTATTAACTGCATTTTCATTATAGATATTAGCACCAAAAGCATATAATGTATCAGTAGGATAAACTACAATACTCCCGTTCTGTAGCACTTCAATAGCTTCAGACAGTTTATTTCTCAGCATAGTTATTTTTCTTCTGTCTTTATGAAATCGCCCAATGTAAGACCACTGGACAGAGAACCACCAGATTTAGAAGGAATTTTTTTAACCTCCTCAAAAAGAGAGATAGACAACTCTTTCTCAAGTTTCATAGCAACCTTATCAGAAGGTCTTAAATCACCATTCTCAATCTTAGCAATAGTAACTGTCCTTTCACCTATATTAAAGCCGAGTTGTTCCCTACTAATTCCTTTCTTTCTCCTAGCGTTTTTAATTAAATTGTTCCAGTCGGATACTAGTTCTCTATCCATACCCTCATAAACATCTTTTTCCTTGGGCCTTCTAATTCTTGTCAAGAGAGATTTTTGGACATTAGTTGGGGTAATATTAATCTCTTTTATAACATGACCGTGCTTCATACAACCAGAACAAAGCATCATTCTAACACCATCAACTTCGGCAGGTCTACACTTAGAATATTCATCGCCACATAGTTCACATTGCATATAAATCATCTCTCAGATAATTTAACTATATTAGTCCAGCCTTCTGTAAAGTCATTAAATCTTCTGTACTTAGTTTATCGCCTCTCTTGAATCTTTCAAATATTTCATTTGCCTCTTTATGCGCGGTTGTTATTTCCGCGGTTTTTCTTTTCTTACGTTTTTCATCATGCGCGGCAGATATTTCTCTCTCCAAATCATGAATATTGTCAACATAATTAATAAATTCCTTATGAACTTCATCGGCCTGGATTTTTGTATTTACAATTGTTTCTTGAATTTCATTTATCTTTCTAACGGAATTGTCTTGTTGCCTAATCAAACGAATCATGGCCTCATGTTCTTCCTGAGCCCTAAGAGCAAGTTTCTCTACATTATCATGCTGTTTTTCGGCTTTCTGTTTAATACTTTTTTCTTCCTCAATAGCCTTTTTTAGTTTAGGATCTTTATTTAATATATCCTCTTGTTTCTTTATTTTGGCATATAATTCAGATATAATCTCTATTAATTTCTTCTCCTTCCGAGATGACATAGGTTTTGTCATCTGCTCATTTTCCAAAGCTCTAAGTTGTTTTCTAAGGTCGTTCAAATTTGTCCCCGAAATCTTTGATTGTATTCTCTCTAACTCCCAAATTTTTCTCTTAGTTTCACTTAAACTCATATTAAGTTTATTTCTCTGTTCCTTTGCATATTGGACTCTTTCGTTTAATTCATCCCTTTCCTTTTTATGTTGAGATATGCTATTTCTAATTTTTCGTATGGCAGAATTTAATGAATCTCTATCATCAGCAAGTTGTTTTGATTTGAGGTGTAATTTATTTCTTTTTGCTTTTAATTCATTTGCCTTCTCCTGGAATTCTAACTTTTTTGTTATCAAGTCGTCTATTGTCTCTTCCATTACAAACCTCTAAAGATATTAACCTGTAGCATTAGGTGAAATATAAGGTATTTATTAAGTATTTCGAAAGAGATAGTAAATCACATGCAATTTTTATATAAAACTTACCATTCATGTAAAATTACTTACGGAAATAGTCAATTCAATTATATATATTTCTCAACCACAACTTCCAAATCTTTGAATTTAAATCAGATTCTATTGTAAAAACGTAATATATATATGTCAGACTTTTATTTCAAAAATGATTTTCAAAATGATAAATACAATAGAACAATTTGGTCGTAATGCTGGAAAAGTATGGGAAACTCTTAATGAAAAAGGATCTCTTTCAGAATCAGAATTAACAGAAACAACCAGTTTAAGACCTTACGAATTTTATATTGCAGTTGGATGGTTAGCAAAGGAAAATAAGATAAGAAAAGATGGTGAGCTCTATCAACTTGATGAAACTAATTTAAAAATAAAAATTGGAGTGAGCGCTGGTAAAATTTGGAAAGCGCTTAATTTAAAAGGAGAAAATGATATACTTAACATATCAAAATTAACAAAAATTAACGAGAACGATATTTACTTGGCCATAGGATGGTTGGCTAGAGAAAACAAGATACAATTAAATATGGGAGAGCAGCAATACAAAATAAAATCTATTTTAGATACCTCTCATTCATAGAAGAGTTATATTTATCTTATAAATCGTTGTTTTAATTTGGAAGGAGTTTTGATCAATCTTATTAACTAAATTTATATTCCAATTTAATATTGTGATACAATATGGATTCATATCTAAGAGAAGAATGTAATTTGGAGTTCTTCTACAACAATGGTTATATCCGAAAGAAATGTACATACTGTGGATCATACTTCTGGACATTAGATGACGACACAAAGGTCTGTGGAGATCAACCATGTATTAACTTTAGTTTTATTGGAAAACCCTTAGGAAAAAAACCTCTATCTCTAGGGGAAGTACGTGATAGTTTTTTATCTTTTTTTGAAAAAAATAATCATTCAAGACTTTTTTATCCTTTAACTGGAGAACGTTTTCCAGTTGTTGCTAGATGGCGTTCTGATATATATCTTACAATAGCATCTATTGCAGATTTTCAACCACATATAACATCTGGAAACGTTCCACCACCGGCAAACCCATTAGTTATATCGCAACCATGCATAAGACTTAATGATCTTGAAAAAGTTGGAAGAAGTGGACGTCATCTAACTATATTTGAAATGATGGGGCATCATGCCTTTAATAAAAATAGAGATGAAATTTATTGGAAAGAAGATACCGTCAAATATTGTAATGAGTTTTTCACAAATAATATCGGAATTTCAAAAGAGGAAATCACCTATAAAGAACAGCTTTGGGAAGGAGGAGGAAATGCAGGTCCTTGTCTGGAAGTTATTGCGGGAGGTCTTGAAATAGCAACACTCGTCTTTATGAATATGAAAAAGACTGAAAATGGAAAGTTCACTATTAATGGAGAAAAATATTCAGAAAATCCACTAAATATAGTTGATACTGGTTACGGTTTAGAGCGCATAGCATGGATCTCTCAGGGAACTGACACTATTTATGATTCTGTATTTCCAGAAATAATAGGCTGGTTAAAAAAACAAACAGAAAATAATTCTGACATTGTTAGTTTCTATTCATTAGCAGACCATTCAAAATGTCTTGCTTTCATGCTTGGAGATGGTATTGTACCATCAAATGTTAAAGCAGGATACCTTGCTAGACTTATTATTCGGAGATCACTTCGTTTTATTGAAAAACTGAAGCTAGATATCCCTCTTAAGAAACTTGTAAACATGCAATTAAACATTCTTGAGAAAGAATTTCCATCATTAAAGAATGGAGAAAAACAAATTTATGAAATTTTAGATATAGAAACGAGAAAATTTTCAGAAACCGTTTCTAAAGGCAAAGGATTAGTAAAAAGGATATTAAAAGAAAAAGAGACTATTGATGAAAAAGAACTCATTACTTTATACGATACTCATGGTATGCCTCCAGATATTGTAAAGAATATTGCTAATGGGTTAGGAGCATCCATAAAGATCCCTAAGAATTTTGACTCGATGATAGCAGAACTACATTCACATGAGAAAAAGGAGGAAACTACGGAAAAAATAAGACAAAATCTTCCAGAAACTATGCGCTTGTATAATAAAGATCATTACACAAAAGAATTTAATGCAGAAGTTTTATGGAAAAATAATACAGATAACGGAACTGAAATAATTCTTGATAAAACTGCATTTTATCCAGAAGGTGGAGGCCAACTTGGGGATTTTGGAACAATATCTAAAGATAATTTACATCTATCTGTTAATAAAGTTTTAAAGGAAGGTAATTCAATAATTCATATTGTAGACGGAGATCTTAATGTTGGTGAAAAAATTCGTGGAAAAATCGACTGGGATCAACGTTATACATTTATGAAACATCACACTGGAACGCATGTGGTTAATGGAGCCCTCAGGAAATTACTTGGTGAGCATATATGGCAGGCAGGTTCTCAAATTGGAATGAATGAGGCACGTTTTGATTTTTCACATTATAAAGCAATATCTACAAAGGAAGAAAAGGAGATAGAAAATCTGGCAAATCAACTAATCAATAAAGAAATTGTTGTAGAGAAAAAGATCATGGATCGAAACATTGCAGAACATACTTATGGTTTTAGATTATATCAGGGCGGAGTTCCACCGGGGGATAATATACGAGTGATCAACATTCCTGGTATTGATGTAGAGGCATGCGGTGGAACGCATCTTAATAACATAAAAGAAATCGAGAAAATTCGCATTCTTAAAATGGAAAGAATACAAGACGGTGTAAATCGTATTATTTTTGCAGCAGGAAAAATGGTCGATGCTTATCAAAGGGAAGAATATGATCTCTACAATAAGGTTGTTGATATTTTAAGCTCAATTTATGAAATAAAAGAAGAAAAAGAAGTTACCGATCAATTAAAGGATGCTTCTCAAATATTTTCTGTACCAATTGATCAGCTTGAAAAAACAGTAGAAAGGTTTTTAAAAGAAACGGGCAAAAAAGAAAAAACTGAGGTGAATAATTTTAAAGATGCTTGTAACCATTTATTTGAAGAATGGAAAAAAAATCGGAAAAATAAAAAGAAAGTATCATCAGATGAAATTATTCATATAAAAAATAAAGCTGAGACAATACCTAGAACCTCATTTAAAGTCATTACTGCAATATCTGAATCCGAATCAAAATCTATCGCAGAAGTTATAATTAAAGAACCTGATTACATTGTACATATATATGATGGGAAAAAAATTACTTCTGCAGCATCTGAAAATGTTGATATTGATATAAGTAAGGAAATTGCGCCCGAGATTGGTAAAATTCTTGGTGGTAGTGGTGGTGGAAATCCAAAGCTTACACATATCGGTGGACCTAATAGTAATAAGGAAAGAATTAAAGAGGCCCTGAATAAAGCTAAAAAAATGACCATAACTGCATTAACCAAACATTAAAAATCAAAAAAAGGAATTTCATATTCAATTATTTTTTCTTTGATTATATGAGAAAAACGTGATATTCTTTATTGTAAATGAAAAAATTTAAGGTTTGTTCTAATTCTATAAATATTGCAATTATTTCAAATAATATTATATATACTTTATCGAGAAGTTTTATAAACCCTAATGTATTAACAATTGTTAAGTATGAGGGCTCTGGTTAGAGGTGTATTTTTTATCCTATCTTTCTTCCATCATATTTTTCCTCTCAATTAGACCCCTCTCTTTCCTCCCTAAATAGTTAACAATAGTTAATAATTAATTATTCAAATCCTTTAAATGTTCATTACAAATCTTACTTTCGAATAAATTTTGTATATTGGTATACCATTTATTAGAAATAGTTTGATCATCATTTAATAGGTAATTTTATGTTGAATCTTTGGTAATTTTTAAAATTCAGGTTATAAACGTTTAATAATATTTTTTCTATAATGTTTTCTCCATAAACGATTCGTTAAATGTTCATAATTTCTGAAGTGTATATTGTTTTAATAACAAAATTACAATGACACCTTGATAAAAAGAAAAATATTAAAATCAATTAGCTTTCATTCAATATAAAATATATCAATAAATTTATATTTACTTATAATATAAAGTCATAATTAAGAGAAAGGTTGAACTTTTATGAAAAAAAATCTTATAGTTTAATTGCTACATGAGCCACAGTTACTATTATCATTGTTGCGATACACATTGTCACAACTAACCATGGCGGTATTTTGAGGGAAGTTTTTTCTTCTGCATCAAAATATCGTATTAAACCTGCTGCCGAGTGAAATCCTTCTCCTTTCTTTTGTTTGGCCATAATTACCAATCTGCCTACATTTTATAATAATAACATAAATTTATGATATTTTAGTTTTTCTATAGCTGTTTTTAATGGTTTTTTAGCAATTTTTGATTTCTTTTAGCAAAAATCTAAATATTGTTTTTATATTCATAGTTTAGGGTGTGTCAAATGAAGGAAACAGATGCTCTTATAAAAAAGGCATTGAAATATAAAGAAAATGGACTTACAGATCATGAGATAGCTGAGGACCTTAATGTATCTAAAGAGACAGCAATTTGGCTTCTAAATAAGGGTAAAAAGAAAAAGCCAGAAGGAGACTTAAAGATTGGTTGGCGATCTCTCGGAGTATATCCTTCAAGAATAGGCTTCATATCAGATGTTTTATGTGATGTTTTATTAGAGGAGATTGAAAATAAAAATCTGGATATTGATACTGTTGTCGGCATAGCAATAAATGGCATTCCTTTTGCATCTTTTGTTGCAGAAAAGTTAGGTTTTGAACTTGCAGTTTTTAGACCACATCATGAAAAAGAAGGATGGTTTTCTTCCAATTATGCTGGGGTAAAAGGTAAAAACGTTGTCATTATAGATGACGTTGTAGGAACTGGAGATACTTTTAGAAGTGCCATTAAAGACATTAAAACCGAGAAAGGAACTCCTAGACTATGTTTAGCCATCCTAAACAAGAGAGCTCAAAATGATATACAAGGTGTACCACTTAGGGCACTTATAAGAGCAAGAGTGATTTAAACTAGCTCTTTTAACGGAGTAATTGGTAATGCATTGGGCAGATGTTTTAGCTGATGAATTAATTAAAAGGTATGAAAATCATGTATTGGCTACAGGTATAACTCCGTCTGGCCCAATTCATATTGGTAATATGCGCGAGGTTCTAACTACAGATGCAGTATATCGTTCATTAATTGAAAAAGGCGAAGAAGCCGAATTTATATATATTGCTGATGATTTTGATCACTTGAGAAAAGTTTATCCATATTTACCTAAATCATATGAAAAATATGTAGGAATACCTATTTGTGATATACCCTGTCCATGCAGAAAACATAAAAGTTATGCTGATCATTATCTAAAATCTTTTTTAGATTCACTGAAGAAAATTGGTGTCAGATTAAATGTTCATCGTGCAAGTGAGATGTATAAAAAAGGTAAATATTCAGACGCCATACAAACTGCCCTTAAAAATACAGATGATATTAAAAAGATAATCGGAACTATTTCAAAAAGAGAGCTTCCAAAAAATTGGATTCCTTTTAACGTACGATGCAAGAAATGCGGAAGAATTACATCTACAAAACCTATTTTGTATGAATATCCCTTTATTGAGTATAAATGTAACTGTGGATACGAGGGATCAGCAGACATAAAAATAGGAGGAATTGGTAAGCTTCCATGGCGAATTGATTGGCCTGCAAGATGGAAGATGTTAGGAGTAACTTTTGAACCATTTGGCAAAGACCTTGGGACCGTAGGTGGAGCAAGACAGACCGGAGAGAAAATCGTTAAGAAAATCTATGGATACTCTCCTCCACACTATGTAGCTTATGAATTTATTCTTCTAAAAGGGAAAGGTGCGATGCACAGTTCTAAAGGTACAGCCTTAAGCTCTGAAGAAATGCTTAATATAACTCCTCCTGAGGTATTACGGTTTCTTATTATGAAGAATCAGCCAAATAAACATATTGTTTTCGATCCTGGTTTTGGATTACTTAATCTTGTAGATGAATATGATCTTAATGAACGAGTATACTTTGGAATTGAGGAGAAAATACGAGGTATGAAGGATTTGGATAAAACATATAAATTATCACAACCTTATAAAATCCAAGAAAAAATACCATATCAGATACCATACAGGCATCTTGTTACTATCTTACAAATTGGTAAGAACTGGAATGGAATGAAAAAAATCCTATTAAGAACTGGACAAATACCTAATGATCTCGATGTAAGCGATGATAACCATCTAAAACAGAGAGCAGATCATGTAAAATACTGGCTGGATTATTTTGCTCCTGATACCATTAGATTTGAAGTAAAAAAGAACATGCCAGAAATACATCTATCAAATGATCAAAAGAAAGTTCTTTCTTCACTTCTTGATAAATTTGAATCCTTAATATGGGAACCAGAAGACATTCACAATACAATATATAATTCATCAGAGGAAGAAAAAATTCAAATAAAAACAACCTTTAAAACTATATATCAAATAATATTAGGACAAGAAAAGGGACCACGTGCTGGATATTTTTTATCAAATTTAGATAAGAATTTTGTGTTGAAAAGATTCAAAGAAGCCATTAAATAGGAAATTACAGATAAATGCAATATCTATGAAGATATATATAGAAGTATATGGTTGTACAGCAAATAAAAGTGACGCAAGCTTGATAAAGGGACTTTTAAAAAAAAATTCTTATGAAATTGTAAAAAAGATTGAAGATGCCGATGTTCTGATTATTCTTACTTGTACTGTCATTAGTACAACCGAACAAAGAATGCTTTCGCGTTTAAGAATTTTCAAAAAAACAGGTAAAAAAGTAATAGTAGCAGGGTGTATGGCATCTATTCAACCGAAAATAATAAAATCATTAATACCAGAAGCAAAACTTTTACCTGCACAATATTCTCACCATATTATTGATATTTTAAAGAATAATAAAATATCTTTCATAGAAAAGAATAAAACTAGTATTTTAAAAAAATTTGATGGTCCAATAGCCCCAATTTCCATTGCCGAGGGATGCATGTTTTCTTGTTCTTATTGTATTACTTCTCCTGCACGTGGACGATTAAAAAGTTTTTCATCAAATGAAATTGTAAAAGATGTATACTCTGCAATAAATCAAGGTTGTAAAGAAATACAATTAACTGCTCAAGACACAGGATCTTATGGTCTAGATATTAATGGAAATTTAGGCGAACTTCTTCAAAATATTTGTAAAATTAGAGGAGATTTTAGAATAAGGATTGGAATGATGAATCCATATACAGCATTAAAAAATCTTGATTCGATTATTCAAGGTTTTGGTGACCCAAGAATCTATAAGTTTTTACATTTGCCTATTCAATCAGGCGATAATAATATTTTAAATAAAATGAATAGGAAATATACCATTGATGATTTTTTATTTATAATTAAAAATTTTAGAGATACTTATCCAAAAATAACCATTTCAACTGATATAATTGTAGGTTTTCCAACTGAAACTAATGATCAATTTAATCGCTCAATTAAATTAATAAAAAAATTAAATCCAGATATCGTTAACATTACCCGATACTCTGCACGTCCCTTTACAAAAGCCAAAATAATGAATGGTCGTGTAAAAACAGATATAGTAAAAGAACGCTCAAAAATTTTAACAGAAATATGCATGAAAATATTAAAGGAAAAGAATGCTAGATATATTGGAAGAAAAATCAATGTACTAATTATTAAAAAAGGTAGAAATAATACAAGTATTGGTAGAACAGAAAACTACAAATCTGTTGTTTTAAGCGAGAATATTGATATTGGATTAAACATACCAGTTGAAATAACAAATGCAACTACAACACATCTTGTCGGAACTCTTATATAGAATAATAATATTTGTGAGGTTGTGGAAGGGATGATTCGAGTAGCAATAAATGGTTTTGGAAGGATAGGTAGAAATTTTTTACGTGCAGCATTGGGACATTCTCAATACGGTAAAAAATTTGAAATAATTGTTGTTAACGATCTTGGAAATACCAAGATATTAGCACATCTTCTCAAATATGACTCAATTTACGGAAAGTTCGATGGAGAAATAAACAACAGAGAGAGCGGAGTTGAAATTAATGGTAGATATGTTAAATTCTTCTCACAAGTAAATCCCTCAAAATTACCATGGAATAACTTAGATATCGACGTTGTTGTCGAATCAACTGGAATATTTCTAACGCGAGAAGGTGCATCAAAACATCTTGATGCAGGAGCAGAAAAAGTAATTATCTCAGCTCCAGCAAAAAATCCTGATATAACAGTTGTTCTTGGTGTAAATCAGCATTTATACGATGCAGATAAACATAATATTATATCTAATGCATCTTGTACAACTAATAGTTTAGCACCACCAGTAAAAGTTTTAAATGATACATTTGGAATAGAGAAAGGCATGATGACTACGATACATTCATATACTGGAGATCAACGTATTCTTGATTTTCCACATAAGGATTTAAGACGAGCAAGGGCCGCTGCAACCTCAATCATCCCAACAACCACTGGTGCTGCAAAAGCAATAGCATTAGTTATTCCTGAACTCAAAGGAAAATTGGACGGAATGGCAGTACGCGTTCCTACCCCAGATGGATCTCTGACCGACTTCTCCTGTTTATTGAAAAGAGATGTATCCTCAAACGAAATTAACGATGCTTTAAGAAAAGCATCTGAAACAAAACTTAATGGAATTATGCAATATAGCGAAGAACCGCTAGTATCCGTTGATATAATAGGAAATCCTCATTCATCAATTATTGATGGATTGAGTACTCTAGTTATAGGTGGACATGGAAATTTTATCAAAATTTTATCATGGTATGACAACGAATGGGGTTATTCATGTAGACTCGTTGATCTAATAAATTACATTTATGCAAATAATACTCAAATTACCAGTGAAATTGAAATGGTAAAACATTTTTAAACAAAATATATTCTTTAAAAATCTATAATTTTAAATAACAAGTATGATATTGGTTTTTTGTGGAGGTTAAATATTATGGGAGAATTCAACACTTTAGATGATTTTAATATTGAAAACAAGACTATTCTATTAAGAGCAGATTTTAACATGCCTCTTGACAAGAATTCCTTTGAAATTTTGGATGCAACAAGAATTAAACTTGTTCTTCAAACTCTAAAAGAAATGATAAATAAAAATGCTAAGATTGTTATACTTGCTCATCAAGGGAGAAAAGGTAGTTGGGATTTCATATCTCTAGATAAACATGCAAAAGTACTAAAAAAGTTACTTAAAAATGAAGTAAAATTTGTCAATGATATTTATGGCTATAAAGCAAAAAATGCAATAGAGAATCTTGATTATGGAGAGGTCCTGTTATTAGATAATGTTAGAAAAATTCCATACGAAATAGAAAAAAAAACTGCACTAGAGCATTCAAAAACAGAGTTTGTTCAAAGTTTATTCCCTCTAGCCAATTTTTTTGTAAATGATGCTTTTGCTGCGGCTCATAGAGCTCAGTGTTCGTTAATTGGATTTACAAATGTCTTACCATCCTGTGCGGGGAGACTTATGGAAAAAGAACTAACAACATTGGGAAGAATTGTAAAAAATCCTGATAAACCTTGTATCTTTCTATTTGGTGGAGCAAAATTCTCTGATACAATTGTCACTATTGAACGTATTCTGATGAACAAAATTGCAGATAAAGTAATTCTAACTGGTCTACCTGCACTTGCATTCTTAAAAGCAAATGGTTACAATCTAGGAGAAAAGAATGAATCTTTATTACTAAAAGAAGGAAAACCTGAACAATTTAAAGAAATTAAAAAAGTTTATACGAAATTTAAGAATAAAATATATTTACCAAAAGATTTTGCTATATCTAAAAATGATATAAGAAAAGAGATATTCCTTAACGAACTTCCAATCGAATATAATCTATTTGACATAGGTGAAAAAACAATAGGTGATATCAAAGACATCTTAAAACCAGCAAAAACAATATTTTTATCTGGACCATGTGGTGTTTTTGAAAATCGTAAATTTAATAAAGGTACTAAAGAGATATTCAATTTTATTGCATATTCAGAGTCTTTTTCTATTGTTGGTGGAGGTCATACTATTGCAGCGGTAGAACAGTTGTCCCTTAGAAATAAAATATCTCATATAAGTACGGGTGGGGGTTCCCTTGAAAAATTTATGATGGGGGAAAAATTACCTGTTGTTGAAGCTCTTAAAGCTGCTAAAAATAGGAAAATTATTGAGTATCATTAACAGAGAAACAATCAAATATTAATTTTGTTTACATTTTTTATCTAAGGGCTGGTAGATCAGTGGAAGATCGCTACCTTCGCAAGGTGGAGGCCATGGGTTCAAATCCCATCCAGTCCATTGTTGTTTTCCAGATGGTGCTCTTGCATTACTTTGCCTAGATTGATTAGTATTTAAATCATTAGAATTCTTATTTTCATTACCTATGTTTTCTAATTCTTTAATGTAATTAATGATACCCATTTCAGCAATAGCACTGATATTAATACCAAGGTTTTTAGCCTTTTTTACAACATCTTCATTTAGATTTATTGTAGTCCTTACTTTTCTCATATGCATAACCAATGCATAATAAATATATAAAATTATCTCCTACCTAAAACAGAATAACATTAATCAGCCTTAAAGAAAAACATCTATAGGTAGCATCTTAGTCCCACATACATTTCTTAACATTAAGTGAAATCAATCAAGGTAAGGTACTATATCTTAAATGTATTTACAGTACGTACCTATCATCACTCATACATACCCTTCCCCTTACCCTAGTATATACCTATACCCCAAGTATACTTCCTCCAATAACCTTGTCATATATCTGCTTAAGGTCCTCTTCAGATTAAGCATTATAATGCATTAAGTCTACATCACCCTTCAAAGAATAACCCATTAGTATCTTCTTGATAGATGTAGGACCCCCTCATCTATCCCAATCTTGTGAGAAGAACTTACGTAGTTGTTTGACTCTAATGGGTGTTTTTCTAAAGATACGTTCCATCCTTACTTGGGAGAACAATTTAATAAGATTAGTATTACAATTAAAATAATTCAGATACTCAGATAATAACAGTTTTGTTTCATCAGTATAAAAGGATACTTGACTCTTCTTTGTCTTTGTAGATTGCCCATTAGTAGGATCATGATTAACGTAAACTAAGTTTCTATCTATTATAGTACCAATGAACTCTGAATTTGTTAATATCTGCCATCTCAATAACAATATTTAGTCATAAAACCAATAAATATAAAATGATATTGAAATTATTAAATATTGTTTACCTATTTTTCCCATTTATTAGCAATAAGTTTAAATATTAACAATTGTTAATAAACAAATGGTAGAAATTAGGGGAAGCATCTTTTTATATATCCATCCTCTCTCACTTCCATCTTAAATTATAAAATGCTTCCCTTTCTTCCTTCCCTTGCCAATAATTAGCAATTATGTAATAGAAAGTTAATATATAAATATTGTCGTAATTATATTTACCTTTAATTTACTTAATTTAAACCTTTTATAAGATAAACTTTATAAGTAAAGAAGCACTAATATAGTATTGCGTAGATTAGAAAGGGAGTGGTTCTTTAGGATTTTACTATCTTCTTTTTCATACTGCTCTCTTTCTTCCCTCCCGATAATCAAATGAAGATGGGGAGAAA
>Ga0272441_10007500_pt1 | contig 17710 bp, 14 predicted proteins | sample SSMProp6N_FD_193582 | JGI IMG/M metagenome (GOLD analysis project Ga0272441, IMG submission 193582) | Marine sediment archaeal communities from Little Sippewissett salt marsh, Falmouth, MA, United States - SSM-Prop-6N | ecosystem: Environmental > Aquatic > Marine > Wetlands > Sediment ... | reverse complement strand
CGGCGGATGGCGCTACGCGCCCGGGCAGGTCGGCGACACTTCCGTTCTCGGCTGGCAGATCATGGCCCTCACCAGCGCCCAGCGCGCCGGACTCGATGTTCCCGAGGAAGGGTTCGATATCGCCCGACGATGGCTGCAACTGGTCGGGTCACCGTCGGAGGTGGGTCTCTATGCCTACCAGCCGGACGAAGAGCCATCCCCGGCGATGACGGCCGAAGGAATGTTCGTGGCGCAACTGCTCGGCGCGACTTCCGCCGAGGCCTCGATGCAGGCTTCCGCCGATTATCTGCTCGCCAACCCGCCCGATTGGGACGTGGATGCGAACACGTATTACTGGTATTACGCGACGCTCGCGCTCTTCCAGCACCAGGGCGAGGCGTGGCGGCGGTGGAACGAAGCCGTCAAGGACGAACTGCTGGCTCATCAGAGCACGTCCGGGGCGGCCACGGGAAGCTGGGCGCCGGACGACCAGTGGGCCCACGTCGGCGGCCGCGTCTATCAGACCGCGATCTGCACCTTGACCCTCGAGGTGTATTACCGTTACCTCCCGCTGTACATGCGAGAGGGTCCCTGACCGGTCAGCCTTTCCACCGGGGGTCTTCGAACCGCTGGATCTCGATGCGGTATCCGTTCGGATCGCGAAGAAAACAGTGATAGATCCCGAACCGCGGATTGTGCGCGGGCGCCTGCTCGATCGCGATGCCCTTATCGAGAAGGCTCGCGTGCCAGGCATCGACATCGTCGGTGACGAGAGTGAGGATAATACCCTCCGGCCTGGGCGCATCGGCCTTTGTGCAGAAGCCGAGGAAGGCGCTCTCCGCCACGCGGTAAATGCGGCACGTGCCCTGGTCGAGAGCGAGTGGCAGGCCGAGCACATCCTCGTAGAACCGGGCCGTCGCCGCCAGGTCCGGCGTGTAACAGAAAGTGATCTGCGCGTCGAAAGGATTCAGCGGTCTGCTCCGGTGATGCGCCCCGGCCGCCTACTCGATCTCCCATTGGGGGATGCGTCCCGGCGTCCAGGGGGCGCCGATGTCCTCCAGCTTCTCTTCGAGCTTCGTAAGATCCTCCTCCATCAGGGTGCGCAGTTCGGCCAGTAAACCCGCGAACTCCTCGCCCGTCTGGCGGTAGGCGTCCCGCTGCGTCTGCGTCGGCGCCGAAGTTACATTCCACTGGCTGTACATCACCCGGCTGACTCTTGACCGGATCGATGCGGGAGCCGGTTCGTTGCGTTTGCTGAGCGTTCGATCACCGCGCAGTCTCAGGAGAATGTCCTTCAGTCGCTTCTCGACGGCATCGACTTGCGCGATGAGGGCGAGGTCTGCCGCGGGCGTGTCCAGAATGGCCTGTCGGACATGGGCGATGCGCGTCTCCGCCTCGTCCGCGGCCCGCAACGCGCCTTGCACGGCGCGGTTGAGGCGCGCGACCTTCTTGCGGAAGGCCAGCACCTCGGCCCGATCCGCCGCCGCGAACGTGGCCAGTTCAAGCGGAACGATCTCGAAGGGCTCGGCCTCGGTCAGTTCCTCGATCACGCCGTCCACCTCCCGGGCGAGAGTGACGGTGTACGCGCCCGGCAGGGCCAGCGGTCCGGACCGATCGCCGGACCCGCCCACCACGGTCGGCGTCGATGATGGATAGCGCAGATCCCAGGCGATGCGGTGAATCCCCTTGCTTCGCGGGCCGGTGATCCGGCGCACGACTCGGCCCTCATCATCGCGCAGCAGGAGGAGGACGGACGGCTCTCGTTCCTCGTCCTCGGCGCGGAGTTCCTCGATGGTCGGATACGGCGGGGTCACCTCCTCCTTCCTCGCCTTCTTCTCCGCTTCCTTCCGGCGCTCCTTGCGCGTGGTGATCTTTTCCTTCAGGTAATACGTGAAGACTGATCCGAAGGGCGGGTTGGGCGCGCTATAGAACGAAGCGCCCTGCGACCCGCGGCCGGATGAACCTCCCAGCCGGCTCCTCGGGATGTAACGGAGGGCCGGCTTGACGGGAAAGATGGAGGGACCGGCCTGGAAGTATTCCTCGCCGGCCAGACGCAGCGGCGAGTAATCATCGAGGATATAGATGCCGCGGCCGAACGTGGCCAGCACCAGGTCGTCCTCGCGCTCATTGATGGCGATATCCCGTACGGAGATGGTGGGCATCCCGCCCTTGAGTTTGAACCACTTCTCGCCGCCATCGACGGTGAAGTACGCCCCGAACTCGGTGCCGAGGAAGAGGAGAGTGGGTTTCACATAATCCTCGGCCACCGCGTACGCCATTCCGCGTTCCGGCAGATCGCCGGTGATCGAGACCCACGTAGCCCCCCGATCGGTGCTCTTAAGAAGGTACGGCTTGAAGTCTCCGTTCTTATGATTGTCGAACGCGGCGAAGACAGTGTCCGCATCATGTTGTGAAGCCGTGAGGCCACTGACATAAGTCATCTCGGGGACGTCCGGAAACTGCTCGATCCGGCGCCACGTCTCGCCTCCGTCCTCGGTCACCTGGACCAGCCCGTCATCGGTCCCGACGTAGATCAACCCCTCTTCGAGCGGCGATTCGGTCAGAGCCACGATGTTGCCGTAGAAGGAAGTGCTGTCGTGCTTGGCGACCGCATCCACGCCCCAGACCCTGCCCATGATCTCCAGGGCGTTGCGATTCAGCCGGCGGGTGAGATCTTCGCTTACCGCCCTCCAATCGTTGCCCCGATCGTCCGATTGGAAGAGCTTGTTGGCGGCGAAGTAGAGGCGCTGGTGGTTGTGCGGGCTGATGATAAGAGGCGCATCCCAGTTCCAGCGGTGCGACTCCTCACCGGGCGCTTCGCGCGGTTTGATATCGACGCGCTCGCCGCTGCGACGGTCATACCGGACGAGCCCGCCGTGCTGCAACTGGCTGTAGACGATGTTGGGATCTTCGGAGTCGATCCGGGTCTTGAAGCCGTCTCCGCCCACCGTGACGAACCAGTCCTCATTGGCGATGCCCGCCCGGCTGATGGTGCGCGACGGGGCGGCAAGCGTGTTGTTGTCCTGCGTGCCTCCGTAGACGTAATAAAACGGCACGGAATCATCGACAGTTACCCGGTAGAACTGAGTCACCGGAAGGTTGGCCTTGAAATCCCAGTTGGCGCCGCGGTCGAAGCTGTCATAGACGCCGCCGTCGCATCCGACGAGCAGGTAATCGTTGTCGTTCGGGTCGATCCACAGGGCATGATCGTCCACGTGGCGGTTCTGCCGGGGCATGCGTTGGAACGTCTTACCACCGTCCTCGGTGACATGGAGGATCGTGTCGAGCACATACACGCGATCGACATCGACGGGATCGCAGGTGATCTCGTTGTAATATTGAGCGCTGGTGGTCTGATAGCCGTTTCGTTTCTCCCAGGATTCGCCCCGGTTCGTGGAGCGGAAGAACCCGCCCTTGCCCTCGGCGGCCTCGACGATGGCGTAGATGACGTCCGGGTCGGCCGGGGCGATGTCCAGGCCGATGCGCCCCACGTCGCCCCCGGGCAGGCCGTGGGTGAGCTTTCTCCAGTTGGCGCCGGCGTCGGTGGACTTGTAGATCGCCGACTCGGGGCCGCCGTTGATGAGTGTCCACACGTGGCGGCGCCTTTGGTACGACGAGGCGTAAAGCACGTCCGGATCGCGGGGATCCATGTGCACTTCGTTGATGCCGGTATCGTCGCTGACGTTGAGGATGCGCTGCCACGTCGCCCCGCCGTCGGTGGTCTTGTAGAGTCCCCGATCGCCGCCGGCGCGCCACAAGGGCCCCTGGGCCGCGACATAGACCGTATCGGGGTCCCGCGGGTCGATGGCGATCATGCCGATGTGCTCGGATTCCTTCAGCCCCACGTTTTCCCAGTGCGCGCCCCCATCGCGCGTGCGATACACACCATCGCCGAAGGAGACGCTCCGCTGGCTGTTGTTCTCGCCCGTCCCCACCCATACGACGGATGGGTTCGTCGGGTCCATCGCAAGGCAGCCGATGGAGTACGAACCCTGGCTGTCGAACACCGGCTTCCAGGTGGTTCCGGCGTTGGTGGTCTTCCACACGCCGCCCGAGGCGGCCGCGGCGTAATAATGCCTGCGGTCCTGCGGGTTCACCGCGAAGTCCCCGATGCGGCCGCCGGTGAGCGCCGGGCCGATGCAGCGCAGCGTGAGACCGGCGAAGGTTCCCGCGGACATCACCTCTTTCGATTCGGTCTCTTCTTCCGACTCTTCTTCCTGATCCTGTGCCGGGAGCGGTGCGTTGACCAGCAGAAGGGACAGAACGGTGAACCAGAGCATCAGGTGTTTCATGATCGTTCCCGCTGTGTGGTGGACCGGCTCTGCGGCGCGTGGAGCCGGTACAGGGATGTGGTTGCCGGCCCGGGACGACCGGTCAGAGTCGTGAACGGCGTGATGGGCCGGGAGCGTCAAGAATACCCGATGTGCCGTTCTCGACGGCGGCCCTTCCCTGTCTGCCAGCGCGCGACCGCCGAATATACCGGGCCGACCGGCGCAGGTTCAGACGGCGGCCATGCGGGCCGCCCAAGCGCGCTGCCTGGCCGGATCGGCGACCACAATGGACGGAGTGAAGCGAGTCGCAACTGGTCTTCAACTCATTGAACGACAAGTGGTTACGGATGGAGAGCCGCCCCCGGCCGGGCCCGCAACGCACCCCGCGCGTTGATCTCCCACCGCGCGCCGGTGCCGGCGGCTCTACTGCCCGGTGCCTGGAACCGTACGATGGCGCAGAGGAGCCTGGCGATGGAACCATCACTCGACGACGATCTGCGCCCGCCCGCCGCGATCACGGAAGGCCTCGCCGCTGTGCTGAGCAACCTCATCGACTACGCCGGCCTTCTGCCGCCGGCTTCGCTCGACATGCCAACGGCCGTCGAGAACTACGCGTCCTATGTGGCGGGCGAGGATGCATGGCTGCTGGAGAGGCTGGTCATTGCCGTCTCGCGCCTCGAGGAGTTTGAAGCGCACGCCGCAGCACACCTCCCGCGCGCCGGCGAGGAAGAGCCGTGGCCGATCTCCGCCCTCATTCGGGCCGCCGGCGAAGAGGACTTGCCGGATGATCTGGATCGCATCGCCGCGTTCAATCAGCGCCACTGCAATCCGCAGCACGGGCTGGCGCTGATCGATGTCATCGAGCTGAAGGCCGATTCCGCCAGGGCAATCGATGATGCCATCGATGTCATGCCCGACGACTTGTACCCGTTCTTCGAGCTTCCCGCCGCCGGTGATCCGCGGGGCCTGATCGCGGCTCTTGTCGGCGGCGAGGCGGGTGCGAAGATCCGCCTTGGCGGGGGGACGGTGGGCCTTCCGCTCACCCCGGCCGATGTCGCCCGCTTCATTGCCACTTGCGCTGCCGCCGATGTCCCCTTCAAGGCGACCGGCGGTCTGCACCATCCCCTGACGCACGATGGCGAAGGGGCGCAGACAAGGGAAATCGGATTCCTGAATCTCATCATCGCCGCCGCGCTCGCCCTCAACGCCGATCTCGATGAGCGCGACCTCATCCGGGTGCTTGAGCAGGACGACATCAGCGCCTTCACGTTTGATGATGCCGGTCTGAAGTGGCGCGATCATCGCGCCACCGTCGAGGAGATCGAGGACACGCGGCTCGCCTTCGCCGCATCAATCGCATGCTCTTCCTTCGATGAGCCTCGCAGGAACCTCCGGGCGATCGGCCTCCTGTAGGCGGGGGATGAAGCGCCTCGGCGCATGGGACCTCGCCGCGCCGGAGGGCGATGAGTATTGGCTGTTGGCGGTCGCGGGCTCTGATTTCCGCGTTTTGACGTTTTGACGTTTCCAGCCAGCAATCCCCCCACGCGGCCAGGAGATCTTAATGGGCTCACTCATCACTCAGTCGCCGTTGGAGGTCGGCTTGCTGTGAACAGCCAGCGCCGGCGGAGATGATGATCGGGCCTTGGGGGCAAGCGCGATGCCCTTGGCGAAGGCGACGAGCTCGGCCATCGAGCGGCCGATGTGAAGGTTCGCCGCCGTCGGGGGCTGGATGCGCTCCAGCGCCGCGCCGCCGATGATGAGGCTCAGGCCGATCTCGCTCAGGCCCTTCAGCAGCGTATGGATCTGGCCGGCGAGGTCGGCGGGCGGTAGACCTTCGGCGCTGGCGCTGAGCCAGACGAGGTCGGCTTGGTGATGGCGGGCGGCGAGCAGCAGCGCTTCGGCCGGCGAGTTTGGGCCGAGGTTGACGGCGCGGAAGCCCTCGGCCTCAAGGGAGGCGGCGGCCATCAGCGAGGGCAACATATATGGATCGCCCGCAGGTGCCCCGCCCACGGCGACGGGGCGGCCCCCGGAGTGCTCATCTGCGTCGGCGTCGTCGTCGTCGTCCGCGATGCCGGCTGCCGCCCTTGCGGGGGCGCTTCCGGGGGCGGCCGGGAAGGTGGAACGGAGCAGGTTGATGGCCTGGGCGCAGATGTCGACGGCGCGGTGCTCGATGAAGATGCCCTCCGGTCCCTGCCGCCACAGCTCGCCGATCCGCTGCATGGCCTGGCGGATGGGGCCATCACAGATGTCGGCGACGGAGCGGCCTTCGAGATACATGGAGAGGATCAGCCCCCGTGCCCGCCGGGCGTGGCCGTCTCGAAGATAAGCATGGAGCCGGCCGGCCTCCTCCTCCCGGGCGGGCAGGTCGCCGGAAACGGCCTCGACATCGGGCAGCCCGAGGATCTCCGGCCTCACCAGCGTCGCCTCCGTCTCCCGTAGAAACCGGATGGCCTCGGCGATGGGGATGCGGCGATGCCCTCCGGCGGTCCGCCTGACCCGGATGAGCCCGTCATCGGCCCAGCGTTTCAGCGATGACTCGCTGACCCCGATGGCGAGGGCGAGCTCCTTGGGGGAGAGAACCTGTTTCATGTCGAAGTCTCTCTGAACGATTTGCACGAAATTCTAAACCACATCGGAGACACTCGCAACCCCTCTTATGGACCTGAAAGGCGGATAGTAAGGCCTCTATTCGGTGTTTTTTCGCCCCAGAGGACGTTGAGATCGTTCATGAACACGGGTGATTTTCTCAGATTGGTCGAATGAAACAACCGGCGTGAACGTTTTTTCATTCATGTCGCAGGGAAGTACCTGCTCCCGAACGAACCATCTCCGCCCAATCACCTCCACGAGAAGGATCCGAAAATGTCCCGTACCACTCAGAGAATCAAGATCGCCGCGGCCACTCTGGCCTTCGCCGTGACTGCCGGTTTGGCCTCGACCACCCTGGCCGGGAACTGCTCGTCCGGCGGATACGCCGCCTCCGGCAAGTCGACCTGCGGGTCGTCCTCCCCGGTCGCCCTGGCCTCATACTCCGGCAAGCCGGACATCGTCGACACCGCCGTCAGCGCCGGCTCGTTCAACACGCTCGTCGCCGCCGTCAAAGCGGCCGGGCTGGTTGACGCCCTGAAGAGCGAAGGCCCGTTCACCGTCTTCGCCCCGACCGATGACGCCTTCGCCAAGCTGCCCAAGGGCACGCTCCAGTCGCTGCTCAAGCCCGAGAACAAGGCGCTGCTCACCAGCATCCTGACCTACCACGTGGTCCCCGGTCGCGTGATGGCCGCCGACGTGGTCAAGGTCAGCGCTGCCAGGTCGCTCAACGGTCAGCAGATCGACATCACCGTCAACAAGGCCGGCGTGAAGGTCGACAACGCCAACGTCGTCAAGACCGACATCGAAACGAGCAACGGCGTGATCCACGTCATCGACGCGGTCATCCTCCCCAGCACCGACAGCATCGCCGCGACGGCCAGCAAGGCGGGCACGTTCAAGACTCTGCTCGCCGCAGCCACTGCGGCCGGCCTCGCCGACACGCTCTCCCACGACGGCCCGTTCACGGTCTTTGCCCCCACGGACGAAGCGTTCGCCAAGCTGCCCGCGGGCACGATCGACACGCTGCTCAAGCCGGAGAACAAGGACAAGCTCGCGGCGATCCTGACTTACCACGTCGTGCCCGGCCGCGTCTACGCCTCCGATGCGCTCAAGGCCGGTTCGGCGACGACCGTTCAGGGCAAGTCGGTTCACATCATCGCCAAGAACGGCAAGGCGTACGTCAACGATGCGCAGATCGTCGCCACTGACATCGATGCCAACAACGGAGTGATCCACGTCATCGACACGGTCATCCTCCCGTAACTGAAAAACTCCATCTGCAACTGCTCCGTCTTCCCCCTTCCCACTTCCGTTCCCCTCCAGCAATCATCACCTGAAAGGTCAATCCAATGAAGACTCTCGACATCATCGCCGCCATCCTGCTCGTCGTCGGAGGCCTGAACTGGGGTCTCTGGGGCGCCGCCCAGTTCGATCTCGTCGCCGCTGTCCTCGGCGGGAACACGGCGATCCTCGCCAAGCTCGTTTACTTCCTCGTGGGTCTGGCCGCCATCTACCAGGTCGCTTCCCTGAAGGCGATCCAGAGGCGGTGGAACGTGCGGCCCGCTCTCGCCTGATCCGTGGTGGATCGACAACCTCCACACTTGCCGGCGTCCCGCGGCGTAAGCCGCGGGATGCCCTTTTTACCGGCTATCATCCACCGACACGAATACGCCTGACAGACTGATTCCAACTGGACGGTGGGACGGGCGTCTCCCCCGTCCGTTCCGCACAGGCTCAGACACCCGCACCACTTTTTGTCGGGCGCGATCCGAGAGTCGCCGCTGCACATGACGCACACCGCCGACATCCCGAACCCGCGCGGCAGGCCCATCTTCGTGACCGGCGCAACCGGCTACATCGGCGGCCGCCTCGTCCCCCGCCTGCTCGAGGCCGGGTATACGGTGCGATGCCTGACCCGCGATGGGCGCAAGCTGCGCGCCCGGCCCTGGGCCGGCCATCGGAACGTCGAGATCGTTGAAAGCGATGTCACAGATATTGATGCGCTCACGAACGCGATGCGCGGTTGCGGCGCCGCCTTCTACCTCGTTCACTCCATGATCACCGCCGGCCGCGCCTATGCCGAGATCGACCGCGCCATGGCCGAAGGCTTCGCCCGCGCCGCGCGGGAAGCGGAGCTCGATCGCATCATTTATCTCGGCGGGCTCGGCGAGACGGGCAAAGGTCTGAGCAGGCACCTCGCCTCGCGCCGCGAAGTCGAGCACGCCCTCGCCTCCGGCGGGTCGGCCGCTTCCGGGGGCGTGACCGTCCTCCGCGCGGCGATGATCATCGGCTCCGGATCCGCCTCCTTCGAAATCCTGCGCTATCTCGTCGAGCGACTGCCCATCATGATCACGCCGCGCTGGGTGAGCACGCAGTGCCAGCCCATCGCCGTGCGCAACGTCCTGCATTATCTCGTGAGCGTCCTTGACACGCCCGAGACGATCGGCCGCACGTTCGACATCGGCGGGCCGGAGGTGATGACCTATCGGCAGATCATGCAGACGATGGCCGCGGCGCTGGGTCTGCGCAAGCGGTTCATCGTGCCCGTGCCGGTGCTAACACCGCGTCTCAGTTCGCTGTGGATTCATCTGGTGACGCCGCTCAGCCACCGCATCGCTCGGCCGCTCGCCGAGGGGTTGCGCAATCGCGTGGTGTGCCGCAATGATGATGCGGATCGCCTCATGCCGCAGAAGCTGCTGACGATCCGCGAGCAGATCGACGCGGCGCTGGGCAAGCTCGCCGCCGGCGATATCGAGACCGCCTGGTCCGATGCGGGCGTCATGCCCGGCGATCCCAACTGGGCCGGCGGGACCGTGTTCATCGATCATCGATCACGCGACATCAGCGCGCCGCCAAGCGCGATCTATCGCGCCGTCTGCCGCGTGGGAGGCGGGCACGGGTATTACGCCGCCGACTGGCTGTGGCGACTGCGGGGCGCCCTCGATCGCCTCGTCGGCGGGCCCGGCCTGCGCCGAGGGCGGCGCGATCCGGAGAACGTCGTCTACGGCGACGCGCTCGATTTCTGGCGCGTCACCGCCGCCGAGCCCGATCGACGGCTCGAGTTGCGCGCAGAGATGAAGCTGCCCGGCGAGGCGCTTCTTACATTCGAGATCGAGCCGGACGCCGGCGCCGGCGATGGTAAGTTATGTCGCCTGCATCAGACAGCGAGCTTCAAACCCAAAGGCCTGTGGGGCCTGCTGTACTGGTACCTCGTTCTGCCCCTGCACGGGATCGTCTTCGAAGGCATGCTCAGCGGCATCCAGCGCGCCGCCGAGCGGCCCCCGGATAGACTACCCCCGGATGGACAACCCCCGGAAGAACTGCCGGCAGGTGAGTTGGCCTCGGATGAGCGAGCCGCGCCGACGGTGCGGAAGGCGCCGGTCTGAGCGGCGCTGTGCCTTGCTCGATTGACCGGGATGTCGATCTCTGATTACGCCGCGCTCGTTGCCGGCGCATCGTCCGCAGCGCGAGCGAGCTCCTTCCACCACGACAGAACGTTGGACATCGTCGTCCACTGAAAGTCGCGGAGCAGGTTAGCAAAGCGACGCTCGCCCCTATCGATGTTGACGTAATGCCGGAAGTAGTGCGATCTCTTCAGACCGTTTACCCGCGGCTGGCCGGCGTCGATCTCCCACGGATGAATGTAAAAAACGTACGGCCGGCCGGAATTGCGGATATTCTTCACGCCGCGTCGGAAGAGCCGGTAGGGGAAGAGTCGGAAGTACCCGCCGCCGCCCCACGGGATGCCGCGGCTGCCGAGCTTCACGCAGGAGATGCACATCTCCGTGAAGCCCTCGTGCAACTCGACGATCGGTTGGCCCGCATCCATCCCCGTCAGCTTGCCGTAGCGATCATGCGCAACGGTGGGGAAGGCCGAGGAGTCGTAGGTGAAGCCGAGTTCCTGGAGGATGTCGATGGCCCAATCGGTGATGGAGAAGCTCGGCGCGCGGTAGCCGCGCACCGCCTGCCCGGTCAGATCCTCCAGATGAGACTTCGAGCGCACGATGTCCGCGCGGAATTCGTCATGGGAGAGGTTGTAGATGAGGTCGTGGCCGTAGCCGTGCGAGGCGATTTCGTGCCCGGCCTCGGCGATGCGCCTGATGAGATGGGGAACCTTCTCCGCGACCCAGCCCAGGACGAAGCAGGTGCAGTGGATGTTCCGCTCGGCCATGAGCTCGAGCATGCGGCCGACGTTGCGCTCGACGCGCAGCTCGCGGTCATCCCACGTGTCGCGGGCGATGACCGCCTTGAGGTTCTCGACGTGGAACCAGTCCTCCACATCGATGGACATGGCGGCGGGGGGGGCCGCGAGTTCCGGGGGCGCCGGGGGTGTCGGGTTGTCGGCCGGGTTGGAGACCATATGCAGCGTTGAATGGTACGAAGCCGGGGGCCGGGAGGATCGTCGCGTCTACAGCATCCGATGGCCGCGCTTGCGGAACGCCTTCGCATCCGGCTTCTTCGGGAAGGAGAAGTACTCCTTTTTGCTCATGTCCAGGGTCCGGGGCTGATCGGTCCCCGAGGCGATCTGCCGGAGCACATCGATCATGAGCTTCGCCCCCAGTCGTTTCGTTTCGACGATGACGCGATCGAGGCAGTCGCGTTCCTTGAGGTCGAAGTCGGCGGTGCCGAGCACGTCGCCGGCATCGAGCTTGACGGCCATCTCGTGCACGGTCACCGTCGCCTGCTTCTCGCCGTGCAAGAGTTGCCAGAAGGTGGGCATCATTCCGCGATACTTGGGAAGCCGGCCGGAGTGGATGTTGATACAGCGCATCTTCGCCGACTCGAGGATGTCCTTGCGGAAGATCTCCGGGGCGGCGACGGAGACGATGACATCGACCTCCATGTCGCGTACCTTCTGCACGTAGGCCGGATCGTTGACCGAGTCGGTGGGCATCTCCTTGACGCCGGCCTTCCGCGCAAGGCCGCCGATGGAGCGGCCGCCGAGCTTCGCGCCGAGATACTTGAACCCCAGGCGCACGAAACCGACCGGGCCGTACACGCGCCACAGGCGCCGGGCGGTCTTCGTGAGCGGCTCGTGAAAGGCGTTGTCGATCGTGATCGCGCAGATCTCCAGCTCATCGCGCGGATATTCGGCAAAGAAGGTCTCGAAGAAGCGGACGACGTAGAGCGGATCATTTTCGGTCACGAAGAGGATGCGCAACCTGCCGTTTGCTTCGGACCGGGTTGTCTCGGGTGGCTCGGTCATGTCGGATCCTCGGTCTGCGGCGAGGCCATCCGGAGAACTCTCGCATACAGCTCCGCGGACGCCTGAAGCGTGTACCGATCCTCGAAGAGGCGGCGGGCGCTGCGCCCCAGCTCGGCGCAGCGCGCCGGGTCGGCGATCATCTGGCGGATGCAGGCAACCGCGCCGTCCACGTCACCCAGCTCGAACCAGTGCCCCACGTGATGCTCCTCGACGACGCGATGAAGCTCCGAGCCCCGCTCGGAGAAGGCGAGGATCGGCCGGCCCACGGCGAGCGACGAATACAGCTTCGACGGATAGCTGATCCCTTCGATGCCCTTGGCGATCGTCACCAGCGAAGCGTTGGAGGCGTTGAGCGAATCGTTGAGCTTCTCAAACGGCTGGTAGGGGAGGAGAAGCGTGTTGGACAGGCCGCGCTCTCTGATCTGCCGTTCGATCCAGTCGCGTTTCCCCCCGGCACCGATGAGCACGAGTCGGAAATCAGCATCGCGCAACTGCTCGGCGGCGGCGAGAATGGTGTCGAACTCGTAATACAGGCCGAGGTTGCCCGAATAGAGAACGGTGAACGGCTCGACGAGCCCGTGCTTGAGGGCCATCTCGCTCTCGGACTTGGGGATCGGGTGCAGCTTGCTGCCGTCGGCCCAGTTGGGGATCACGTGCACGAGCTGCGGCGCGATGCCGTAGTCCTTGCACACCAGCTCCCGCGCCGCCTCACACAGGACGATCGTCTGCTCGGCGCGATGGTAGATGAGGCGGTTGAGCCGGTGCCAGATTCCCTCGATGAGGCCGCCGGCGCGGATCTTGCCCACCCAGACCGCCAGATGCGGGTAGGAATCGTGGAGCAGCACCACGTAAGGGTGCGACCGGAGAAAGGAGGCGAACGCACCGATCACGCCGAGGTAGGGGGGATTCGTCGTGTAGAGGAACACCTCGCCTTTCCGGCGCCGGAAGAGCATCCGCAGCATGAGCGGCGCCAGGAAGGTCATCGAATTCAGCATTCGGCCGAACAGGTGATCCTTGCTCAGCCGGGTGGTGATCATCCGGGTCACGTTAACGCCGTTGGTGAACTCGCGTCGGGGGCAGGGTTGCCACGTCTCGGGCGGGCCGTAGGACGGCCGCGAGGTGTTCACGCTCACCCCCACGCCGTGCGTCACCAGTTCCTCAGCCAGTTCGTGCAGGAGGTGGCCGGTGGACGCCACGTCCGGCACGTAATACTGGTTGAGAATCACGACGCGCAGGTCCGGCGGGGAAGCTGTCGTGTCGGGTTCCGCCATCAAGGGGCTCCTGATCCGCAACGAGGCACGGTCGCGATTATAGTCGCCGCACGAGACGGGGCGGGTGACTCGTGCCTTTCGCGCAGTCGGCGCCTTCCTCGCTCCCGGCGCGCCGCGTCGATGGCGACGGGCTGTGACGCTGCAACGCGGCCAGACGCCCGGGAGTGGTGACGCGCCGAGGCCTTCCCTCGTCGGTGATGCGGATCGCGAGCACATCGTGATATCGCCGAAGCTCGCTCCGTTCGCGGATCGGCGCCAGACGGACCGACAGCAAGGCGGGGGACAGGCCGAAGAGGGCCAGGTCGCGTTGGCGAGCGCGCCGCCAGACGACGTCGCGCGTGGACGGTGTGTTGCATTCAAACAGGACGAATCGAACGGAGGGATGCTCCAGCAGCCCGGGCAGGACGCATGCCTCGATCCCCTCGACGTCGAGCTTCGCGCCGCACGGACGATCGCCGACGACCTCCGTCAGGAAATGAGCGGTCTTGAGCACGGGAACGGGAATGACCGGGCAGGCTCCGGCGTGCTTCGCCATCGATGCGGCGCCGGTGTGCCGCCTGTTCACCGAGAGCGGAAGTTCGCCGTCCTCCGCCGCCAGCCCGATCGGATGAACGCGAAGGGAGGTCAGCGCATGATCGCGGATCGTCCGGCGGATCGACTCGACAAGTTGCGGCTGCGGCTCGACGAGATGCGATTCCGCGGGCCGATCATGGCAGAGGAACGCGACCGCGCCGTGGTTGGCGCCGATATCGAGGAAGACGTCCGTCGGCCGGAGCAAGGCTCGACACGTCGCGACAATCTTCGGGTCCGGCGTCCCGAAGAAATAGAGCATGCGGCCGTTGTAGTCGGAGAGGCGCACGTTGACGGTCACGGCGTTGCGCAACCGCGCAATCCGGAGCTCCTGGAGTCGATCGAGGCCCAGCACCAGCCGGAGGATGTTGCATACACCTCCCAGATGCGTCTTCAGCGGCACGCGATGAAGCAGGAACGCGGCGCAGGCGCTCAGCAGGCCGGCGATCGCCTTTGGCGGCAGAGGAGTCACGCGCACCTCCCTCTCTGTACGGTAGGCGCACGCGCCCGGCGGGACGAGGCGGCGCCCGGCGCCTCCGCCGCGGCTTCTCGAAGCACCCCCATCGCCTGTTCGCTGACCACGGTCCAGTTCAGGCGCTGACGATACTCGTCGAAGGCGCTCAGGGCGAGCTGGCGGTACGCCGCCGGATCGGCGATGAGCCGCTGCACGTAATCGGCGAAGGCCGCCGGAGGCGCGTCCAGATCGAAACAGCGGCCGTTCACCTCGTCGCGAACAGCCGACGGAACGCCGCCCGTCCGGAAGCTGAGGGAGGGTACGCCGAAGGCCGAAGCCTCGCAGAACACGATCCCGAACGCCTCGGCGCGTGTGGGTAAGACGAAGAAGTGCGATCGCGCATAAAGCTCGGTAATCCGGCGAAGCCCGTCGGGCTGATTCTTGTCGATCCGGCCGAGAACCTCGACGAACTCCGGCTGCGGTCCCGTCCGCTCGCTCGAGGAGCCGACCACGGTCAGATCCGCGTCGACACCGCGCCGGCGCAGTTCGTCGACGACGGCCACGGCGAACGGGCCGCCCTTGCGCGTCCAGTCAAGGCCGATGAAGAGCAACCGGCATCGGTCACGGGGGCGCGATGCGACCAGCTCCTCGATCTGCTCGCGCGACCGATCGTCCGGGACCCCCGCCCCGCGCGCGATGAGCCGGATCCGGGATCGATCGAAGCCGTAGGCGTTCACCGCCGAGTCCGCCGCCCATTGGGAAGGAAAGATCGCGCGGGTGATCCGATCGAACAGGTTCTGATCGCAAGCGTGCCCGTCGCGCTCGGTTCGACGGGAAAGGTTCGAGTACTTCTCGTAGTAGTTGTGCAGTCCGGCGAACGTGCAGTCGGTCCACAGCACCAGCGGCAGATCGGTCTCCAGGTAGGCCACGGGCAGACCGCCGGAGGCGAGGATCACGTCCACCTCGGTTTCGCGCAGGGCCGCCTCCACCTGCCTGGCGTAGTGACGAAGAAAACCGGGATCGCGCTGTGGATGATCGTTCCTGCCCAGCACGTGATGGTTCCACACGTACCGGGCGAGGTTGACCGGATGATACTGCGGCTTCAGCGGGCCGATGTAATGAATGTCGGCTCCGCACTGCTCGAGACCGCGCGAAATGTGGTGGCCCGTCCCCGACATCCGCGTCACATCGCGGGCGTCATAGAGCGTGACGAACGCAATCTTCATGGTCGGGCCTCCACGGTGGGAATGACGCGGCGCCTGGAGGGCGTCAGCGCTCCTTCCGGACCCTCCGGAAGGGACGATCCTTGATCGGGCGCGCGGGATTGCCCACGCAGATCTTCCAGGGCGGAAGATCGCTCACGACGGTCGCCCGCGCGCCGACGAGGGCGCCGTCGCCGATCACCACCCCCGGGCCGACGAACACATCGGCGCACACCCACACGTCCGCCCCGATGCGCACCGGCACGCGGTGCAGCGGCATGTCGCTTCGCGTGTAGTCGTGCGAGCCGGCGCAGACGTGCGAATACTGGCTGATCGTCGTGTGATCGCCGACGCTGATGGGGCCGAGGCTGTAGAGGATCGCGGACTCGCCCAGCGCCGCGCCATCGCCGATCGTGATGTTCCAGGGCACCTCCACCCTCACGGTGCTTCGAATCATGCATCCCTTGCCCACCGTCGCGCCGAAGCAGCGCATCAGGAACGAGCGCCAGCGATCGGCTCGTCGCAGCGACCAGCGAAACAGCGTCGCCTGCACGATCATCCACAGGAGGCGGACGAGCTTCTCCTTGAAGCTGAAGTAGCCGACGTAGATGTCGCCGGCGCTGCATGTCAGCGGCAGATCGCCCTCGGGCGGCTTCGGCCCGGGGTCGGCGGGTTGTTCCGGCACACGCTCCATCATCCTGATCTCGATCGAGCCCATGGTAGCGGTCACGGCGCGGTCCTGCTTGCGTCTGCGCCTGCCGCGCAAGCCGGCCCCGTGGCGGGCCGTTCATGGACATCGGCCGTTCCGCCGGCCCGGTCCAATGAACCGGTCGCCGCCGGCAGGCCGTCCCCGCTGAAGGTCCGGGCACGTTCGGCCGATAATCCCGCCGGAGGGCAGCCCGGACATCAGACGGTACGATCGTCACCACCTTGCCGATCGTAGAGAACCGGAGGCATCGAGTCTTTCCACGATGACCGGACCCGCCGACCAACCCGACCGCCGCACCGCCGAGGCTGCCATCGGCTCGCCGACCCCGCCGGTATCGGTGCTCATCCTCACGCTTGATGAGGAGATCAACATCGGGCCGTGCCTCGCCTCCTGCGCCTGGTGCGACGATGTGCACGTGCTCGATTGCGGCTCCACGGACGGCACGCGCCGAATCGCCGAGGAGCTCGGCGCCCAGGTGCACAACCACCCCTTCGAGTCCTTCGGCAAGCAGCGGAATTGGGCCATCGACAACATCCCGATGACGCACGAGTGGGTGTTTCACCTCGACGCCGACGAGCGGTTCACGCAGCCGCTCGTCAACGCGGTGGCCCAACTGCTGGCGCGCGAGCCGGTCGAGGCGGGCTTCCATCTGCCCAGCAAGCTCATCTTCATGGGGCGCTGGCTCAAGCGCGCCGGCGGCTACCCGACGTACCAGATGCGCCTCTTCCACAAGCAGCGCATGCGCTTCTGCGACCACGGGCATGGCCAGCGCGAGGAGACGGCAGGCCGGGTCGGCACACTCGACGAGCCGTACCTGCACTACAACTTCTCCAAGGGACTGCATCACTGGTTTGAGCGCCACAACAACTACTCCACGCTCGAGGCGGAGCAAGCGTTGGCGGAGAGCGGCGAGCCGGTATCGATCGCCGCGCTGTGGGGAGGTGATCGCATCGCGCGCCGCCGGGCCATCAAACGTTTCTCCCGCAGGCTCCCGTTCCGCCCGACGTTGCGCTGGGCGTACACCATGTTCATCCAGGGCGCGGTGCTCGAAGGACGCCCCGGCCGCATCTACGCCCGGTTGCTGGCGATGTATGAGAAGATGATCGCTGTGAAGATGATCGAGCTGGAGCACGCCCGCAGCAGCGCCGAGCGTTCCTCGAATCGTTGAAAACAGCCGGCCCGGGCGCCCCGCGGCCCGCTATCGACCCGCCTCCAGAAGCCCGGCAAGCCCGGTCGGGAAGTCAATCTGCGGCTCGTAGCCGATCACGGCCCGGGCCCTGGTGATTTCGGCGGTCGAGTCGCGTACATCACCGGCCCGCGGCGGCGCGCGGCGAGGGGACGGCTTCACGCCCAGCTGCCGCCCCATCTCGGCAAGGACTTCCAGCAGGTTGATGGGACGGCCGGTGCCGATGTTCAGCACCTCGCCGTGAAGCTCATCCTCGCACACCGCCGCCAGCAG
>Ga0272441_10007499_pt1 | contig 17711 bp, 13 predicted proteins | sample SSMProp6N_FD_193582 | JGI IMG/M metagenome (GOLD analysis project Ga0272441, IMG submission 193582) | Marine sediment archaeal communities from Little Sippewissett salt marsh, Falmouth, MA, United States - SSM-Prop-6N | ecosystem: Environmental > Aquatic > Marine > Wetlands > Sediment ... | reverse complement strand
GGCAGGCTTAGATGTCATAGTAAAGGTGGAACTCGTGGGGGTGCGGACGAAGTTTCACCGGATTCACTTCATTTTCAGTTTTGTATTCCAGCCACATGTCGATGACGTCCTTGGTAAAAACATCCCCTTTGAGCAGAAAGTCATGGTCTGCCTCAAGAGAGGCCAAAGCTTCATCCAATGAGCCGGGTGCGGAGTCCAACTCAGCCAATTCTTCGGGCGGCAGATCGTAGATGTTTTTGTCCAGCGGATCACCCGGATCGATTTTATTCTCGATGCCGTCGAGAACAGCCATCAGCATAGCCGAGAATGCCAGGTATCCATTACAGGAGGGATCCGGCGTGCGGAATTCGATACGCTTTGCTTTCGGAGAGGCCGAATACATGGGGATCCGGATGGCGGCACTGCGGTTCCGGCTGGAGTACGCCAGGTTCACCGGCGCTTCAAAACCAGGCACCAGTCGTTTGTAGGAGTTGGTGGTCGGGTTGGTGAAAGCGCACAGCGTCTTGCAGTGTTTCAGGATGCCGCCAATGGCCCACAGGGCTTCCTGGGAAACGCCTGCGTACTTGTCTCCGGCGAACAGAGGTTTGTCCCCATTCCAGATGCTGATGTGGGTATGCATGCCGGTGCCGTTGTCTTCGAACAGTGGCTTGGGCATGAAGGTCACCGTATGACCGGCTTTGTAGGCCACATTTTTAAGTACGTACTTGAACCACATGAGCTGGTCGGCCATCTGCAGCAGGGGCTTGAAGCGCATATCGATTTCGGCTTGGCCTGAAGTGGCCACCTCGTGGTGCTGGCACTCGATGTCGATACCGAGGCTTTCCAGAACGAGGGTCATATCGGTGCGAAGATCCTGAAATTTGTCTGATGGCGGCACGGGAAAGTAGCCTTCCTTGTGACGCGGTTTGTATCCCAGGTTGGGTTCTTCACAGCGACCCGTGTTCCAGATGCCTTCTACACTGTCGATGGCGTAAAAAGCGCTGTTCCGCTCGCTTTGATAGCGGATATCGTCAAAAATAAAAAACTCTGCTTCGGGACCGATGTAGACCGTGTCGCCGATTCCCGTGCTTTTCAGATAGGCTTCCGCTTTTTGGGCGATATTCCTGGGATCCCGGGTGTAGGCTTCCCGGGTGATGGGGTCGACAATGTTGCCGATGAGCACCAGGGTCGGCACCTTGAAAAAAGGGTCGATCTTTGCCGAAGAGGCATCCGGGATTACCAGCATATCGCTGGCGTTGATGGGTTGCCAACCACGAATGCTGGAGCCGTCGAAGCCAAAACCGTCTTCAAAACTTCCCTCCTCCAGTTCACCGATGGGTACTGAGAAATGCTGCCACATACCCGGGAAATCCATGAAACGAATATCGACCATCTTCACGTCATTTTCTTTTGCCATTGCCAAAACTTTTGCTGGGGTCATACTTTCCTCCACTTTTGGAATTGTTTAGCTGTTTTATCTGAAGGCTGCAGGTGAAAGGATAACGTCTGGTGAGGATCGCCTCGCTTCAGTCACTACCCCTTCAGCCTATCCACCTGTTTATATGGCATCCTTGCCTTTTTCACCTGTCCTCACGCGGATCACTTCCTCTACGGAGAAAACAAAGATTTTTCCGTCACCGATCTTACCGGTATTCGCCGATTTTTCGATGGTTTCGACAACCTGGTCGGCTCTGTCGGAATCGACGATAATTTCGATTTTCACTTTGGGAATAAAATCCACTACATATTCTGCACCGCGGTAGATCTCTTTGTGGCCTTTTTGCCGTCCGTACCCTTTGACTTCGGAAATCGTCATTCCCTGGATACCGATTTCATTGAGGGCCTCTTTGACATCGTCCAACTTGAAGGGTTTGACGATGGCCTCGATTTTTTTCATTTTGTAACCTCCTGTTTTAGTTTCTTATAACATCTTATCTGTTCAGTTGTATCGCAATGGTGGAAAGAAGCTGTTTGTCGCAAGGCCAGGGGGTGGAGGCCGTATTCAGATACGACGAACGATGACGTCGCAAAGAACAGTTTCTTGCCGCCAGATTACATAATTTCAAATCCGCGCTCCCCATGAAAGGTGTTGTCCAGTCCCTGGACCTCCTCATCAAGCTCTACACGAATACCGCCAGTCAAGGCCTTGGTGACAAATAGAACGATCAATGTGCCGATAGCGGTGTATGCGGCCGTTGCAACGATGGAAATAAGTTGGGTCCACACCTGACCCGGATTCCCGTAAAAAAGACCAGCCGCGCCCTCAGTAATCCCAGGATTGGCGAACAGTCCAGTGGCCAAAGCACCCCAGATACCACACATGCCGTGAACCCCGAAAGCATCCAGGGAATCGTCATATCCAGCTTTTTGTTTCACCACGGCAACAAAAAAGTAGCCCAGCGCGCCGGAAACCAGTCCAATGATCAGCGATGATGGCATATTGACGAACCCGGCAGCCGGTGTAATCGCAACAAGTCCGGCAACCACACCAGAGGCGATGCCCAGAACAGTCGGTTTGCCTGTGAAGATCCACTCCAGAAACATCCAGGACAACGCTGCTGTGGCCGCAGAGGTATTTGTTACCATGAAGGCCGAAGCGGCTACTCCGTCGGCAGCCAATTCACTGCCCGCATTGAAACCGAACCAGCCGAACCATAACAGTGCCGCTCCCAGTGCGGTGAGAGTAATGCTGGAAGGAAACATCGCCTCTTTTCCGTAGCCGACACGTTTCCCCAACACCAGGGCAAGAACCAACCCCGCCACACCGGCGTTGATGTGAACCACATTTCCACCAGCAAAATCGAGTGCACCCATCTCTCCCATCCAACCGCCGCCCCACACCCAATGCGCAATGGGACAATAAATAAAGGTCACCCACAAAACGGTGAAGACGATCCAGGAGGAGAATTTCATTCTATCGACAGCAGATCCCAACACAAGTGCAACGGTAATCGCTGCGAAGGTCATTTGGAAAAGGGCGAAGACGTACGTAGGAATGGATCCGGAAAGGCTGTTGACGTCAATCCCGGACATGAAAAAATGCTCCAATCCGCCGATAATCCCTGCTTTGCTCGACCCGAAAGCCAGTGTATATCCCCACATCATCCAAATCACGCTGGCTAGGCAGTAAGCGACAAACGTCATTGCCAGCGTATTGAGCAGATTTTTATATCTGGACATCCCGCCGTAAAATAAGGCCAAGCCGGCCGGGGTCATCATCATCACAAGTGCAGTGGAAACGATAATCCAGGCCGTATCGCCGGTATTCAGGGTGTCCTCCGCCAATGCCGGGCTTGCGATGAGCCCGATGATAAAGGTGAGCCACAAGTGCTTTGCTTTTTTCATCTCTCTCCTCACTGAAGGTTCAAATGGTTACGTACCGTTTTTCTTGCCAGGGTCAACCCAGTCATAATCCGGGGCTTCACCCGGAAGAATGTCCGAAATGGCTGCCTTGATTCCATCGACCTGGTAAGGTGCGTCCACCTTTTGGCCGTCAAAATCTCTCACGTAAAAAACATCAACAACCTGATCCACTTTTGTGGCGATTTTCGCCACCCAGATATCCAGTCCGCATTTAAACAGTGCATCCGTCACCTTGAACAAGAGACCCGGAAAATCAAAGGTCACCAATTCGACAATGGTGAAAAAACTGGAGGTTTCATTGTCCACTTCGATGACCGTGGGCCGGTGAGCCGTGTAGGGTTGAATCGGTGTGGCATCGTTGTCCTTTCGGGCCAGTTCCCGTGACAACTCCAAACGGTCGGTAAGCGCCTCTTCCAAGTTTCGGCGGGCTCTCTCCCACCGCTCATCTTCAAAAAGCGGATCCGGTGGCGGAGTGACTTCGAAAATATCCAAAGCGATATTATTTCGCCAGGTAAAGACCTGGACATCCAAAATATTGATGTTGTTGAGCGTAAAGACACCCGCTATTCTGGAGATCAGCCCAGGTCTGTCCTTCCCACAAATCGTAACGGTGCGCGTTTGGGAATCCAGCGATTTTTCGATCTGCCAAACAAAAAGGCGATCGCCAAGATCGGCGTATAGAGTAAGGTGCTTGGGAATCATTTTCGCCGGTGCATACAGCATGTAACGGGGCGACATGAATTTTAGCATCCGGGACAGTTCATCGGGTGCCATGCCCTCTGCCATGGCTTCGATAACCTGTTTTCGTTTTTTTTCCACGGTTTTGACGGCACGCCCCGTGGCCAGCTCGCCCTTTTCAAGAACATTGAAAACTTTGAAGAACAAGTCTTTGAGGAGCGATGCCGTCCAGTCGTTCCAGGCTTTCGGCCCGGTTGCCATGGAGTCTGCAACCGTCAAAATGTACAGCATTTTCAACAGATCGATTTTTTTAATCATCCGTGCCATGGAAATGGCTGTTTGCTCATCATTCAGATCACGCCGCGTTGCGGTATGAACCAGTATGAGATGATGCTTGACGAGAAATGAAACGGTCTTTGCGTCGGCAAGGCTTGCACATTTTTCCAGCAGGATGTTCTCTGCCATGACAGCTCCACGTTCGGAGTGGCCGGCGATAGGCTCTCCTTTTCCGATATCATGAAGCATGGCGGCCCATAGCAATGGTTTTTTCTTTTTAAGCTCCCTGTATAAGCTATGAGCCAAGGGATCTTCAGCTGCTCCGATGTCGGAGTCTAGTTGTTTTATTTTCTTGATCGTGAAGAGAAGGTGCCGGGCCACCGGATAGAGATGGTATTGATCAAACTGAATCCGATGGATCACGGCTTTGAACGCAGGGATGAATCGCTCTAAAAGGCCCGTGTTGAGCATTTGGTTCAACACGTCAAAAGCGCGGGAAGACCGGATCAGAATTCTTTCAAACTGTTTTACAATTTCTGGATCGCTCCTGAAATCATCATCGACCAGATAACCAAATTCCTGGACCACCCGTTTGGCCTCACTGTTGAGTGGCGCCTTTTGAGATGCGGATTCGGCAAAAATATCCATCAGCAGTCGGGGGTTTTTCAGGATCCGCGCCGGAGAAGAAAAATTGAGCATCCCCCGATTGAATTTGAGCCCTTCGACGTGTGTTGTTTTGAGCCCTTTGTTTTTCCTTTTCAGCCGTTTTTTCTGCTCCAATTCGTACAGGAACATTTCGTGCTGCTGTTTGACGAACTCCATATGACCGTGAAGCTCACCCAGTAAATGCTCCACGGGCAAATGGCCGTTTTCCCCAGACACATTCATCACATCGGCAAGTTTGCGCTGCTGCTCCAAATGAATACGGTCGCTTTTGCGATTGGTCATCAGGTGAAAACGGTTTCTTACATTCCATATAAAATCGAGGGCTTCGGATAGTCGTCGGTAGTCATCATGTGAAAAGTAGCCGTAGTATTCCAGGTCCCGGCGCTGCTTGATGCCCGACTTGATTTTGGCGATCCAGAGCATGGTGTGGTAGTCACGAAGCCCGCCCTGACCCTCTTTGAAATTTGGCTCCAATAGGTATGAGGAATCACCGAAGCGTCTATGCCGCTCGCGGTTGGTTTCCACCAGCCACGAAATAATCGTGTCCGGCTTCAAGTTGATGAACTTGGAGCGAATCATATCCATCAGTTTCATGAACAAGGGTGACATCCCGCAGATAAAGCGGGCATCAAGAATGGAGGTCAACACCTCAAAATCCTTTCGCGCCATGGAAACACATTCTTTGATGGATCTTGTGGCATGGCCAACATCCAATCCCATATCCCAAAGGGGGTAGACGATCTCTCGGACCAGTTCTTCCGCTTCCCGGGGGACCTTTTTTTCAAAGAGAAACAACAAATCGACATCTGAATAAACGCACTGCTCTGCGCGACCATATCCGCCAAGGGCGACCACGGCATACGGATTTTTTGCGATACCCATTTTCGGTCCCACAACGCTTTTTTCATAGCTCCAACGAAAATAATCGTCGATGAGATGGGCGTGGTCTTCCAGAAAATGGCGTGCCGTACCCTCCAAAAGCGCGTTGATCAGTTTTTCCCTACCCATTTTAAGTGCCAGGGAAACATCCGCATATTCGTTGTCTGAAATCGTATCGGTCACATGGGTTTCCTTGGTTAGAATCTGACGGATTTAGGTAGAGCAACCAGCGTGCCATATGCCCCATATTGAATATTTAAATATATAGTTTAGTAAGTTATGATGTTTTTCACTCTTTATCGATTTTTTTTTAATACTTCAAAAATGTAATTTTTTGGGTAAAAAAATTACATTTTTGAAATCTAAGGGTACAAAATCGTTTTTGGACAAGAATAAAAAAGAAACCTGAATGCGCCCTGAAGTGGCGGGAGAAACCGCTTCAAAGCACATTCAGGCAGGAGGAGAGGATAAAGATAGGATCAGCAGAGTCGTATCATACGATCATCATTCCCGAAAAACTTATGATTGGGTAACGGGTTTGGTTGATGATGCAAAACTGGTTGAACCCGCATTCGGAGAACCAGGAATCGTCGATACCCCACCATGGGTGGAGACGCCGAAATCCGGATAGGCGATACCGCCATGCTCTGACAGGTCCAGCCCTTCCAATTCCTCTTCCGGAGAGACGCGAAGACCGATCGTCTTGTCTATTAGTTTGAACATGATTAAGGCAGCAGGAAAGGTCCAGAGAAAACAGGCCGCAATCCCCAGCAGTTGAACACCGATGATGCTAGCTGAAGTGCCCCCGATATTGAAGATGCCGGCAGCCAAGGTCCCCCAGGCTCCGCAAACGCCATGAACGGAGATGGCGCCGACCGGGTCGTCGATCTTGATTTTATCGAAAAAGAGGACGGAAAAAACGACAATGATACCAGCGACGGCACCGATGAGAACTGCGCTGGTGGGCGTGACGTTTGCGCATCCAGCTGTAATACCCACCAGACCGGCCAATGCACCGTTGAGACTCATGCCGACTTCGGGTTTTCCGAATTTCATCCAGGAAACGACCATGGCCAGAATCGCGCCGGCAGCAGCAGCAAGGTTGGTGTTGACGAAGATCATGGCAATACTGGTATCCGCTGTCGTTGTCGAACCCGGGTTGAAGCCGAACCATCCAAGCCAGAGGATAAAAACGCCCAGGGCTGCCAGAGGAATATTGTGGCCCATAATCGGCTTTACTTTGCCGTCTTTGGTATATTTTCCAAGGCGGGGACCGAGTACGATCGCTCCGGCGAGCGCTGCCCAGCCACCAACGGAGTGGACCACCGTGGAGCCTGCGAAATCAATAAAGCCGAAGCCTTCCAGCCAGCCGTTTCCGTTGAGCAGGCTACCCCAGGCCCAGGAGCCAAAGACCGGGTAGATCAAACCAGAGACGAAAATGCTGTAGAGGATATAGCCGGTGAATTTGGTGCGCTCCGCCATGGCGCCGGAGACGATGGTTGCGGCGGTTGCGGCAAAGACGACCTGAAACATCCAGAAAGCCAGGACCCACGGATCACCATCCGGTGTAAAATCGCTGAGGAAGAACCCCGAGGTACCAAACCAACCGGTGGTTGTTGCGCCAAACATGATGCCGAATCCGATGGCCCAGAAGGAGATAGAGCCGATGGAAAAGTCCATCAGGTTTTTCATCATGATGTTGATGGCGCTTTTGGCTCTGGTAAATCCCGATTCGACCAATGCAAAGCCAGCCTGCATAAAGAACACAAGGCAGGCGGCAACCAGTGTCCAGAGATAGTTTGCATGGGTTTGAACAAGGTCGATAGCCTCTTTATTGGTCAATGCCGTAGGCGGTTCTGCATCGGTTGCCATGGCAACGGGAACACTCAGCAATGCGGCCAGCAGGACTAAGGTAAAAGCTTTCAGTTTCATTTTTTCATTCTCCTTGGTTAGATCTTGTATAGACAGTAAATAGGTCAAATCGCATCTTTTCCCGATTCGCCGGTGCGGATTCGATACGCACCTTCAATAGGCATGACAAAGATTTTGCCATCCCCCACACTTCCGGTATTGGCTGTTTCCGCAATGGTCGAGATCACCTTGTCAGCCAATTCGGAATCGACGATCATGTCGATTTTCACCTTGGGTATGAAGTCGGTCTGGTACTCGGCCCCACGATAGATCTCTTTGTGGCCCCGCTGGCGGCCAAACCCTTTCACCTCACTGATGGTCATTCCTGATACGCCGATGCGGTTCAGCGCATCTTTTACATCATCCAGTTTGAAGGGCTTGATAATGGTTTCGATCTTTTTCATGGCTAACGTCTCCTGTTTTGCTGGTGGTGTTGCGAAACCCGGGAATGTTGCTGCATGTTTCTTCCACCAAAAGCAACCGCCGTGCCACTCACGCCGGAAGTAAATATAACCTGCTGTTACTACTAATATTTTAAATATTTCTGGTTTTAGCAATTCAACTTAGAAAAACAATTCTGTCTGTTTTATACTTAAAAAACTACAATTATAGTATATTTTTTATTTTTTTTAACATTTTTGTATTTTTTGAGCTCTGCAACCAAGCCAAACAACAACCAGGGCATGAGAAAGAATCGACCTGTACGGTTGACCGGCCAGTGAAAATCGGCCCCGCTGCACGAAATGTGCAACAAAGCCCACTTCGATCGCTTATGTTACAAAAACGTCGTTTAAAAGCCGATGGCGGTCGCCATACTGGCACCTTCACTCTTTTTGCTTGTTTTCTGAAAAAGGGAATGCTACCTGATTTCTTTCAAAACCGTCACATTAATCAAGGCAAACATGAAGGAGGCGGGGTCAATGAAAGTTTTGAAAATCGATCATTTGGGCATCGCGGTAAACAGTATCGAGGACGGCAAGGCATTTTGGTCCGACGTACTGGGTTTGGAATTTGAAGGCGCTGAAACCGTTGCTGAACAAAAAGTCACCACGGCCTTCTTCCCGGTTGGAGAAAGTGAAGTGGAACTTTTGGAATCCACCGCTCCGGACGGTCCCGTGGCCAAATACATTGAAAAGAGAGGTCAGGGCATTCAACATGTGGCCTTCAGGGTTGAAAACATCGAAGAAGCCCTTGCCGAGCTAAAGGAAAAAGGCGTTCGACTCATTGACCAACAGCCACGCATTGGGGCTGGAGGCGCCAAGATCGCCTTTTTACACCCCAAAGCCACGGCCGGTGTTTTGGTCGAACTGTGCCAAAGGGATTAAGCTACATCCGCGCATCATCCATCGAAAAGCGGGTATTCACTTGTATTGCAGGGAATATCCGCTTTTTGGGTTCCAGCATGGCGTTCTCCCCTATGTTCGTTTATAGGTGCGGACTTCATACCTTCCCCTCTCCAACTTGATCTTTCAGGAGAACCAGGTAATAATTTCACAGGTTGACCTTTGGGTTCCCAGCACCGATTTTGCTGGCACACAAACGGTGGCGAACTTTTGCGTCCCGTTTTGGGTCGCTTCGCAAAAAAGATAGGCCGTCTCAAAACAGTATCGTTTCAGTTCAAAACAGGGCGGATCCAGATTTCGAACTGCATACCTACAAATCAAACTTTAAGGAGTCTACAATGATGGAAAAGCAAAATACGACCGCTTCCTCTTCACACCCCATGCTCTCTTCTTTGCCTCCGAGCCGAGCTATAAAGGGCAAGGTCGTCACTGCGGAAGAAGCCGTCAGGCTCATTCGTGACGGTGACACCGTCGCTACAGGCGGTTTTGTGGGCATCGGTTTTCCGGAGCAGGTGGCCGTGGCGCTTGAATCGTACTATGTGGAAAACGATCATCCCAGAAACCTCACCCTGATGTATGCAGCCGGCCAAGGAGATGGAAAAGAACGCGGACTCAACCACATGGGGCAACCGGGCCTGGTGAAACGTGTTGTCGGGGGACACTGGGGACTGGTGCCAAAGCTTCAACAACTGGTTTTGGAAAACAAGATCGAAGGCTATAACTTTCCCCAGGGAGTGATTTCCCACATGTATCGCGACATTGCCGCAAAAAAGCCGCGAACCATCACTACGGTTGGGATGGGAACCTTCGTCGATCCGCTCAATGGAGGCGGAAAATTGAATGCCATCACCAAAGAAGACCTGGTTGAACGCATTCAGTTCGACGGAGCCGACTACTTGGCATACAAGACCTTCCCCATCCACGTTGCCATTTTGCGCGGTACCACGGCCGATACGGACGGCAATATCACCATGGAAAAAGAGGCACTAACCCTGGAAGCGCTGGCGATCGCCACCGCAGCCCGCAACTCAGGCGGTTTTGTTATCGTTCAGGTGGAACGGATCGCCGACCGGGGCACACTGAAGGCCAGAGATGTAAAAATCCCCGGGATCATGGTGGATTGTGTGGTGGTCTCCAAAGCCGAATATCACTGGCAAACGTTTGCCACGCAGTACAATCCCTCCTTCAGCAGTGAAATCAAAGTGCCGGTTCAGTCTCTTGCGCCCATGCAGATGGGGGATCGAAAGATCATCGCCCGCAGGGCCGCCTTTGAACTGGTGCCGAACAGTGTAGTGAATTTGGGAATCGGAATGCCGGAGGGGATTTCCAACGTCGCCAACGAAGAAAAAATCATTGAATACCTGACCCTTACCGCAGAACCGGGTGTTATCGGCGGCCTGCCGGCCGGTGGCCTGGATTTTGGTGCAGCCGTCAATACAGACGCCCTTATTGACCAACCTTCACAGTTTGATTTTTACGATGGCGGTGGTTTGGATGTGGCCTTTCTGGGTCTGGCCCAGGCAGATCAAAGCGGAAATCTCAACGTAAGCAAATTCGGCCCCAAACTGGCCGGAGCCGGCGGCTTCATCAACATCAGCCAAAACGCGAAAAAGGTTGTTTTTGTAGGAACGTTCACAGCGAACGGTCTGAAAACGTCTCTTCAGAACGGAAAACTACGGATTGACCAGGAAGGCAAAGTAAAAAAATTCGTAGGCCTCGTTGAACATGTCACTTTTTCCGGTTCCTATGCCGTTTCCAAGGGGCAAACCGTACTTTACGTGACCGAGCGCTGTGTTTTCAAACTGACCCAAGAAGGAATGGAACTTATCGAGATTGCCCCGGGAATCGATATCGAAAAAGAGATATTCCAACAGATGGAATTCTCACCGGTCATCAAAAAGACACCTGGGTTGATGGACGAACGGATTTTCAATGCCGAGCCCATGGGCCTCAAAGAGGATCTGTTCTCCGTAGCGCTAGACAAGCGCCTTGTTTACGATGCCCACGAAAATCTGTTTTTTGTCAATTTCGAGGGGTATTCCATTCGAACCCTCGAGGATATCCAAGATGTCAAAACCGCCGTCGGCGACATGCTTTCCCCTCTGGGTCATCGCGTTTACGCCGTTGTCAACTACGACAACTTCAGTATCGTACCTGAATTGATTGGCCCTTACAGTGACATGGTAAAAGGCCTGGTGGACCGTTTCTACTCCGGTGTCACCCGCTATACGACCAGCACTTTCCTGCGCATGAAAATCGGGGATGCGCTCAAAGAGCGCAAACTGGCGCCGCATATCTATGAAACGAGAAAAGAGGCGGAAACAGCACTGAAAGGTCAAGGATCCAGCGACCGGGTGAAATGATGTGCCTCCTTGGGTAAAATCAAATAGCCGCCAACGAATCTCTTGCTGTGCATTGCTTCAACCCTAAAATCCACGGTAAGCTTCTTTGATTGAATGATGTTCATTGACTAAAAGCCTATTTTTTTATTGACAAAGAGCCGTCACTTTAATAGGAAAACCGAATTAATTGGTTGGACCATTAAAACATTCCTTTCTGGACCAATAGTACGCCCTACCCAATCTTTACTGAAAGGAGGAAGCTGGTTTGCCTGACAGCAGGCTAAAAAAATCGATCGATAGCTGTTATCCATTCACTAAACAATAATGTTAGGAGGGAGGACCCTGTAATGAAAAAAGCACTAACCACCGTTTTCTGCATTGCAATAGCCCTGTGTTTTCTGACCACCGCAGCCCACGCCAAACGCGAAAAGTTCGGCAGCGACCCCCGCCATGACGTCGCCAAAAGGGTCAAGTTCAAACCTTCCGATGACAAAGTCAAATGGAAGATGGTCATGCCCTGGACCAAAGGGCTGCTGTTCTACGATATGGCCACACACTTCTGTGACTCGGTTCGTCTGATCACTGCCGGTAAGTTTGACATCAAACCCTTTTCCGCCGGGGAACTGGTGCCGGCATTTCAGAGCTTCGATGCAGTCAGCAAGGGTTCCGCCCAGGCCGGGCACGACTGGCCCGGTTACTGGAAGGGCAAAAACGAAGCCTTCGTCGCCTTCGCCTCCGTCCCCTTCGGACTGGACGCGGAAGGATACAACATCTGGCTGTATGAAAAGGGCGGGGCGGAAATGATGAACGAGCTATACGGCAAGTTCAATCTCGTTGCCGTTCCCGGCGGTCAGTGCGGTCAGGAAATGGGGCTCTTCTCCAACAAACGCGCCACCAAAATGGATGACTTCAAAGGCATGCGCGTTCGGACGCCCGGCTGGTATATGGACATCATGAACAACCTGGGCGCCTCGGTAAGTCCTCTGCCCGGTGGCGAAGTCTACCTGGCGCTGGAGCGCGGTGTCATCGATGCAGCCGAATTTTCTTCTCCGGCCATCAACTACCCCATGGGATTTGACGAAATTACCAAATACGTCATTCAGCCCGGTGTGCATCAGCCTGGCATCCAGTGTGCCCTGTTCTTCAACAAGGACGCCTACGACAAGCTGCCTGAGCAGTATAAATATGTCATCGATATTGCCGCCAAAGAGACCCAGCTGTGGGCCTACAACTGGATCAACGCGCTCAACGCCGAAGCCATCCGCCGCTTCAAAGAGAAGGTCGAGATCGTCAAAATGGACAAAGAGACCATCATCGAGTTTAGAAAAACCACCAAAGCCTATATCGACGACCTGAAAGCCAAACATCCCGACGTGAAGAAAGTCATGGATTCCCAGGAAGCCTTTATCGCCGATTTCGCTGACTGGCGTGACGCCCGCAGCGGTGTGACACCCTGGCCATACGAAACCTTTGTCGAGGGCCGTACTACCGAATAGTAGTCTCACCGTTAATTGACATTATGACGGGAGAAGGTCCGCTGAAAAGGTCTCAACGGAGCTTCTCCCCAAACCTATAAAAAAGCAGGAGTAGAAGGAAATGCTGAACGCAATGACCAAGGGCATTGACTTCCTGATCGACAAGCAGGGGCAACTGACATCATTTCTCATCGTTCCCCTGCTGTTGATCGTACTTTACGAAGTCCTCATGCGGTACGCCTTCAACGCCCCTACCGTGTGGGGATTCGAGGCGACCGCGTTCGCTTACGGCATGCACTACATGCTGGGGCTTTCGTTCATGGAAAACGCCCAGGGGCACGTAAAGGTGGACATCATCACTGCCCGCCTATCCCAAAAAACCCAAGCCGCCGTCTATCTTCTCGGCTACCTGATTATCTTTATGCCGGTTTTCGTGTTGATGACCTGGGGTGCGATCAAGTTCGCCCATACGGCCGTAATCACCAACGAACTCAACTCTACCAGCTGGGCGCCTCGGATCTGGCCCTACAAAATCATAATGGCGATGAGTTTTTTCTTACTCGTGGTTCAGGGGCTTTCCACCATGCTGAAATATTTGAAAATTCTCACCGGGTCCCTGGAAAATGAATAAAGGCTGAAAAGGACGGATGAACCTATGAGTTATGAATTTATGACCGTTGCCATGTTCGTTATGTTGATCGCCACGATTGTCACGGGTCTGCCCCTGGCTTACTGCCTTGCCGGTGTGGCCACATTGTTCGGTCTGATTGACAACGGCTGGAACGTTGCCGGCCTGTTCGACATGTTTGCCAACAATTGTTGGGGGTTGATGAACAATTATGTTTTGGTGGCCATCCCGTTGTTTATCCTCATGGCGCAGCTGCTCGACCGCTCCAAGGTGTCCGAGCAACTTTTTGACGCCTTGTACATCGTTCTGGGTGGCCTCAAAGGCGGATTGGGCCTGGCTGTCGTTCTGGTCTGTACCATATTCGCCGCCACGACGGGTATCATCGGTGCATCGGTCGTTGCCATGGGACTTCTGGCCACGCCGGCCCTGTTGAACAAAGGCTATCAGAAAGAGATGACCAGCGGCATCATCTGCGCGGCTGGCACTCTGGGAATCCTGATCCCCCCATCCATCATGATGGTCATCTATGGCGGATTGACCGGTTTGAAGGAAACCTCGGTGGGCAACCTGTTCGCCGGGGCGATCTTTCCGGGTCTTCTCCTGGCCGCTCTTTACTTCCTCTATATTTTAATCCGCTGCAACCTCAACCCCGAACTTGGACCGCCCATCTCCAAAGAAGAGGCAAAAAGCTGGAGTGCGGGCCAGAAATGGGCCATGACACTCAAATCCATGGTTCCGCCCCTGGCACTGATCCTGGCGGTCATGGGCACCATCTTGGCCGGCATCGCCACACCGACCGAAGCCGCTGGTTTGGGTGCCGGTGGCGCCGCCTTGCTGGCCGTATTCAACAAAAAGATGAACTGGGCGGTCATCCGGGACTCCTCTTTTGCCACCATGAAGACCACCGCCATGATTATGATGCTGTTCATCGGCGGCAAATTCTTCAGCACCGTGTTCTTGAGCATGGGGGGCGGCGACGTGGTGGCCGACCTGATGCTTGGCTCCGGATTGGACCGCTGGGTGGTCCTGGCCATCATGATGCTCATCGTCTTTCTCATGGGCATGTTCATCGACTGGGCCGCCATCTTGTTGATCACCGTGCCCGTCTTTATGCCCATCGTTCTGGAGCTCGACTTCAACCCGCTATGGTTCTCACTGCTCATGTGCGTTAACCTGCAGACCTCCTTTGTCACCCCACCGTTCGGATATGCGCTGTTTTATTTCAAAGGGGTGGCACCGCCGGAATACACCATGATGCACATCTATAGAGGCATCATGCCCTTCGTCGTCCTGCAGCTTATTGGACTGGCAATCCTGGTCATTTTTCCTGGCTTGACCACATGGCTGCCGGCGTTGTTTTTCGGCGCCTCTTAGTGAATGAATGGTTGGCAATGGAAGGAAAAGTACAACATGGAAAGTAAGGCGAATCCAGATCCATCAAATAAAGTATATTTCTTCGGTACCTGCCTGGTAGACGCCGTCTATCCCGACGCCGGTATGGCGTCCATCCGGTTGATCCAGTCCCAAGGGATAGAGGTTCTCTTTCCCCAGGATCAGGGCTGTTGCGGCCAACCGGCATACAATTCCGGCTTCGTTAAGGAAGCCCGTGCGGTCGCTCGAAAGCAGATCCGGACATTCTCCGAGGACTATCCCATTGTCGTGCCGTCCGGATCCTGTGCCGGAATGATGAAACACCACTACCCGGTCCTGTTCGCCGGCTGTCCCGAAGAAAATGCTGCGCGTCGGTTTGCCGGCCGGGTTTATGAACTGTTCGAATACCTCGTCACCGTGTTGAAGATCAAACTGACGGACAAGGGCGATCCCATGACGGTCACATGGCATAGCTCCTGTCACGCCCTGCGGGAAATGAATGTGATCCAGCATGCCAAAGCGTTGATCGAAGGGTTGAAGAATGTGACCCTGGTGGAATTGCAACGCGAAACGGAGTGCTGCGGCTTTGGGGGAACCTTTGCCGTGAAACAACCGGCGATCTCAGCCGCCATGGTCAAAGACAAGGTCGAGGATATCCGAAAAACGGGGGCATCAACCCTGCTGGCCGGAGACTGCGGCTGCCTGATGAACATTGCAGGCGCCATGGATCACATAGGACTGCCCATTGAGGGCAAACATTTGGCCGAGTTTTTATGGGAGAGAACCCATGGGAAATGAAAAACGTTTCGATTTCGAACGGAACATCGACGGTGCCTTGGCAGATGGCCAGCTCCGGAAAAACCTGCGCAATGCCATGGATATCCTGGTGGACAAGCGCAAGGCGGTGTTCACAGATGCCGAAGATCTCGAAGCTCTTCGAGCTGCAGGAAACGCCATCAAACGCCGCGCTTTGCAAAACCTTCCAAATCTGTTGGAACAGTTGGAAGCCAATTGCACGAAAAACGGCATCCAGGTGCACTGGGCCGAAGATACGGCCCAAGCCAACGATATCTTTCTGGACATCATGCACAAACACGATGCGAGCGCGGTCGTCAAGGGCAAATCGATGGTTTCCGAAGAGATGCACCTCAACCGCTTTCTCGCCCAACAGGGCATCGATGCCGTTGAAACCGACCTGGGAGAGTTCATCATTCAACTCAACGGTGAAACGCCCTCGCACATCATCGTACCGGCCATCCACAAAAACAAAGATGAAGTGGCAACCATTTTTCACGAGAAACTGGCGGACACCCCCTATACGGAAAATGTGGATGAGCTGACGGCCATTGCAAGAAAGAATCTTCGCGAACGTTTCTCCACGGCCAAGGTCGGGCTCTCGGGCGTCAACTTCGCCATTGCTGAAACCGGAACCCTGCTGCTCGTGGAAAACGAAGGCAACGGCCGCATGTGCACCACTGCGCCTGACGTTCACGTGGCCGTCATGGGCTTGGAAAAGGTTGTCGAAACGCTATCCGATGTGCCGCCCCTGCTTCGTCTTCTCACCGGATCGGCCACAGGCCAAGTGATCACGACGTATGTCAACATGATCACGTCACCTCGCAAAACCCATGAAAAGGATGGTCCGAAAGAGGTTCATCTGATCCTCCTGGACAACGGACGCTCCGAAATTCTGGCAGACCCGGAACTTCGCCAAACCCTTCTCTGCCTGCGTTGCGGAACCTGTCTGAACCACTGCCCGGTGTACGTCCGCATCGGCGGTCATGCCTATGGGCATGTCTACCCAGGCCCCATCGGAAAAATACTCACACCACAGATGGAAGGGCTCGACAAAGCCGGCACCCTGGTGACGGCCTCCAGTCTTTGCGGTGCCTGCGGTGAGGTTTGCCCCGTAAAAATTCCCATCCCGGATCTGATCCGACGTTTGCGAAACGAGAGCTATGATGAGGAGGGAAATGCAGTTGTTTCCGGAGCCGGCTACAAACGGAACCTCGCCGAAAGCATGACATGGAAGGGGTGGGAACTGACCAATACAACTCCGATGCTCAACCGGTGGGGAACACGGATGGCTGGAACCATGGGCAAAAACCTGCCGAAAATCGGAGCGCTGAAAAAATGGACCTGCGTTCGTGCGACACCGAAGATTGCCCGCTGCAACCTGCACGACCGGGCCCTCAAAGAGGGGGTGAACCATGAGTAGTCGAACCGCCCGTGAACGGATATTGGCCCGGTTGCACAGCTCGGGAGCCGAACAGACCGAAGTGCCCGAAGCACCGCCCGTACCAGCCTTGTTTCTCAGCGCTGAAAGAGAAGAAAAGGTTCAGCGCCTGACCGAATTGATGACAGCCATCCGGACGGAAGTCCACATCGTGGAGGCTGACACCTGGCAGGAGAAACTAAAGGAACTGGCGCTGGATAAAGGATGGAAATCGATGTTGTACGGCCCCAAAGGACCTCTCGGGCCTGAAATTGAGGCAGCGTGGTCGTCGCAGGCTGACAAGCTGCCCGAATTGACTGCCTATACGCAGCCGATCGAATCCTTCAAGAAGGCGCTTTTCTCCTCCATTGATGTCGGTATCACCAGTACCGTGGGCGGCGTGGCGGACACGGGCGCCGTTGTCCTCTGGCCAACTGCGGAAGAGCCTCGACTCATGTCTCTGGTGCCACCGGTTCATGTGGCTGTCCTGGATGCAGACCGGATCCACAATTCGCTTGCTGAAATGATGACCGCGGAAAACTGGTCCCGTGGTATGCCCTCCAACGCGTTGCTCATTTCCGGTCC
>Ga0272441_10007497_pt1 | contig 17712 bp, 15 predicted proteins | sample SSMProp6N_FD_193582 | JGI IMG/M metagenome (GOLD analysis project Ga0272441, IMG submission 193582) | Marine sediment archaeal communities from Little Sippewissett salt marsh, Falmouth, MA, United States - SSM-Prop-6N | ecosystem: Environmental > Aquatic > Marine > Wetlands > Sediment ... | reverse complement strand
GCCGAGAAACGTAGTGTAAAAGGTGTGAGTTTTGATGGTACCAGTTGGAAACAGGACGGATCAAAGGACAGAACCATCATTTTCAGGGAAAATTTCAGTAAAGAAGAAATAATTGAAGAGTTTTACAGTACTATGAAAAACTCAGGAAGTGTTTATTAATAAATCCAGTGACCATGTAATTATTTTATTATTACCCTGATTTCCGATTATGATGGCTATAATAACTATTTATATATATAACTATTAAAGGTAAATTTTTTTTCATTCTGATTCCGCTGATTATTACCGCTATAACCTCATGTGGTAATACTGACAATAAGCCTGGGGACAGTATGATTATGACACAGGCCGGGCTCCTTGATAAAATAATGGGAGCTTGGGCAGGGCAGGATTCAGATTGCAATCCTGCAACTGATGCAGGAATATTATGCACCATGATGGGGTATGATAATATACCTGATAATTGGCTAGATCCCATAAAGCAAGTTGAAGACAGATATTTTTCTTATACTACAATAGAGTTCTCCGGTATTGGGATTGTTATTAAAGGCAGCATAGCTGGTGAACCGGAAACAAAATATACAGGTGAGATGGAAGTAAGTATTGATGGTGAAGCAGACAGGATCATGAAACTGCCAGCGGATTACAGGAAGAGAACAGATGAGCTGTACTGGAATGTTCAATTACCCGATGGTGGTCACAGTGCTGAATTAAGATGGTTAAACCCTGTTGAAGGCCTGGGATAGTTGTTACAATCTATATTGAGTATAAAAGTGAAAAGACCAAAATTATTATTGATCATAAATAATGTAAGCTATGTTTATAATAGATAGTTATACACTGGCAGTTATTTTCTGTTTTATTACAATGTTATGCTGGGGCTCCTGGGCCAATACACAAAAACTGGCATCCCAGAAATGGCCTTTCCAGCTGTTTTACTTGGATTACGTTATTGGGATATTGATCTTCTCTCTTTTGATGGCATTTACCATGGGTAGTACAGGAGATGAGGGCAGAGGGTTCGTTGCCGATATTTCTCAGGCCAATAGTGATTCAATGGCGTCTGCATTTATGGGTGGAGTGATTTTTAATTTTGCTAATATCTTACTCGTAATAGCAATCAATATTGCCGGACTGGCAGTTGCTTTTCCTGTAGGTATAGGCCTGGCACTGGTAATAGGCGTTTTAGTTAATTATATTGCTACGCCTTCGGGGAATCCCTACCTTTTATTTTCGGGTATGATCCTGGTAGTTATTGCTATAATAATTGACGCACTTATTTACAGGCGAATCCCATCGGAGGATAAGAATAAATCTATTATGAAAGGTTTGTTGTTCAGCATACTTGCGGGTATCTCGATGGGTTTCTTTTACCGATTTGTTGCAGCCAGCATGAGTATCGATTTCACAAATCCTGCAGAAGGCAAATTGACCCCTTATACTGCTGTTGTTATTTTTTCTGCTGGTGTTCTGGTTTCTAACTTCTTATGGAATTCAATTAATATGTATTACCCCTTATCGGGCCAGAGAGTTACTTACAGGGAATATTTCAGTAGCGGATCACCAAGATTACACCTTGTTGGAATACTTGGCGGGCTAATATGGTGTCTGGGCATGCTTTTTAATATTCTGGCAGGGGAGAAAGCCAGCTATGCAGTCTCATATGGTCTGGGGCAGGGAGCAACAATGGTTTCTGCTGCCTGGGGTGTATTTGTCTGGAAGGAATTCAGGGAAGCTGAGGGAAAGAAGAAGGTTAATATAATGACTGTTTCTATGTTCCTGTTGTTTATAGCAGGTCTGGGTATCATAATTATAGCTAAGATCTGATGATGAAAAAAAGAATTGTCGTTTTAGGGAGTGCTAATATTGATCACATTGCGAAAGTTAGAAATATACCTGTGCCTGGTGAAACGGTTGGTGATGGTAAATACACAAAAGCGTTCGGTGGCAAAGGTTTCAACCAGGCTGTTGCCGCCAGGAGAGCCTCAGGGAATGTAACTTTTCTTGCCAGTATAGGTGATGATGAGGATGGGAAACAGATTATGCAGACAATTAAAGGCGATGGGGTAAACACAGATCATGTTCTTTATAGGAGAGGATCAAAGACAGGAGCAGCTTTCATCTTTGTTGAAGATTCAGGTGAGAACAGTATAGTTGTCACACCCGGGGCAAATAAGGAATGGACATGTGAGGAGATATATACTTTAACTGATGTTATTGCAGGGGCTGATTATCTTGTAATGCAGATGGAGATTCCTTATGAATGTGTTGAGACTGCAGCAGATATTGCACATAAGAATGATACCTTCCTTATATTGAATCCTGCTCCTGCCTGCAGACTGCCATGTGATCTGATGTCAAAAGTTGACATTCTAATAGTTAATGAAACAGAATCTGGGATTATAACAGGTATTCCTTTTAGTGAAGACGGTAAAGTAGTGATGGCTGAGAAGTTGATTAATATGGGTGCCAGGTCGGTTATTATAACAATGGGTGAAAAAGGGTCATATCTGTATAATGGGATGACCGGCAAAGAATTTCCGGCTTTTAAGGTTAATGCCATAGATACGACAGCAGCTGGTGATGTATTTTGTGGGTCTCTTATAGCTTTTATAGCGGATAATATGACTGTGGAAGAGTCAATTAGAATGGCATCTGCTGCTTCAGCGCTCTCCGTTCAGAAGCTAGGAGCTTATCCGTCAATTCCATTCAAAGATGAAGTAACAAGATTTATTAACAAGAAAAGATAGCAATACCGGATCCATAAGCACATTATTCTTATGGCTTTGCTTGTACCGTATATTAAGTCGTAAAGATAAGATCACCTGAAAAACAAAATTGTTTGCTAAATTTGCATCCTGAAGCCAGCTATAATCAGCATGAAATCAAGATACGACAGAAGGGGTGTGTCAGCCTCAAAAGATGATGTACACAACGCGATAAAGGATATTGATAAAGGCCTTTATCCCAATGCTTTCTGTAAAATACTACCGGATATACTTGCAGGGGACCCGTACTACTGTAATATTATGCATGCTGATGGTGCAGGCACAAAATCCTCACTGGCGTATATCTACTGGAAAGAAACGGGTGACCTTGGTGTGTGGAAGGGTATTGCACAGGACGCGGCAATAATGAATATTGATGATCTGTTGTGTGTCGGGGCTGCAAATAATATTTTACTGTCATCTACTATCGGGCGAAATAAAAACCTGGTTCCCGGTGAAGTTGTCAGGGCAATAATTTCAGGCACCGAAGAAGTGCTGGAGAAGCTAAGGAACCTGGGGCTGAATGTTTATCTTACAGGAGGAGAGACAGCTGACGTGGGTGACCTTGTGAGGACAATAATTGTTGATTCAACGGTGACAGCCAGGATAAAAAGATCTGAAGTAATTACCAATGATAATATTTCACCGGGTGATGTGATAGTTGGCTTATCCTCAAGTGGGCAAACAACTTATGAAGAAGAATATAACAGTGGGATGGGCTCAAACGGTCTTACCTCTGCAAGGCATGATGTATTCGCTAATTACCTGGCACAAAAATATCCGGAGAGTTACGACCCCGGAATAGATCAGGAGCTGGTCTATTCAGGCACCTACAGTCTCACCGACAGGATAGAAGGGCTGGGGCTGGATGCCGGCAAGCTGGTCCTTTCACCAACACGTACATATGCTCCCGTAGTTATCAGAATTCTTGAAGAGTTGTTTGCCCATATACATGGAATGATACACTGCTCGGGTGGAGCGCAGACGAAAGTGCTGAATTTTGTTAATAACATACACATTATTAAAGACAATATGTTCCCTGTGCCTCCGCTGTTCCGGATAATTCAAAGCGAGTCGGGCACACCCTGGGAAGAGATGTACAGGGTCTTTAATATGGGGCACAGGTTTGAAATTTACCTTCAGCCTTCATATGCTGATCTGGTGATTGATATTGCATCCTCATATGGAATGGATGCAAAAATAATCGGACATTGTGAGCCCGGGAAAGGAAAAATGCTGACCATAAATGGTGAGGATAGAGAGTTTTATTATTAAAATTTAACGATCAATGGCAAATAATATGATCCTTGAGAAGCTTCAGGGAGTAAAGGAACGATTTGAAGAGGTTGGCAGGCTTATATCAGAGCCTGATATAATAGCCGACATGAAGAGGTATGTTAAGCTGAACAAGGAATACAAAGATCTTGAACCTATCATTGAGGCATATAACAAATACAGTAATGTTATAGCCAATATTGAGTCTGCCCGTGCCATGCTTGCAGTGGAGAAAGATCCGGAGATGCGTGAAATGGCTAAAGCGGAGCTTGAAGAGCTGAATGAGAAACTGCCCGGAATGGAAGAAGAAATTAAATTGCTTCTCCTTCCTGCCGATCCTGAGGATGATAAGAATGCAATAATAGAGATCCGTGCCGGTACGGGTGGAGACGAGGCAAGTATTTTTGCCGGCGACCTGTTCAGGATGTATTCAAAATATTGTGATGAAAAAAAATGGAAGATAGAAGTCAACACTTTCACTGAAGGTACAGTTGGAGGTTACAAGGAGATAGTGTTCACTGTTAACGGGAATGGGGTTTACGGCGTGATGAAGTATGAGTCGGGTGTCCACCGTGTGCAGAGGGTGCCCCAGACTGAAACCCAGGGAAGGGTTCATACATCAGCAGCCACAGTAGCTGTACTGCCCGAAGCCGATGAATTTGACGTTGAGGTGAAGCAGGAAGATATTAGGAAAGATACTTATTGCTCATCGGGACCGGGCGGACAGTCAGTCAATACAACATACTCTGCCATCAGGCTTACTCATATACCTACAGGTATAGTAGTAACATGCCAGGACGAAAAGTCGCAGCTAAAAAACCTTGACAGGGCAATGAAAGAACTAAGAACGCGCCTGTATAATCTCGAATACCAGAAATACCTTGATGAAATTTCTTCAAAGAGAAAGACAATGGTATCAACAGGTGACAGGTCAGCAAAGATCAGAACATATAACTATCCACAGGGCAGGATCACAGATCACAGGATCAACCTTACCATGTATAATCTGGAATCGGTATTGAACGGAAATATTCAGGAGATAATTGATAAGCTGCAAATGGCCGAGAATGCAGAACGATTAAAAATAAATAACCTCTAAACATTTTTGAATATGACCCGAAATGAACTGTTTAGTAATATATTGATTAAAAAATCCTTCCTGTGTATTGGCCTGGATTCAGATATAGACAAAATACCTTCCTTTCTTCTAAATAACGAAGATCCGGTATTTGAGTTTAATAAGGGCATTATTGAGGCAACTCATAAATACACGGTAGCATATAAACCAAATATTGCTTTTTATGAGTCAAGAGGTGCTAATGGATGGATATCATTAAAAAAAACAGTTGATTACCTGAAAAAACATTATCCTGATATTTTCCTTATTGCCGATGCAAAAAGAGGTGATATAGGTAATACCTCGAAATTATATGCAAAGGCGTTTTTTGATAATATGGATTTTGATGCCGTGACAGTCGCACCTTATATGGGAGAAGATTCAATAAGACCTTTTCTCGGATATCAGGGAAGGTGGGTTATACTGCTGGCTTTAACCTCAAATATGGGTGCTGATGATTTCCAGTATCACCCCGATGGGAAAAATAGTCTTTATAAACTTGTTCTTAATAAATCACAGTCGTGGTCCGACAGGGAAAATATGATGTATGTAATTGGGGCAACCAGGGCTGAGATGCTTTCCGATATACGAAAAATTGTACCTGATCATTTCCTGCTCATCCCCGGAATAGGGGCACAGGGGGGGAGTCTCGAAGAGGTGGTGGATCATGGGATGAACAACATTTGCGGATTACTGGTTAATTCATCCAGGGGGATAATATTTGCTGATGACACTGAAGAATATGCCAAAGCAGCAGCTGAAAAAGCCAATGCCCTGCAGAAGCAGATGGAATTACACCTCCTGAAAAAAGGCCTGCTTAAATTCAATAAATAATTCGTTTTGTGAAAGTGTATTTTTGCAAGGGATTTTCTATCTTTAGGTGATCGCTGCATTATATGAACCATGAAAGAAGAATTTCTCCATTTTATATGGAAAAACGGCTTATTTGAAAAAGCTGACCTCAAAACAAATACCGGTATACCGCTGCTTGTGCTGGAACCCGGAACTTATAACAGGGATTCAGGCCCGGACTTTTTTAATTCAAGGATCAGGCTGGGAGAAACCGAATGGGCAGGTAACGTGGAAGTACATATTAATGCCTCAGATTGGTACAGGCATAATCACCACAATGATCATAGCTATGATAATGTAATATTACATGTGGTAGCGAACAATGATATCATTGCTAAAACAACTTCGGGCTTTGAACCGGATATTTACGTTATTAAGTGGAAAAAGGAAGTGGAAGACAGGTATAATCAGTATCTAAACAATCCGCGTGTAATTGCCTGCAGCTGTGAAATAGGTACTCTTCCCCGCTTCTTCCGGAAGCACTGGTTAAGCCGTATGGCAGTAGAACGCCTGGAGGGTAAGATGGTGAGGATTGAGGAGAACCTCAGGTCAACCAATAATGACTGGGACGAAACACTGTACAGACTACTGACAAGATCTTTTGGAATGAAAGTAAATTCAGACCCTTTCTACCTGCTTTCATGTCATACACCATTGAAAATAATAAGGAAACATGCCGATGACAGGCTACAGGTTGAATCCCTTCTGTTCGGGCAGGCGGGAATGCTTGAACCCGGTGCTTTCGAAACCGAAATATATGATGAATATTATTCTGTATTATTAAAGGAATACAGGATACTCAGCAGAAAATACCGGCTCAAACCCATTGATCACTGGATGTGGAAATTTCATCGCCTCAGACCGGTCAATTTCCCTACAATAAGAATATCGCAACTTGCCGGATTGCTGTGTTCAGGGAGGTCATTATTCGGGATGGTTAAGGATAGTACTAACATTGAAGAACTTACTGGCGTATTTAGGTGTAAAGCATCCGACTACTGGACCAATCATTTCACTTTTGGCTCTTATAAGAAAGGAAAGGTGAAAAAAGCCGGAAATACTATGATAAACCTTTTGCTTATTAATACTATAATTCCTCTTCTGTTCCTATATGGAAAAGAAACTGGCAATATTAAATATTGTGAAAGGGCTACAGACCTGCTCGGTAGTATTAAACCCGAAAATAACCGCATAACCAGGGAATGGGCTGATGCAGGTATCGAGGCCGGTTCTGCACTTGAATCCCAGGGCCTAATACATCTCCGGGAGCTTTATTGTAAAAATAGACTATGCCTTGATTGTCAATATGGAAGTAAATTAATAAGTTTGGGAAGTAAAATAAATTCAGGCGAAAGATATTTACTGGAGGAACCAGGGTAAATACATTGATTGCTATGCCAAAACCCTACTTTGAACATAAGGCAGCACCTATGATCAGGTCAGCCATTATCGGATTAATACTGGTATTAGTTATTTTATTAATTGGGACCACAGGGTATATGGTAATTGAAGGACTTACTCCTCTGGATGCTCTCTACATGACTGTAATAACAATGGCTACTGTAGGCTTCAGGGAGGTTACTGATTTTCATAATTCCGGTAAATTATTTACAATTTTTCTGATAATAGGCAGTTTTGGCATTTTCGGTTACGTAGTCACTATGGTTACACGCTATGTTGTTGATGGCGTTTTTACTCATTTTTATAAAGATAATAAGGTGAAAAAGAAGATTGATAAGCTTAAAGATCATGTTATTCTCTGCGGCTTTGGCCGTAATGGAAAACAGGCAGCTTCAGACCTGGTGGATCATGACAAGGACTTTTGTGTTATCGAAAAAGATCCCGTAGTAGTGGAATACCTTCGCCGGTCAACAGACTATCTATATATTGAAGGAGATGCAACTCATGAGGAAATCCTTGAACTTGCAAATATTGGGAATGCCAGAGCGCTGATTACAACATTACCAGTTGATGCTGACAATTTGTTTGTGGTGCTTACAGCCAGACAGATGAGACCGGATATACTTATTATCAGCAGGGCCTCGGATGACAACTCTGATATTAAACTCAAGAGAGCCGGGGCATCAAATGTTATTATGCCTGATAAGATAGGCGGAACAAGAATGGCCAGGCTGGTGGTTGATCCTGATGTGGTAGAATTTATTGACACTGTGCTTATGCAACCCAAAGGTGTTAAAATAGTTGAGCTGTCTTGCAAAGATATGGCTGAATGCTTTGCAGGGAAATCAATAAAAGACCTGGATATACATAACCGTACAGGTGCAAATATTATTGGGCTTAAAAATAAATCGAAACAATATCTGATAAATCCACCTGCTACTACATTGCTGTCGCCAGATGATCAGCTCTTTGTCCTGGGTACAACCGAAGATATTACCAACCTGAAAGAACTAATTCAAAAGGGAGTATAAAATTGACTTAACACCGGTTTTGTCCTTTTTTTGACGAATGTTCGAAAGTTTTTTATAAATAGTCGAAAAAAACTCAAAAATTACGCAACCTGCGGCACGATTTATGCGTCTTTTCAGTAGAAGAGCGTATAGTTAGTTTCTCTTTTTTTGTTTTTCTGAACATCAAAGCAGGAATTACGTATACAAATAATGGTTATTGATTTTGTTTTTTTAGCTTATGTTTGATTTTATTGATAAAAATATTATATCTTTGCGTTCCAAATTCAGGCAGGTAATCCTGAGGACTAATAATATTTATTTAACAGATATGTACCTTACTACGGATAAGAAAAAAGAAATATTTAATCAATACGGCGGGTCTGAGATGGATACAGGCAGTGCGGAGGGGCAGATAGCCTTATTTTCATATCGTATTAACCACCTCACGGAACATCTTAAAAAAAATAAAAAAGATTATAATACTCAGAGAGCTTTGGTTAAACTGGTAGGTAAACGTCGCAGGTTACTTGACTATCTAAAAGGAAAAGATATCGACCGATATCGTGAAATAATTAAAGCTTTGAAGCTACGTAAATAAGAGATAGACTAAAAAGGCAATTTAAGATTGCCTTTTTTTGTTTTATTTACGTAATTTCGTCACCTTAAAATAAGGATAATATAAAATGTATAAACTAATTGAGAAGACTATTGACCTTGGAGATGGCAGGTCAATAACATTTGAAACAGGAAAGATGGCAAGGCAGGCCGATGGAGCTGTTCTGCTTAAGACAGGTAAGACCATGCTGCTGGCCACTGTGGTTTCTGCCAAAGAGGCCAGAGAAGATGTCGATTTTATGCCTCTGTCGGTTGACTATAAGGAAAAATACGCCTCCCTTGGAAGGTTTCCCGGAGGATTTATGAAACGTGAAGCAAGGCCTTCTGATTATGAAGTGCTTATAGCAAGGCTTGTTGACAGGGCATTACGCCCGCTTTTCCCGGAAGATTATCATGCTGAGACTTTCGTTACCATAAACCTGGTATCGGCCGATCAGGATGTTATGCCCGATGCACTAGCAGGCCTGGCAGCCTCGGCTGCCCTGGCTGTGTCTGATATACCTTTTGCCGGTCCAATATCTGAAGTGCGTGTTGCCAGGATAGATAACAAGTTTTTTATAAATCCGGGAATCGAACAGCTTGACAATGCTGACCTTGATATAATTGTCGGGGCAACAATTGATAATATACTCATGGTTGAAGGAGAAATGAAGGAAGTACCTGAGGAGGTTATGCTTGAAGCTATTAAATTTGCTCATGAGGAGATTAAAAAACACTGCAAAGCCCAGATGGAACTCGCCGAAATGGTGGGAGCTACCAAGAAGCGGGAGTATTCACATGAGGAAAATGATGAAATACTGAAAAAGAAAGTCTGGGATGAGACTTATAAGAAGTTATATAAGGCTGTCTCAAAACAGATACCCGATAAACATCAGAGAGCAGAGGAAGTAGAGAAGATCAAGGAAGAGTTCATGGCTCAGTTTACAGAAGAGGATGAGGTTAATGAAATGCTCGTGGATAAATATTTTCATGATGTACATAAGGAAGCTGCCAGGCAACTGGTGCTGGATAAGAAAGTAAGGCTTGACGGCAGAAAAACAGATGAAATCAGACCTATCTGGTGTGAAGTGGATCCTTTACCTGCCGCACATGGTTCAGCTATTTTCACCAGGGGTGAGACACAATCACTAACCACGGTAACGCTGGGGACAAAACTTGATCAGAAAACTATTGATGAAGTACTTTTTCAGGGGACTGAAAAATTTGTATTACACTATAATTTTCCACCCTTCTCCACAGGTGATGCCAGGCCGGCAAGGGGAACCAGCAGACGAGAGGTTGGTCATGGGAACCTGGCCCACAGGGCATTAAAGAATATGATGCCAAACGATGATGAAAACCCCTATGCAATAAGAGTGGTATCTGATATACTCGAATCGAACGGATCATCATCGATGGCTACGGTATGTGCCGGAACACTGGCACTAATGGATGCAGGTATACAAATCTCCAAGCCCGTATCGGGTATAGCGATGGGCCTTATTACAGATAAAAGCAGTAAAAAGTATGCAGTACTTTCTGATATACTTGGGGACGAAGATCACCTTGGTGATATGGACTTTAAAGTTACAGGTACCAGAGATGGTATAACTGCCACACAGATGGATATTAAGGTTGAAGGGCTCTCATACGAAATACTTGCTGAAGCACTTGAACAGGCACGTAAGGGAAGGCTACATATACTGGAAGTGATGGGAGAGGTTATTTCAGAACCCAGGCCTGAGCTTAAACCACATGCCCCGAGAATAGAAAAAATTATTGTTCCCAAAGATATGATAGGTGCAATAATAGGACCTGGAGGGAAAGTGATACAGGAGATACAGAGAGAAACAGAAACAACTATTGTTGTTGAAGAAGTAAACAATACGGGAGTGGTGGATATTTTCGGTGAGAATCTCGAAGGTATAACCAAGGCACTCAACTGGATAAACCGGATCATTGAAGTCCCTGAAATAGGTAAGATATACAAGGGTAAGGTGGTGTCAGTTGTCAGCTTCGGTGCCTTTGTAGAAATATTACCCGGGAAGGAAGGCCTTTTGCATATTTCTGAAATAGAATGGCATAAGATTGATACCGTTGAGGATGTGCTCAAAGAGGGAGATGAGGTGGAGGTTAAATTGTTGGATATAGATCAAAAAACCGGGAAATTTAAATTATCAAGAAAAGCATTGTTGCCACGTCCCGAAGGCTATCAGGATAGTGGACACCAATCGGGGGGCAGAAGATATGACAGCGGCGATAGGCGCCATGACCGTGGTGACCGCCGTCAGGGTCACAAACCGGGAGGTGACAGGCGCAAACAGGACAGATAAAATATATTTGTATTATTTTTGTAGAGACGTTGCATGCAACGTCTCTACGCATTTATGATACATAATTATAAATATATCGTAATTGAAGGCAACATCGGGGCAGGCAAAACAAGCCTCGCCAGGAAGATAGCCGATACTCACGGGGCCAGCCTGATACTTGAGAAGTTTGCCGATAATCCATTTCTTCCAAAGTTTTATAAGGAACCAGAGAGGTATGCTTTCCCACTGGAACTGTCCTTTCTGGCTGAACGATACAACCAGTTGAAGAATGAGATAGGACATTTTGATATATTCAAACCCTTCACCGTGGCTGATTTCTATTTCATGAAATCAATCGTTTTTGCATCTGCCACTCTTGAAGAAGATGAATATAAACTTTACAGGCAGCTCTTCCAAATAATTTACCAGTCACTTCCCAAGCCTGACCTGTTTATATACCTGCATGTTGACACAGCTGGTCTCCTAAGGAATATTAAACACAGGGGAAGATCCTATGAATCAACAATAAGTGAAGAATATCTGATGAAAATACAGAACAGCTATTTTAACTGGTTCAGGCAAAACCCCGATCATACTTATCTTATCATAGATATCAATAACATTGACTTTATATGTAATGAGGATGATTATTCGAAAATCCTTGATTTAATTTTCAGGCAGAGCCACAGTAAAGGACTTAACAGGACTATTTTAGAGTAATTTTACATTGGAGTTGACATATATTCTGTAATTTTTTATTAGATTTGCACTATTATCGTTGTTAACACTTGATCAACAATTAAATAATTAATATTTGTTACCATGAAAAAAATCAGAAGCTATTTTATTCTAGTTATTGCTGCCGCCATCATGACAGGCTGTAGTGGATTGAATAAGATGAAACAAAATTATGACCAGGTCAAATATGAAGTGATTCCTGAAGTACTGGAAACTCATGCCGGAACCGTTGACCTGACTATTAAAGGTACATTCCCTGAAAAATATTTTGATAAAAACGTAGTGCTTGAAGCAACTCCAGTTCTTGTCTATACTGGTGGGGAAACTCAATTTGAGAAAGTTGCTTTGCAGGGAGAGAAGGTCCAGGCAAATAACGAAGTCATAATGAACGCAGGTGATAACTTTACCTATACCAGTTCAGTTCCCTTTGATGAAGCTATGCGCAGGTCAGAACTTATACTCAGAGTTACCGGAACTAAAAAAAGCAATACAGTTGACTTTGATCCTGTAAAGCTGGCCGATGGAGTTATTGCTACCTCCACAATGGTTGAAACCGGTAAACCCATGCCTATAATTATGGCTGATAACTTCAAGAGGATTATACCTGAAGAAAGAATAGCCGATATACATTACCTGATTAATATGGCAAACATCAGGAACACAGAGCTTAAGTCAGAAGATATTGCGGCTCTTAAAGAATATCTGTCACTTGTTAATACTGAAGAAGATCTTGAATTTATTGATATGCTTGTAAGTGCTTATGCATCACCTGACGGGCCGCTGGATTTTAATGATAAGCTTGCATCCAAAAGGCTTGAGTCAGCCAGTAAATATATAAAGCGTGAATTTGAAAAATCTGAGATAGAGGATATCAATAAGGAAGGATTCGTAAAAAGTCAGGCAACAGCCGAAGACTGGGAAGGTTTCAAAACTGAAGTGCAAAATTCAAACATAGAGGATAAGGACCTGATAATACGTGTACTCTCAATGTATTCCGATCCTGCAGTACGTGAACAGGAAATCAAGAATATGGCCTCTGCTTTCGAAGTTCTTAAAGAGCAGGTGCTTCCTAAACTCAGGAGGTCAAAACTTGTTGTTAACGTAAATAAGATAGGCCGTTCGGATGAAGAAATACTCGAACAGATCAATTCTGATCCTACCGTACTTGATTTGGAAGAATTGCTTTATGCTGCCACTCTGACTGATGATCTTGAGGAGCAACTCAAGTATTATGAAATTACCGCGAAGCAGAATCCTAAATGCCTCAGGGCTCATAATAATGTAGCCAGCGTTGAATTGGAGCTTGGAGATGTAGATGCAGCCAAGGCTGCACTGGAGAAAGCCAAAGCAATTAAAAATGACGATGTCGTTAAAAATAATCTGGGTTTTCTGGCTCTCATGCAAGGAAATATTGATGAGGCTGAAGAATATTTTAATTCAATGACAAGCTCAACTGATGAATCCAAATATGGACTTGGTTCAATAGCAATTATTAATGGTGACTATGACAGGGCTGTTAACTATTTCGACAATGAACCATCTTTCAATAACGCACTGGCGCACATCCTTAAAGGTGATCTGAGCAAAGCTAAGAACATGCTTGACAATATGGAAATGTGCAAGGATGGTGGAACTTCTTATCTTAAGGGAGTTATAGGTGCCAGGATGGATAATAAGGACTATATGATTGGTGGATTACGTGAGGCTATCACCTTCAATCCGGATTGGGCAGGATATGTCCTCGAGGACGTGGAATTTGCCAAGTTCTTTAACGATGCAGATTTTCTTTCATTGGTGCAGTAAACGAATAATTAGACTATAATTAAAATGGTGTCTCTTTTACGGGGCACCATTTTTTTTGACTAATGGACTACTGTATAATATTAATCTTTCCATAAATTCATTATTGACTCACCCTGCTGGCGCGGATCTCCCTCTGTTCGCCGTAGTCTGAAAGGCGAAGGTGGAAGATCCGCGCCGCAGGGATCCGTCGAGCTCGACACCATCGTCCCGGCAGAATAGCCGGGGCTCTGGCTTCTCGGTTTCATTAATCCCGTGGATCATATACTATAGTACCTTTTTCAGGAAAGCGGATGAAATAATTTTGAAAACAGGTCCCAGAGGACAATCCCAACAGACACCGACACATTAAATGAGTGTTTGGTTCCATACTGAGGTATCTCAATGCAATGATCAGAAATATCTATTATTTCCTGTTGAACGCCTTTTACTTCATGGCCAAAGACCAGTGCATAATTTTTCCCTTCCACAGGATTAAAATCATGCAGATACATCGATCCCTCAGCCTGTTCAAGAGATATTATAATATAACCTGCATTGCGCAGTTCACCTATTGCATCTGCAGTATTCTTAAAATAAGTCCACTTTACTGATTCTGTTGCACCAAGTGCCGTCTTGTGAATATCCCTGTGTGGAGGACATGCCGTAATACCACACAGATACACAGCTTCAGCCTTCAGACAGTCGGCCGTTCTGAAAACAGATCCTATGTTATTAAGACTCCTTATATTATCCAGTACTATTATGAAGGGGCTTTTTTCAGATTCCCTGAATTCTTCAACTGTCTTCCTGTTCAGTTCTGACATCTTCAGCTTGCGCATAACATCTGCATTTTTTACTAAAATATAGAAAAAAAATGTAATTTGGCTTCTGCTTAAAGGAGCAACTAATTTCAAATTATAATAAACATTTTATGAACATCCACGAGTACCAGGGAATATCAATTCTGAAAAATAATAATGTTCGCATTGCTGAAGGATTTGTAGCCGAGACAGCTGAACAGGCTGTTATAATAGCTGAGCAGTTAAAAGAAAAATTCGGATCTGATAAATTTGTTGTTAAAGCCCAGATACATGCAGGTGGCAGGGGCAAGGGAGGGGGTGTAAGAATAGCAAAATCGATTGATGAGGTGAAAAGTATCGCAGGCGATATACTGGGTATGCAGCTTGTTACAAAACAAACTGGCCCTGAAGGTAAAGAAGTAAAGAAGGTATTAATATCCCAGAATGTTTATTATCCGGGAGAGACTGAGCCAAAGGAATACTATGTTGGAATATTACTTGACCGCGATAAGAGTAAGTATGTCATAATGTATTCAACTGAGGGTGGGATGGATATAGAAACTGTTGCTGAGAAAACACCTGAACTCATTTATAAAGAATATGTTGATCCCTGCCTGGGATTGCAGTCGTACCAGATGAGGAGGATCGCATTTAACCTATGTCTTACAGGGGAAGCATTTAAAGATATGCTCAGGTTTCTTAAGGGCCTTTATGATGCATTTATTAACAGCGATGCACAACTAATGGAAATAAATCCTGTATTGAAAACAAGTGATAACAAGATACTTGCCGTTGACTGTAAAGTCAGTATTGATGACAGTGCACTGTTCAGGCATAAGGACATAATGGCAATGCGTGACCTTACAGAGGAAGATCCTGCGGAAGTGGAAGCAGGAAGATATAACCTGAATTTTGTTAAGCTGGATGGAAATGTGGGGTGTATGGTTAATGGTGCCGGTCTGGCCATGGCAACAATGGATCTTATTAAGCTCTCCGGCGGAAGCCCTGCCAACTTTCTTGATGTTGGTGGCACTGCAAGTGCAGAAACAGTTGAAGCAGGATTCAGGATTATCCTTAAAGATCCAAATGTGAAAGCTATACTGGTGAATATCTTCGGAGGCATTGTGCGTTGCGACAGGGTTGCTAACGGGGTGGTAGAAGCATGCAAATCCTTTGGTGAGTTGCCTGTACCTGTTATTGTGAGGCTTCAGGGGACAAACGCTGAGGAAGCAAAGGAAATAATTGACAATTCAGGGTTTAAGGTATTTTCAGCCATATCTTTCGAAGATGCAGCAAACAGGGTTAAACAGGTGATGTTACAATAAACTTTGTAAGCTCACCAAACAAACGTGGCGAATATTCTTACCTGTGAGAGCCGTCACAAAAAGGTTTCATTTTACTTTTCCCGCAGCTGCATAATGATACCGTACCACTGAATTTTGAACGTGAACCATTATTCCTCTCAAGTATGAACCCTCCGTTTATGACATAAGGGCCATTATTCATGATCTTTATTCTGGTGTCCCTTCTTGAATCAATATCATCTTCCTTTAATAATAATCGCCTGCGATTCTTAACATGATTTGGATGTTCCAGGACAACAGTTTCGTTTTTCTTATCATCATTCCACTTCCAGGTAAGGGCATCAACCGGGCATTTATCAACAACCTCAATAATCTTTTCAGTATGCGATCCCTGCATCTTTATCCATGGCCTTTCATCAGGATTAAATACTTCCGGCAGTTCGTTAGTACATGCCGATGCATGGATACATGATGATGGTTTCCAGTAAACAGTAATATCTTTATTCTTGTATTTCCTTTCTCCTGCTTCCATATGTTGTAATTATTGTGACCTTTAATATTTTAACAATAATTAATTAAATTGGTTGTACCAATCCGGATTAATTGATAATTTTATATCGTATTACTATATAAATAATTGAGGGTTAAAAAGGTTTAAATTAAGTACAAAACTAAGGTTTTTTCAGTAATTAGCACCTGTCTGATTTTTCTTTGCTGAAATTGACAAGGATATGAATAAATTAATTAAGTGAAGAAAGCTTAAACATAAATAATGATGTTTCAGCATTATTTTATTTTAGCAATGGGTTTACTATATATCCCTGTTTTTACAACAGGCGATATGATTTCATACATGCTTTTATCTTTACTGGATAACCTCGAAGAATTACCTTCAGATGTATTGCAGTTACTGCTGACAATAGTCAGTGCATTCATTATACTTGTTACCCTTGTAATCATTTTCCTGAGAAAAAGACGGAAAATGAATACAGAGTTAAAGCTTAAGACAGAAGAGGTTGAAAGGGCAAACCGCGATCTTGAGAAACTAAACAGGGAACTGTTGGAACAGAAAGAGCGTATAGCACGGGAGCTGGCTAATTCAGAGATGCTATATAGTATCATGCTTGATTCAGCAGATGATGGTATAATTTTCTATAATACCGATTGGTCTGTAAAATTTGCTAACCCAGCTTTGTATTCAATCGTTGGATATGACCAGAAGGATGAAAAATTCATTGATATTATAAATGATGGTGCACTTCTTCACCCCGACAATTCAAATTTTCATGCTGAAAGGTCTGAAGCAATAAGTCAGAATGGCTTTTTTGAAACAGAAATAAAGGTTAAGCATAAGAACGGCAAATATCTGGTTTTATCAATAAAAATGGTGGAGGTCAAAGATGAAAAGGGATCACCATTGGGAATTTTATCCATCTCACGCGATATAACATCCCTGAAAGACACACAGAACGAGTTGATGATTGCCAAGCAAAGGGCTGAAGAAAGTAACAGGCTGAAATCGACCTTCCTTGCTAATATTTCTCATGAGATAAGAACACCTCTGAATAGTATCGTTGGTTTTGCCAACCTGCTCAATGATACCAATGCTTCGCCTGACACGAAGGAAGAGTATGTGCAGTACCTTAATCAGAATACAGAGAAATTACTGCAGGTTATTACAGATATTATTGATCTCAGCAAACTTGAAAATAATGAGATCGATATTTGCTATAATCCGGTAAGAATAAATTCCATACTT
>Ga0272441_10007495_pt1 | contig 17719 bp, 15 predicted proteins | sample SSMProp6N_FD_193582 | JGI IMG/M metagenome (GOLD analysis project Ga0272441, IMG submission 193582) | Marine sediment archaeal communities from Little Sippewissett salt marsh, Falmouth, MA, United States - SSM-Prop-6N | ecosystem: Environmental > Aquatic > Marine > Wetlands > Sediment ... | reverse complement strand
GTCAAACAAATATGGGCCACGTACAATTGACCTGGATATTGTCGTATGGAACGGTTCAATTGTTGACAGCGATGTGTCCCAACGAGATTTTCTGCGGCAAGCTGTAAGGGAGCTGATCCCGGATATTCATATTCCAGGATGATTGAATCGTTGATTGGAAGGACTTGTTTTGGAGAAATATGGCAGGCATACACAATTACTCCATAATGCCTGTGCCTGTTCAGACTGAAAACCATACCTATTCATATCTTGACATTTTACTGTTTTCGTTGTATATTTTTATTGCTTGTACTGTAGGGACAGGTATTCTTGCAGTACAATTTAGAGGATTTCGGGAGCCTGTTCTTCGGCGTTTTATTCCCGGCAAACGAGCCAAATCGGCATGCCTGCAAAGCGGGCATACACACATATAACAACCGGCTGGTACCATCTCCTTCCTGCAGCTAATCAGCCGTTTCAGATTCAGCAAGGGGTACATATTTTTGCCATTGCCGACATCTGCAGTGCGTGCGGTTAATATAGCTGAGCGCTGATATATGAGTGTAGTATGTATTGCCGTACAGGGTTTACCGCCGATACAGGATACACAATTGTCTTTATAGAAAACGGTGGTATGTACTACAATGTCCAGAACAATATTTGATGAGTTGCGAAATGATCTGAAAAAGATTGAAGAAAACGGCCTGTTCAAGAAAGAACGTGTTATAAAAACGCCCCAGGGAGCCGAGATCGGTGTTGCTACAGGAGAAACCATCCTCAATTTTTGTGCCAACAACTATCTGGGCCTAGCCAATGATCCGGCAGTGATAGATGCTGCTCACAGGACACTGGATACGTATGGATACGGCATGTCCTCAGTACGGTTCATATGCGGAACACAGAGTATACACAAGGAACTGGAAAAAAAGGTTTCAGCATTTCTTGACACCGATGATACTATCCTCTATGCCGCGTGTTTTGATGCCAACGGGGGTGTGTTCGAGCCGTTTATGAACAGGGAATCAGCCATTATTACTGATGCGCTCAATCATGCTTCAATAATTGACGGTATCCGCCTTACAAAAGCCCATCGGTTTATATTCAAACACGCGGATATGGCTGACCTGGAGCTAAAACTCAAAGAATCGCAGACCTGTAAATACCGGATGATCGTAACTGACGGTGTTTTTTCAATGGATGGTGATATTGCCAAACTGGATAAAATATATGCTCTTTCTAAACAATATGACGCCCTTGTACTGGTAGATGACAGCCACGCTACAGGCGTAGTAGGCAAGACCGGTAAAGGTACGCCCGAGATGTACGGCCTTTCGGGTAAAATCGATCTGATCACTACCACATTCGGCAAGGCCCTTGGCGGCGCCTCAGGAGGATGTGTAACAGGCAAACAGGAGATGATAGATTATCTTCGGCAGCGAAGCAGGCCCTATCTGTTCTCAAATACACTGGCCCCTGTTGTGGCAGGAGCCTCTGTAGCGGTGATTGATATGCTGCAGAATGATCCGTCTATACTCAAAGGGCTGAATGACAACACTGCATATTTCAGGTCCAGAATGGAAAACGCGGGATTCGATCTGAAAAAGGGTATACATCCAATAATCCCGATTATGCTGCATGATGACAGGCTTGCTATTACCATGGCGGATAAACTGCTTGATGAGGGTATATATGTCATTGGATTTACCTATCCGGTTGTTCCCGTTGGACAGGCCCGGATTCGGGTTCAGATTTCAGCGGCGCACAGTACTGAACAGCTTGAGAGAGCTGTCGATGCATTTGTGCGTGTTGGAAAGGAGTTAAACGTAATATCTTAAGGAAGAAGGGTGTGGATGATGAAAAAGAAAAAAGTTACAGTCGGGGTGTTAACAGGGGGCGGTGACTGCCCGGGTTTGAACGCGGTTATACGAGGTGTGGTAAAGGCCAGTATCAGCAAATATGATATGGGCGTGGTAGGGTTTGAAGACGGTTTTGAAGGGCTTGTTGAGCGGCGTTCCATCCCCATGGACTGGCTAACTGTATCGGGAATATTAACACAGGGCGGCACCATCCTGGGCACCTCCAATACTGCGAATCCCTTCCGCTGGCCGGTTAAGGATGAAAAGGGCAAAATGTCGTTTAAAGATGTGTCGGACAAAGCCGCGGCCTATATTAAAGAACTGGGGATAGATTCTCTGGTATGTATCGGCGGCGACGGAACCATGGCTATAGCAAGAAAACTCAGCCAGAAGGGAATACGCATTGTCGGTGTACCAAAGACAATAGATAATGATATATGGGGCACAGACATTACATTCGGTTTTGATTCGGCCCTGCAGTCTGCAACCGAAGCTATTGACAAGATTCATTCCACAGCTATGTCCCATCACCGGGTTATGGTTGTGGAGATTATGGGAAGATATGCCGGGTGGCTGACCCTGGAATCAGGCATTGCAGCAGGCGGTGATATTATTTTGATACCTGAAATACCATATGATATAAAGAAAGTGTGCGCTGTTGTGAAAAAACGGAGTAAACAGGGGCGGCGTTTCAGTATCATTGTTGTGTCCGAGGGCGCAAAACCCATTGGCGGCAAACTTGTGGTTAAACAGGTTGTTGAAGAATCAACAGATCCAATCAGACTGGGAGGAGTCGGCCTGAAGATCGCCCGCGACATTGAGGCTCAGACCGGCCTTGAAAGCCGGGCTACCATACTCGGCCATGTGCAGAGAGGCGGAACACCAAGCCCCTATGACAGGGTCCTGGCAACACGGTTTGGGGTCAAGGCTGCTGAACTATGCCACAGCGGTGTCGGCGGGGTAATGGTAGCAGTCAAGGGATCCGATATCGTAACGGTGCCACTGAGCGATGTCGGAGGGAAAACCCGTCTGGTAGACGAGAACCATCCTTTAATAGATGTGGCAAAGAATGTAGGAACTTGCCTTGGAGTTTGATATGGAGTCACAAAAAAGAGCGTCATGCACCCACCGGAAGTATATTGCGGCTATTGTTTTGGTAACAGCGATTATGCTCCATGCCGGAAGAGTGTATTCGTGTACAACCGTAGTTGCCGGTAAAAAAGCAACAAAGAACGGCGCAGTGCTTTTCGGTCATAACGAGGACGATTCGGGACGGGTTGTAGTGAATATGTGGAAGGTGCCCCGTAAATATTATGAGGCAGGAGCAGTAGTCAGGCTCCGGGGAGGCGCAGTTATTCCGCAGAATGAGGTTACATGGGCGCTTACCTGGTTTCAGGTTCCCGGCCTTGCGTTTTCAGACTATTACGCTAATGAATGGGGTGTGCATGTTGCCAGTGACGCGTGCCCGTCAAGAGAGGATAATCCTGACATAACTGACGGCGGTATCGGATTCATGCTGCGCCGGATCGTGGCTGAACGGGCAAAAACAGCCCGGGAAGGGGTACGTATTGCCGGAGACCTCCTTGACCGATTGGGATATACCGGGAGCGGGAGAACCCTGGTTATATGCGATCCCACTGAAGCGTGGCTTGTAGCCATTGCAGCAGGTAAGCACTGGGTTGCACAGCGTGTGCCTGATGAAGAGGTCGTGATTCTGCCTAATGTGTATATAATACGGCAGGTTGATTTCTCTGATACAACCAGGTTCATGTTTTCAAAAGATAATGTAAGAGATTATGCTGCAGAGCGGGGCTGGTATGATCCTGCTGCTGATGGTGATTTTGATTTCGCTTATGCCTATATGAACAGGAGAGCCCAGGGCGCAAAATTCGCGCAGAGAGGGTATGATACGAGACAGTGGCGGGGCCAGCAACTGATAACCGGAACAGCAGTTTCAACAAAGACTGCGTTGGTAAACGGACTTCCTTTTTCCGTCCGCCCCAACCGGCAAATCGGTGTCGAAGATTTCAAGGCTATTCTGCGTGACCATTATGAAGGAACTGTGTACGGGCCGGCGTCACAGGTCCGTCCGGTACTTGCAGACCCCCGGGAACGCCAGCAGGCACTGCCAAGGCACGTGATGAATAATCCCAACTATACTGATGAACGTACTATATGCACACCGACAACCCAGTTTTCCACTATTGCCGAACTGCGTTCAGATAGGCCGCCGATGCTGGGTAACCTATTGTGGTTCTGTATGGGAAGGCCGGACTGCGGAGTATACCTTCCCCTGTATCTTGACTCTATCTATTTTCCATCGGAATGCCAGAATATGCCCGGTGTTACGACTCCTGAAAAAGCGCTGGAGCTTCATTTTGATGAACCCGCTGGAACGTATCGGTATAATGCACAGCAGTATTTCTGGATCTGTAATGATTTGGAGAACCATACAGATATGTTCTATTCGTCGGCAATTGATACTGTCAGGAACACATGGGATGCGTTTGAGAACAAGATGCTGAGTATGCAGGAGAGTATTGAAAAGACCATGCTCAATCTTATTGAAACAGATATTGAGAAGGCTGCACTGTATCTTGATGAGTACACACGTTCCCTTGTCACAGAAACACGGACCAGAGCCGGTTCCCTGACCCGGAAGATAAAGAGTGATTATTACCGATAATATCATATGAAAACAGATGTAAAAGGAGCTTGTAAACAGCTCCTTTTCTTCATTTACTTATGTGAGGGGCCGCAGCTGTTCCCGCTGGACTGTTGTTGGAAACTCTGGGGAAAATGCTGCGTATGAATAGATTGTTGCCCATGCTGAAGGCAGCCTGTATCAGCAGCGCAGCTTCTGCGGTTTAATCCCGAATGGATGAATGATAACCATGCTGGCTTCGTAAGTGTAATCGAGATGTCCAGTTAATTTACCTCATAAACCAGGGAGGAGCTTTCTAATGAAGTTATTCCGAAATACATTGCGTCCGGTATGCCTCATACTGCTTTTTACAGCAGGGATTTCTCTATACGCACAGCAGAATTCAGCAAAAACAGGGGAAAAGGCAGAACCCCGTGTTCAAGCCTACATAAAGATAATACCTGATTCAGCACAAACAATCAAAGGAATTATTACGGTTCACCGTGTGGCTGACAAGGTGTTTTATCAAATTAATGAAAAACAGTACAACAACGAGTTTCTCTGGCTGGTACAATTTGCAAAAACACAAACAAGTTTCGGGTGGGGCGGCACAGAAGTGATACGCAGAGTTGTGCGCTGGGAGCGGATCTATGATACAATTTTATTGAGAAATGTTGAGTATCTTCTCCGGGCCGATGAAAATACACCTGAGAAAACAGCTGTAGACGCGTCCAGTGTTGATGAGATAATCATGAGCTTTCCAATTGCGGCATTCGCACCCAATGGTGATCCCGTTATTGATGTTACCGGCCTTTTTGTCGGAGACGTCCATGAATTCAGCCCCAAGGAGAGCCTCAATGCTAAGAGTATTGACAAATCCAGAACATTTGTTACACAAATTAAAGGATTTGAGCGCAATATTGAGACCAGTGTCCTGGCAACGTACAAACAGAAACCGCCGAAAAAATCTGATAATGCAGGAAGAAGCAGGGCCGACAGGCACAGTGACCCGAGCTTGGGAAGCGTAACGGTTGAGCTGCACCACAGTATGATCCGCCTTCCTGAAAACCCTATGCGTCCGAGAATGTTTGACAGACGGGTAGGTTTTTTTGCCGGTACACACCAGGATTACAGCACAGACCGGCATGAGGTGGAGAAAGTAACGTTTATACGGCGGTGGCGTCTGGAAAAAAAGAATCCTGAACAGGAAGTAAGCGAACCGGTAAAACCCATTGTGTATTATATCGGCCGGGGTATTCCTGAAAAATGGCGTACGTATATTAAAGAGGGCGTGGAGATGTGGCAGCCCGTATTTGAAAACGCCGGATTTAAAAACGCTATAAGAGCGGAAATAGCACCGGACCCCGAGGAGAATCCGGGTTTTGATGCAGAAGATGTACGATACTCAACTATCCGGTGGCTGCCATCGACCATTGCCAATGCATACGGCCCCCATGTCCAGGATCCGAGAACCGGCGAGATCCTCGAAGCAGATATCCGCATATACCATAATGTGCTCAGCCTTATCAGAGACTGGTATTTTGTGCAGGCATCACCCAGTGATACGCGGGCGAGAAAACTGCCGCTGCCTGATGAGGTGGTGGGAGATGCCCTTCGCTATGTTGTTGCCCATGAGGTCGGGCATACCCTGGGGCTGCGGCACAATTTTAAAGCTACAGCCAGATATACGGTAAAGCAGCTGCGCGATGAGGAGTTTACAGAAAAGTACGGCCTGGAAGCCTCGATCATGGATTACGGCCGCTTCAACTATGTGGCGCAGCCCGGAGACAAGGCAAGGACTATTACTGTTATCGGCCCCTATGACTATTTTGCCATCGAGTGGGGATACCGGCAGTTTTCAGGGACCGATTCTGCAGAAGAGGACGTGCAATTTCTCAACAAGATTGCAGAACGCCAGCTGTTAGATCCCATGGTGCGGTTCGGAGGAGGCAGGGAGAACGGTATAAAAGGAAGCGCCGATCCTCATGCAAGAACTGAAGACCTTGGTTCTGATCCAATTGAAGCTACAAAGTACGGCCTGAAAAACATAGAGACTGTTGCAGAATACCTGGTTAAGGCTTGCGGTGAAAAAGATAAAGACTACACTCTTCTGGAGCATATGTATGACGCACTTCTGAATCAGATGTCCCTGGAGCTGGGTCATGTAGCGGCCCTGGTGGGCGGCATCGAAGTGGAGAATTACATGTTTGGCCAGTCTCCCGATGTGTATACGCCGACACCTGCGAAAGAGCAGAGAGATGCCGTCGGATTTCTGCTTGAGAATGGATTTAAAGTAAAGCCCTGCCTTATTCAAAAAGACATTATGTCCCGGATAGGTATGCACGGTATCTCAGAAAAAATTTCTGCTATGCATGCACGGCTTCTTTCGTCGTTAATCAACAAAGGGACTGCATCAAGAATTCTTGATGTTCAGGCTGCCGGCCATCCTGTGTACAGCCTGGACCAACTGTATACTGATCTGCGACAAGGTATATTTGAAGAGCTTTATGCCGGTAAAGATAATACTGTGTTCAGGAGGAATCTGCAGCGCATATTTGTTCAGGAACTGATTTCCCAGGTACGAGGTGAAAACAAGGTGCATACTGACCAGCATGCAGTTGCAGCCGGAGTACTCAAGTCTCTGCGTGCCGATATGCAAAAGAAGATGAACAGCGCATTCGATACCATGAACCAGTACCATTACGCGGATCTGTGCAACATGATAGACCTGGCTTTGGAGAACAGGGCATATTAAGAAAAAAATATAGAATATAAAAAATGGGCTGTCTTTAAGAGACAGCCCATTGTGTTTTCATGAATTATGTCTATAATTTTTTAACGCTTGACGCCTGAGGCCCTTTTGGTGTGTCAGTTATTTCGAATTCAACGGATTCTCCTTCTTTCAGGGACTTGAAACCATCCCCTTCAATGGCACTGTAATGAACAAAAACATCGTCACCCTGTTCCCTTTGGATAAATCCAAACCCTTTCGTGTTGTTGAACCATTTAATTGTTCCACTTTCCATCGCTTTTCCTTTCTCTTGCAACTACACTTACTGCAAACCCATCACTCATTCTACGGGAAAATTTAATAAATGAAAATGGGATGCTCCTGCTTGATAACGCAAGTTACAATTGGATTACAATAAAAGCAAGTATTTTTTTTGTTAATATGGAATAGTAATACGTATGGCAGGTTCAGGGGCAGCGGATAAAATCAGAGGCTTTTTAAAGCTTCCCCCTGTTAAAAATCAAATTGATCGTTCAATATGAATCGGGTGCCGTGTGCTGAGTGCCGGAATGGGTCAGTGTTTTTTCAACAGGCCTGTTATTTTACGGCGGAGAACAGGGTTCAAGGAGAATATGATTGCAGCAAGACTGGTTTTTAAACGGACGGCTCTGCCCAGTGTATCACAGTAGGGGAGGCTGTGTGAAATGTTTTGCAGCATCAGGGGAATATGGGACGGCAGCGGCGGTTTAATTTCATAATTTATTGTACCGGAAAATCCAAACTGGTTCAGGGTCTTCAATATTTCCTGAAGGTCGAGAATACCCATGCCAAAGGGCAAGTGCATGTCTTTGCCCTGCATGCAGTCGGACAGGTGTATTTCGTGCACATGGGGCGAAAAGGATGCATACAGGTCCTTCCAATCACAGCTTCCTACTACAGCGTGGGGCACATCAAGGCAGATGCCGCGGAGCTGGGCTCCCAAAGAGGCTTTGGCCTGTTGGTAGAACCGCTTGAATTCTTTGTTGGGCATTGTGCTGATATTTTCAAGAAGAAGCGGAACAGGCACCTGTCTGAGCCGTTTGAAAAGCAGGCGTTCTGATGTGTGTTCACCCTCGGGAGGATGAAATATTGCATGGCGGAATTGAACGCTTCTGCACAGGCTTGTTATTGTTTGTATGTCTGCGAAGATAGCTCCGGCATGAGTTGTTGAAGAAAAATCATAGCCGTGTCCGCCGAAGTTGGGGAGATGAAGCCGCACTTCTGCATTTGCCAGAAGCGGAAGCGCGCTGTCTAGTTCATCATGTAATGACACAGAAAATTCAAATGACTCGATTCCGATCCACCTGAAAATTGACAGGGCGTGTGTAATGGTAAATTCACCGTAGCGGTCACAGGTAAGTCCGACATCCATACAAGGCTCTTTATCCGGCATTGAAAGTGGAATCAATAGGGCGGAAGCTTATTTCGTCTCTCCAGATTACGGTATTGCCCATCCAGTTCTTGTCGTCCCGGTCCGGGTAGTCGGTTGTATAATGAAGGCCCCGGCTCTCCTTACGGAACAGTGCGCATTGAATGACAAGGGAGGCGACATGTGATATATTCCGCAGTTCAATGAGTTCCGGAGTCACCCTTGTTTTTTTATAGAAATCTTCAATCTGAGATTTTGTCAGGTCTATCCTGTCGCCGGCACGGTTAAGCCGTTCTGTATTACGCACAATCCCGACGTAATCCCACATAAGGCGCCGGAGTTCTTTCCGGTCGTGGGATATTAGCACCCACTCCTCCTGGTTATAGGTGCCCTCTTCGGACCAGGGGGGAATTGAGGGTATGGGGGCGGTGCTGTTCTTCATGTACTCCACGGCGCTGGCACAGGCCCGCTGGGAAAAAACAATGGCTTCAAGCAGGGAATTGGATGCGAGCCTGTTGGCTCCGTGTACACCGGTGAAAGCCGTTTCACCGGTTACGTAAAGCCCGTCAATGGTAGACCGGCCTGAAAGGTCTGTGACAACGCCGCCGCACATATAATGGGCTGACGGTACAACAGGTATCAGTTCTTTGGTCATATCGATTTTCAGCTCGGTGAGGCGTCCGTTTATCTGCGGAAAGCGTTTCTTTATAGAATCGGCATCAAGGTGTGTTACATCGAGAAACATGCAGGCGTCTCCGCGCCGTTTCATTTCAGCATCAATTGCCCGGGCGACAATATCCCTGGGCGCCAGATCCGCTCTCTGGTGGTACTGTTTCATGAACGGCTCGCCGTCGCTGTTCCGCAGGATGCCGCCGAATCCCCGGACTGCCTCAGAGATAAGAAATGAATCACCTTCTTCGTGGTACAGGGATGTTGGATGAAACTGAATAAATTCGAGGTTTCCCACGGCCGCGCCTGCGCGATGTGCCATAGCTATGCCGTCGCCGGTGGCGATAGAGGGATTTGTTGTATGGAGGTATACCTGGCCTGCACCGCCGCTGGCAAGCAGCGTTACCTGGGCCAGGAATGTTTTTACTTTACCGGAATCACCATCCAGGGCATACGCGCCCCAGCAGTGGGTCCTGTCCCTGGTTGTTTTGCCCCCCAATGTAAGGTGATGTTCGGTTATTAGTTCAACTGCGCTGTGGTTCTCAAGCACCTGAATATTAGGGTGAGCCATGACTTTTTCCAGAAGCGCGGTCTCCACGACCTTGCCAGTCTTGTCCATAGCGTGTACAATACGCGGTTTTGAGTGACCGCCTTCCATGCCCAGATCAAAATTGTTGCTGCTTTCATCCTGTGTGAATAGCACTCCCCAGCGGACCAGGTCATTAATGCGGCCGGGCCCTTCGCGTACAATGGCATGTACGGCTTTGGTGTAGCAGAGATCAACACCAGCCTTTATTGTGTCTGCAATGTGGCTGTCGAATGAATCACCGGTATCGAACACAGCGGCGATGCCGCCCTGGGCGTAATTGGTATTAGAATCGGCTCTGAGCTTTTTTGTAATTACCGTTACACTGCCGGAATCAGCTGCCCGCAGGGCAAATGACAAACCGGCTGCGCCGCTGCCAATGACTAAAAAATCGGTTACAGAACTCACTGGGAGATCTCCTGGATAAGTAAAAAATGTGTACAGGCCTTTTTTGCAGAATCATGCAGAAGCGATGCAGTCTTCTGCCTTTTTTACAAAGTAATTCATACCGTCAAAAATGTCAACACTTATCCTCAGACTGTATACGGGCACAGGGCCCGGTGTGAAACCTGCAAGGCGTACCATATCTTTCTCTGTTGTTACAAGACACTGGCTTCCGGTTTGATGTGCTGCCTGGGCAAGGCGGTTAAATTCTTCAGAGGTGAACCAGTGGTGGTCGGGAAAGGATTTGAACCCCCTAACGTCGCATCCTGCCGTGATGAGGGTTTTTTTAAAGGATAAGGGATTGCCTGTTGCCGTAAAAGCGAAGACCGGTGAATTTTTTAATGCTCCTGTATCGAGCTTCTCGTCGCCGAGCCCGGACCAGGATCCTGGAATGTAACGTGAAAGACATACGGGCGCGCTGGTATGTTGTGTAATAACAGCGGCTGTCGGGCCGATGCCGGGGGCTTCATTAACGCGGGAAAGGACAACAAGTCCTGCCCGGCCAAGGGCTGATACGGGCTCGCGCAGAGGACCTCCGGGAAGCATGAAACCATTGCCCCATGGATTGGTGGCGTCAACCACAACAATATCCAGGTCACGGTCAAGGCGCCGGTGCTGAAATCCGTCATCGAGAATGATGACATCGGGCGAGAAACGTTTTTCTGCGTATATCCCGGCTTTATACCGGTCTTCACCAACAATAACCGGCACGTTTCCAAGAAGTGATGCGATAAGCCACGGCTCATCACCGGATATTTCCGAAGATGCAGCCTGAAACCGTTTACCATCATGAACAGTGAGAATACCGGTGCTTTTTCGTTTGTATCCGCGGCTGATGACAAGAGGTGAAATACCCCTGTTCAAAAGAAGGCGTGCGGTAAATTCTACCAGAGGTGTCTTCCCTGTCCCGCCGGCAGATATGTTTCCAATGCTGATAACCGGTGTGCCAAGGGAAAGGGCGTGGAGCGTGCCGCAGTTATACAATGAATTCCTGACATGTACGATACTCCGGTACAGTGCGGATACGGGTGAGCATGCGGCTCCCCATACACGGTTTGTAAGCAGCGCATTCATGAAAGGTCTCTACTTGTCCTGTTCTGTAAACATGACAATATTTCCCGGGCTGCCCGTTTCGAAGCTCCGGCGCTGCCCAGGGCTGAATTGACTGATCTCAGATCGGAAATCATCTGTTCCCGTTTTGATGAGTTGAACAGCAGGGACGATGTTTCGCGTGCAATGGCTGCAGGGTTGGCATCATGCTGGATAAGCTCGGGCACAATTTTTTTGCCTGCGACAATATTGACGAGGCCTATGGCATCGAGCCTGACAATCTTCTTTCCGATTTCGTATGACACCGGGCTCAGTTTATAAATGATAACCATGGGCAATTCTGCTATGGCGCACTCAAGGGTTGCGGTACCCGACGCGACAACTGCGGCATCACAAAATGACAGAATGCTTCTTGTTTGATTAGCAGCCATGCGGAGGGAGGGATCCGTGTACTGTGCGTAAAATTCACCGGGAACGTGGGGAGCAGCAGCAATGATCCCCTGTATGTCAGGATGGTTCTGTTTAACAAGACGGAAGCCGCTGTACATAGGTTCCAGAAGCTTTTGGACTTCCTGTTTCCTTGAGCCCGGCAGCAGAGCCAGGCACGGCTTTTCAGGATCAAGATTCATGCCTGCAAGAAACTGTTCCCGTGATCCCGAGACAGGCGTTTCATCCTTTAACGGATGACCTACGAATTCTGCATTGATATTTCTGTCCCGGTAGAATTGTTTCTCAAAAGGAAGAATGACCAGCATCTTATCCACATATGCGGCTATTTGGGAAATACGGTGTTTCCCCCAGGCCCATAATTGCGGGCTGATAAAGTAAATGACAGGTAATGATCGTTTTTTTGCCAGTTTCGCCAGTTTTAAGTTGAATCCGGGATAGTCGGTGAGAAGCACCAGATCGGGTTTTCTTTCGTCAATGGCTTTTTCCAGGGTCTTGAATACTTTTTTAATGAAGGGAAGATGTTTGACAACTTCGAGAAAACCCATGAAAGCCATATCGTGAACATGGAAAAGAAGGTCAACACCCTGGGCTGCCATGGCATCGCCTCCTATGCCGAAGAAGGAAAACCGGCCCATGGCATTGAGCTGCTCAATGACTTTGGCAGTATGCATGTCGCCGGATGTTTCACCGGCCACAACGAGGATAGTTATCTTTGTGTCTTGGGTCAAAAGAGCAGCCACCTCAGTATAATGATTACAGTGACAATGAGTATTGACTGAAAAGTGTTCCGTTCGGACCGGAACGCGCCTTTTACATTGGGTTCATGTTTTGTGTGGCCGATAAACGGGGACAGTCTGGGGAGCCATCTCCGGACGTTCAGTGTGTACACTTTATACTCATCCTGGAATGTTTCCAGGAGATAGGCTTCTTCATGTTTCACTATCAGAGAGTACTGTACTGCAAAAAGAATAATAAGCAGGGCAACCATGTACGGCATGAGGGCCCATGCCATGATAACAAAGCCCAGAGCCAGGAAAAAGTTACCAACGTACAGAGGGTTGCGGACATAGGCAAAGGGGCCTGAAGTGATGAGTTCGGCACCCCCGGCCTGTGATGTGGTCCGTGTAGCGCTGCCTGCAAATGCCACACCCCGGAACCGTATGGTTTCTCCAATGAGCATCACTGCAAGTCCGCCAAGCACTGACCAGAGGCTGGGATCGGCAAAGATCAGCGCAAGAATTATGAGCGGTACCGGTGTATAGCTTCTGTTTTTAAAAAGGAAAAGACTCAGGTTCATCTAATTCTCCATCTGTTTTAATATATTGATGGCAATGTCAAGGGCCGACCGGGCTGCTTCTCCCGGAACGCCCTTTTTATCCTTGCCTCGAATAGCGTTGATAAATGTCTGAAGCTCTGTAAAAAGGCCGTCTCCTTGAGGAATTTCAGGCCTGTGATACACAACTGTTTTTTTATTGTCTCCAACACCGATCTCACCAAGCACCATATCTGACTCTTTTGCCGGTTCGTCAAGCTTGTATACTTCTGAAATTTTCTGCAGGAAGTCTACTGTCACATAGGTGTCTTTCTGAAACATGCGCATTTTACGCATTTTTTTCTGTGAAATACGGCTGGCGGTCAAGTTTGCCACAGTCCCGTTCTCGAAATGGATTCGGGCATTGGCAATATCGATAGTGTCTGATACAACTGCCACACCGCTGGCATCAATACTTTTAACCGGGTGGTTTACCAGGTGCAGTACAATGTCGATATCGTGAATCATGAGATCAAGCACCACTGAAACTTCAGTTCCCCGGGGATTGAAGGGCGCGAGCCGGTGTGATTCAATAAAGAGGGGGGCGAGGCTGAATCCTGCAAGAGCGCGGAACGCGGGGTTGAACCGTTCAATATGGCCGACCTGGATAATTGTATTGTTGGCTGCAGCCAGCTGAATAAGGGAGTCAGCTTCTGCAATGTTCTGGGCAATGGGTTTTTCAACAAGGCACGGTATTCCCTTTGTCAGCACTTTGGAGGCGACTGCGTGGTGATGATCAGTAGGAACCGCAATGCTCACTCCGTCCACTTCCTCCAGGAGGGAATCTATGGAATCGAATGCTCTGGTCTGTGCTTCCCCGGCGACATGTTCAGCCCGTTTCCGGTCTGAATCATATACGCCGACAAGGTCCGCATCGGGTATCTGTGCGTAGTTAAGGGCGTGAAACCGTCCCAGATGGCCGACGCCGATAACACCTGTTTTGACTTTATTCACGAATATCCTCCTTTAATCGTATTTGATGTAGAATGTACTATAAAATACCGCTATAATCAAATGTTTTTTCGGCCGGGCATAAACGGCGGGCCGCCTGATGAAACCTGTACAGAATCATTGTCTTCTTGCAGCGCGGCTTACTCTGTTTGAGGTGTCAAATGCAGTGTGCTGATGGTGAAACAGTGTTTATGTGTATACGCTTCTTGACATTGTACCAAGCAATAATTACATTTATCCATAACATATGTTCAGGCACCGCGGTTACGCCTGCATGTACAGCTGACACGTCCATTTCTTGATACAGGTGAAATATGAACAGCCTTGATCTGATAATTCTGTGCGTAATAGGGTTTTTTGCTGTCAGAGGTGGTTTTAAAGGCATTATAGTCGAACTTTTTACTCTGGCGGCCCTGGTGCTGGGATATGTGGCTGCAACCAGGGAGATGAGCCTTGTTGCAGCAGGTTTGAAACGTTATCTGCATGTTCCCGATATGCTCAGTAATGTTCTGGGGTTTGCCATCATATTTACTATAGTAGTTGTACTGCTGCGTTTCGCAGGCCTTGCAATGAAGAAGTTTGCCCAATGGTCATTTTTGGGATGGGTAGACAGAATGGGGGGAATTTTATTCGGCACGTTCAAAGGCTCTCTTGTTGTGAGCCTGCTTCTGCTGCTTGTATCGCTGCTGCCTCTCGGCGAGACTGTAACCCGGGAGCAGGAAGTGTCTAAACTGTTCAAACCGGTACGGTCTGTAGCGCCCTGGGTGTATGACCGGGTAAAGGTGCTGGTGCCCGGGGCAAAGGATTTTTATGCTGAAGTAAAAGAAGGATTCGAGGATCAGTCAAAACAGGTGATTGACAATATGGTGAAGGACAAGATTGAGTCCATAGAGAAAGAGGTTGAAAAGCGTGTTGAAGGCCAGTAATCATGTAAAAGAGGCACTGGGGTTTTTTACTGTATTGCACAGGGTTTCAGAGTACGCTGTTTCCGAACCGGGCGCAGCAGAGATCATGAATCTTATGCCCTTTACAAACAGGGACGCCCTTGCCCTGGAGCTGGACAATGTCGATGAAATGAAAGAACTTTTGAGTTTCGATGATCCTTTTCCCCTGAACCATTTTATCTCGATTGAAAAAATAATTGAAAAGGCGGAGATCCCCGGGGCGTATGTTGATTCCCGGAGCCTGCTGGCAGTTGTGACCGCGGTGAAAGTTTCAGCTGCAACGGCATCCTTTATTGAAGAGAGGAAGGAGAAGTATCCGGGGCTGTACGGGATTGTTCAGCACTGTACCGGCCTTGATACTGTTATAAAAGCCATATCTCATGCTATAGGGCCCGATGGTGAAGTGCTGGACAGGGCATCGGCGCGGCTCGCACGGATACGGAAAGATATTGACAAAACCGAGGCCAGGGCACGGGCTCTTCTCGACCGGGTTATGCAGGACATGGCAGCCAAAGGGTATACCCAGGAATCTTCTCTGGCCGTGCGCGGGGGAAAACTTGTTGTGCCGATGAAAGAATCGTTTCGCGGGCGCATTCAAGGTGTAATGGTAGATGCCTCAGCCAGTGGACAGACAGTCTTTATCGAGCCGCTGGAAGCTGTTGAAATGGGTAACAGAGTGCGAAGCCTCCGCGCTGAAGAAGCTGATGAAATAGAAAAAATACTCATCAGCCTTACCAGCAGGGTGCGGGACGAAAGCGGTCCTATTCTGTCCAATTACCACAGTACCGTGGTGATTGATTCGCTGTTTGCCAGGGCCGGATTTGCAGCAGAATATGAATGCGCCCCGTGCAGCATCAGTGAATCTTTGGTTGACTTGAAACAGGCGTACCATCCCCTGCTTCTGTTCAGAAAAGAGCGCCGGGAGGTTGTTCCCCTTTATATACATTTTGGAGAATCAGTAAAGACCGTGGTCCTTACCGGGCCCAATGCAGGGGGCAAGACGGTGGCGTTAAAAACCATCGGCCTGCTGGCCCTGCTTCATATGCACGGTATGCACATTCCGGCTATGCAGGGAAGCGCCATGCCGTTGTTTACCCGTGTATTTATTGATATCGGCGATGACCAGTCCATTGAACAGGATTTATCATCATTCTCCTCCCATATCGCAGCAGTAAAGGAGATTGTCAATCATGCAGATTCGGCAAGCCTTATCCTGCTTGATGAAATAGGTTCTGCAACAGACCCGGCTGAAGGCGCAGCCATAGCAGAAGTTCTTCTGAGGCGTTTTACTGACAAGGGCTGCCTGACACTTGCCACAACCCATATGGGAGGTCTCAAGGTATTTGCCCAGAAAGAGCCCGGTGTAGAAAACGGGTCCATGGCGTTTGACACAAACACGCTTATGCCTACGTACCAGTTCCGAATGGGCGTTCCGGGCTCTTCGTACGCTTTTGAAATATCCCAGAGGCTTGGCCTTGATCCAGGCCTGATACAGGAAGCCAGGGAGATAGTCGGAGAGGACAGGGGGCGGCTGGACAATCTGATCCGTACCATGGAAGAGAAGTATCAGAAGGCTGAAGAACTCCTTGCAGATGCAGATATTAAGGACACAAAATTATCGGGCCTGATAAAACTGTATGAACGGAAACTGGAAGAGCTTCGCAGGGACGGAGACCTGGAAAGAGAAAAAATCATTGATGAGGCCAGGACTCTGCTTGAAGACGCCAATGCAACTGTGGAGCATGTTATCAAGGACCTGCGGGAAGAAAAGGCGTCAAAACAGGCTATAAAAAAAGCCAAGCAGGATATTTCGTACATAAAAAAGCGGGTCAGGCAGGCTGCGCCCCAAAAGAACCCTGCGGTATCAGTTATTGCTGAAGGCGACTGGGTTCGGTGGAAGGGGCATAAAGGAAGAGGCGAAGTCGTTTCATCGAAAGACAGCACAGGGCGGGTTCTGGTACAGTGGGGAGATCTGCGGCTGCGTATAACAGAGACGGAACTGGAGCTTCTTGAAAAGCATCCCGATAATGACAAGCAGCAGGTTACAGTCTCCTACAGCGCAGAGACTCTTGTTTCTGATGAACTGGACCTCAGAGGCATGACAGCGTTCGAAGCCCGGCAGGCAGTGGAAAAGTTTATTGACTCGGCAGCAGTATCGAGCCTGAATTATCTTAGAGTCATTCATGGTAAGGGAACCGGTGTGCTTCGTGCAGCTGTCCATGAAGTGCTGAAAAAAAACAGACTGGTAAAACAGTGGCGGCTGGGAAATCTTGGTGAAGGCGACACCGGTGTCACTATAGTCGAGTTGCAATGAGAATTCCTGATAATAAAATTGAAGAGATCAAACAGGCAATCGATATTGTAGAATTGATCTCCCAGTATGTAACGCTTAAACGGCGGGGAAAGTCCTATGTGGGGCTGTGCCCGTTTCATAATGAAAAGACACCCTCGTTCAATGTAGATCCGGACAGGGGGTTCTATCACTGTTTCGGGTGCGGGGCCGGCGGCAATGTATTCACCTTTCTCATGGAGATGGAAAAGGTGGGTTTCCCCGATGCAGTGCAGACCCTGGCCAAAAAGGCGGGAATCGATATCCAGCTGACCGAACAGGATGACAAAGCCGCTAAACAGGCGGAAATCCTGTACCGTACCAACAAGATCGCCGCAGGATTTTTTGAAGAGTGCCTGTACAGCA
>Ga0272441_10007494_pt1 | contig 17720 bp, 11 predicted proteins | sample SSMProp6N_FD_193582 | JGI IMG/M metagenome (GOLD analysis project Ga0272441, IMG submission 193582) | Marine sediment archaeal communities from Little Sippewissett salt marsh, Falmouth, MA, United States - SSM-Prop-6N | ecosystem: Environmental > Aquatic > Marine > Wetlands > Sediment ... | reverse complement strand
ATAAGATAAAAGTGCAAGAAGGAGCCGGCGTCCTTGTGTTTTGATGATGCTGTGAGAGCGCACACTCTTCCCCTTCTACTGTTCAGGTGTATAATTCGCTCAGTTTCACTTGAAAGGATCCTATGCCTAAGACCTACATTGCTTTAGACCTTGAGACCACTGGACTTGACCCGATGAGGGACTCTATCATTGAAGTGGGGGCGATGCGCTTTGAGGGAGAGGAGGAAATCGAGTCTTTTTCCACTTTTGTCAACCCTGGACGTAGTGTGCCGCATTTTGTCACTGAGTTAACAGGTATTACGGATAGTGACGTTGCAGATGCTCCTTCTATCCGGCAAATTATTCATGGGCTCAGGGAATTTGTAGGCAGCGCACCTGTGGTGGGACATAATATTGGGTTTGATTTAGCGTTCTTACGCAGGCACAATGCCTTGTTGACAAACGCTCCGATTGATACGTTTGAGTTAGCTAGTTTATTAGTCCCGCATGCTAGCCGGTATAGTCTGGAGAATCTGATAAACGAACTTGGAATTGAGTTTCCACCTCAGACCCATCGTGCGCTAGATGATGCGCGCATGGCACATGCCCTTTTTCTGGAGCTTCTTCAGCGCGCGGTCCAGCTTCCAAAGGTAACGCTTAAAGAGATTTCTCGACTGGGAGATAATCTTAACTGGGGGGCTCGTTTTTTCTTCCATGAGGCACTGCGAAACCGTGCGCGTCAGGGATTTCAAGGTGGCATCGGGGCACAGATTGCTGCACGGCGCGGCGGGGATGCTGCTGGCCCGCTTTTCTTGCAGGAAGCTGAGTTTGAGCCTCTGGAACCACGATCCACTCCCATTCGCCTGGATTTAGAGGAGCTCAATGATTTATTTGCGGAGGATGGCCCTTTAGCTGATGTCTTTGATGATTATGAACCGCGGCCTCAGCAGTTGGCTATGATGCGGGCTGTCGCTGAGGCTTTTAACGAGGGGCACCATCTCTTGGTTGAAGCTGGTACTGGCACTGGAAAATCACTTGCGTATCTTATCCCCGCGGTTCAGTGGGCAATTGAGAATGATGAACGTGTGGTGATTTCCACAAATACAATTAATCTTCAGGAACAATTAGCTGAGAGTGACATCCCGAATTTGGACGACGTTACGCTTACGGATTTCCGAGCGATGGTGCTGAAGGGACGTTCGCATTATCTCTGTCGCCGGCAGTTTCAGGCCTTTCGACGGCGCGGTCCTTCTACTGAAGATGAATTGCGAGTATTGGCGAGAGTTTTAATCTGGCTTCCCAATACCTTGGACGGAGATGGCGACGGGCTTTTCCTGCCCACTGCCCGCGATTGGGCTGTTTGGTCCCGGATTGCCGCCACTGCAGAAAACTGCGATATACGCGATTGCCCGTATTTTGAGAATGGGGAATGTTTTTTCTACCGCGCTCGCGAGCGGGCTGAAAGTGCCCATCTTTTGGTTGTCAATCATGCGCTTTTGTTGGCTGATGTAGCAGCACAGAATCGTGTCCTCCCGGATTATTCCTACCTTATTGTGGACGAGGCGCATCATTTGGAGGATGCTGCGACGGAATCTCTGCACTTCTCAGTGGATTGGAATCTTTTACGTTATTCTTTGGATGAGTTACTGCAAGGCCATTATCCTTTCCCCGGTTTATTGGCTGAGGTTCAAGGATTAGCGCAAAGATTGCCAAGAGAGACGCGTGTGCTGATTCAGGATGCCAGTGTACGTCTGGAGGATACTGCTAGCCGGACTTTACGCCATTTTGAAGATTTTTTTGATGCTATTGCGGTTTTCCTGGATGATAATGCTAATGCAGAAAAACGTAGCTATACGCTACGTCTGCGTATTACCGATAGTTTGCGCACGCAGCCCAGTTGGGATGCTGTGGAATTAGCATGGGCTTCTCTGAAGGAGCCACTTGCTAATTTGGCCGATGGCTTGCGGAAATTTTCCGGTGCATTAGAGGATCTTAGTGCTGTAACCTTACCTGAATTAGAGGCATCTCGCTCACGTTTGACGACTGTGACCCGCAGGTTCACTGAGACGCATATCCAACTCAAAAGACTGATTGAGTCTTCCGATCAAAATACGATCTATTGGTTGGAAAAGGACCATAAGCGTGAGATTATTTCGTTCCACTCTGTCCCTTTACAGATAGGACCTCTAGTTCAGGAACATCTGTTTGATAAGAAGAAGTCTGTTATCTTAACCTCGGCTACTTTGCGTATCGATGGAACCTTTGACTATCTCCGGGAGCATTTGGGAGCGTTAGATGCTGAGGAATTGGCCGTTGGCTCCCCATTTGATTATGCTTCCGCGGTTTTGCTGTATGTGGTGGATCATATCCCTGAGCCCGGACAGCCCGGTTACCAAAAAGAGGTGTCCCGGGCATTGTTGGAGCTATTCCAGGCTACTGAGGGCCGTGGGTTGTCGCTGTTTACTTCCTATAGTCAGCTCAAAGCAACCGCGCAGGCGATCTCCGGTCCTCTGGCTCGATGCGGTATTACTGTATACGCGCAGGGCGGAGGAAGTTCAAGGGCACAACTTTTGGCAAATTTCCGAAAGGATGAAAAGTCTGTTTTGTTAGGGACCCGTTCTTTCTGGGAAGGGGTTGATATACCTGGGGAGGCACTTTCCTGCTTGGCAATTACCAAATTGCCTTTTGATGTGCCTAGTGATCCCGTCGTGTCTGCACGTTCAGAAGTGTGTGATGATCCTTTCAATGCTTATATGGTTCCTGAAGCGATTTTACGCTTTCTTCAGGGGTTTGGCCGTCTGATTCGCACCCGCACAGACCGTGGTGTTGTGGTTGTGTTGGATAGACGGATTTTGTCCAAACGTTATGGACCACGGTTTTTGGATTCACTTCCCGACCCTACGGTTCGTGTTGGTTCCGCTCAACAGTTGCCAGAAATGGCCTCACTTTGGCTTTCGGGAGAGCCCTTGCCACCAACACCAGAGCCGTTGGATGATGAGCCTTGGTCTGTACCACCACCTGAGGAACCCTCCTGGTGGTGGGGAGCATAATCTATTTGATTCTTTTTATCTTATGTAGGAGGCCTTATGCGTATTGTCGTTGATGCTTTTGGTTCTGATCACTGCCCGGGCCCAGATGTTGAAGGTGCGGTTTTGGCGGCTCGTGAGTGGGGTGACGAAATTGTTTTGGTTGGCCCAGAGGATCAGATTCAACAAGAGCTTGCAAAATATGCTACAGAGGGGCTGAACATCAGTGTCGTGCATGCCCCTGATGTCTTGACCATGGAAGATCACTCCGATGCTGTGCGCCGCAAGGAAAATTCCTCTATCCGTGTGGGGATGCGTATGGTAAAAAATGACCAAGCGGATGCGTTTGTCTCTGCTGGCAACACGATTGCAGTGCTTTCCTCGGCGATTTTTGATTTGCGTCGTATTCGAGGGATACGTCGCCCTGCGCTAGGAATTCTTTATCCTTTGGCCTTCAAGCCGGTTCTTTTTCTGGATATAGGGGCTACAGCTGATCCAAAACCTGAGTACCTTTTACAGTTTGCTCAGATGGGGGCTGTCTATATGGAAAAGGTTTGGAAAATCGACCGTCCAAAAGTGGGCTTGTTGACAAATGGGGAAGAGCAAGAAAAGGGATCGATGGTTGTTCGGGATACCTATCAGCTTTTAAAGGAGAGCAGCCTTAATTTTGTGGGAAACGTTGAACCCAAAGAGGTTACCCACGGTGTTGCTGATGTCGTTGTCACGGATGGATTTACGGGCAATATCGCGATCAAGACTGCGGAGTCGGTGGCATCCTTTATGGTGCGCCTTTTGAAGCAGGATGTTTGGGGGGCGCCTTTGACAAAATTGGGGTTTTTACTGATGCTTCCAGGTTTGCTGGTTGCGTTACCGGGATTACTGCTACTGTATCCGGGACTCCGACGCGTCCTTACTCGTTTGGATTATGCTGAGTATGGCGGCGCTTTGCTTTTTGGGGTCGATGGTGTGGCAATTGTAGGCCATGGACGCTCAAATGCAAAGGCAATTAAGAATGCTATCCGGCAGGCGCGTGAGGCGGTGGCGGCACAAGTGCTCCCTACTATCAAAGCTGGTCTTCAAGAGCAATCTGGGGCATGAACGTTTCGAGTCAAGGTACTGCGTTAATACATTATCAATTTTGGGTGGAGGTCTCGCGTGCGGACTATTGCTAATGATGTTTACATTGAAAAACGTACAAAGATCGCAAGAGTGGTTCCTTTAATTGCTTTTGGGTTTCTAATTGCGGCTATTATTATTCTTTTGACGCGTCCAGAGTTTAGAATGGCTGCGTTCACATTAGTTGTGGCGGGGTTTATTCTCTCTACGGCTGGTAATTATCTGCTGGACCATTTTTCTCAGCATCATGCTTATCATATAAAGCTGTCGGAAGCATTGAAGGGATTGGACGATACTGCTTATACTTTGATGCTCTATAGGTTGCCGATTCCGTTTGTCGTGGTAGGTCCTGAGGGCGTTACCGTTATCTTGGTAAAAAACCATGGCGGGCAAATTGCGTACCAGGATGGAAAGTGGGAGCATCATCAGCGTGGTCGCCTGTGGCGACGTTTGGGAGGGCAGGAAGCTCTTGGTAAGCCGGACCAGCAAGTTCAGGCGTTGGTAGCACGTTTCAGAAAGTACCTTGCGGAACGTCTCCCTGAGGATATTGAGGTCCCGGTACGGGGTATTGTCGTTTTTACTGCTAGCGGCGTTCAACTGTCTGCCAATGATGCGCCGGTCCCGGCCTTGCGGGCTAGTAAGCTGCGTGGTTGGTTCTGTGGCCCGGGGCGTTGTTCCGCTTTACCTGCTGAAGTGCGAAGGCAGCTTGCCAAGGCTCTGGATATCAAATGAGCGTTATAATGAAATTTGTATATGTTCTTAATAGGGGAGAAGATGAAGAAGGGAACTGGTTCTATGGAAGAGCACTATGAGATGTTGCGCAAGGTCAGTCGTACCTTTGCGCTGTCTATAGAACAACTGCCTTTGGTTTTAAGGGACTCCATTACTATCGCTTATTTGCTTTTCCGAGTCTCTGATTGTCTGGAGGACACTGAAGGGATACCTCCTGAGCGTAAGGCGGAATTGTTGCGTTTGTGGGCGCAGGTTTTGGAGGGAGATAAACCGGTTGTTGCTTTGACTGATTGCATCGCTGATTGGGACAGCAGTGATCCTGAAATTGCGGTGGCTCAGAATGCCGGTTTTGTCCTGCAGCAGCTTGATGGGTTGCCTTCAGAAATTCAGACTGCTGTTCTTCATCATGTGCACGCGACTTCGCTAGGTATGGCACGTTGGCAGGAACATGGCCCTTATGTTGAGGATGAAGCTGCTTTAGATGACTATATGCACGAGGTAGCAGGCCGGGTTGGATACTTGTTGACGGATATTTTTTCTTGGTATTCGCCGGCTGTCCGAGCGCGGCGTGAACAGCTTATGCCTTTATCGAGAGAGTGCGGCTTAGCTTTGCAAACGGTCAATGTTATTCGTGGTATGCACAAGGATTACGAACGTGGGTGGGTCTTTGTGCCCCGCACTTTCTATGAGAGATTTGGATTGACCCGGGATTCGCTTTTTGATCCTGCGAATCTGGGAAGAGCGTTAAAAGTTGTTGACCTGCTGTCTGATAAAGCTGAACGCCATTTAGCAAACGGCCTGTGCTATGTGACCACAATTCCACGTCATCTTCATAGTATTCGACTTGCGGCTATCTGGCCGGTCTTTTTTGCTGTCAAAACGCTGGCTATCAGCCGGAATAATGTCAATGTTTTGTTGAGTGAAGCAAAGATTGGGCGCGATCAGGTAAAAAGGATTATTTTGAATACAAAATTATTGGGGTGGTCGAACCGTTGGCTTGCGTTCTATTATGATTTGCTTGCCCGGGCTTACTGAGTGTAAATAAGCTGTTATTTCTTTACTTCGATTTCACCTAGGGGCACGAGGTCGTCTGTGTAGCGGCCTTGTGCTCCTATTGCTGAAAGCCGGGTTGTGTCTTCTGCTCTATAAAGCCCGCCCCATAATGGGTAGTGCCCTGCTGCAAGATCTGGCGGAATTTCCAAGATATGAGTATCTTGAATGATATCACCGGCTTGCCAAACGGTTGTGGGATACCAACCTTGCTGCGGTTGTGTGTCATCTTGCGCAAAGGGTTGGGGTTCTCCGGGCTCCCAGAGGTGCGTGAATGCAATCAGGTCCTCGTTTACTGTTTCCAGCGTTTCCCAGTATAGTGTGATGGTTATGGTCTGCCCCGCACGCACAGATTGGGGAGCGTCATAACCGTGAAGTGCTATTTTTTCTTCAAAGGTTGCATTTAGTGCCGTCGTTGGTGATATCTGGTATGGTTCATCTGGTACTACAGCCACTTGGGCTACGATTGGGGGCTTAGCCGGTGTCCCATCAGGTGCTGTTGCCGTAAGTCGTCCACCTGTTTCTGCATTAAACAAGCCTACTTCCAGGTTATATAAGATCGGTGTGTCTGTGTCGGGTTCGACCGGCAGCTTGTAAGTATCGCAAAACGCTTTTCCGACTGGCCAAAGAGACGTGGGGAATTTCCCCAGTCCGGGGTAGGTATGCCGCATGGCTACAATTTGGTTCTCCGGTCCTAGTAGGTGGACAAAGACTGTGTAATCTTGTTGGATGGTATTTAGCGCTTCCCAGCAGGCCTGTACTTCTACTGTCTCACCTGGTATCAGCCGTTCTGGTGTAACCGTGACTCCTAACAAGCGTGCTTGGTTTTCATATTTGAGTTGGGTGGGTAGAGAAAGGTTCTCTGTTATCGTTTCTGGTGTATAGAGGCGTGGTGGCGCAAAAGTGGCCAGGATTCGTGCTCCGGGTGCCAATGTGGCGATAATTGCCATAGACAGGATAAGTATTCGGCTGGTTACCCGGTTTTTGCTTTTTGATGTTGGCAAGCTGGCCGCGGTGAGAAGCAGAGCCCATGCTCCAATGGCAGGGAAAAGCAGCCGTCCGTGCGGTGCTTCAACCTGCTGCATCCAGTAGAGCAATGCCATAAAGATAAGCCCTAGCCAGGAGAATGCCATACCTAGGATAATGATTGTAGCGTCTTTATAGAAGGGTGTTTTCGTCTTTTGCGTTTGGTGCTGCTTTACTTTGTACGCGCCGCATACTAAGAGATAGATGCTTAAGCTTGTTAGAATGACGTAGATCCACGTTGGCCAGAAGATATGACCCCAGCCATAAGCTGCCCAGAATGAACGCAGTAGAAGGGGAATTTCAGGCCATAGAGCCCAAAGGGGAACGGGCTGTGGCCGTCCCCAAAGTGTGTCAAGGTGGCTGGTAATGCCCAGTGGATCACCGTATAATAGGGCATTGCGTAGGTACCACCAACCTCCAGCAATCAGGGCTGCAACTATGTAAAGCCCTAAGTTTATTAGGAGCTGTTTGCTGCTCTCTTTTTTCTGCCAGCTCGACCATAAAAGCATGAATCCAATTAGGGGGAGTAATGCTAACGCGCTGGTCTTTGAGATCATGGCAAAGCCTACCAGCGCGCCTGCTAGCACCGCGCGTTTGGGGGTAAGGTCATGGCGTATTGCATGTGCTGCGGACCAGAGTGCTGCTGTTGAGAGGGCTGCAGCAGCGCTATCGTTATTGGTCACACTGCTTATAAAGATAAATTGAGGATGGAACGCGACCAATGCAGCGGAAATGGCTGCTGCCTGTCGACTCTGAAAAGCTTCATAGCCAAGTCCCCAACTTGCTATAACGGTCACAATACCAAAAATCAGTGATGCAAGTCTTGCCGCACGTATGGCTAAAACCGCACCATGCCAGGGCCAGCTTTCCTGGTCTGTATGGATCAGCATGTTTTTATTGTCCGGGAGGGTTCCCTCTGCCTGATAACCAAAACCGGGATTATGCCAGGAAAGATCGTGCAGGTCAGCATCATCGAAAGCACTGTTTAAAAGTGCTGCTAAGCCATAGTAAAGTGGCGGTTGTGCGACTTCTTGATTGGCACCACTGGCATTGTCCAGCATTGATGGCAGACCATGTCCTTCTGCAAGCCACCGTGTATATGCATAATGCCATACTTCATCGGGGGCCTCGAAGAGAGGTGTGGTGAGACTGTGCAGCACCACCAGAATCGCGAATGCTGCAATGAGGCTCAACAAAGGCCGGTTGATTTTATGGAATTGTGACATAAATAGGCGCGTAAACCTCCGTGGTGCATGTGTCTGTCATGTGATGGCGCGAAAGGATTGCGATAGTTAGCTTATCCCCGGATGCCAAACCAGTGATTGTTGCGGTATGGGTCAGTGTTGGTGTTGTATCGGGGGTCGCGTGATAAGGATACGGTCTGTAATTGCGCGTGACAAGCGGAATGTAATTGGTGTAAAGGGATGCTGCGGGTGTGGTTGTGGGGTGTGTTTGTGTATGCTCGTACCATACCTGTCCGAACGCCGGTTCGAGCGTTTCCCAGCTTACAGTTATGACACCGGCTTCTTGAAGCACTGTGACTTGGGTGATAAAGTCAGTTGTGGCCCATGAAGTTGGAGAAGGTAGTCGGTTTTCCGGGAAGGGGGCGGGTTTGAGTGATGCGTTATCCCAGTAAGCTGATTGTGAAGGGGATTCTGAAGAAGCTGCTGTGTACGTCCATACTGTGATGGTGTCCGAGAGTGCTTCGGTTGTGACTGTTTGACTTACCCATGTGAGTGCTACAGGCGAGGATTCTGCTGACCAGGTGATTGTGGACGGTAGTGCACTGGGATCGCTGACTCCTGGGTTTGGACATGCAGATGTGCCATCCGGAGGGCAGTTGTTTGGCAGATCATCTCCGTCTGGTGGGACATAAGGCGGCATCATGGTGCCGTGGGGATCAATGCCGACCTTAGAACGATATGTTGATAGATCGTTGCGTGCGTAAGCTTGGAATTCATACATCTGGCAGGGTGTGACCGGCACGGATTGATAGATCCCTGCTGTGAAATTGAGTCCTGACCAGAGTATGTACCCTTGAGAGTGGTTGCCTTCATTTGCACAATTGCCATCTTCGGGTATTGGATGACATACTTGATGGTAAGGTGAGCCCCCATCGATAAATTCTGGTATACGATGGGGAGCAGTCCAGAACCACTGGTACCACATCCCTGCAATATAATGATTCTTGGGGCGTGGGTAGAATGATAGTTCGTCCATGTTTCCGTTGATGAGGAGGTTTTCTGGGTCTGAAGAGGTCGTATGTGTTTCTTGTCCTCCTTTCTCCCTTGACCATCTTATTGTCTCACTCTTAATGGCCTGGACACTTGTGCTGGTAAATATAATCAATAATATCGCCGTGATTATTAGACCGAGACTGGGTTTGTGATTTAGGTTTCTCATTTCTACCGTCCATGTATGAAAATATAAGATTGTTTTAATAATTTAGCTGCTAAGTTCCCAATAGTATAATTGGTCTTAGCACCTAAACAGAATTTTACCATATTTTTCTTCAATAGATTAGTGGAATAAAGTCTATTTTGGGTTGCGAATTGTGACTTAGATGCTTTAATTAGGGGGAATTCATGTGTGTATCTGCTTTTTTGATGGTTAGTTTATCGGGTAGATGATCTTACAATGCGTTTTCTGAATCCTGTTGGTTTATTTGCGTTTCTAATCGCTTTACCCATTCTGGCACTCTATTTCTTGAGATTGCAGCGTCAGGAATTGGTAGTCCCCAGCACGCTTTTGTGGAAGGCTGTGTTGGTAGATCATCATGCCAATCGTCCCTGGCAAAAGCTGCGCCGAAACTGGTTGCTGCTTTTACAGCTCTTGGTGCTTTTTGCGATGGTGTTTTCCTTGGCGCGCCCCGCATTGCCAGCAGCTCTAAATTTACAGGGTCAGGTTATTGTTTTACTGGATGCTTCGGCCAGTATGCAAGCTATGCAACCTGATGGGCAAACGCGCTTTGCAGCTTCATCCCAGGTCTTAGAAAAATTGGCGGAGACCTTTGATGGTCAGGCGTTAGTAACTTTTATTGCTGTGGGGCCGACACCCCAGTTATTGTTACAGGCAGGCAGTGCGACAGATTTCCAGCGTGTTCTGGATGAAGTGCGGTGTACTGATGGTGTAGCCAATTGGGAGGCGGCTGCAGCGTTGGCTGCAAGTCTCGCGTGGGGCAATGACGTGACAACCGTGTTGGTTACGGATACTGCTATTGACCGTGGACTCCCTGCGCTGCCTGGTAGGGTGCGTTTGATCCAGGTTGGGCATGATTTGCCTAATGCCGGCATCACTGCCTTTGCATTGCGACGTACCCCGGAGGGCATGACTGCTTTTGTGCGTATCTACAATGCCGGGCCTGCTGCGCAGCGTGAATTCTCGCTTTATGCCGATGGGGCTTTGGTTGGACACCGTATTGTGACTTTGCCTGCTGGAGAGGCTGTCTCGCTTTCCTTTCCGGCTCTGAGTGTGTCAGCTTGGGCTGAAGCGCGCTTAGAGCTTCTTCCTGATCGTGAGGATGGCGATGCTCTGGCCCTGGATGATCATGCGTGGGTTGCTCTTGCTGGTGAGGAGAGCCGCCAGGTCTTACTGGCTACACAAGGTAACCGTTTTCTAAATCAAGTGCTCCAATCTTTTCCCGGCTTGAAATTGGAACAAAGTGGGGTTGCTTCCTCTGTGGCTGAATCTTTAGCGGCCTCTCAGTCCACAGGCCAGCTAGAGCAGTCTTATGATTTGATCGTAGCAGATGGGCCTTTGACATCTACCTTGCCCGGAGCTCCGGGTGTGTGGCTGATTGCACCTGGATCAGGCTCACTTTGTGGAGAGCGCGGGACGGTTTTCACGCCTACATTTGCGGTACGAGGGCATTGGACGCATCCCCTTTTGCAGTATATTGATTGGACTGATGTGCACGTGGCGCGTGCTTATGCTTACGAACCCCCTGCTGATGCTGAGGTTCTTATTGAAGACAGTGGGGGACCTTTGCTTTGGGTTTTGGATCGTCCGGGGCAACGTGCCGCTTGTTTGGCTTTTGATTTACATGATTCTGATCTGCCGCTGCGAACAGCTTTTCCGCTTCTCGTGTCGAACCTTATCGGTTGGTTGATGCCACAGACGTCGTTGGAACCCATTCAAGCATTGCCTTCTGGAGAGAGTTGGAATCCTGCGCTGCTTCCCGATGCACTCTCTGCGACACTCGTAACGCCTTCCGGTGAGCGGATTAGCTTGCTTGAGGGAGATCTGAATGCTCTTCCTACGCAGGCAGGTCTCTACCAATTGGAAACGGAGACGGCTTCTGGTTCTGTTGTACACTACGCGGCACTGCCTTTGTTGGATGTATTTTAAAGTGATATTGCTCCTCGTTCTTTGGTTGTTGATGGTATCCCGGTTTCTGCCGTGACCCCAACAGGGGAATTGGGTTGGCAAGACATACATCGTTGGCCGCTCTTAGCGGCATTGTTTTTCTTGGTGATTGAAGTGATTTTTTGGTGGCGACTGCAGCCTCATGCACAGGCTTTCCAGTCAGATATCTCTGAGCGCTCGCCGCTACATCTTGGCGGGCCTGTTCGGCAAGTTTGGGCTTATGGACTGCATTTTTTCCATAACTTGAGGGGGTTATCACCTGTTTGGCTTATACTACGTTTGCTTTTGCTATTGTTTCTTGTTTTGGCCTTTCTTGATGTTCGCTGGGTGCGTTCTACACGCGACTTAGCCACTGTTTTTCTGCTTGATCGTTCTGCCAGTGCTCGAGAGGCCTGGCAAGATGCGGTCGATTTTGTCGAGGCTGCATTGGCTACCAAAGCTACGCGTGATCGCGCTGCTTTGGTGGTCTTTGGGCGTGATGCTTGGGTCGATCGTGCTCTTTCAATTGATGCTGCGTTGGACCCTATTGCTACTTTTCCCCGGGCTGAGGCTACCGATATCGAGGAAGCACTGCGGCTTGGGCAGGCGCTTATACCTGAGGGTGCTCCAGGGCGGCTTGTTTTGCTTACCGATGGCCTGGAAACTGTGGGGAGAGCAAGCCGTGCTTTGCAAGATCTGCAGATGCATGGAGTTGATTTGCTTGTGGCTCCAATGGATGCTGGAAGCTTGGAACCGGATGTTTGGCTTGAAGATTTACGCTTACCAACACAAGTTTATCCCGGAGACCTCGTTTCTGTTGCTGCTACGGTAGGGTCTAACTCTGTAGACTCGATACAGCTTACCTGGGCAGCGGATAATCAGTTTGGGCAACAGGCATTTGCGCTTTCCAATGCGCACAGTACTTTTGTGTTTTCTTTTGTCGCTGAAGCATCAGGTTTTTTGTCTTTGAGAGTTTGTGTGACTGCTGAAGAGGATTCTCTGCCGCAGAATAATTGCGCTGCTGGTTGGGTTGTTGTTCAGGGCTCCCCAAAGGTATTAGTTGTTGGTGAGCGTGTTGAGCGCCGGGCTTTAGTTTCTGCTTTTGATCAAGCTGGCATTGAGACGGAGGTCCGCGAGCCAAGCGAGTTTCCGCTTACGGTGCAGGGTCTCGCCGATTATGCGAGTGTTGTATTGGTCAATACACCTGCTCGCGCTTTTTCCCCACAGGCTTTGGATGCTCTTGCGTCTTTTGTGCGAGATTTGGGTGGGGGACTGGTTACAGTAGGAGGGCCTGAGAGCTATGGCATGGGAGGCTGGTTAGGCACCTCGCTCGAATCGGCTTTGCCTGTGACGATGCAGGTCCGTGATCCACGGCGTTTCCCGCCTCTGGCTATGGTCGTTGTTATTGATAAATCTGGGAGCATGGGGGCTGAGGAACAGGGGATCTCTAAGATTCGGCTGGCCGCTGAGGCCGCTTCTCGTGTTGCAGAGACACTCAACGATGCGGATACGCTGGCTGTTGTTGCCTTTGACGACCGCCCGGCTGATACTATCGGTCCGGTTTTGATGACGGAACGGGATGATGTGATCGCACAACTGCTGCGTTTGCAGGCAGGGGGCGGGGGAATTTATGTGCGTGAGAGCCTTGATTATGCAGTTGACCTTCTGCGTGATGTCGCGGTTGCCCCAGGGTTGAAGCGTCATATTCTGTTGCTCGCTGATGGCAGTGATGCGGAACACCAGGATGGCGTGCTGCGTACCGCACTCGAGCTGCAGGAGGAGGGGGTTACGATCAGCGTGGTTGCCATTGGTTCTGGTTCGGATATCCCCTTTTTAACAAGATTGGCTGAATTTGGGCAAGGACGTTTTTATCTGGCACAGCATGCTGCTGATTTGCCTGCGATCTTTGCGGAGGAAGCGGCACAAGCTAAGCGCTCTTACATTGTTGAGGAGCCATTTTATCCTCTGCCAGTTTCAGCTTGGGAGCCTTTGGATGACCTTGAGATGGTGCCCCCGCTCCAGGGCTATGTGGCCACGACACCTAAGGGAGCCTCGCAAGTCGTTTGGGAGGCTACACAGGGAGATCCTTTGCTTGCTGTGTGGCAATACGGTCTGGGGCGTTCTGCTGCTTGGACTGCCGATGCTGCCGGCCGCTGGGCATCGGAGTGGGTGTCTTGGGAATCGTTTTCACGCTTCTGGGGCGCGGTGCTGCGTTGGACTCTGCCTCCATCTGCTGATACTGATCTTTCTTTGCACGTGCGTCCATCTGGCGACCAGACTATGGTTATTTTAGACGTGACACAACCTGACGGTACTTATGTGGATGACCTTGCCCTGGGGGTGCAGGTTTCACGACCTGGATATGATGAGATGCAGCAGGACGTGGAACTCAGACAGACGGCTCCAGGACGCTATACAGGGACTTTCCCGCAGCCAGAAGCGGGCGCGTTGTTGTTGAGGGTGTATGGAGACCGCAATCTAGTTACGGGGTGGGCACAACCTTATGCTTCTGAGTATGTCCCTGGCGATGCAGCTTCGGCCACGGCCTATTTGGTTTCGCTTGGAGGCGCTGCGCTTGCCGCCGAGCCCGCGGCAGCTTTTGTGCATGATTTGCAAGGTCGAGAGGTTGGCCAACCGATGTTCCCGTGGCTGCTTTTAAGCGCAGTTTTGCTTTGGCCGGTTGATATTGCCTGGCGACGTTTAGCTTTGTCGAAAGAGGATATACTGCATTTCTGTGCCTGGGTACGCGCCCGGATTGGACGGCGGAAGAAACTATCTGTGCCTGCTCCTGTGGAGGCGCCTACAACGCTAGCATCTGAGCTGCGCCGGCGGCGTCAGCCTTTTGCTTCATCCCTTGAGCCTCGCTCCACAAGATCGACACATCTGCCTTTAGAAGAGAATCACGATAGTGATGGCGTGTCTGTTTCGCATCCTCCGTCGCCTGCTGTGGGATCAGGGGATGATCCTTCTAAGGCTTCCGTGGATGACGAGACTTTGGCATCGCGGTTGAAGCGGCGGGTCAGGCACTAAAACAAAACATGCCTCACCACCGTGAGTCATGTTTTGTTTGGATGTTATCGATCTTTTGGTAGCTCTAGGTCGTGTTTTTTGGTCTTGACTCTCATGTCAAGCAGTGTGCCCATGTTTTCGTGTAATTCAATAAAATGGTCCAGTGTTTCTTCGATGCTTACCCTGGTGGTTGCAACTGCCTCTACAAGGAATGAACATAACAATAGACTGCTATCAAAGCTGGCGATGTTGACATCACTCTTTGGCGGATCAATGATACTGATGTCGGCTTCCTTTGCGGGCAGTATTTCTCTCGAGTTCCCTAAGCAGATTGTTTTGATGCCTTTTTCTTTCGCGAGTTTGACTGTATAGCCTGTATCAATGCCAGCTTGTCCAAAAGCAAGTGCTATGAGGGCATCGCCTTTGTCCATCTGCGAAATTGCGCTGGCGCTTTCATGGACTTCCGCTCGAAAAGCTGTCGCGGGTATATTGACTGGTGCAAAGTTTGCTGCGAGGAACTGAGCAAGGAGATAAGAGGTATACTCTCCTACTAACCAGATGTGCGTTGCTTGACTCAGGATCTTCACGGCCTCTGCTACTGAGGTCATCTCATTGATAAAGGCACGATGTAGATTCTTCTGAAGGTTTTCGTAGAGTGCATGGAGCAACTTGACCTCGTTTTTTTGCTCTTCGGTTATTTGATGTGTATCTTTTGCTTGTGTATACATCTCGGTTCTGAGTGTTTTGGAAAGCTCTTGGTAACTTGAAAAACCGATCTCTTGGCAAAATCCTTTTATGGTTTCTAGCTCTACTCCGATAAGGTCAGCTACTTCTTGCTCAGTAAGAAAGGCTGCGTTGATTGTGTTCTCAGTAATGAAATCCGCTACCTTTTTCAACCCTGGTGTAAGGCTTGCGTACTGTTTTTGGATTTTGTCTTTAACCATGGATACTCCTATCTTTTATTACTTTGTTTGGTATTCAGGGTTAAAAAACGGCTCCATGTGGAGCCGTTTTTTGTCTTGTGAGTTTGCTGCCTGGCTGTTACTTCAGGTTTTCACTCCATAAATCCTGAGGTGAAGCCACTTCATACTCAGGCGTTTCTGCCCGCAGCTTTAATAGTTTGTCCATGTTTTCTTGCTGTTCCTTGTAGCGCGCGGTAGTTTGCTCCTTGCGCCGAGCGGCTAAAGCTTCCCAGATCAAGGAGAGCACTTGCATTTCGGTGCCAAAATTGGGAACGCTCGCGGGTGTCTTGACGGGAACGATGATGGTGACCTCTGCCTCGCGTGCAGGTAAAACCACACCGGTGCCGGTAATGCAGATGGTTTTCAATCCTTTGTCCCTTGCCATGCGGGTGGCATAGCCGGAGTCTACGCTGGGGCCTTCGTTTACCAACACTACTAAGATATCCCCTTCTTTCATGTGGGAAACTGCGCTAGCAGTTTCTGACATGCTGGGGTGGAATGTACTGGCTGAAAAACCCAGGTTTTTGAAGTTCTTCGCCATGAAGTTGGCCAGGTCATATCCTGTGAATTCGGCGACAACCCATACGTGGGCGGCGTCTTTGAGCATATCCACAGCCTTAGCTACACCGGCAAGATCCGTTGTGACAAAGTGCTGAAGATTCTGCTGTGCATTTTCTACCAGAGATAAAAGCAACTGTTCCGTGCTATCAGCTTCTGCTGCTTTACGGTAGGTTGAGGTTACTTGATCGCGCACGTAATGTTTGATCTCGCGGGAGAGCTCCCGATAGCCCGAGTATTCTAGCTCCTGGGCAAACCGAACCACTGTGGCGGGGTCAACCCCTACACGGCGGGAAAGCTCTGTGGCCGTGAGGAATGCGGCGTCAAGTGTGTTGGTCATGAGAAAGTCTGCCAGCCTGCGAAAACCTGGGGTCAAACCATCGTAATTTTCGCGTATTCTATCCTGAAACATGATGCTCCTTTCCTCTTTTCAAATTGTATGTACTTGTGACTGGTACGAACCAGTTACGTGCTACACTTTTTGTATATAAAAATTATAGCATAATAAAACAGAAACGCAAGAGTTAAAATTAACTTCTTCGCTCAAAAGTTGCTTTATTCTTCTGGTATTGTAAAATTCTCACTTGTTAAATGAGGAGGAACGGGAAATGCGAAAAGTAATAAGTATACTCATAGGCATAGTGCTGTTGATTTTATTAAGTGCTTGCGGCCGTGGTGGAGAACCTGAGGTTATTATTGAACCGACGCCTGTTGTGCTCTCTCAATGGGCTGTGGAAGCAGAGGCGAGCACGCAATACGGGCAGCCTGATTGGAGTGCACTGCGTGCTACCGGGGCACCCGATGTGGAGGGGTGTGTGGACGATCCGCGTGCATGGGCTTCGGCCCGGGGCAATGGATTGGAGTGGCTGCAGTTACACTATGCTGAATCGGTTTATGCTACCGAAGTGCGGATTTACCAGACATTGGGGCGGGGAAGTATTGCCCGGGTTATCTTGATTGATGAAAATGGGGAATCGCAGACTGTATGGGAGGGTACCGACGCGGCTGAGCCTTGTCCGGGTATTCTCAGCGTTCCTGTGGTCCGTACAGCGACAAGGATTACGGAGGTGCGGGTTGAGTTAGATGAATCGCGGACTGGCTTTTGGAATCAAATTGATGCTGTGGAGCTTATTGGCCTTCAATAGCGTTTATTTCTTCGTGAGTCTCTTTTTTAGAATGTCTGGAATATTCCCGCCTTTTTCCAGGATTTGGAGTGTCTCTTCTGGAGTCAGGTCGGGGGCTTCTGGAAGTTCTGGGGTGAGCACTTTTGTAATCATGGGTGAGGGGGTGGTTCCTCCATTGGTTATCCAGAGGACAAGCTCCATCGGTTCCGTCAGTGCTTTTACTTTTGGAGAGGCTGCGGTACCTGGAATCTTCTCAGAGGTGATCCACAGCGTGGGGGTTTGTGAAAAAGGTGCGACGGGAGCGTCTGATCCTGTGAAAACACAATAGCTCGCCGTGGCTGCTTCTACCTGGTTCAGGATTGTATCCAATCTGGCATCAGGAAGCGCATTCTCTGGCAGCGGGGTGGCGATCACAAGGCGTTGTTGATCCAGAAGCAGAGCTTCTTGTGCTGTGGTCGTGGTTGTATTGAGCCCACTTCGGGTGAAAAGCAGGGCTTCTCCTTCGCTGGTTTCCATCTCTTGAAGCAGCAGCGCTGCTTGGGGGCTGCCTTTTAGCGTAGCTGGCAGCAAAGCTTCTCCCAGCAATAGGTTCAGTGTTTCGCGGGTACGTTCGATCGTGTGCTCTTGTAGGGGGGTAGGGGGAAAATATACAACAGGACGTGATAACAATTGTTTTTCCCCGCAGTAAAAGAAAAGTGCTGGTCGTATTTTCAGAGGTAATCTTTGCAGTCCAGCAGGATAGTCACTTTCGTTCCAGCGCACTGCAGAGGGTGTATGGAGGTTGCGGGGAGCGT
>Ga0272441_10007493_pt1 | contig 17720 bp, 18 predicted proteins | sample SSMProp6N_FD_193582 | JGI IMG/M metagenome (GOLD analysis project Ga0272441, IMG submission 193582) | Marine sediment archaeal communities from Little Sippewissett salt marsh, Falmouth, MA, United States - SSM-Prop-6N | ecosystem: Environmental > Aquatic > Marine > Wetlands > Sediment ... | reverse complement strand
AACAGAGGGAGACCTCGAGATGATCGACGACGCTTACGCAGTAGGCAAGGACGTCCTCATAGTTGCAGGTTCCGACAGGGATGCGACTGCAGCAGCCGCTCTGGCCTTGATAGCAGCACTTTAAAAAAAGATTCATTCTTTTTTTTCTCTTTTTTATATTCATTTTTCAGTTCTTAGCGTGATGTTCATTTTTCTTTAATGAACGATATTAATATTATTTATCAACTATATTTATATTAATATTATTATTTCTTCTATTCATTAATTCCGAAAGATTTAAATAGTATTGATGAGCAATACTAATTAGAATCTACATAAAGGTAGATAGCAATACTCAAAACATAAAAGGTGAATGACTTGAAGTGGAAGAAGATTGGAGTAGCAGTATCCGGAGCTTTGTTGCTAGGATCCACCCTTTTGGGTGCAGTTACTGCTACCACAGCAGATGTGGATAAGGATTTCTTCATCAATCCTGAAAACGGCGACCCAATGTGCCTTATAGTGGTTGGTTCAAACGCCGCGGCTGATGATGTTGTATCCGCATCATGGATAGCAGCTCAGATAGGCAGCATGGCCTATTACGAGACTGTAACACCAAATGTCAGCACTTGCTCTGTAATCTATGATGAGGAGGAAGAGGTTGACAACTATATTACTAACTCAGGAATATTCGAAGCTGATACATACTTTGATGACTTTAGACTGCATGAGGGGCAAGTTGATCTTGGAACGCCCGAGTCTTGGGTTGTACTTCCTTACGTTTGTGATGATACTACAAACGGCACCTTACTTTCTGCAGCAACAAGCACATACCGCCCAGCCTTATTTGGAACAGGTGGCATAGATGCTACTGTACCTATTTGGGACTATGACGTATACTATGACCACAACACAAACTTTGGATGTGACACGGATATCTTCGTAGATACCGGCTGCTCCTTTGAGAGCCTTGCAGTAGACTTCTCACTCAGAGACTGGCAATGTTCACAGGAGTTCTGCTCAGAGTGCACAGCAGCTTGCGACCAGATGGGACTTTGGTGGTATGATGAAAATGAAAATGAAACCATTGACGCAGATGAGGTCGGCGACTTCGACAGCATGGCAGAGGCAGCAGGTGGCGCAGCAGGACTTGTGCCAATAGCAAACACTCTTCAGGAATGCCAGACATACCCCAACATATATCCAAGGATGTACTGGGGCTCACCAGCATGGCAGGAAGTGTGTGATCCAATTGGTGGCATGACCTACAGGACAGTCGTATACGATATGGAAGACGATGTTGACAGCATCACCTGGACAGCAATTATAGGCCCAGATTCAGAGGCATACGGCGTTTGTGATCCAAACGGCCCAGAGCCTATCGACCTCTACTGCAGCTACTGTGATGTGTACTTCCTAGGAGACCACTACAACGCCCTTTCATTCGGTACGAATGAAGCAGGTGTTGACTACATGTTCTACGGAACGCCAAAGTGGTACGTTGAGGAGAAGTTGATGGTCGGAGAGTCAAAGACCTACGGTGACTTTGAATTGACCATAAACGACCTAGGCATATACGAGAACAAGGCATACATAACAATAACTGACGGCGATGGAGAGGACCATGACTATGTGGTTGTCATCAACACCTACACATCGAACGTACCTTCGCCAGGAGACGGTGACAGTGATGTTAGCAGTGACAACAGCCTTTCCGGATACAATGAGGAGAACGACACAATAGCCTTTGTCGAGGCAACATGCGGCACCTCTGAAGTAGTGTTCGCAGTCAAGTTCGTGAAGACACTCATTGGAGCGGCAGGCAACTACGTTGTTGAATACCACGCATACAATCTATTGGATGCTGGCTGTCTGACAGAGAAGATCTACCCAGGCCCCTGCGATGTTGTAACAGATGACCTCTACAAGCCATTTGTAGTAGCAGACTGCGGCGGTGCTGAACTGGAGTGGTACTTGGATATCATCCCTGCAGATACTTCAGAGGCCGATCCAGACGGTGTCCAGGCAAAGGACCTCGACAATGACTTTGCCCTTTGGACAGAGGGCAACCCCAACTTCGATGCTGCTGACGTGTTCAAGCTATACTACGCTGCTTCAGTAGAACCATACGAGAGCCTATCGGCAGTATGCGTTCCTGTACTTGAGCTCTGGCTCTCTACGCCTGTAGAGCTTGCCGGAATGTGCAGTGACAAGCTTACGGTATGTCTGGATGACCTGGATGGCGACAACTACTTCACACTTGAAGTAACGGACAACATCCACACGGACTACAGGATAGACGGCACTGTAAAGCTCATCAAGACAGAAGAACTTGCGCCGACCACATCAACAACATACGTTGACATAGACCCAACGACCCTTGTGGCCCTTGACAGCGATGTTGAGAACGACCCAGACCTCAAGAGCCAGTACAACCTTGTGCTCATTGGTGGCCCAGTCGCCAACTCACTGGTACAGGAACTTGTAGACCTCGGATTCACAACATTCGATGAGTGGGACACATCAGCTGGAGACTCAAAGCTCTTTGAAGATGTGTACGCATTCGGCAAGGATGTTTTGGTCGTAGCCGGGTCCGACAGGGCCGGAACAGCAAAGGCTGCTCTTGACCTTATAGGTGCTCTTCAGGCATAAACTTAACTTCCTTCTATTTTCTTTTTATTCTTTTTTTAATCAATCAATTTAGCCAGTTCTGAATTAGCAGTTGGTAACAGTTTTTGTACGCGTTTGCAAATTGATCAAGAACATCCTAATCAGAGCATGCTACATCTTAAAGACGCCAGGCCTCAACCTGCATAAAATATAAATACAGTTCTTTTAATTTCTTTTCAATGAAAAAAATGGGGTTGTTATTTTTATTTATAATCGCCTTTGCAATGGTGCCCCAGTGCGAAGCAGCCCCGATAGAGATTAAGTACTTTTATTCCACAGGATGCTCTCATTGCAAAACCACTTCAAACGTCCTTGACCAGGTCCAGGACCATTATGGTGATCTGGTCCATATTGACAGGATCAATGTCAACTCTCCCTCAAACCAAGCAGTTTGGGAGGACTATTCACAGAGGTTCACCATAAACGGCGTTCCGGCCATCGTAATTAACGATGACAGGAAGCTTGAGGGGGACATCAGGATAAACTATAATGCGGTCGTAGAGATAATCGATGAACTTTTACAGGGAATTGAGGTGAGGGGCGATGAGCTATACTCCCAGGGCATGAACTACATGGGAGAGGGAAAGTTCGAGGCGGCCATCGATATTTTCAACGAGGCCATTGAAATATTCACAGCATCCGACAATCAGGTCAAGATAGCCCTATGCAATCAGAGGATCCAGGAATCAAACGATTATATCCTGGCCAGGACCAAGTTCATCGAGGCCGAGGATTACTATCGTAGTTTGGACTACGTATCTGCTAAACCACTTTATGAAGAGATAATAAGCATATACAATGATCTAGGGAACACTTCCATGGCGTCAACTAGCGAGATCCGATTGGAGAACTGTAATTTCAACATATCGTATGCCTCAGCATCCTCTCTATTCGACTCTGAGGAATGGGCAGATGCAATAGTGAAATACAACGAAGCTAAGAGTTATACCTCGAACAACGAGACCATAGAGGCGATCAATGAGCTAATATCCTTTTGTGAGTCACAGATATCCGCTCAAGAGCTATACGACCTGGCAGAAGCGGCCTTCTCGGCAGGCGAATATGTTGAGGCCAAACAATACTATGGAAGCGCCTCAGAGCTTTTCAGTGATTCTGAGCTGATCATATATTGCAACAATAGGATGGACCTATGCGATTCCTATGTGTTGGCAGAGGACACTTACGATTACGCGCTTAGCCTGTTCTCTGAAGAGGACTATGAGGAATCCATGTACATCTTTACAAATGCCAAAGATCTCTACACCGCCCTTGGAGAGGAAGAGTTGGCATCCCAGTGCGAGGACTATATCGACGAGTGCCAGACAAAGTTGGATGAGATAGAGCAACAGAAACAGCAAGAAGAGGAAGAGAGAGAACACCAAAGATTCATGAAGATGGTTTACATATCGGTTGCTGCTTTGGTGATTATAGTGTTCTTTGTAGGGCTAATCCTCTACCTTAGGAGGGGCAGTGCTGCCACTGACGATGAATCCGAGTACTCCTCCGAATATGAGGAGAATGAAAGAGAAACCGAGTAGATATGCGGAATCAAGTCTTATATCATAAATGATCCTTTCGTCCTCGAGCATTTCCATAAGGGATGACTTATCCACGTAACCTGCCGTTGTAGAGGCACTGGTCTGCGAATGTACCAATACTGGAATGCTTTTTTGAACGTTATCAATTGTCACTGACAACCATTGGTGGCCTTCGGCCAGGGGCACGAAGGATATGGAAACGGTCATTTCACCAGGTTGTATGGTCAGGGTATACTCCTCGTTCTTCCTGTAATCCTTATTGTCTATTACAACATATTGTGCCGATGCTGTTTCATCTACCCTCAAGGTAGTGACCATCGTTTCATCACTGTTATTTGACAGCTTTATCTCGGCTATGTAGCCAGATGACTTATTTGCGTTTATGTTGTCCCTGGCGGAGATGTCAAGAATATTCGTTTCCACAGCCTCGGTCTTGTAGGCCACCTCTACTTTTGCCTTGTTGTAAGAGACGGCAATATTAACGACGTTCAACGATATAATTGTCACATCATCTAAGAGGATATTAAGGTCATGCACGCCAAAGTTCATATGTTCTAAAGGGTAAGTGTCAACTATTTCCTTGGTGTTCACATCTATCTGTTTTATATTCACGGCTATCGTGGGAATGCATGAGAAGTCCGTAGAAAGCTCCTTGTCACATGCATCTAGATTGGTGAGTTCTAAAGTATATTCGTATTCTTCTCCAAATATTAGGGTCTGTTCCTGATTCAATATCAGTTCTAGGACGCCCGTGGACTTGACGCTCGCCGCTCCCACAAATTGTGGTGCCAGCATCATGCTCATGCCCATGGATACGATGATCAAGAATATTGCAATCTTCCTAGAACAGGACATGAATCAACTTGATTGATCTTATTTATATATTTTACGTTGTTCGTTGAAAAGAAACATTTATAAATGATTGTCAACTTTCAAATTTTAAAAGTTTACAATGGGATTACAATGAAATCTACAGACCTTGCTATGACGGCACTTTTTGCCACATTGACCGCCATAGGCGCTTTTATAGAAATTCCCTTCGTTCCTGTGCCTCTTACTCTTCAGACGTTCTTCGTCCTGCTCTCTGGGCTGCTGTTGGGCGCCAGACTAGGCGCCGCTTCCCAGTTCATATACATGATGATGGGTGTGATAGGCCTTCCGGTCTTTGCTGGCGGAACATCAGGAATAGGTGTTATAACCGGCCCCACTGGGGGATACATCATAGGATTCATAATGGGCGCATTCTGCACTGGGCTCCTTGTTGAGAAGGGGGCTGGAAGGAAGCTTGTACATGATGAGAAGAGGTCATTTTATGTCAGAGATGCCATTGCCATCGGTGCAGGCGTAGTAGCGATATACCTATGTGGGATAGCGCAGCTGATGAACTTCCTTGGGATCGGCCTCTACTCGGCCATGAAGGTAGGCGTGATACCTTTCCTTCTTGGCGACCTAGTGAAGGCCATACTTGCCATCAGTCTCGCTGAGAGGGTCAGAAAATCTGGAGTTCTCAACCTCACTCACATGACATTTTAGAGTAAGCTTTTTATTTTGTGATTTGAGAAAAAAAATCAAAATAGAAATGGTGATTATCAAATGATGTTGACATGTCCAATATGCGATGAGGAAATCGATGCCCCAGAGATAGATGGTGAGGTCTTCAAGTGCCCGGTCTGTGAGGAAAAGCTTCAGTCCTTCTGCATAAGGGGATTCTGGGAGGTCCACAGGGCTATGGAAACAAAGCATGACGATGACGATGATGACATATGATGAATGATGAGGAAGTCTTGCAGGATCTCAGATCAGGTAAGCTGAAGCTCTACGCCCTGGACAAGCTTTTAGGAAGCAAGCGAGCCACAGAGCTTAGGAGAACATTCATCGAGCAGACATCCGGGTCGAGCTGCGATAAGATAGGCAATAACTCTTTGAACTTCGATACAGTATGCGGAAAGAACGCCGAGAACACCATTGGCGCCGCCCAGATACCTATGGGAGTAATTGGACCCTTGAGAGTAAAGGGCGAATACGCTGAAGGTGATTTCTATGTCCCCCTGGCTACCAGCGAGGGCGCTCTTATCGCATCAACTAACAGAGGCAGCTCCGTGATAACACAATCCGGTGGAAGCGTCGCCAACGTCGTTGGAGACAGGATGACCAGGGCGCCTCTTTTCAAGGTCCCTGATATCGAACATTCCCGCATCATCGCGGACTGGGTAGCGAAGAACTTTGATGAGATCAAGGACGTTTCCAATGCGGAGACAAGATTCACCAAACTGGAATCCTTCAGGCCTTACTTCGCCGGCAGGAATCTATTCCTTCGCTTTGAGTTCTCTACAGGAGATTCCATGGCCATGAACTCCGCTACCAAGGCAAGCGATGCAATTGCAAGCTTCTTGGAGGGGAAGTTCCCTTGGGCCAGATTGGTATCCGTATCTGGAAACATGTGTGTCGACAAGAAACCATCCGCGATCAATCTTGTGCTGGGCAGGGGCAAGTCCATAGTCGCCGAGGTCCTGATACCAAAGGATTTGGTCAGGAGCAAGCTAAAGACCTCTGCGGAGAAGATGGCAGAGGTGTGCTACAGGAAGATCTACGTTGGGTCTGCCATGGCAGGCTCATTGGGAGGTTTCAATGCCCATTTTGCCAACATAGCGGCAGCATTCTTTGCAGCCACGGGGCAAGACCTTGCACACGTCGTGGAGGCCTCGAACGGGCTGACCATGATGGAGGAGTCCGATGGGGACCTCTATGCATGCGTTACAATGCCTGACGTCCCACTGGCCACCTTTGGGGCAGGCACTTCACTACCTACACAGAGGGAGGCGTTGGATATTTTGGGCCTGTTCGGAAGCGGGGAGAATCCAGGTGACAACTGCAAGGCCTTGGCAGAGATATTCGCCAGTACCGTTCTTGCAGGTGAGCTTTCTCTGATAGGCGCCCTGGCGTCCAAGGACCTTACCAAGGCCCACATGTCCCTCGGCCGCTCAAAAAGATAAATATAAATATCATCGTTCTTACATCTAGAATGATGAACATTCTCTTTATAGGCCTCTATCCGCCCCACATAGGGGGGATAGCGACCCATACTTACAACCTTAGGCAAAAGCTGCAGGAGATGGGTCATAGGGTCTTTGTTCTCACTTATAAGACTGAGCTTCCACTAGATGAGGATGTTTACATGGTGGACACCTGGTCAAAGCTTCGCGGAATGTTCTTCATCAAAAATGCGCCTCGACAGGCGGACAAGATCATATCCGAGCACGACATAGACATCATACACAGCCATTATCTGGCCCCTCCAGGATATGTTGCAAGGAAGCTTACGGAAAAGTACGGCATTCCAAACGTTGTGACCACCCATGGAAGCGACATCAACTTCATGTACAAGAGCACTATCGGAAAATACCTTATCAACATGGCATTGGAGAGGACCAGCTATGTGATATGTGTCAGCAAGTCTTTGCAAAGACAGCTCACAGAGATAACCGACAGTCCTAATGTCCATATCCCCAACGGGGTCAACACATCGATGTTCAAGCCGTCCGAAGAGAAGAAGGAGTATCTCCTCTACATCGGCGCCCTGACCGAGAACAAGAAGGTCGATACTGTGATCGATGCCCTAAGGGGCCATGATGTGAGCTTTGTCGTAGCTGGGGACGGCACCCAGCGTCCCAGATTGGAATGGCTTGCAGATAAAAGGGGCGTTAACGCAAGATTCCTTGGATATGTCAATGATGTTCCAAAGGTCATGGAAAAGGCCAAGGCCTTGGTATTCCCTTCCAACGAGGAGGGGTTTGGGCTTGCGGTGCTTGAGGCAATGGCTGCCGGCGTGCCCTCCATCAGTAGGCGAAGCGACACCATTGAGGAGATTATCGTTGATGGGAAAAACGGCATCCTCTACGACGACCCAAAGGACATTCCAAAGCTCTTCAAGGAGCTGGAAGAGGACGGCTCACTAAGGAGAAAACTAATCGAAGGCGGCCTTGAAACAGCCAAAAAGTATACTTGGGACAATGTTTCCAAGATGACAGAAGATGTCTATTCAAAGGTCCTGGGTAGTTGAGATGATCATTTCAAAAAGCTTCAAACATGGGTGGTACTACTGGTTCAGATATGATATCGAAAAGCTTAGGACGCACACGATGAGCGAGCTTGCAGACCCCATATCCCTTTATTTTGATGCTATCGATGCATGCCCCCATGTCTACTTTTGCCAAGGTCCCAGGGCTTCCTCCCTGAGAAAACCAAGGCTCTATGTTAGGAGGATAAGGCACCCCCTGACCAAGTTCACGGAATATGGGAAGAAGGTCTATCAGGAAAGATTCTCATCAAATCACTCAAGGGTGGAGATGTTCCTCCTGGAGAACGACCTGGACTCGGTAGCCGTGGAGGTCCCGGTCTGGTTTGAGGAAGAGGAATCGGAGCGATATGGTTTCTCTTACCCTCTCACGGGCCACATAGACCTGATGAGGCTGACAGACAAGATCGAGGTATGGGACTATAAGCCAAATGCGGATCGAGAGAGGTACGCCTCGACACAGGTGTATTGGTATGTGATGATGTTCTCACATAGGCTGGGCATACCTATCGAGAACTTCAGGTGCGGCTACTTTGATGAGAATGCCTGTTATCTGGTGGATCTAGGGTCTCTATGACAATGACTACATCGTTTTGCGGGTCACTGAGGCATTCGACCATATCTTTTGGCATGTCGCAGGATGCCTTGTCAGAGTTCACCATGAGGGTCCTTGGACACTCATAGCTGCTTTTTCGGATCACCATCTCGGTGGGGGCCTCCATCGCGAGGCCCTTTGTCCCCTTTCCCCTTACTCTCCATGACATTCCCCCGCATTCGAAGGTCACCGATATTGCGGAACACCTCAGCGTCCCCCTCTGTTCTTCGGTGAGGTCTGAAAAACCCTTGTCGGCGGATACCGCCACTATGCAGTCCCCCTTAGGCCCTAGCTCCTTCTCCTTGGTTATCTCAAGTGTAGTCCTATGCTTTGAAGTAATGTTTTTATGTCCCTTTGCCCTTATCTCAAACCTCATAAACAAAAGAATACAGATATAATTTATAAATATGATAGTGGCGATATAATCTCGACCAGGTAGATATAATGGAATGCGACCATGAAGAATACATGATACTCAAGGAGAGGGGCAGGCAGATCACGGCAAAATGTCTGGAATGTGGGGAGGTCTTCACATTTCTTAGAGAGAAGTCCATTGCCGTGCCTGTAGTGATAAATAGGAGGGAGAACTCTCAGAAATCCACTGTGAGGCTCGAGAGGGGTACATCCGTCAGGAAAGGCGATATCATTGAGGTGGACGGCGAGGAGATTGAGGTGCATGCCATCGAAGTGGGCAACAAAAGGGTTGACAAGGAGTCGGCCGAGGCGATCGATACCATTTGGGGCGTATCGATATCATATCCCAAGGTAATAGGCGTCTCCATCCACACACCGAAGGCGACCTTATCATACAAGGTCATAGCTCAAAGGGACGAGATATACAAGATAGGGGATGTGTATCAGGTCGGCAACATGTCCTTTGAGGTGACAGCCATGATAACGGAGAGCGGCAAGAGAAAGTCCGCCTATGGAGACGAGATAAAGCGATTGTACGGTAATCCTTCCACTAGGTTGGCAAGGGAACTTTTGGAGGTCTATGATGGATCTTGAATCCATGAGGTCATCCTTGGTGGATCAATTGGTCAGAGAGGGTTACATAGTCTCGGAGAATGTCAGGAGGGCCTTTCTCTCAGTTCGAAGGGAGAACTTCGTGCCAAAGGAGCTCATGGAATACAGCTACATCGACAGGCCTCTTCCTATCGGTGAGGATCAGACAATCTCTGCCCCGTCAATGATAGCCATCATGCTGGAGGAATCCAGGCTGGAAGAAGGGATGAAGGTGCTTGAGATAGGTGCTGGGTCTGGATATAACGCCTGCCTTTTGGCAAACATTGTGGGAGACGGGAACGTCACCACCATCGAGAGGATAGGGTCCCTATTCACAAGGGCCAGGGAAAATCTGAGCTCTTGCAATTTTAATGTAGATGTGGTCTGCGGAGATGGCACCCTAGGCCATAGCGAGGGGGCCCCCTATGATAGGATCATCATCACGGCAGCGGCGCCCGATTTCCCCGCCCCCCTGGTAGACCAGATTAAGGATGGCGGGAAGATAATCGCACCCATAGGCAGGAGGGGCATGGTACAGGTGCTTAAGATAGGCACGAAAGGGAAGAACGGCACTCTTTCGATAGAGTCCAGGGGGCAATGTGTCTTTGTGCCTCTTTTGGGCAAGTATGGCTTCTAGGGAATGGACTAATCACAAAACTTTAAATCTGCTGCTTAAAATCTTATATATCCATGAAGTTATATTCTCTGCCAATATTCGCATTGCTGCTCTTTTCTTTAATAGAGACAAACGAGCCTACCCTTTCTGTAGATTTCAATGACAGGGTGATACCGGGCGATTCGGTCTTGTTCGAGATAATGGTGGAGAACACGACCGTGAACAAATGCAATGATTGCATAGTTTATGTTGATACGAACGGCATGGATGTCGAGACACTGGCCCACATTGATGATGTTGGAGGGCCTTTACACCTTCCAGATGATTTTCAAAGCGAGGGATTGTTCAATGGCACAATCGAGGTCTTGCTGGGATCTGACTGCCCTGATGGGGAATACAGGATCCCAATCGTATTTGAGGGAACTTTGGGTGACTGTGACGGAGGATGTTACCCGTTCAGGATACAGCATGAGTACGTCATCACGGTCACCAGGAATCTCCCAGCCCTCGCATTCGAATGCGAGAGGGTCTGCGATTTCATTGGCGGTCTTAACGCCGAGATACCGATGAGCATCGTAAATACCGGGGCGGGCGTGGCAAATGATGTGAAGCTATCGCTTTACGGCGTCGTAGGTGGCTATGTCTATCCTGACAGCTTTGAGATCATAGGACCGTCCGATTCATATCCAACAACGGTCTATGTGAACACTGCCAATCTTTCGCCAGGATTCTACGATCTTGGTGTAAATATCGTATATTATGACGAATACTTCAAGCTATATTCCGAAAAGGTCAAGTTTAGGATACAGGTCAGGCCACAAAGGCCCCAGATCGAGCTTGAAGTTCTCAATGACGGGCGTTCCATACTTATAGATATTAGCAACGAGGGGGGCCTCAAGGCAAAGGAGATCGAGATGGGGGTCGAGATCAACGGAAATGAAGTATTGAGCGAGAACATAGATGAGATAGGTTCGGCAGGTTCTGTCCTTATACCGCTGGAGGTGCCGGAGGACTTATACGGCGATCTCGATCTTAGCCTTGACATCTATTACAAAAGCGCCGATGGCCAGACCTTTGAAACTAACAGAGAAATGTTTTTAAACATACCGAAAAATAATTCGGAGAGCAATCGAACTTACTATTACCTCCTTGCGGGGGTGGCTATGATCTTTGTCTCTTTTGTGCTGGTGAAAAAGATATGGGTAAAAAGCAACTGATACTTAGAGCTCTAATATTGGTGTCCGTCTTTTTGGTGTTCATTCCCGTATCGTCAAGTTCCGAACCCTTGCAGGTACTATACTTCTATGATGACGAATGCGATGAGTGCAACGCTTTCAAGCCCATCCTGGATGATTTAGAGGCTGAATACGGAACATTGATAGAGGTCGTAAGGTACTCCGCCTTTGATGAGTGGGACCTCTATACATCAAATGGATTCACAAAGATTCCCGCACTGGTCATAGGGGACTCGAAGATCCAATATGATGCGGACCTCTTCACAGAGGAGTATATCTCCTCGGTCTTAGATGATTATCTTGGCATAGGGGACAATGGTGAGGCCAAGGTCACGCTTGAATACTTCTATGCTGCGGATTGCACGGCCTGTGACGCATTCAAGCCCTTTTTGCAGCAGCTCAAGGAAGATTACGGGACCGACCTCAAGGTCATTGAGTACGACGTGTACTCCACCGAGGGTTGGGAACTTTATACCTCATATGGTTTCACCGTCACTCCGGCCGTTGCTATAAACGAAGAGTCAGCGATAGAGCATCCTGAGACGACCTATGATAGGCTCTCAGAGATAATCGACGACTACATCGCCGGAGAGGGCAGCGGCTATTCCAATATCACACAATGGTCGATACCGGTGGCCTTCACATTGGGATTCTTCTCTTCGTTCTCCCCCTGCCTTATGGCAGTGCTCTCCTTTATACTCGCCTATACGGCGGGAACATCAAAGAAGAAGAGCGAGGCGATGGGAAAGTCGATGTTCTTTGGCCTGGGCCTGGTGATCATGTACACACTTATCGCTGTCATCATGGCGCTTTTGGGAAGGCAGCTAACCAACCTCAAGTTCTATATGTCCCTTTTCGGCAGCATGGTGACCTTTGTCCTGGGTCTCAATCTCATCAACTATGTTGTACAGGTCGTGGAGTTCCCGGTATCAACAAAGAACTTCTCATCCAAGATGGTAAAACAGTTCGTAGGGGAGAAGGGGTTCCTAGGGGCGGTCATTCTTGGGATCATATTCTCAGCTGTCAAGCTTCCATGCGCCGCACCCGCCTTGGTCGTGATACTGACACAGATAGTCGACAAGGGGGACATGATGTTCGGACTAATGCTTATTGCTTCTTTTTCAGTGGGCGTGCTGCTGCCGTTCTTCTTCATTGGCCTAATAAGCGGTGGGACCACGGACATGGCCAAGAAGGTAAGATGGTCCGGATTCTTCAGGACATTCATATGGGGCGGCAGTGGTCTTGTCGTCATGGGAGTGTCAGTGTGGATACTCTACACTGCGTTCGATCTTTTGCCAAGGGTGACCGATGATCATTTCTTTGCAACGCTCATAGCTTGTGTCATCACTGCAATGGCGATTATCTACTCCGTGGTGGTTTGGAGGAGAAAAGGGCCTAAAAAGGACATAGGGCCCTCCGGTCCTTAAGCTCTCTCCAGCCAATAATTTGCTCTGCAATTACCTTTCCCTCATCGAACTTAATGCCTTCTTTCAAGAGGATGTGTCTCTTTAGGTCCGATCCTGTCTCATAACCGCCTATGCTACCGTCCTTTTTTACCACCCTGTGACATGGTATGAATAGCGATATGGGATTTTTGTGAAGGGCGTTCCCTACGGCCCTATACCCACTACATCCTATCGTCTTTCCAACATCGTAGTAAGTGGAGACAAAACCTTTTGGTATCCGGCATGTAGTCTCGAGGACCTTTCTTTGGAATGGGCTGGCATCGAGCTCAATATCCGCCTCCGAGCAACTTCCTTCGCAGATCCATTTCTTTGCCATTTCCGCCATGCTCATCATAAGCGTATCCGTCTCTTTTGTGGGCGGGGAATCGCACCTTATCGATAATCTGGAAAGCTTTTCGTCCCCTGTGGCAATAATATAGTAACTCTCACCGTTGAAGGAGTAGCTTAAGAATCCACAAGACATAAAATGATATGGCGGTTAAAATTTATAAATGATGTCAGTCACCATAGATGGTAGCATGGGGGAGGGCGGCGGCCAGATATTGAGGACGTCACTGAGCCTGTCCGCCCTGACCCAGAATCCTGTAAGGATCACAAACATTAGGGCGGGCCGCCCCAATCCCGGGCTCAGGGCACAGCACCTGACATCGCTGAGGGCCATCGGCGCCATCAACAAAGGTGCATTTGAAGGCGGGGAGCTCGGATCCTCAGAGGTGTCATTCCATCCTGGGATTACCGAGGCTGGGAGATACGAATTTGACATCGGCACAGCAGGGTCTGTGACCCTCCTGATCCACACCTTGCTGCCACCTCTGCTTTATTGTGACAAGGCTTCTGAGATCACCGTCATCGGGGGCACCGATGTGCCATGGAGCCCTACAACCTCGTATTACAGGAATGTCACGCTGGCATTTTTGAAGAGGATGGGAATTGATGCGCACCTAGACGTTTTAGAGCATGGCTATTATCCCAAGGGGGGAGGAAGCGCGACCATATCGATAAAGCCTTGGAAGAAGGAGAGGCCCATAGGAAAAATAAAGGTCGTAGCTCCAGACAGGGCCTTGATAGAATCATGTGCACATGGCCTTGGCAGCGGCCTTGCGGAAAGGCAGGCAAGCGCCGCCAAAAAAGAGCTTGGCATGATAGATGCAGAGGTCTTGATAGAAGAGAACGGACGGGGCCAAGGGAACGCCCTGACAATTTCCGCATGGGCTGGTGATGTTCCGATCGGATGCTCAAGCATAGGCAGGAAAGGTTACTCGCCAGAGGACTTGGGAAGGGACGCTGCCAGGGAATTCATTAAAATAGTATCCAGGGAGCGTTGCGATCAACACCTTCCTGACCAGATTGTGCCTTTGATGTTCTTGAAAGGAGAAGAGGCCGTCTTGCCGATACCGGGGATCACCGGACACCTATCAACCAATCTGGATGTCACAAAAAGATTCATGGACATAGAATATGAAATAACGGAAGAAAAGATGAAAATAAAGGGGATTAGAAGGTAGGAATACCTTCTTGATCCAAAATACTTCTTGCAAGTTTGTTGTCAGATACCTTCAACACTACGAGACTTTTTTCCCCCAGGTTCACTGCATATATGGCCTCGTCAATGTTTATGTCCTTGCTGTCGAATAGATCGATGGTGTCCATGAGCCTGTTGTCCTCCACGGCTATGGCGGGGGTCACATGGGCTATCAGGTCATGGCTCTTGAGCTTTTCCACTGCCTTGAGCGGTTCATCGATGCATAATCTTACCACACCGAACTCGCCTGCATCTGCTATGGAAAAACCGTGCAGCTTCAAACTCGCTATCTCCTTTAGTATCTGCGATAGCCTTCCCGGTCTGTTCTGTATGAAGACCGATATCACGTCCATCTATTTATCCTCCTTGATGCTGATGAAAGGTCCCGTAAAGGTCCTCTCTATTACATCCGCAGGTGGTGGTTTAGTGACCAAGCTGACCACTATCATCACAACTATGGCTATTATGAAGCTGTACATTGAAAAGTGCATTGGTAGGGCGGTCACATATTTATGGATATAACCGAACGCCACGGCAGATCCGAATCCCGAGATCATGGCCGCCATAGCACCTTCCCTTGTAGCCCTCTTCCAGTATAGGCCGGCAACTAGAGGCACTACGAAGACGGAGAGGGTGATGCCTATCGTCATCCAGATCAACCAAGCCAGCAGCTCAGGTGGATTTATGGCCAATACGATTGTTATGATGGCCACTGCGAACACAACGATCCTTGTGTATAGGGTCACCTTCTTGTCATCTGCATCTGGATTGATCATGTTCTTGTATATATCCCAGCTTGCCGTGTTCCCTATGGTCAGCATTATCCTGTCTGTTGTGGACATCACAGCTGCCAACACCACTACCATGAATATGGGCCATATGGCATCAGGCAGAACATGTTCCACCGAGGCCACAAAGGAGTAGTCAGCGTAAGGGACGGTCATCTTCCCCATCTCCACCAATGACCTTGCAGAGAATCCGACAATCTTTATCAGGTACATGACCACGACGTATATGGAAAAGGCCGCCACGGGGGCGTACTTGAAGTACTTCTGTTTTTTCACTGCCAGCACATTGTTTATGATGTGGGGGCTTGAGCCCAGTCCAACAGCCAGCAGGAAGAAGAACGATACCAAGTATATCGGAGTGGCAAATGCATATCCTGCGTAAACCTCAGGGTACGAGAGTGTCACCATCTCTGGGTCTATGGATGCCAGGACGCTGTTTATGAATGAAAGGCCGCCTGCCTCCTTGATGATTATCGGTGCCAGCACCACGACACCTATGATTATAGCAAGGCCCTGTATGGTGTTTGTCCAAGCAACAGCGTAGAGACCTCCCAGCATCACGTAAAGGAAGACTATGGCGCCAGCTATGACAAGTGCCTGGGCATGCGTGATTCCAAATATCCACACCAACACTATACTGATGGCGGTGTACTGGCCAACGAGATAGATGACGCTGGTCGTGATCACAGATACACCTGCGATGCCCCTTATACCGCGCGGGCTGTAGAATCTGTCAGCGAAATAGTCCTGCACTGTCAGGTACCCCCTCAAACGCCCGATCTTGGCCATCTTTGCTCCATAGAATATTATACAGACCGCCACCGTCAATGGGACGAATATCTGCTCCCATATGGTGGGCCAACCCGTTACATATCCCAGGCCGGACGAACCCAAGAGAGTCATACCGGAAGTGGTAGACGCCACTATCAGGAACACGAAGACCCAGAATCCAAGGTTCTTGCCTGCCAATATGTAGTCGGCGGACGTCTTGATCTTCCTGGAAGCCCAGGTACCTATTATCATCAATATTATGAAGTAAAGCGCTACGATGAAAATCCTGTAGAGGTCTGCCATCTCAATCATCCTCCTTTCCAGGGTTGTATATCCTACCCCATATCAAAAGTAGTATGGCGATCAGGACAGGTATCCCGAAAGCTATATAGAAAATCCTATCTTCAAGACCTATTATCATTGTTATCTCCTCTTAAATCTATTACCCTTTGAGCCTTGCCTACGGACCTAGGCATGCTCCCTTCCTCCACCAACTTCACATCCGCTGAGATGAAGAAGGTGGACCTTATGCTCTCTTCCAGCTCCCTTTGGACCTTGAGAAGGTCCCTGAGATTGCCAGAGAAAAGCTCGTCTGTGATCTCCATGTTGATGGTCAGGGTGTCCATAAAACCTTTCTTTTCCACCAGGATTTGGTAATGGCCCTGGAAGGCGGGATGTCTTGATATGACCTCCTCGATCTGTGAGGGGAATATGTTGACCCCCTTGATTATCAGCATATCGTCACTCCTGCCGGTTATCCTCTCTATCCTCCTGAACGGCAGTCCGCAATCACATTCCTCTGTTATGATCCTTGAGATGTCCCTCGTCCTGTACCTAAGGAGCGGCATCGCCTCTTTCCAAAGAGGTGTGAAAACAAGCTCTCCCTTCTCCCCCTCCTCAAGGACCTCCCCTGTCTTGGGATCTATGACCTCTAGGATGAAGTAATCCTCCCAGAAGTGTAGCCCCTCCTTTTGCTCACATTCGCATGCTAGTCCTGGGCCGCACATCTCGGATAGGCCATAGTTGTCGTAGGCATCTATTCCCAGTGACCCCTCGATCTGCTTTCTCAAGGCATCCGACCATGGCTCGCCGCCAAAGACGCCCTGCCTGAGATTTAGGTCCCTTTCAGGATCTATGCCCTCCTCCACCGCGACCTCTGCCAGGTGAAGGGCGTAGGATGGTGTGCTGGTGAACGATGTTGTTTTGAAGTCCCTCATTATCTCCAGCTGTTTCTTGGTATTGCCGGAACCTGAGGGAATTACAGAGATACCTAACCTCTCAGCTCCGTAGTGGAAGCCAAAACCCCCTGTAAAGAACCCATAGTTGTATATGATCTGCATTATGTCCTTGTTGGTAAGGCCAGTAGTCTTAAGCACCCTTGCCATAAGTCCGGACCACACGTTGATGTCGTCCTGCGTGTAATACACCACGGTGGACTTACCTGTGGTACCAGAAGATGC
>Ga0272441_10007492_pt1 | contig 17721 bp, 19 predicted proteins | sample SSMProp6N_FD_193582 | JGI IMG/M metagenome (GOLD analysis project Ga0272441, IMG submission 193582) | Marine sediment archaeal communities from Little Sippewissett salt marsh, Falmouth, MA, United States - SSM-Prop-6N | ecosystem: Environmental > Aquatic > Marine > Wetlands > Sediment ... | reverse complement strand
GACAGAGTACGAGATGCGCGTCGTATTCACCAAAGCAATGGCAGTCAACGCTGACTTGCTTGACCCGACGAACTGGGTGTTCGATAAGGGATTGACGGTTCGGGCAGTATCTTCGCCATCACCTGGCGTTGTGTTGCTCACGACGTCCAAGCAAGTTCCATCGGAACTCTACACGCTGACGGTGTCGTAATGGCTATCACTGACGCATGGCTCAATCCACTGACTCCTGGTGGTTCCATCTCGGCACTTGGCTACCGTGAGGATCTGGAGGAGTTCCCGCACGACCTGTACTCATACTTTATCTCGTCCATTCGTCGTGCAGACGTCAAGGATGTGCGGCTGTTGTGGCGATGGCTCTACGGAATGCAACTGGAGTGGGAGCACATCTACGGCAAGATTCTGAATCTGCCGTTGCTCTACTCTCCAGATGACTGTCCAGAGGATTTTCTCGAATACTTCCGATTCAATGTCGGTATCACGGATGATCTTGATTATCTGTGGGGCGAGTTGGATACGAATGGTAAGCGCAGGCTGATCAAGTATTTCGTGTTCTTCTTGATGTTGCGTTCCACGGCATACGGTTTCGAGCAGATGATCGAGAACATGACGGGCGAGGAAGTCGAGATCTACGACTTCTTCGATTTCCGTTGGTTGATCAGCGGCGATTCCGAGTACGATACGGAAACGGCATTGGGTCGCGAGGATCTTGGATACGACCCGTGGTTGATTTCTGAGGTCAATACACTCGTGGGTTCAAAGCCCGATGATGTGAACATTGTCACAGTTGGCAGTGTGGAGTATTACGAACTCACAATCACGCAACTTGTTACAGACACAGAGGCAACGGAACCTCCGGTGCCTGAGTTGGTACGGTTGTCATACCGTCCGACTCGCGTGTCGTACGTTGCAGCCATCTTCCTCGATGGCTCAGACTACAAAGCTCGTGCGCCTGCGGACGAATACTTTGGTCAGTTGGCAACTCCGTACAATGTGGACATAGAAGACTTCCGTGTCGGGTTTGATTCTGACCCATACACGTTTGACATTCGCATCGTCGACGAGGGCGATGTCAACCGTGACCTGATGATTGCTATTGCGCGCTTCGGTCGTCCGATCTCGGAGCGTATCTACCTGCGTTACTACAACATGATCGACAAGTTCGAAGACGACGAGCAGTGGGATACGATTGCCGGTACGGCTACACACAGCGAAGATGACGATACGATAACGTTGGCCGACGCTGCTAACGATTCCATCATTCGTACCAACTTCGCAAATGCTGGCGATTGGACTGACTACTCAGTGTCGGTCAAGGCACAGAACACAGTCGTCAGCAAGTATTTCGAGATTCGGTTCTTCTGGCAGGATGCGGACAACTATCTCTACATTCGAATGACACCGAATGCACCACCGACGATTCCGGCAGGTACTTGGACACTTGGGCAGGTAGTTGCTACTGTCGATACACCGCTTGACACTGGCACGTTCGACTGGTTCGATCTTGATGTCGATTACTTCTGGCGCATCACATGTATCGAGCATGGTACGGACTTGCGTATCCAGTTCATGCAGGACGAGAACTTGTTGTCGGATGATGACTATACAACACCTTGGGTCGACCCGAAGGGACAGGTCGAACTTGTAGGAGAAGCCAATGGCGAGGTTGTTGTTTCTTATATGGACCTACATCCTGTCCCTATGGAAAGCGATTACATCGGCCCGTAAAACGGTTTTACAAGTCGAGGAGGATGAAATGCCTACCGGAGATTCATACGTTGCTCTGTCACTGAAGCGGTTCCTGTCACAGAATCGCATGTCCGCAAACTGGCTCGACTACACTGTCGACATGCTGCGGGATGGCATTTCGAGAATCTTCCCGGCATCTGGGTTGTTTACGTTTCCGGTGACGATCACACAAGACGGAGCAGCCAGTACCATCAAGTTCACACCTGACCCAGTCGAGGGTATCGACAATGCTGGGCGTGTGTTGAAGCTGGAAGGGACGGCTCGTACACAGGGCATTCCGTACGAGAACACGTTGGGTGATGACTACTGGCTCGCGATGCACTACATCGAGGTTCCCGATGGTGTGTACGCGAACCCACGTACGGGCGTGCCTGAGTACGACAAGTGGAAGGAAGATGTTGGCGAGCGGGACAATCCGACGTCGGTGTCGGATGATGGCGATGGTACGTTCACTGTGAATGTGGACTCGTTGTTCCCCGATGGTGCGGACCATACCGGGCGTGAGGTCATGGTCTGGCTCGTCAACCCAATGTCGTCTGTCGAGTCGGTTGCAATCGAGACGCTGACGGTCTACTACAGCGGTGGCAACTTGATTGCATCTGGTGGTGACTTGGGCCAGAGCACCATCTCCACGAACGTGGCTGACTATCAGGTCGCACTTGTTGGTGTCAGCATTTACAATGCTGGTCCGACTCCAAGTGCGAATCCGTTTACGGCTGATTACTGCATTCTCGGATTCGTCACTGGTGGTAATCCCGGTTCAAATGACAACAGTGACCAGACTGATTTGTCAGGTGGTGGTGGGCATACGCTGGAGAAGGCGTATGACGGACTGAGTGGCAGTGGCTCCGGTCGTACTGTGACAATCGACAGCAACGCTATCCAACTGCGGAAGGGCTCGACTGGTTCGTACTCACATGATATCTCGGATGCCGCGTTGCGGATTCGTGGCGACCTCACCACTGCATTGCCTGGCACTGGATTCGAGCACGACAAAGGCATCGACATCACACAGCGGTTTGTCTCTGGTGACGCGATGGTCGTACGGGTGCCACTCGCGGATTACGCAGGTGGTGACAAACTGCGTATCGAGGAGACCGTCAGCTTGGTTGCTGCCAGTGATACCATCTCGTTCACACGCGGTGGGTCATTGGACCTGACCTTGTCTGGCAATGTTGGTCAGATCATCGGGAGTGAATGGGACAAGGTTGAGGTCAGCGGTTCTTCATTGGGCCAGAATGGTGTCTATCTGATCAACACAGTGGCGAGTGCGAGTACGCTCACAGTGTTGACCACAGATGGTTCGACGCCATCGTTCTCGGCTGAAGCTGGTTTGACTGCACGTGTGCACCGCGATTTGGTTTCGATTGGCAAAGCACCGTATCCGATCACCATTGTCGGGCCGAATGATTTCTATGAGGATACTGGTTCCCCGATGGGTGCATTCCAGCCACTCATCAACATTCTTGTTGGTACAAATACAGACGATGATGATCGTATCTTCAAATATTATCGAGATGCGGCTGCATATGTGTATATGGATGCAGATGGTGATCTGAGTGTAAGCAAAGATATTGTAGCTGACGGTAACAATGATGGTACTGGTGATTTCAAGTATGGTGGTGCACGATCGTTTACTCGTGCAATCAACATGGCACTTGGACAGCCGGCAGATGAATCATTAGCTGCATCTGATAGCTGGAAACTACAGACCACAACAAATGTGTGGGTGTTGACATCGGATGAAGCAGGTGGTGCTGTTATTCATTTCCCGATTTCGTTGCCAGATGGCGCTACGTTGCAATCAGTTGAGGTACATTGGAACCCTGCAAATACTGCAACCGATCCATTGGAGCTTGAAGTCCGAGATAAGACAGTTCCATTCGGTACTACAAGTGCGATCAGTCAGGTACAACTTGGTGCTGGTCAGGTGTCAGTTACTTCGACATGGGAAACCATTACAGAAGGCAGCCTGGCAACAGTGGCTGATAGAGATAATCACGAATATGTGGTGCTGATTCGTGGATATCTACAGAGCGATACAATCGGCGGCATTCGTTATACGTATACGATGGAGGCAGTACAGCCTAGTCACTGACCTCGATTTCGAACTTCTCAGGACTGGGTTCCCACTCAGTCGCATTCCCGATAGCATCTTCCAACTCTTTGCTGCTCACATCATCAGGGTCTTTGCCTTCGGGTAATGTGGCTACAATGAACTCGAAGTCTTCAATCCATGGTGCGAGTTTGTCCACGAGACTGCGTCCACCGTCATCACCATCTGGTACAACTATGGCGTACTCGAATTTATTGATGAACTCGAACTGGACTGGGTGGACTTCTGCTGTCTGGATGGACATGGCATTAGCGTATCCGATACGCTCAATATGAAGGGCATCGGCCCACCCTTCGCAGATTATGGCTGGTCCCTTGGTGGGATGTGCAAACTCACTGCCAAATAGCCCAGGCTTGCCCCCCTGTGCGCTAGTGACCCTCTTGTCGGGGTCGATGTCTGGCAGGATGCTCCTAGCGATGAACGTGCGTAGTTCTTTCACACCCAGCATCACGGGCACGATGATGCGGTTGTCGTACTTGCCTGCGTCCACGTAGCCAATGCGGTGCCCGATGATCTGTTCCCACAGGATGCCACGTCCCATCAGGTAGTCGAGGAACCGAGAATCCCAGTCGTTTTTCTTCTCGGGCGACTGGTAGTAGATGGGCAGCTTGACGTCGGACTTGTAAAACGGTTTTACAACATCGGGGTCGATGTCGAGTTGGAAGCTCTCCACGAGCGCAAGTGCTTCCATGAACGGAATGTCTTTGGACATCTCCACGAGTTGGATGATGTTGCCACTCTCGCCACAACTCCAGCACTTCCAGATGCCGTGGTACTGGCTGTACGGATGCGACACAATCTTGGTCGACGTCATCGTCGGGTTCTTGTGCGTGTACACGCGACAGCGATACCACAGGTTGATGCCTCGTTTACGGAACGGCAGATGTAGATGTTTCAAGATGGCGTAGACGTCGGCGCGAGCTACGGCTTTCTCTACTCTTCTGTTGAACTGCTTTTTGGAGAGTCGTTGTGACATTGTTTTCGTAGAGCTTTTATTATCAATGGTGTTCCGTAATTAGCATCAGGTTGGTCAGAGCGCATTATTCTCAGTTTTGTTGGATCGATACGTCGCCAACCAGATTCTGTTTTTTCTGCAAACCCATTACCGTAGATGTCTACATCATTTAGTAGTTTATTCCAAACTTCCAATGACATGTCGGGTGGTTTAGATGCCATCTCGATACTCATCTCTTTCGTCTTTGGTCATGACGAGCTTGCCTTGTCGCCCGCCTGTGATTCGTGTGTACTTACCTTGCCACTTGCAGATGACTTTCCATGGCCACGGGCCTTTTCTTTGTTTGAGGCAGATAATTTCGATGATGTTGTCTTGAACCCCGGGATCGTATACAGCGGGTCGATACAGGCCCAGAACAAGGTCCGGTACATCGACATACGCAGTTGATCCTTTGAGAGCATCTCTTGTAGGTCTTTGGTCTTCACGTCGCTCTACCTCTTTCAGGTTCAACTGATGCAGCATGACCATGTGTATGTTGAGCCGGTCTGGCTTTACCATACGCTGCACGCGGTTGAGTGCGTTCGTCTGGGCTTGTGGACTGACGTCTACGAATCGCTTCTCAAACAGATCCCAGTAGATGATGTCGCGGTCCCACTTGTCGAGTTCACTTTCGACCCAATCCAGAACGCGGTCGTTGACGTCCCATTTGTTTCCGCGTGTCACGCTGTCGGGTGGATTCTTCAGGAACGCTATCTTGTCGTCTTGCAGTAGCTCTGCAACGTAGTCGTCAATCTGTGCTTGCTCCTCGACACTCAGCATGTGCGCGAGCTTCTCGAATTTTTCTAACGGTATCTTCAGCTTTGAGGAGCAGATGGTATCGAGGGCATCCTGTGTTCCGCTCTCCCATGGCAAAATCCCAACCTTCCAGGTGCGGGCCTGTCTCATCGCTGTGTTCAACGCGAAGCTGGTCTTGCCTGCCGAAGGTGCTCCACATACAACTGTAGTCTTGCCATAGGCAAAGCCAGTGACTAGATTCTTGTCGATTGCTTCGTATCCACTGCTTCTGAATGTCACACCAGATTGTCTGGCCCGCAACGACGCAGAGTACCTGCTGCTTAGTCCCTTGCCGCTCTATTTCCATTGGTCGCCTCGACTGTCACGTAGTATGTCACCGATGCGTGCGCCGATCTCGATTGTCTCATCGACGTCACTACGTGGGTCTTTCAATTCTGCCACGAGTTCTGGCAGTACATTTTCATACACGGTAACACGTGCACGGTCCCAGCGCATCCGGTTGACATGATGCTCTACGTTGTTGCCGCCGCCCAGCTTCTCCAGTTCTTCCAGGTACTCCTTGCCACCCCAGTCTGTGTCGTCGGGTAGCAGCGTGAGTAGCGTAGGTGCGGTGTAGTCGAGCTTGTTCTCAACGAGTGTTTGCAATGCACCGAAGATTGTCTTGTGTGTGTCCGAGTGGAACTCGCTTGATTGCATCGACAGCACGAGATGTTTGCGTGTGTCTTTGCTACGAAGCATGGCACCAAGCACAATCTTCTCGTGCTTCAGGCTGTACTTGAGTTTATCCATTACTTTCTCGTCAGGTTCCTGTTCGCGTCTTCTTCTTAGTCGTCTATCACCCGCAGCTCTTTTACAGCCAGTCTCACGCGAGCCCACGGCCCCGGAGCCTTCGTCGAAAAGTCCGACTCGCACAGCGGCGCAAGGTGCGCGAGAGCGGCGGCGATGCGATCTTGCAAAACTTCCGGCTCGATGTACTGGTTCGCCTTGTTGAGACTGGCGCGGCATGAGCGCAACTCCCTCCGCAGCCGCTCGACTTCGGCCTCAGCCCGTTCCGCCCGCTCGTTGGCGGCGTCGCGCTGTTTGCAAGCCTCTAGCCACTCGGTGCCGGCTTTGAGCGCGAGGGCCTCAGCAGCGGCGAGGGCTTGCTGCAGTCGTTGCAGCCGATGCTTTGCCCCGATACCTTCCTTGAGTGTCAGCAACGCCTGGTAGTCGTCGCGGGTGGGCTCAATGGGCTTCTTCACAAGGTCCAACCATTCGTCCATCGACAACTTCGGCTGTTTCGCAAGGTCCGCATCCATCGCAGCGTTTGCCGCTTCCGGCGTTCCTGTTTCGTCCTTGGCTCCCATCACTCCCCCTCGCTTTCGCCGGTGCCGTGGCAGGTGGGGCCTGACAGCGCCTCTTCGACCCTGTCGGCCAACTCGTCCTCCCACCATGAGCTATCCGGGGCGACCGTTTCGATGTGGTCGGCCAAGTCTCGGATCAACTGGCGCAGCCGCGAGCGCTCAGACTCCTCAGCCCGCTTGATGGCGGCGAGGGCTTGCTCCAGTTCGCGGATCTTCGGCGCCGCCCTGTCGCAGTCCATGTTGCACTCCATCACTCCCCCTCGGACTTTCCGGTGCCGTGGTAGTGGGCCGAAGGCTTCCCTCGCTTTCATCCGCCCCCACGCCAGCAGCGCCCGATCCAGGGACAGGAGGACGTCGGCGCGGCAGTCGTCGTACCAGATCCCAACTTTCCCGCCGTAGGATATCCAGATTCGCTCCCACACCGGGTCCCGCTCATGGAACCACTCGCCGGCAGGGTCGGGGGTCATGTACGGGTCCAGGTCGCAGCCACGTTCATATGGCTCAGGGCTATACCGCCTCATCGACATCACTCCCCGCCTTTCTCGCCGCGCAGGAGGGCGAGGGCTTGATCTAACCAGCAGGCCAGCGCTGGTGTTTCAACGTGTGTGCTCAGCGACTCCAACACCTCGACAGCGGCGGCGATGCGAGCCTTGAATATTCCCTCAGCACTCGTCGCGCCCGCGTCGTCAACCTGCTCCTGAAGTTGCTCAACCTCGGCAGAGAGGGCATTGCGCTCGTATTCGTATTCGGCGTTTTTCTCCCGCAGCCGCTCGACTTCGGCCACTTCGCGCTGGTACTTTCGGCAGGCTTGCTCTAGCGCGTCTTTCAGCCGCTCGACTTCGGCGCGGGCGTGACACTGTGGACCATCGGCGCGGCACCACGGGTCATCGCCAGTGAGTCGCACGATCTCCGCCTCCGCCCGTTCCGCCCGCTCCCGCTCGGCGGCGAGGTCGGCATTTCGCTTCGATACCACTGTTTCCAGGTTGCAGACCTTGACCTTCAGCCTATTTCGTTCATCCTTGACGGTTTGAATGATGTTCTCTTTGTGGGTAACCCGCTCCCGCTCGGCGGCGAGGGTCTCCTCCAAATCCAGCTCTCGTTTGACCAGTCGTGCCACCGTGTCCACATACCAGCGGGCCTTTGTCACAACATCCTCGTCGATGTCGCAGCCCAAAGCATCTCGTACACGCTTCCGGTATTTACGATGCTTCTCCCGCTCGGCGGCGAGGGCCAGCCGTGCCGCAGCGAGGTTATCCTGAGTATTCCGTAGCGGCTCACACATGTTCGGGAATTTGCACATGTAAGTCATCATTCCCATCCTTGGCTTCACTCATGTCATCTCCATTGTCTGAAGAGGCTGTAACGTTGTGACCATATTGTACGCTTCTTGAAGAACGTGTTGAACGTCGGTCGACCAGACGGGAACTTCTCTCCATCGCGTAGACGCTTTGCCCACAGTGGCATGATCTTGTCAATGAACTCCAGTATCTTTGTGAAGTCACCACTCGTGAGTAGCGTTGCCATCTCATTGATGTGGTGGATTGCACTGGCTGTGTTCGTGCCTACGAACTCCGGGTCTTCTTCGCCGAACAGTTCCTTGTACAACAACAGGTAGCGACCGAACACGACGCGTGCATCGATCGCTAGCTCGCCCTTTGTAAAACGGTTATACAACTTGCCGAACTTCTCGGACGGTGGCAATGGTGGTTTGCTCGTGCGCTTGCGCGGGCGCCTGCGCTTGACGGGTCCACGGATGCTGTCTTCCGCGAGCTTGCTCAGTCCGGTCACGTTGTACTCAATGGTCACAATCTCATGTGGGTTGAAGTCGCCTTTGAGTAGAGCTTCCAGTACCTCGACATCGAGTGAAGTGTGTAGCTCACCCAGTGTTATATTGAACTTCCCGAGTCGAGTTGCTTCCGTGCCGTTCGAATCTTCTTTTCGATTCTTGCCTTGAGTCTTCGGTCGACGGACTCGCACAGCTTTTCTTGGTCGATCGGTTCCTTTGTGTACACGCGAACTGTCAGACTTGCTTCCACCCAACTGTACTGGCCGTTTGGATGAAACTCTTCCATGTTCATCCTCTGCGAGCTTGTGTACTCTGTTTCGACTCTTTCGATGCCTGGGTCTGAGCCAGGCTGGATCGGACTCTTTACTTTGCGAACCTTTTTTTCTTTTGCCATCAGTCATTGTCCTATGCTTCGAGCCATTCCCCGTCGACCATTATCTGAGTGTGTTTGTAAATGCGTGCCAGTTTGTTCTTGTGCGATGAGTAGAGCTTGTTATCCCAGAAGTAGTAGAGCGCTGCGTCTTCCTTGCCTGGGCATGTGCGCCGCAGGCGTCCGACCATCTGCTCGAATACTTGTTTGTTGCCTGCCAATGGTGTCAACACGAACCCGCGATCCCATGAAGGTATGTCGTGGCCAACACCAATCTTTTGAATCGTGCCTACACCCGCGTTGATTTTGCGAGTGAGCAATGACTCCTTGGTGGTCGCGAACTCTTCTGCTCTGGACTTTCCGCCAAGCATGAGCCCGCTCGTGAAACCTGCGTCTCGAATGCGCTTGTCCCAATACTTGGCATGGTCAACACGCCGGGTGGCAACCATGATAGTGAACCCAGCTTCCAAGCATGGATATAGATATTCCCAAATGAGGTCATTGCGATCCACATCGTCAATCATATAGTCGAGCAATTCATTGAAGTTCTTCTTTTCACTTGGTAGCGCAGCCCATGATATCGGTCGCTGCCCCTCGATCTCGTACACGAGGTCGAAGTCTGTTGGCACGATGCGGATTGTGACTGCGTGTATCTTGCCCTTGTCGATGAGTGACGACTTCTCAATCTCGGCGATTGGTTTCCCGAACACGTCGTAGATCAGGAACTCTTTCCCGTCTTTGCGTTTCTCGTCTGCGGACACACCGAAGCGGTAGCGTGCCGGATAGATGGCAACCACTTTCTGGAATGTCGGCGCGGCGAAGCGTTGAATCTCATCACAAATGACACCACCGAAGTCGAAGATGTACTTGCGACCGACGTTCTTCAGGGTCTGTTGCATTCCAACCGTGAGCGGGCACACACGCTTGACACCGTCACCAATCATCCCGATTTCTTTTTCGGGTATGCCGAAGCGGTCTTTGATACGGTCGACCCATTGCTTGAACAGACCGGACTGGCGGTTGCCTTCCCACACGATGATGAGCACTGGCCCTGCATTCTTGAGCATCCACTCCGCGACCTTGAGCATAAGCTCCGTGTTGTGAGTTACTGTGAAATCTCCAAGAAGGAATCTTCCATCATTATCCAATGTCCATCCAACGTAATTTCCTTGACCAATATATTCTATTTTGAATCCTACTCGACAAGCATCTTTGTTTATCTTGCGTATTGGTGCTTGCTTACGATGTATTCGTGTAGGAATATTTGAAATTTCACCGAGGATATTTATACGATGATATATCACTCCATCAACTGGTTTCTCTTTATACGTAGTTCTAAAACCAAGTGAGTGTGCAAGAAATTGAATGTCGTCACTAAGCAGTGGATACTTAGTGATGATTTCAAAATAGCCTCTTGCTAGATATCCATCTGTATCTAGCAATCCAGCAAGAAGTTCAAGTCTATCTTTACGAGACGCACATCTGAGATAAGATGGAGGGATGCGAATACCATCTTGCATGAGAACACGAAGTTTGTTGAGAACTCTATTTGTTTTACCCGAACCAGATATTCTATGAGCATCACATTTATTTGGATGTTCATATGTTTCCACAAATAGTCCGTGTTCTGCTGCAACTTGAATCATAGCTTGTTTGATTTCTGGATCATTTTTTGAAATCTCTACAAAGCTAAGACTTTTACCTCCATCCCCAAGCCATATGCCAAGAAAGTATGGATCAAGAATAAGGTCAGCTCGTATTGGAAAGTCTACTCCAACCATGAAAAGTTTATGCATGTGTTTGAACCAATTAGATTTGGTCAGATATTCTTCGACAGAAATATCAATAGTTTTTCCTGATGATGTATTGATTAGTGTTAGAATGTGTTGGTCATTACAACACCACTCGTTTCCTTTGAGTGGTTTGATTTTGTACATAGGCCCATGACCACGAGTAGTTGTTAGTATGGTACGTGGTTTACTGTCAGGACCCATGAGCAAATCACCTTGAACAACTTTGTCTGCACGAATTACTCTTCCGTCATACAGCAATACAGTAGTTTCGGGAGCAAGACATTTCCCAGATCCTGTCGGAGAACGGATGATGCAGTTCTCATGACGGAACATCAGGTCTGCCAGCTTCTGTTGTTCCGGCCACAGTTCAAGGTCGTTGTGCAAGTAGTCGATGGGCGCACATGAATGTCGTTGGTCTACCCAGGAGATGTCGACTTCAAACTCTTTGGCAATCTTGCGTAGTGTTTGTGTACCACCGCGTTGAATTGCCATGCAATGTCCGTAGTTGGGATGTGCAACGTTCACCCAGGTTTTGATGTGTCTTGGTGTGTTGCCTGTGTATCTTCCCTGTGCTCGACGTGCGTAGAACTCAGGATTCTTATGTTCGAATTTTGCGCGCAGCATACTGTACATATCCTGCAATTCAGGCACTACAGGAATGTACAGCATATCGCTAACTGCAACTGGGATTTTCATAACTGTATTATATGCAAAGGACCAGGAAAAAGAGGAGCCCCCAAGCTGCCAAAAAGCCTGGGGAAGCGGGTGGCATCAGCAGCCTGGGGGCTATGTGGTAGCCCACACGCTGGAGTATAACCGCGCGCTATTTCCTGGTCAAGTTACTAGAATCCGGCCTTGCACAAGTAGTACACGAACAGACCTTTGAATCTGTTCAAGACGAGCGTACTCTTGGGTTTCTCATGGAAGAACTGGTACACGAACATCGTGATGTCAGAGAACAGTGTGCGGTCATCGGCTGCAATGTAGTGTAGCATTTGACTCACATCGATTTGGTCAAGGTGATTGTAGGCAACGTGAGTTTGCACTACGTCGAAGATGTTCGTTGTGAACATCTTGTGAGTTGCTTGCTTTCGTTTGCCAGAGAAGAAGCGATTATATTCGCGGTTCAGGTGCTGCAAGTCCTTGACAGCTTCGGTGTATGCCCGGATAACCATATCCCTGGTCATGCCTTGTTCAAGGGATATCTGGCTCCAATCAATCTCGTCGACGACCGACATAGCTACCTCCGCTTCACGATGTCTTTGAGCATGCTGTTCACGTTGAGTACGCCTTGTAACTCTTGGGCCACAAGAGGATTCTTCTCTGCCATGATCATGATGTAACATACCTGCACAATGAAACTTGTGAACTCATGCTGTGCATGTGGTACTTCAAGGATGTTGACGATGTGCTTGATGTAGTCTCCCATCGACAGTCTGGGTTCGAGCGATGGAGATTCTCCATCCATGATGGCTTTCTGCAAGTGCTCGTTCTCTGACAGGAATTGCCGTGTTGCTGTGCTCAAGGTATCGAGCATTCCCATCTTGTAGATGAGTGCGACCATTTCTGCCATGGCGTTGAGTTGGGGATCACTCTCTTTCCCAGACATCGATTACCTCGTCGATCATTTGTTTGATTGGTTTGAATATGCGATCGTTTATCTCTGGATAATCCGAGAACCGTAGTTCGTACACATCACGTCCTGCGTCGTCGTGGACTTCAACTACGTCGAGGCCCAGTCGCATTGCTACGTATGCGACGATGCAACGCGGGTGTGCGATTGGACCTTCCAGGTGTCCATCATTGCGTGTCTTGCGTATGGCCATTTGCACGACATGGTCTGCCGCGACCGTTGCGCTGCACCACTGGTGGTATGTCAGCATCTCCGAACAATTTTCGTCTTCATAGAGAATCAGTGGCTTGCCTTCCAGCAGCGAGTTGTAAACCGGGTTTACAAGTCCACCGAACTGAAACATCATGAACGGTGAGATGATCCTTGGCAGGAACACCGTGCTGTTGATGCCATTGCCGATGTTGAACTTGTCTGTGATCTGCGAGCGCCAGAGCAGCGTGCGACCAAGGAACGATTTCTTGAAGCCATGTTTGAATTCAGACCACGCAGGCACGACACACCGGACGCCAGCTTCGGCACAGGCATGCACGATTTCAGTCGTGACTCCGACGTTGTATGCCATGTGCTCTGCCATGGAGATGTCAGGTGAGTTGAACTCCGCGCAGTGAATCACACAGTCTGGTTTGAATGTGTGCAGTACCTGCCTGAATAGGCGTGGACTCTTGTAGGTTGTCAGTACGTCTGGTATTTCTTCCAGGTACCGTTCATTGAAGTCCCATCCATCGAGAAGGTCGTATACGGCAAGCTCGTGTCCAAGCTCTGCCAGGCGACAGCAGACATGATACCCAAGCATACCGTACCCGCCAGTGACGAGTACACGCATGGCTACATTCCTTTGAAGACGTCGAGTTTGTTTTCGATGACGTTGGTCACGTCTTGAACGTTGGCATGTCGAATGTTGTACGCGATGGCGAACATCCGTGCTGCGAAGTCAAGATCCGAATTGTCGAATCCGAACTCATCGAACAGGTCTTTGTACTTTTGTTTCGAGTTGGGTGGCCAGATGACTTTCTGTCCCTGCAACAGGAACTTCACGTGACCATCATCAGCGTCCGTACGCCAGGAGTGTTCGCGTGTGTGCATGGCGATGAACGCTTCATCTCTGCGCCCGCTGTTGTTCCATTCTTCGCTGTAGTCGTTCAATGGAAATGCTTCGTCGAAGTCCATCGGGCCGATGTCGATTTCATCTTTGAACATGAGGTTGCGGACTATCTGCCAGTTGATGCTCGGGAATGGATTTTCACCACCACCGACGCAGTTGCTGGGTACGATGAGTCGCGGGTCCATCTCGTATTCGTCTGTGATTGCATTGAGTACGCGCAGCAACGCGACCAGGCCAGCCATCATCTTGTATGTTGGAACTTCATAGTAGAAGTTGTACCACTGCTCCACGTTGCCATTGAACTCTGCGCGCCACAGGTCATCCCACCAGTAGAACGTCGGCTTGGATTTGCCCTTGTGTGTGAAGAACCCGGTGCCTTCCTCGCCGAAGAATATGGGCGATGGTTTGGTGTTCTCGAAAAGCCGAGACCATGGACGCAGCTTACCGATGTGCCGCAACTCGATGGCGTGCGTGAACTTCGACAGGTAGCTGTTGCCAGGCACTGGCTTGTCATGTGGCATTGGAGCCATGATGACACAAGGCAACTCATTCAACAGTGGATATCTGGAGTCCTGAGTCGGTGCATGGTTGGTGACGACAAAGTGGGATGCATGACTGCCGTATGCAATAACGCGCAGTGTATCCCAGATTGTCTTGGTCTTGGAGCTGTGCACGACGGCTCCAAGCGACATCAGTTGCTCGCCTTGGTAGTAGTGGTTGAATTGACTCTCTCGCAGTTCGGGCAAATTCTTTCTGATCATCTCCAATGTATAAGCGCGCGACTCTTCCATGAATTGCAGCGCGGTTTCTTTCGCGATTTCCTCTTCCCACCAATACATGAGTTTCCTCCCGATCACATCTTGATTATATTGTTATGGGGATGAGTTGTTACGCAGGGTCTCTGAGAAACACTACACGCACTTCCACACGTGGTGTGTCCGAGAAATACTTGCCAGTCTGTATACCGTCAATGTCCGTGTACTCAACAACCTGTCCGTCGTCCAACCAGTAGATGCCATTGAGTGCATCCTTCAGTGCTTTGATTAGGTTGTCCAGGTCGTCACGTGCGCTGACTGGTCTGAGCTTTCCTTCGCTCTTGTGGAACTTGGACTGTTTGTTTTTCGGGATGCGCTTGAAGAACAAGACGCCAAGTGCAACACCACCATCCCATGGACGGGGTGGTTTGGATGCGAGTGACTGACCGTAGATGGATGCTTCCCATTCGACTGTGGTTGTGGGCGTGAAGCTGTGCGGCTTGTCCAGCTCTTTCAACTTACCAGTCTTCTTGTCCTTGCGTTTGCTGACAACACGAGCCCTGGCTTTCGGTATCGCATGCCCATACACACTGAAGCGAATCTCATCAGGGTACTTCGGTTGTCTTACTTTCATCGTTTATTCCAGCTTCTTTACAGATCTGGTATGCGTGCACCAGCAGATCATGTGCAGAGAGTTTCTGTGTGGCCCAGCGCATTGTGAGCATCAGAAGTTTCCGTGCTCCGATTACGACCTTGGGCTGTCTGACTCGCATGTTGTAAAACCGTTTTACAGCTCGTTCCAATCCGTGAAGGTTTTCTTGAGCCAGTCGGGTTGTTTGTTTTCTTTGCGCGGCTGCTCGCCACCGAGTTCGTTCCAGTCCCCGAACAACGGACCAATCCATCCTGGTTTTTTGCTAGGCACACGACGCATTTCACGACGGGTATCACGGTCAGCACCGCGACACATGGGCCACCAGTCACACATCTTGGGTGAGCACTTCCAACTTCCAGGGTCGCAGAGCATGAATGCTTCTTCGCAATTTTCCTGGCTGTCTCGAATGATAGCCCTGGCTAAAGACGCCACCACATCCTCTGTCCAACTTGCGTCACCAGATTTTTTCTTCGCCTTGACTTCTACCACAGTTGGCTTCCATGCAGTCTTCTTGGTCAGGTCTGGGAACTTGAGCGAGACAAAACTCGTGTTGGGAATCTCCAAGCCCGCTGCGTACATGCTGAGTTGCAGCGAGCCCATTGCGTCGTACTCGCTCTTGTTGCGGCGGGTGAGCTTGAAGTCAGTGACGCGCACGTCGTCGTGTACGAGGTCAATCTTCAGCACGACAGGGATACCACCAAGTACAACCCAGATGACTTTCTCGACGCCGGTCGGAATGATCTTCGGCAGATGCTTGTCAGCGTACACATCGATGAGCTTTTTCAAGCAGTCGTTCTGTCGCTTGATGTAGGCAACATCGCTTTTCGAAACTTTGGCGATAGTCATATCATGCTGCAAGGCTGTGTCCATCGCCCGGTACGCCTCTGTAAGCATGACCGACCTGGCAATGGTGTTGCCGAATTGCTTTTGCAATAGCAGCGTTTCCAATCCTTTATGCGCCACGCTTCCGAGTGTGAGGTTTTCCGCCCAACCAACTCGTTGCACACGCATGATGTATTGGAAGTAGTAGCTCCGTGGGCAGAGCATGTACGTGCTTATCTGCGAGTACGACAGCGGGCCGCATGGCAGCTTCACACGTCTGGCCAGGTCACGGGCTTCAGGTTTGTTCGCCAATCGTTTCATTTGTATATCCTTACGGGTCCAGGTGGTATGTCTCTGGCTTTGCTGTCAACGACAAATTCATGATGCCCAAGTATGGCATCTTCTTTGGACAGGTACAGTATTGGGTCTCCGTCCATAGCGTACATGATTGAGTTTGGTCCGATGTATACCTCGTGTAATTCGTGGTATTTGAATCGAAGTTGTCGTTTCAATTCTTCTGTTTCGATACGGCGTTCGCGTTCTTGTAACCAATCCTCACTCACCATCAGTCTTCTTCTGCACCCGTAAGGAACTCTTGAATGCCCTCGTTCAACTCCATTTGCAAGTCATGCAACAAGTCAGGGTCGTCCATCAACGCTTGGATGAACGGGCGCTCGCCTTGCACTCGCGTGTCACCGTACGTGTACCATGCTCCGTTTTGCTCGATGATTCGGTTGTGACCTTGATCGCCACGGTACTTGTCTTCCATGAGTGCGGTCATCGGATGGTTGAAACCAATGGGCATGTAGCCTTTCCCATTGGATGTGTGGAACTTGGCGAACTCCATTGGGAATCCAACCTTGTTCTTGAACACGATCATGTTGTGTGCCTGACCAACAAGTCGCTTCTTTTTGACTTTGCCCTTGCCGAACTCGTGCCAGATCTTGCTGCCCTTCATGATTCGCAATTGCACGGACACGTCGAACATCAGACCCTGGCATCCCTTCACTTTGAAGTCAGGGTCGTACATCTTCTTTGGTTCGATCTTGCGCTCTTGTGCGATGCACACGAGGGCGATGTCACGCTTGCCGATGATGGGAGTCATCCGGTCCAGCCATGACTGGAGTATGAGCCCACGGTGGCGAGCCAAGCCTTTCTCCAATGCATCGCCGCCTTCTTCTCGGAAGCGCTTCAGTTCGTTCTTGGGTGTCATCTTGTTCACGGAATCGATGACGACGATCATGCCCTTGTCGGATGGGATGCTACCATCTTTGCGACCGGCATCGAAGTTGGCCACGAGCTTGTCGACCATGTCCGACACATCCTCGAATGTGTCTGGGCGATAGAACAGGAATGACTCCGGGTCCGCTCCCAACTCCATGAACCACTTCTTGTCGGCTGCACATTCGGCATCGATGAATGCGGCAAGGTGTCCTTGCTCGATGAACGACTGTATCAAGCCAACGCAGAATGATGACTTGCCACCACCGTACTCACCATGCACTGTCCAGATGCAACCGAGTGGCGCACCACCCAGGACAACTGCACGGTTGAACGACGGGAAGATCGTTGGCACGTAGCGCGTGATTTCCAATGCATCGCTCATGGTCGTCAATCCCTCGACGCCTCTGGCGATGTTCTTCAGTTGTGCGGACAGCGACTTCTGTCCTTTGGGGGTGCGCGTTTTCATGTTTACCTATGGTGGCGCCTGGTCCCACCTACCAGTCACCATGCCCAGACTACCGTGCCCAGCGTATGTGGGTTAGCAACTCCCAACACCCTGAACACTCTGGACTCCTAACCGACTCCAGCCCGATTACACGGTACGAGAATGAGGGACAGGCCGCACCGTG
>Ga0272441_10007491_pt1 | contig 17723 bp, 11 predicted proteins | sample SSMProp6N_FD_193582 | JGI IMG/M metagenome (GOLD analysis project Ga0272441, IMG submission 193582) | Marine sediment archaeal communities from Little Sippewissett salt marsh, Falmouth, MA, United States - SSM-Prop-6N | ecosystem: Environmental > Aquatic > Marine > Wetlands > Sediment ... | reverse complement strand
TGACGGTTTCGACAGCGATACCGATCATCGCAGCCATATCCTCGCGGTTCAGCAAGATGAAGCTATCGTTGTCATCGCTGAAAAACTCATCCAGGATCAAAAGTAATTGTGCAACGCGTTGCTTTGCGGCACCTGTGCTGAGCGCAACAATCCATTGATCGGCCAGGTCGAGCTGTTCCTGCAATTGTTTGCCGACGCGGTTGCACAACGCGGGGTATTCGCGCTGGAGCTGCTGGGTCGTCGATAGCGGGATCTTACACAGGTCGACCTGATCAACTGCAATCGCGGTATGGTGATAACTCGCTGCGCCTTCGAGCAGTTCCAGGCCTATCGCCGCGCCAGGGCCGAGCAGCCGGACGATTCGGCAGGAGCCTTCGGGTGTCTCGTGCACGAGTTTGACGATTCCAAGGCGAATCGAATAAATGAATTGCTTTTCCGAGCCGGCCTCGTAGAGGACAGACCCAGGCGGGTGGATGTAATGGTCGATCGGTTTCAGGAGGCTGCTGAACGCAGAACGTGGCAGTTCAGAAAAAAGCATCAAGCGGCGGATATGACATCGCTCACAGTGCGAGCGGCCAAGCCATTCCGCATTGGTGCAGATTGACTGCTCAGTTTCTCGAGTCATTGGCGCTTCCGTGTTGCTAGCGAATCGCTGTTACTTTACCTGAATCTTCCCCAAAATTATCGATATTAGACTACACTGATATTCTATCTAAGGAAACTCTGATCAATTCAGAGCTTCCCTTAAAACTCGACACTGTGGAGTCGCATTCAGTCGAGTCTACCAAGTGTTCATTCACTGAATCGATGAGCCTTCACGGTTTGTCAGCAAATGTTCTAACTCCCTAATTTCAAATGTAATAAATCATATTTCGATGTCGCAAGTGGGGCGGATGGTCGACCATGTTTTGCATGCTGATCCCGATCGTGACACACGTTGCGGCCTTGTTTCATTTCAAAGGAATAGATTTATGTTGTTTGGAGGCGATTCGCATTCGAGAGGCCTGGCGCTCTCGTTCGTTGTTTTGTTTGGCTTAATTCTGGCGGCTTGTTCGGACAGTGGGGGCTCCGAACAGGAATCGCTGAATGCGGTTGGCGCACTAAATCAATCACCCGTCGCGGTGAGCGATGCATTCACGATCGTTAAGGGAAGTACCATGACGTTCGACCTCGCTGCGAACGATACCGATGTTGATGATGGACTGGATTTGACATCCATTGCAATCGTCACGGACGCCAATGGTTCGGTCGTGCTCAACGGCGATGGTACCGTGTCTTATACCCACAATGGCGGTGATATGGGCTCCGACTCGTTTAGCTATACGATCATGGACAAGAGCACGGCGGTTTCGAACACAGCCTCAGTTTCGATCTCGGTCCTGCCCTCCGCACCGCCCGCTGTTCGAGCCGGCATCTATGGTTCGACCGTGGTCGAGGGTGCGGACGATCTGGAATTCGTCATCAGTCTCGCCAGTCCGAGCGAGGCGACGGTGACCATTGCGTATGCGACCGTCGATGACACGGCCGTTGCGGCCGTGGACTATTCTGGCGTCAGTCGCGTTGTACACTTTGCTCCCGGGGAGCTGCGCCAATTCGTTAGAGTTCCCGTTCACGCCGATAAATCACCTTCCACTGCGACCAGCAAGCGGCTGCGGTTGCAGTTGAGTGATCCGCAGAACGCGGTACTCGACGTCAGCTCGGCCAATGGCATCATTATCGACCGTGATGCGATGGCGACCGAAAGTACATTCAACCCGAACTGGGGCCAGGCAGGCGCATTCACCCAGGCGGCCAAATGCGACGACTGCCATAAGAGCGACGGCAACGAGATGTTTTTCGATGGTAAAGACATCAGTCCGGGTACGCAATGGCAACACAGCGTAATGGCCCATTCGGTCAATGATCCTTACTGGCAGGCAGCCGTGCAGGATGAAGCCGAGTCTTTCCCGGCTTTGGCTGGCTTCATCGAGGATACCTGTACCCGCTGTCATGCACCGATGGGCCGTACTCATGCGCATCAGACCAATGCCGGTCTCGATGCAGAGGGGTATTATCGGTTCGAGACTGCGATCAACGAGCAGCACGCGCGTGAGGGTGTCAGCTGTACGCTGTGTCACCAGATCGCCGACAGCAATCTGGGGAGCGATCAGTCATATTCAGGAAACTACACGATCGCCGATCTATCTGATGCGAACTATAAACGCATTTATGGTCCGTATTCCACGCCGATGGGTAACAACATGAATATGCAGACGGGCCATAAGCCGACGCATGGCCCGCATGTGACGGAGTCCGCGCTTTGCGCGACCTGCCACACCTTGTACACACCGGCGCTCGATCCTGAGACCGGTATGCCAACCGGCGTCAGTTTCCTCGAGCAGGGGCCATATCTGGAGTGGCTCAACAGCGATTATGCAACAGCTGTTCCGGCAAAACATTGCCAGGACTGTCATATGCCAGAACCCGCCGCGGACTATCGCACCGCAATCAGCCTGTTTCCCTCGGTTGCACCGGATTACCGTTCACCCTATGGCCAGCACTCGCTCGTTGGCGGCAACGCGCACTTGTTGGAGATATTGCGTGACTTCAGTGCAGAGCTCGGCATCGAAAACTCGACCACAGCAGCCGGATTCGATCAGCAGATTGCGGTCACACGCGATTTTCTTACCAGCGCGGCCACTGTTGCGGTCTCGGCGGTCGAGCAAGTGGCGACGCAGCTGAGCTTTGATGTTGCAGTGACCAATCTTGCAGGACACAAGATTCCCTCGGCCTATCCCAGCCGACGCGCCTGGCTGCACGTCACGGTGAAAGACGCCAACGGCGATGTCGTCTTCGAGTCGGGTAAACCCGATTCGAGAGGCTATATTTCAACCGATCTGGCCAGATTGAAGGCGGATTGCATGTCAAAACGAAAACTCGACGGCTTCGATTCGAGCTTGTGCTACGAACCGCACCGTGATCGGATCACCGATTCGTCGCAGGTCGCGATTTTCGAGACGGTGCTTGCCGATACCAACGGAAACATTACGCACACGCTGCTGCAGGCGGCGCAGTATCTGAAGGACAACCGGATCCCGCCGGTCGGATTCACCAACGCTGCTGCTGAGAGCATCGAGTCGCAGACCATTCCTGTAGGCGTGGCGGGCGATACGGACTTCAATTGCGTGGGTTCCGTTGAGGGCTGTGGCGCCGATACCGTGCATTACCAGGTTGATATCGGTGACCGGCAGGCCGGACCCTTCAGCGTCGAGGCCCGATTGCTGTACCAGGCGACACAACCCGGTTTCGTCGATGGGATGCACACCGATGGCGACCGGGTCAATCGTTTCAAGGTGATGTACGACGCGGTGCCGCCTAGCATCGAGGTGCTCGCAACAACGACGAATTGAACCCTGCGCACGCTGGATGACGGCGTGTTGTGAAAAATGCGAATCCGCAAGAATGCCATATGCGTGTCAACCAAAAGTTGAGTTGCGCGTTAAACATGATAGATCGCTATATATCCCTGCATATGTGCCGGACGATGAGCGCGAGTCGATCTAGTCTTTCATGATCAGGAGTATTAGTGTATGGTACTAAAGTCATGTTCAGCGGATTTAGCTATGGCTAACAAGCGAAACCTGAGTAATTCGGGAAAATTCAGAGGACTGGGCTCACGTAGCGCAATCAGAGCTTTCAGGTCCTTGTTTATGACGGCGTCATCCAGAAATCGGAATGTGCTCGATGTGACCAAGCATCAGAACATCACGGTGCGGAGTGACTTTGGCGTCTTCGATAAGCACGAGCAATTGACCACGGTTGGACCGGCAGAATTTGTAGACTATTCGGAGCAATCAGCGGCGGATAGCGATGACGATAATCCTGGCGAAAAGGAGCTCGGTAAGGTCATCGATTTGACGAGGTGAGCCAGCCTCAGGCGCAGCGCTGATCGCGGGTCACTCCACCCTGTGTTTGATCAAAGGTGCTGGCCGCGCGAAGGCGTGGTCGCATCCTCTCCCAAGAATTTGGCTCTCTCCCATTCGTTCGGTGATGGAATAATCGATAGAATTCCATGATAATGGCTCGACATCAGCAATGTGTCGAGGATGATCATGCGATATCTTGTCGGCTTTCAAGTCATTCTGGCGACGGTCTTGCTCTATGCCTGTACCATTGTGCCGCAGCAACAGTGCCCCGCCGGCACCCAGAACCTGCCTGACTGCCCGCCACTGGACGCGGTCGACGATGAAAAAATCAATGCCCTCTACGAGTTGCGCACCTGGTCGCCGCCCTCCGAACTGACCATCGACCCGGTAGAGTACGGCACGCAAGCCGAGATACCGGTCAACTCGGCGCAAGCCAAGATCATCGGGCCAAGACACGAAGAAGCGCTCGACTCGCTTGCTGCCAAGATCTGGCTGATCGAAAACGCGCAACATACCGTCGATGTCACCTACTATATTTTCAAGCCCGACCTCGTCGGCTACGCGGTGCTCGGTGCCCTGTGCAACGCGGTCAAGCGCGGTGTGGATGTGCGCATCATGGTCGATTCGATCGGCTCGATGCGCCCGGGGCACTCGGATTTGAGAGCCGTCGAAACCTGTGCTGAGCAGGCGGCTTTCATGCGCAATGCCGATGGCCAGATCACGACGAAAAAAGCACGGGTGCAGGTCGTCGTTTTCAACGCGATCTCCAAGCTGCAGTTCAACCGGCGCTCGCACGACAAGCTGCTGGTGGTGGACGGTTTCTTTCCGAAAAAGGCAGCCGTGATTACCGGTGGGCGCAATATTTCACTGGACTACTACGGTATCAATGCAGACGGTAGCGAGGATCTCGATGCATTCCGGGATCTGGAAATATTGATCCGGCCAGGTAAGCACAGTAGCGGTGAAGAGGCCAGCGTGGGGAAAGTCAGCGAAATCTACAATACCTTGTTGTTCGTGCACAAAGGCAACAGGCGTATCTGGCCATTGGAGGCCGATGACGAATTCAGCGAAGGCAAGTATGACGACAGCTACATTTCTCATCGTCGGAGGGGACAGGAGAGTCTGAAAAAACTGAAGGCCTTCCCTGAAATCCAACAACGCATGGCCAATATGGCGCGTTATATGAACGAGGATTTTCATGAAACGCAAGTCCGTTTATCGCACCAGTTGGGCAATCTTACCAGTAAGCAGGTCACCACCAATGTGGTTGGAAATCTGGAAAGTAATCCGAACTCGATTCTGTATTTGATCAATAAGATCCTGGATCAGGCGCAGGCGGAGGGTGTGTCCAGTGGCACGCTACACATTGTGTCGCCGTATTTATTCAGCGGTCGTTATTACGATGAAGAAGGTGAACTCATCTATGATGGCGCCCAAGAAACGCTGCAATTCTTGTCGCAGAATCCTGACGTCAAACTCGAAGTCATCACCAACTCAGTGATGACCAGTGATAACTTTTTCACTCAGGCCATCATCGACATGGATATGGCGCCACGTTTCTTGCTGACGCCCGAAATGCAAGAGATCTGGTTGTCGAGTCGCGAGAAGGGCGAGTTCAACCCGGATGTGATCGAGAGCGAAGAATGGCAGCGCCTGATCAATCATCCTCAGGTTTTCATCTACCAGACCGGCGGTACTGATGCGGTGATTCTCGGCGGCGATACTCACTATGGCAAACTGCACGCCAAATTCATCTTCGGCAACAGCGGTGGCTTCGTCGGCACCAGTAACTTCGACTACCGCTCCAATCTGTACAACAACGAGCTGGGTTTCTTCTTCTTCGGTGAAGGCGTGCGCCAGGAACTCATTGATGTGTTCGAAGACCTCAAGTCGACATCCTATCGCTGGGGCACACCGGAGTGGCTGGAGATGCGCCGCAAGGTCATGGAAAGCGACAGCAAGAAAGCTGGCCCGGCACGCAAACAGCGCGGCACGTTCAAGACCATCCGCGCGCTGGGTCTGGAATACCTGATGTAACGCATGGCGCGATCAGTGTCTCAACGCAAAGACGCAAAGACGCAAAGACAGTAAAAAACGTAGGGTGCGCCGTGCGCACCGCGTACCTTATAATGGCAAAAATTCGGTTATAAGCCGTACACAACCGCATATGCAAAAGATCTACCCAAGCGCCGGCATCATCTTACTGTTAATCGGAGTACTCACTGCCTGCGCCCCATCCGAAAAATCGATCACCGCCGACCAGGCCATTGTCGAATACGACCTGCTCTATACGCTCCCCGAAGAACCCATCGCCTACGATGAAAAGGTACGACCCATTCTGGAAAGCCGCTGCGTGGTCTGCCACGGTTGCTACGATGCCCCTTGTCAGTTGAAGCTTTCGTCTACCGAAGGTATTCATCGCGGTGCCAACAAAGAGGAAGTCTACAACGCAGGGCGTGTCAAGCCTGCGGACCCGACACGCCTGTTCATCGATGCGATCACGACCGAGCAATGGCGCCAGAAGGATTTTCACCCGGTGCTGAACGAAGGTGACGCCGATCCTGTCAAGAATCTGGAAAGCTCGGTGATGTATCGGATGCTGCGCCAGAAGGAGTTGTACCCGCAGGCGCGCACCGGCATGCTCAGCGATGAGTTTGATGTCAGTCTGGATCGCGCGCAAACTTGTCCGACGCTGGATGAGTTCGATGACTATGCCGCTGAACACCCTAAAGGAGGGATGCCTTATGCGATGCCGAATTTGGATCGTGACGAATACAAGACACTCGTGTACTGGCTGGCGCAAGGTGCGCCGATGGCGCAAGACAAGCCGCCATCCGAAGGTGCCGCGAAACAGATTGATCGTTGGGAAGCGTTTCTGAACGGCAGCAGCAACAAGGAAAGGCTGGTTGGGCGCTATCTCTACGAGCACCTGTTCCAGGCGCACCTGCACTTCGACGGTACCGACGAACGCGAATTCTATCGTCTGGTGCGTTCCACGACGCCGCCGGGCGAGCCTGTCGCGGTGATAGCGACCCGGCGTCCGTATGGAGAGTCGGCGGGGCCTGTTTTTTATCGCATCGTCCGCCATCAGGGCAGCATTGTCGCCAAGACGCATCTGGTTTATGAGTTGTCAGCGCAACGCTTGCAGCGTTACCGCGAACTGTTTATCGAGCCGGATTACGAAGTGGCCACTCTGCCTTCGTACGAACCAGCCATCGCATCCAATCCGATCAAGACCTTTGCTGCGATACCTGTCAAGTCGCGTTACAAGTTCCTGCTCGATGATGCCAGGTTCTTTATCGAAGGTTTCATCAAAGGCCCGGTCTGCCGCGGCCAGGTCGCTTTGAACGTGATCGAGGATCAGTTCTGGGTCGTGTTCTTTGATCCGGATGCCGATCTCGTGTCCCTGGACGATGACTTCCTGAATCATGTTGCGGACTATCTGGCATCGCCTGCCGAGCTCGAGGATAACTTCAGACTATTGAGCAGCAGGAGGCACTACAAAAGGCTGTTCCAAAAATATATTCATACCCGCGATGACGCCCGCGATGATATTGGTCCCGTGAATATACGCGATGCAATGCGCTATATCTGGAACGGCGACGGTACCAATCCCAATGCCGCGTTGACCATATTCAGGCATCTGGACAGCGCTTCGATAAACTTTGGTTTCATCGGTGATTATCCCGATACGGCCTGGATCATCGACTATTCGGTGCTGGAGCGCATCCACTACCTGCTGGTTGCCGGTTATGATGTCTACGGCAATCTGGGGCATCAGTTGAACTCCCGGCTCTACATGGATTTTCTGCGCACCGAGGGCGAGGACTACTTCCTGGCGTTTCTGCCGGTTGATCAGCGGCAGGCTATCCGTGATGCCTGGTACCAGGGCATTCGCCAGAGCAACAAGGATGATGAAGGGGAAGTCAGCTGGCTGAACAGGGAATACGTGACCGGATATCAAACTGACAATCCGCAATTGGAGCTATACCAACACCTTGAAGATTATCTCGGCCCGCTCGCGGGCGACGGTGATTTCATCAACCGTTGCCCGACGGACGAATGCAGACCGACAGCGAGTGAGGCTGTATTGCGTGTCGATACGGCCATGCAGCGCGCGGCAAGAATGGATGGTGTCGTTGTCCAAATCTTGCCGGATGCCGCGTTTATCCGGGTCAGGATGGGCGGCAAGCCGGAAGATGATCTGGCTTATACCATGATCAGCAACAAGGCCTATAAAAGCGTCAGCTCGATGTTCGAAGGCGAAAAGCTGGGTGACCGGCGCGATTATGAATACGATACCCAGACCGTAGTGCGCTGGTTGGAGGGCGCCTACCCGAATTTCTTCTACGTGGTCGATCTGGATGACATCGAAAAGTTTGTCGAAGAGTACGACGCCATTCAGAGCAGAAAGGACTACGAGGCCTTCGTCGCGCGTTATGGAAAGCGCAGAACCAGCGAAGATTTCTGGGAACACGCCGACTGGTTCAATGCGCAGTACCAAAGAGAACAACCGCAACTATCCGGCATCTACGATCTAAACCGTTACCAGAACAGATAACGGTAGGGTGCGCCGTGCGCACCGGAAAGGCCCAGAAGGGTTAATCTGATAATTCTGGTGCGCACGGCGCACCCTACGTATCTACGTTGTGTTCTTTGTGTCTCCGCGGCCTCCGCGTTCAATCCAGGCTCACCCCTCAACCGCGGCGAGCCTGCCGCTGTGTATCCGTTCCATGAATGCTTCATAATCCTTCTCATTCTGATCGGCATAACGCTCGGCAAATTCGACCAGCGCATCATCGAGGCTGTCGCTGGAACCAAGATAGCCGGCAATGGCCACCGCATCACCCGAACGCGCGTGTGCCCGTGCCAGGGTCCAGCCACATAAACGGGCCAGATACTTCAGATCGTCGGCGTTAACGTCATCGACATCGAGCGAGCCTTTCCAGTCGTGCAGCTGTCGCCAGTAGAAATGATTACCGGTTATTTCATTTTCATTCCAGCCGAGGAAAATATCGCTGACCGCCTGCATCAGGCGTTGTCCCTCGACGACACGTTGGCCATGGTTCTGATAAGGGCTGAAATTGAGGTATTGCTCCAGCACCGATGAGTTTGCCTGCTTGATCTGCAGAAAAAGAGGGTCGTCGTGATCACGGCCCTCCAGCAACAGGATCAGACAGCGGTTGCCCACGCTGCTGACGCCGACGACTTTTAGTGCGATATCAACGGGACGAAAACGATCAAGCAGGTGTTCGATGTCATCGGTCACACTGTGGCGATAAGTATCAAACGCATAGTCGACGAGTTCCTGTAATTGGTTTCTGCTCAACTCGTCGCTAAGGTCACGCAGCGGAACCAGACTCGGTGGTTCGTGCTTGATACGAAACTGGTCGTCGACTTCCTCGGCGTGCTTTTGCAGCGCGCGCAGGTTGTCTTTATTCAGGGCCTTGTCTGTGATCTCTTTTGCCTCGTCTTCCCGTCCTTCCTTATCCGCTGTGTCGAGGAATTCTTCTTGATCGAGCATCGCATACCAGATATCGGTCGTGCGCATGTCAGCGAACTCAGCCATGGCCTTGCGGTAATGCTTGACCATGCGCCGGGTTACCTTGCGGCCTTGCTTTTTTTTGAGCCCGTTGTGGCGTGCAGCAATAACAAAGCTGGCGGCCAGACGCTTGATGTCCCACTCCCAGGGGCCTTCCAGTGTTTCGTCGAAGTCGTTGATATCGAAAACGAGTTGGCGCTCGGGTGAAGCGTACAATCCGAAGTTGGCCAGATGCGCATCACCGCAAAGTTGCACTGTCAGCCCGCTGACCGGTGTGCTCGCGAGGTCTGCCGCCATGGTGCGGGCGCTGCCGCGAAAGAAGGCGAAGGGGGACGCACACATGCGCCAGCGCCGCACCGGCACCAGCCATTCGAGGCGCCCGTTGTTTTGCTCTTCGATCAGGTCGATTGGATCAGGCCGATCAGCCGCCGCTGACCAGTCGCCGTGACGAGAGCGCGGCGTCTGCTGGCGCAGTGATTTGCCGAAATTGGCACGTTCCTCAACGGTTCTAAACCTAACTGTTGTCACTTTTCAAATTCAGCTTTCGTCGTTCTGGCCGGTAGGGTGCGCCGTGCGCACCGACAACCAGACCGTTGAATCCGTTTCCTCGTCCATGGTGCGCATGGCGCACCCTACGTGTTGCGCATTGCTCACCCTTCATACTCGCTTTGCGGCCTTTGCGCCTTCGCGTTGAAATCATCCTTGCTTCGTCTAACGTGTCAGCCAGTAGGTCAACCCGGGTATATCCGTTATACCAACAGTCACAAACCAGGTGTCTGAAACATAATTGACATCTCTTGCGCCCAGGCCTACCCGAAGTCGGTCGTTGAAGAAACTGACGTGGACGTCGCCACCGAAACTGTCCTGGCTGACCACAACAGGGTCGCTCCATTTATGGTACCAGGTCGGCGTGATTCCCCAGCTCGACAGCGTAGTGGAGCCGGTGCGACGGATATAGCTGGGCCCTAATGCGCCATAGTTTTTGCGCTCGACTTCATTGGGCGTTTGATTGACGATCCCCTCCGCCAGGCCCAGACTCGCGCGAACCGCCAACAGATTTTTGTGCGACAGGGACCAGGTGGGTTGCCAGGTGAAGATGATATCTCTGTCGACAGCATCGAAAGCAAACTCGTAAGGGATAATGTTGCGCCAGATCCAGTTCTCAGGTGCGGTCGATGGTGCAAAGGTATAATCGGGATAGTTATAGGTGACCGTCTGCAATGAATAAGCAGCCATGCCCATGATCGGGGTATAACTGTTTTCTCGTAACTCAGGGTCAGGTTCTCGCGCGGCGTAGATATCCCTGGCCTCTTGCTCCAGATAGACCATGCGCGTGGTCATGCGACGGGTGAGCTCGGATGGCCATTTGCTCGGGTCGGCGATGATCTCTTTCAATAAGGGCTTGGAGCCATCGTCGGTCGGCGTTGGCTCAAAACCCGCATCGTTGAGGTGCAGGAAGAACGCGTTCTCGGTGAAAAACATTTCTTTCTTTACGATGTCACTTTCTTCACCGGCTTCCAGTGTTTTGATCAAGCCATCAAAGATGATGCGCATGTCGCGGTCTTCGTCCGGCAGCGGCGTGTAGGCGAAACGGAGTGCGTCTTCGCGACCAAACTCCCACTGCGCCAGCAGGGCAAACACATAGCGGGCGCGAGGATCCATGTTCACATGGATCAAATCGTACAGGTCCTCAGCAAGTGCATCCTGGCACAGCAGGAATTCCTTCGGCTGCCGTTGTTCATAAAATTCCATGCTGCACAGTGTTCGCGTGGCAACGATAACGGCATCATATACGCCGGTATAATAATCATACTCACGGAACTTGAGGTCCAGAAAGGCACCGAAATCGCTCAACAGTGTGCCGGTGATCGGAGCGCCTCGGCTGGTGACGCGAAGAATCCGGTCATTGTGCATGGAGAGCATTGCCTTTTCGACGCGTTCTGTGAATTCCTCCGAAACATTTTGCTGATTTTCAGCGATGGACAGCAAGGTTCGCCCGAGAAATTCGCGAGCTCGGATCACATCGATTTTGCATTGCGCCTCAACCTCTATTACCGACTCGCGCTTTTGACGCTGACAGTCATAGGCGATTCCGGCTCCGCTCAGCTTTTTCGCCGAATAGGGTGGTGTAATCGGCAGGATTGCACGATTATAGCCCAGTACAAGCAGTGCACCGGCGCGACGAATGGATTCGGCACAACTCAGGTCAGTGCGGAAAAAGTCTATGTCTTCTGAACATTCGATCCGGTCTGTAGCTGCTTCCAGCTTGTCCGCCAGCTGATAACTTAGTTCTGCGAGGTTCAATGTCCAGTACTCGCTCGTCAGCTCACGATAGAGTTCATACTTGCGTGCGGTGCCCAAGGCACCCAACAACAAAGCCTGCTCGCTGAACAAACTGAAATCCATGGTCTGACAGGCTTCCGGAGGGTTCTCACTGGCGCATGCCGTTTGAGCCGCAGGTGAGGGCACTTGATAGCGAAGGCGGTCGGGATCAAGGTAGATGTAGGTAGCCGGCAGCAGAGTCTCATCGGCCTGCTTGCGCTCTTCAGCCAGCAGGCGTGCCAATCCAATCGGCAAGTTATCGAACAAACCGCCGTCAGCAAATTCCGCTTGCGCGATTTCGTAACCCTCCGGGCAAATGAGCTTTGCTGCTGATTCTTGTTGTTCGACCGATAGCCCCCTTTCTTGGTTATCGTCCGCGGCGTAGCCGCTGAGCCGACAGTACTGCAAACGCTTGCGGCCAAATGCGCCAGGAAAGGCGGAACTGGTCAGAACCGCATCCTCGATGCGCTGGTCCTCGATCGAATAGGCGGGTGCGTTTTGCGCTTGAGGCAGCAGGATCATCGCCGGGTCAGATAATCTCGGAAAATCATTCGGTTCGAAATAAAAACCGAGCGTGCCATCATCCCGGGTGCGAGCCTCGAACGGAATATACATGCGCTGATTCTGTACCGGGATGCTGCCGATCTTCAATGCCTCAGGTAGCACACGAGTGACAGTGACACCGAGGGGAATCTGGCAGCCTGGACGAAAGCTCGGCTTATTCCAGTGCTCGCGAAGCAACCCGGCTGCCTGCAGCAGATCATAGCGTGACAGCAGCGCATCGCCTTCACCGTAGTAAATCGAATCTGCGTTCGGCGGCAACAGCCGGTTGACATCGGGACCAAGCCAGACATCACGGAAGATATTATCGTCAATGGTGTTGGCGATCCCGCCTTCTTCAGGCGGCAGGCTGCACCAGCTGAGACCCGACAGCAGCGTATTAATCCCACCTGCAGATGCCCCGGAGAAGCTGGCGGCTTCAAAGCTATTCGCCCGGCCAACCAACGCCTCGTCCATTTTGTCGATGTCCCTCAGCATATTGAGCAGAGCCCAGTTAAGCCCGGCCTCATAGGCACCCTTGCTGGCGCCACCGCTGATCGCCATCGAAAACCGCCGTTGTTGCTCTGCAGCTGAGTGGGCTGTACTCCCGGTGCTGAGCAATAGCAGGGTTGCCAGCAGAGCCGTGAAAAAGTGCATGATTAGTGTTGTTAAGTGAGCGTTGTGATCGTTTATAACAGAAACAGGTTCGCTTGCGAAGTTAAACGAAAAAAGGCGTCAGAGTATACTGGCGCCCAGTTGTTTTTGTCATTGCGAGGAGCGACAGCGACGCGGCAATCTCCGGCCATCGCGCAAGCATCCAGAGATTGCTTCACTTCGTTCGCAATGAGCTCCCGATCATGGAAGTGCTCCGCCGCGCTCGCAAGACGCTATTCAGATCGTGTTACTATTGACCACGCGCCATGAGTGTCAGAGTCGATCGGTTGTCTCAGTATAAGGTGTGTTGAGAATGGCATGAAAAAACTAGGTATTGCGTTAGGCGGTGGCGGCGCCAAGGGCGTTGCCCATGTGTTGATGCTGGAAGCGCTCGAAGAACTGGGCTGGCAGCCTCATTGCATCGCCGGCACCAGTATCGGCGCTATCGTTGGCGCGCTGTTTGCCTCCGGTAACAGCGCAAAGGCCATGCGCGCCGACCTGATCGGTGCATCGTTTACGGTCAATGGCAGCATCCTGGACGACATTTTTACCAAGGATCTTTCCCGTTGGTGGGACATACTCGACCTGGACTTCAGCGGCAATGGATTGCTGGACATCAAGGATTTTCTGGCTCGGCTCGCGTCGAAACTCAAGGTCTCGACCTTCGAAGAACTGGCAATTCCGTTACAGATTGTCGCTGCGGATTTTTGGAAGCGAGAACAGATCGTGTTTGATTCGGGGCCCTTGCTGCCCGCGGTACACGCGAGCATGGCGCTTCCCGGTATCTTTCAGCCGGTGCAGATAGACGGCCGGGTGCTGATCGACGGTGGTGTCGTCAATCCGGTGCCCTTTGATGTACTGCCTGCGGATTGTGACGTGGTGGTCGCCATTGACGTTATCGGTAAACGCAATCAAAACCATCAGAATCCATTGCCCTCGTTCAACGAGGCGATTTTCAATACAGTGCAGATCTTCGAGAAATCCATTGTGCGCGAAAAGCTCAAACAACGGGCGCCGACCATTTACATCGAGCCCGATATCACCGACATCAAGGTGCTCGAGTTTTTCAAGGCTGGCGACGTTTTTGCCCAGGCAGAACCAGCCAAGCAAAAACTGAAGACAGAGCTGGAAAAGCTAATGGGTTAAGCGGGATATTGCCCGTCCGCATAAATGCGTAGCACCGTAGGGTGCGCCGTGCGCACCATCAAGCGCAGAACTGATGTATAACTGCGGTGCGCACGGCGCACCCTACCGTTTGTCTGCAGCGTTTTTCCTATAGACCGAAGGCGAAACACCGGTCCAGCGCTTGAATGCGCGCGTGAAATGCGCGGTGTCATTGTAACCAAGTTGCTGCGCGATCTCGGTTATCTTCATCTCGGTGACTTTCAGGTTGGTGCATGCATAACGCATACGCGCTTCGTTCAACAGGTCAGTGTACCTGATCTCGTATTCTTTCAGTTTGCGTTGCAGTGTTCTTGTTGCGCACCCTGCGAGTTCTGCAATCATGTCAATTGACAGTTCCTTTTCCAGGATATACTGACTGATGATGGTTCGCAGGGACGCGATAAATTCTGACTTATCGTGCATTTCTTCCAGTGGTTTATTACTGATGCTGGTACCGGCAGGCAGGATACTGACATTTGCATTCAGCAGGCCAATGGGCATCGCAATGGCCGTACGTTCCTGTGAGAATTTCAGGTAACAACCCTGAAGCAGCCTGTTTTTGCGGATGACCTTGTTGTCATCCATCTTCATGCGTATGAATACAGGTTTCCAGTTTATGCCGGCCGCCAGCTGCACAAGCTCAATCATATTGGTGAGTCGATAGCTTTCCATTTGTATGTCGTTGTTGACCAGGATGTCACTATGGTGTTCGAGCCAGCACAGCTCGCCATCCATGCGCAGCTTGAAATCACTGGTGTTGCTTTGTGAATTCGCAGCACTACAGAATTTTTCGAGTACCTTTCTCAAAGGCTGTTTGCCGCGCAGCAGCGGGCGCAAAGATTCGATGTCGTACCAGGGTCTGGCCTGCGCAACCTGCATGCCGAAATCAGGAATCATCTCGGCGATCGCGACCTGGTTGATCAGGCGCCAGAAGGGCTTCTCGGGTATCAACGCTTCCGGGTCACTTAGTTCAGACGTGGGCAGGCGAAACTTTCGGAAATACTGTTCCGCTGAAAGACCGTTGTTTTCCATGGCGATTCTGAACGGCGCTGCGAACGCCGCTTTCACCAAAGGTATTTCCGGGTCTTTGCCGGTTCTGGTCTCAGATTTATTCACATTTATTACGGGTATTCTTTGCCTTGAAAGACGTGCGGATTATTGCAGCACAACTTCACAATACATTGGCCGAAGAGTAATTGCCATTTTGCGACAAGATGATCCAGCATCCATCATATGTCGCAAAATGGCAAGAAGAATTATTCTCATCGGCATATCTTAAACGGCATGCCAGGGTTTGGGGCTCTCTGAATGAAACCAGGCCTGTATATACAGATAAGCTGATATATCACACACCGGAGGGAGTTGAATATGAGCACGAGATCACTGCTGCTAAACACACTGTTCGCAGCGTCCATAGGCGTAGCCGCAGCAATATCCCCAGTCATTGCGGATGATAAACCGGTACAGGTGCTGATCGTCAATGTCGATGTCTGGGACGGTAGAGGCGACAACGTGACCAAAGGGGTCGATGTGCTGGTCGAAGGCAACCTGGTCAAGAAGATTGCAAAGGGCATCAAGGCACCCAATGCATACGTGGTAGACGGCCAAGGCGGGACCATGATCCCGGGCCTGATCGATATGCACGCACATCATTCTATTCATGAAGGCATGCTGGAAGGGCGCAATGATTACGACCAGATGGCCATTGGGGCCATTTCGGGTCTGCGTTTGAGGGAATACCTCGACCAGGGTTTCACCACGACACGTGATGCCGGCGGCAATGTGATTGGGCTTGCGAAGGCTGTGCGTCTGGAGCGCATCCCTGGTCCGAGAATCTTTCCCAGCGGCGGTTTTATCTCGCAGACGGGCGGACATGCGGATACCGGCATGGTCACCGATCAGATTGGTGACACGGACATTCTGGAGCGCAGTGGTTTCGGTTACATCGTTGACGGCGTGACGGAAGCAAGGAAGGCGACACGTCATAATCTGCGCGCCGGTGCAACACAGATCAAGATCATGGCCGGTGGCGGTGTGGCCAGCGAGTTCGATCCCATCCACATGACCCAGTTGTCCCTGGAGGAAATGAAAGCCATCGTGGGCGTGGCTGAAGATTATGGCACCTACGTTCTGGCGCATGCGTATCACGATCGCGCGGTCAACCGGTTTATCGACGCGGGTGGGCGTTGCGTTGAACATAACTTCCTGGTTTCAGAAAAAACCATCAAGCGCATGAAGAAGGAAGGTGTCGCGCTGTCGATACAGTCTGTCATGTCCCTTCAAGCCTTCCATCCGGACAACGTGGAGAAGATTACTTTCTTCAGCGCTGATCAAAAAAGCAAGGCCAAGATGGTGAATGCTGGTGCTGAACAGATGCTCAAGTGGGCGCTGAAGCATGACCTGATTATGGTTACCGGTGGTGACATGTTTGATAAGGCCAATGTTAACCGTCAGATTGATAATATCCTGTGGCTCAAGAAAGTCGGCTTCTCCAATGTGCAGGCACTCAAGACCGCAACCTCGTCTGCCGGACATGTGCTGAGCTGGAGCGGTGGTATGAATCCTTACAAGGATGCTTATCCTGATCTCAGCGAAGAGGAAAAATCCAAGAAAGGCATCGGCCTGGGTGTGGTTGAAGAGGGGGCCTATGCTGACCTGCTACTCATCAACGGCAACCCTCTGGAAAATCTTGAAGTGCTAAAGGATCGCAACCACATGCAGTTCATCATGAAAGATGGCCACGTCTGGAAGAATACACTAGTGCCAGCAACGCATGAACACTATGTTCCACCTGAAATGCGTTATATGCCAAGCACTGTTCTTTGAGGTTACCAGCGCGGCGCTGCACGTCAGCGCGGTGTTTGTGCACCGATTAGCTAAGTAAGCAACAACAGGGCGCTTCGGCGCCCTGTCTTAGTATTAAGCCAGCAAGGCTGTACACATGAAACGATTAATTGCCTTCTACTCACTGGACTACTGTCTTTCGTACAGGTTTTCGATGTTGGAGTTGAGGAGACTTGATGCGTGAGGTGAATACATGACCGTACTCGACTACGCGGCGTGGTTCGTACTGGCTTTGCTGGCCATGATCATCGTCGGCGTTGTTTTCTTCATCGGCAACCTGCCTGGCTCGGTGGCCAGGAAACGCAACCACCCTAACGTGGAGGCAATCGTGATGGGCAGCTGGGCGACACTGATATTCGGTGTGGTGCTGTGGCCGCTGGTGCTGATGTGGGCCTATTCGCCGAACCTGTTTGTTATACAGGGCGGTATCAACAAGGAAGGGGAGGCGTAGCAATGGCAGTAACGATGATTGCCATCTGGATGGCGTTCCTCTGGCTCCTGGTAAAGATCAGGGTACTCAAGGGCTGGGCGCTGTGGATGAAGCGTTCACCGCTGGCCATCTATCTTGGCGTCATGGCTGTATTGTTCATCCCGATGAACTTCGGTGCGCCGGTCGGCGGTGCGACAGGCCAGGCAACGATCTTTACCGAAGCGTTCGGTTCATCGCACCTGTTCAGGAAAATCATGCTGCGCATGGATACCTGGCTGAATTTTGTAAAACCATAACGAATTCGATCAACCTGTAAACCTTT
>Ga0272441_10007490_pt1 | contig 17724 bp, 15 predicted proteins | sample SSMProp6N_FD_193582 | JGI IMG/M metagenome (GOLD analysis project Ga0272441, IMG submission 193582) | Marine sediment archaeal communities from Little Sippewissett salt marsh, Falmouth, MA, United States - SSM-Prop-6N | ecosystem: Environmental > Aquatic > Marine > Wetlands > Sediment ... | reverse complement strand
CCCGTATTCATCTAATTGAATATTGGTGACGTTTTGAAGGCCTCCATACCAAACTATTAATCCTACCGTAATAGATGAAACGATATCTGCAATAGGGAAGAAGAAAGAATTATACCAAACTGTTTTTAGCCAGGCATTCATATGTTTTTCATTAATTTCCCGAAACTTATCACTTTCAATTTTTTCTCTGGTAAACAGCTGAACAATTTTCATGCCTGTTAAACGCTCCTGTACAAAGGAATTCAGGTTGGAAACCTCAGCCCTTACATCTATAAAAGCTTTCTTCATTGCGCGTTGGAATAGTCTGGTAGCATATAAAATTAAAGGAAGAACTGCAAACACGATCAGCGCCAATTTCCAATTGATGATCAACATAACTATGGCCACAACGATCATTTTAAGAAGATCCGATACGATAACAAAAAATCCCTGACTAAAAATCTCACCAATACGCTGCAAATCAGCTACAGCACGAGTAACGAGCAATCCAATTGAAGAATTATCAAAATACTTCATTTTGAACCCAATCATTTTTTTAAAAAGGTTAATCCGGATATCTCTAATAACCGATTCGCCAAGCCAATTTGCATAATAATTAAAACTAAGCTGACTGAGCACCTGTCCGAAAAGTACGGCAGCCATTGCCAGGATAAGAAATAAAAGCTTTTCAGAATCACCCTGTTTAACAGCACCATCGATAATTTCACCGACTATAAGGGGGGTTAATACCGCAAAACTCGAAAGAAAAATGGCAGCCAGGGCCACTCCATAAAATGTAAGTCTATAGGGTTTAGTATGGGCTATAACTCGTTTGAAGAGTCTAAAATCAAATGCTTTTCCGGTGTCTTTCTCCATTAAAATCCAGAATGGTTGAAGGGTATGAAACTTTCGTCAAATATAAGCCTTTTGCCGGGACGGAGGCACCAGCGGTGCGTCGATCCTTGCTTTTTATAATAGTCTTAACATCTTCCGGAGCTATTTTTCCAAGACCAACATCCAGAAAGGTTCCAACTATGGCGCGCACCATATTCCTTAGAAACCGGTCTGCTGTAATTGTAAAAACAAGCTTTTCCCCTGTTAAATTCCAGGTCGCAGATTTAATTTTGCACAGATACGTTTTAACATCCGTATTTGATTTAGAAAAGCACTCAAAGTCATCATAATCCAACAAAAGGGCGGCTGCCTTATTCATTGCCGGAATATCCAATCTGTGTTTTACATAATGTGCAGCATCCTTATAAAATGGATTCTTTTCTTGTACTATCCAATACTCATAAGTTCGTTGCACAGCATCAAAACGAGCATGTGCATCCCCCGGGACTACACTAATCTTTTGGATAGCTATATCCTCCGGCAAAAAGGCATTTAATCTGTAAGTAAGGTCTGTCAGACTATTGATTTCCTGAAAATCAAAATGTGCATACATATTTTTTGCATGGACTCCGGCATCTGTCCTGCCTGCACCAACAAGGTTTATGGGCGATTTCAGTAATGTACTTAATGATTCTTCTAGTATCTGCTGAACAGTAGAAGCGTTTGGCTGTCGCTGCCATCCGTGATAGGCCTGTCCGAAGTATGAAAAAGCGACAAAATATCTCAAGCTATTATCTATTTTTGTAAAAGGCAAAGATAATGAAGTTAACTATTAGTATTATGGAGCTTCCGGGTTGCCTTAATCTGAACAATAGCTTTATAAACGCGAAACAGAGCTATTTGACACTTGTACGCGGTTTTAAATTCTTACTGAAATGACCCACATCTTACTTCTATCCGATACCCATGGTTATATTGATGATACTATCCTTAAGTATGCCAAACACGCCGATGAAATTTGGCATGCGGGTGATATTGGTTCCTTTGAAGTTACCGATGCACTAGCTGAAATAAAACCTGTTCGCGCGGTCTATGGAAATATTGATGATCATAAAATACAAAAGGAATTTCCATTAGACAACCGGTTTACATGCGAGCAGGTACCCGTTTGGATTACCCATATTGGGGGCTATCCCAACAGGTATGATAGGAGAATCAGAGAAGAAATCAAACAGCATCCGCCAAAACTATTTATCTCAGGCCATTCCCATATTCTTAAGGTAATGTGGGACAAAAAACTAAATCTTTTACACATGAATCCTGGTTCTTGCGGAAAGAACGGTTTTCATCAAGTCAGGACTATGCTCAGATTTGATATAGACAACGAAGAGATAAAGAATCTGGAGGTAATAGAATTGGGAAAGCGCTAGGGATAGTAGCGGCATCCTTTTTTGCAATCATCTTGAGCACAATCGGGAGAAAAGCAAAAAAGATACAGCGAAAAGCCCGGTCATCCGCAGCCCGAATTTAATGAGGGCGAAGGAGGAAGCGCCAAAATATATACAAAAAACCCAGGGAACTACCCCTGGGTCTTGCGCACTAATACTACTAAGATGTTAGGTTTAACGTAAGCGATCAACAGATTTTACAAGATCTTCATCCTTTTTTATGGACCTGTTAGCCAGGACTAAAAAAACGATAGAAAATACAGGAATCAGCATCCCAATACCCTTCTCAGAGACCAAGGTCTCTCCGGATAAGTTTAGTGATCGGTAAACGAAAAATCCCAGTAAAAAAAGATTTAATATTATATTCAATCTGTTAAAAACAAATTGATTTTTTCGGTTCTTGAATAAAAAGATAGTGATAAGCGCTAAGGCTGAAGAAGCTCCAAAAATAACGGCAACCCAACTAATATCCATCGCAAAAATGGCATTTCCTTCACTTCCAGTCCAAAGGCTTAAATAAAAAGGTAACGCTCCGGTAAGGAGAGCCACCAAAATTAAATAAACGGTTTGTATGCGCTGAATCATAGTTAATCTAAAAATAGAAGTGCAAAAGTACATGTCTTTTAAAACATTACCATAAAATTTAAAATAAAAAATAGCTTCGCAGTTGTGTAAGATTATGGCATCAGCTATGACTAAGCGGTTTAGATACCATCTATTTGTGTAAATCATATGCTAAAACGAAAAGAGGAAGAAATAAATTAATAAGTAATAAGAGATGATTTGTTTAAAATAATTTGTAATATTGTGGCGTTAGTATTTATAACACTTACCTATTGGGGTCTCAATCCCATGTAATACCCAAAAAAAAAGAATATACTCCAATTTTTATATACTATAATTTATTTTATACTCAATGTTTGAGATTTCAGATTTAAAAGCAAAAAAGCTGCCTGAGCTACAGGATATTGCTAAAGATTTAAGCGTCCCCAAATACAAGACCTTAAAAAAACTCGATTTAGTATACCAAATCCTTGATTTACAGGCTAGTAATCCCAAAGCTGTGCAAGCGACAACAGTGGCGGTAAAGGAAAAAGCACCGGAAAAACAGGACAAACCTCATGTTCCGAAGGAAAGTTTTAAGCCTGTTCCCAAGAAAAACCCCATTTCTGCAGATAAGGTAGTCAAGCATGAACCAAAAAAAGAAGGTTCACAGCAAAAAAGCCCTGCATATCAGGGTAATAAAGAACAACCAAAAAGCAATCCTCAACACAGCAAAGGCCCTCATAGCAAAAAGATTCAACATCATAAAAACGGGCAGGATAGCAAGACAAGTAATTTTGATAAAGACCTAAAAAATAAATACAAGCAACCTGAATATGAATTTGACAGTATTATAGAAAGCGAAGGCGTTCTTGATATCATGCAGGATGGTTATGGATTTCTTAGATCTTCAGATTATAATTACCTATCTTCTCCCGATGATATTTATGTATCCCAATCACAAATAAGGCTGTTTGGCCTGAAAACGGGAGATACTGTTTTAGGAAATGTACGTCCGCCTAAAGAAGGAGAAAAATATTTTCCCTTAATAAAGGTGAATAAAATTAATGGAATGGACCCTCAGGTAGTAAGGGACAGAGTTTCTTTTGAGCACCTGACTCCATTGTTCCCACAGGAAAAATTTAAATTGGCAGAACGCCAAAGCACCCTTTCTACAAGAATTATTGACTTGTTTTCCCCTATAGGAAAAGGACAACGTGGTATGATTGTTTCCCAGCCAAAAACAGGGAAAACGATGCTCTTGAAAGATATTGCGAATGCTATTGCAGCCAATCATCCTGAAGTTTATCAGATTATTCTTTTGATAGATGAACGTCCGGAGGAAGTAACAGATATGCAGCGCAATGTAAGCGGTGAAGTTGTTGCCTCCACTTTCGATAAGGAAGCTACCGAACATGTTCGTGTGGCCAATATAGTATTGGAAAAGGCAAAAAGACTGGTAGAATGCGGACATGATGTAGTAATACTCTTAGATTCCATTACACGTCTTGCAAGAGCATACAATACTGTTCAACCTGCTTCCGGTAAAGTTCTCAGTGGTGGTGTGGATGCGAATGCCCTGCACAAACCAAAACGATTTTTTGGAGCAGCGCGTAATATTGAAAACGGTGGTTCGTTATCTATCATTGCAACAGCCCTTACGGAAACCGGATCTAAGATGGATGAGGTTATTTTTGAGGAATTCAAAGGTACCGGTAATATGGAATTACAATTAGACAGGCGAATAAGTAACCGGAGAATCTTCCCTGCTATAGACCTTGTAACTTCTTCTACAAGAAGAGATGATCTTTTATTGGATGAAAATACAATTCAACGTATGTGGATAATGCGGAAATATCTTGCCGATATGAATCCGGTTGAGGCTATGGAATTCATGGAGCAACGCATAAAGCAGACGAAAAATAATGAGGAGTTTTTGTTGACTATGAGTCAGTAATAAATATCACATAATACAGTAAATCCCAATGGTTCTTGATCATTGGGATTTTTTATTTGGAATAAGTACCGCAAAGATAAAAAGGGATCATTTCTTAGCAGATTTCTATTTCGCTATTGCCACTACCCTTTATAATGACCAGGAAAAGCAATCACTTTATAAATAACAATTACACCATTAAACAAACCATAAAAAAAGCCCTAACCGTTAGGCAAGGGCTTTAAAAAGGTTTTTCAAATACTTATATGGCAGCAATATGCTTTGTAAGTTTACTTTTTAAATTAGCCGCCTTATTTGCATGTATAATATTGCGTTTAGCAAGCTTATCTATCATGCTCACCACAGTTGGCAAAAGTGATTCCGCCGCTTTTTTGTCGGTTTCACCCCTCAATTTTTTAATTGCGTTTCTTGTGGTTTTGTGCTGATATCTGTTACGTAATCGCACAACTTCATTTCTTCTGATTCTCTTTAATGCCGACTTGTGATTTGCCATCTTTTTTTAAATTTTATTTATTCGGGCTTCCTGTTTTTTTGTAGCCCGTAGGGGAATCGAACCCCTGTTACCAGGATGAAAACCTGGCGTCCTAACCCCTAGACGAACGGGCCTTTAGAGCGCATAAATGCGGATGCAAAAATACAATTATTTTTTACTATACCAACTCCATTATATTTTTTTTTGACTACTCTTAATACGCCTTGGCAAAGAGTACCCTTTTTGCAGAAGGTTTTCCGGTAACCATACAGCTACCAACTTCATTATTGGAGTCTAATGGAATACATCTAATTGTTGCTTTAGTTTCTTCTTTTATCTTATCTTCTGTAGCCGAAGTCCCATCCCAATGTGCTGAAATGAAGCCTCCTTTCTGCTCTAAAACTTTTTTAAATTCTTCATACCCATCAACTTCAGTAATGTGTTCCTCCCTATAATTTCTGGCTTTTTCAAATATATTTCGCTGTATGTCCTCGAGTAAAAACTCAATTTTAGCAACTACCTCATCGGCTTGCACAACTTGTTTTTCCAGCGTATCTCTGCGTGCCAATTCATAGGTTCCATTCTCCATATCACGCTGACCAATAGCAATTCTAACGGGAACTCCTTTTAATTCATATTCATTAAATTTAAATCCGGGTTTATGGGTATCGCGCTTATCGTATTTAACTGAAATCCCTTTATTTTGCAATTCTTTTACCAAAGGGTTTATCCTTTCGGAGATTGCATCTAATTGTTCTAAACCTTTGTATATGGGTACGATAACTACCTGTATAGGGGCCAGTTTAGGAGGCAAAACCAAACCATTATCATCACTATGTGTCATAATAAGAGCACCCATTAGGCGAGTAGAAACACCCCAGGACGTGGCCCAGACATATTCTTGTTTTCCTTCTCTGGTTGCAAATTTTACATCAAAAGCTTTGGCAAAATTTTGACCCAAAAAATGGGATGTTCCGGCCTGTAATGCCTTTCCATCCTGCATCAGGGCTTCTATGCAATAGGTTTCTATCGCCCCTGCAAAGCGTTCACTTTCGGTTTTTGTTCCCTTGATCACCGGGACAGCCATATGATTTTCTGCAAAATCTGCATAAATATTCAGGATCAATTCGGCCTCTTCTATGGCCTCCTGTTCGGTCTCATGAGCCGTGTGCCCTTCCTGCCAAAGGAATTCAGTCGTACGCAGGAACAAGCGTGTTCTCATTTCCCATCGTACCACATTGGCCCATTGGTTTATTAAGAGCGGAAGATCTCTGTAAGACTGAATCCACTTTCTATAAGTGTCCCAGATAATAGTCTCAGAGGTTGGCCTTACAATAAGTTCTTCTTCCAGTTTAGCGTCTTCGTCTACTACAAGACCACTGCCGTCCTCCGCATTTTTTAGCCTGTAGTGGGTAACTACCGCGCATTCCTTTGCAAATCCTTCAACGTGACTGGCTTCTTTATTCAGATATGATTTTGGAATAAACAATGGAAAATAGGCATTCTGATGCCCCGTATCCTTGAACATCTTATCCAGGCCCGCCTGTATTTTCTCCCAAATGGCAAAACCATAAGGTTTTATCACCATACATCCCCTAACGCCTGAGTTTTCGGCCATATCAGCCTTGATCACGAGCTCATTATACCATTTGGAATAATCCTCGCTTCTTTTAGTTAAATTTTTTCCCATCAAATATACTTTGGCACAAATCTTGTGTCCTTATTATCGAAATAGTTCGGTAAAACTAACTATTTTTAGAATGTTCAACAATATAAATTTAAAGCGATGATACAATCTCTACCCCTCCCTAAAGTAATAATGGCTGCAACGCTCCTTTTTGCAGGCATATTATTGGTTTCCTGTGGTTCCTATCAGGAGGCTTCCTATTATGATAATGATGGTATCTATGCTGAAGGGACCCAACAGGTCTATACAAAGAAAAAACAACAGCCCACACAACAGCAGGGTGATGGTATTTATGGTGATTATTTTGGCCAGAAGGCGGATCAAATAGATGAATTCATGGAAGACGAAGTCTTTACTGATGTAGATGACTATTACGGAGGAGATGTAGTAAATGATAGTCTTGCAGTTGTACCGGAAGGAAATTATTATCAAGGTTATAATGATTACGAAGGATACGCCGGATGGGGTGATAATCCATCCAATGTCACTATTAATAACTACAACGGCGCCGGTTGGGGTTGGGGTGGTGTTGGTATAGGCTTTGGCTGGGGCTATCCTGGCTGGGGCTGGGGCTATCCTGGTTGGGGCTGGGGTGGTTATTGGGGTCCTTCCTGGGGCTGGGGCTGGGGTGCAGGCTGGGGCTGGGGCTATCCAGGTTATGGCTGGGGCTATCCAGGTTATGGTTGGGGCTATCCCGGTTATGGTTGGGGCTATCCTTACTATGGTTATGGAAGATATTCATACAACAGTAGCCGAAGAGGTTATTACGGCAATACTTATACTAATGCTTTAACTTCAAATTCATTAAGAGGAAGATCTAATCTCACATCAGGCAGGGGAAGGTCTAGTTTGACCAGCGGAAATGGAAGAACAGCTTCAAGTTCCAGGTCTAATATTTCAAGAACAGGCACAAGCAGAACTGCTTCCTCAGCACGAAGTTCCAGTGCAAATAGATCGGGCACAACGGCAAGAAGAACAGTTAGTGCTGATGCCATAAATAGAAACAGGGCATACAGATCCAGCAGAAGTACCCGATCTGTTCCGGGATATTCAAGTAGCGCACGAAACAGCAATACTTACCGAAGATATTCTCAGGGCAACAACACCTATAGCAGAGGCGCTACCAGTAGATCAAATACAGCAAGTAGGGCTTATGGAAGTTCCACTCAAAGAAGTTCTGGTTATTCCAGGTCGTCATCCTCTATGCCAAGAACCTCCGGCTATAGTTCCGGAAGAAGTTCGGGTTCTAGAAGCTCAGGTAGCTATAGAAGTTCAGGGTCAAGAAGCTCAAGTGGCTATAGAAGTTCGGGATCCAGAAGTTCCGGAAGCTCATCTGGCTATAGAAGTTCAGGCGGATCTTCAAGATCTTCAGGAAGCATGAGAAGTTCCGGTGGTGGTATGAGAAGTTCAGGCGGCAGCGGTAGAAGTTCAGGGGGTTCTTCAAGATCTTCAGGAAGCAGGGGCAGACAATAATTCCAAAAATCAGTAGAATTAAATTTTTATAAAATGAAAAGAAATATATTTTTCATCCTGGTATTGATATGTGGGGCTGCAAGTGCACAGAATATTGATGACGTACTCAGATATAGTATTGAAAACACTCATGGAACAACACGCTTTCAGGGCTTAAGCGGGGCTTTTGGAGCTCTTGGGGGTGATCTTTCGGCATTGAATATCAATCCCGCCGGATCAGCGGTTTTCAATAATAGTCAGTTTACGATGACCGGAACAAACTACAATCGTAATAACGATGCAACCTACTTTGGGAGAACAAGTGGCACCCGACTCAATTCATTTAAAATTAATCAGGTAGGGGGTGTTATGGTATTTAAAAATTACGATAAAAATTCTGATTGGAGGAAATACTCCTTAGCTTTTAACTATGATCTGGTAAATAATTTTAGCAATCAGTTTTTTGCCTCCGGGAATGGTAATGAAGGTATAGACAATTACTTTCTTGCCTATGCTCAGGGCCAGCCGTTGGGCCCTTTATTTGTTCAGGATGGTGAGTTAATTGAAGAAGCCTATCTTGATATAGGGAGTAGTCTTGGTTTTGGATCACAGCAGGCGTTTTTAGGTTTTCAGGCTGGGGTAATTGATCCGGTAGATTTTGATGATGACAATAATACCGAATACATATCTAATGCTCAATACAACACCGTAAATCAGGAATTTTTACAGTCGACAAGAGGGTATAACAGCAAGTTCACTATGAATTTTGGCACTCAATACAAGGATTTTCTATATATGGGCGCTTCACTGAATTTTCATAGTATTTATTATGAGAAATACACTCAGTTAAGCGAGAGCGGTTTTGATGCAGCTTCAGAAATTCAATCTATAAATTTTGACAACCTACTTGTCTCAAGGGGTCAGGCATTTTCCTTCAACCTCGGGGTCATCGCAAAATTGAATAAATATATAAGACTGGGAGGAAGTTATCAATCCGCTACATGGTATGATTTAACAGATGATTTTTCACAAAGAATTAATTCGGATTCTCCTGTAAAAAATCCGGATATAAGATTTATAGATTTCAACATTGTAAATCTTTTCCCAAGGTATAAAGTAAAGACTCCCGGCAAGTTTAATGGAAGTATGGCTCTTGTGTTTGGCCCCAATGGCCTTTTAAGTTTTGATTACAGTTATCAGGATATGTCTAATGCCGAATTACGCCCTACATCAGATGCTAGTTTTTCTACAGTTAATTCACAGATTGGCAGAGAACTTACTGCGGTATCTACTTTTAGAATTGGAGGCGAATACCGTATAAAACAATTAAGTCTGCGTGGCGGTTATCGTTATGAACAAAGTCCTTATGCAAATAAAATCACTATAAGCGATTTAAATGGATTTTCGGCAGGTTTAGGTTATAACTTCGGAGGCAGCAGAATAGACTTTACCTATAGCAGATCTGAGAGAGATGCTAATGTTCAACTTGCTGATGTAGGAATATCGACACCGGCAAGTGTCAATGGAATTATGAATAATTATAGCTTCGGATACACCATTAATTTCTAAGCTTAAATAGATAAAAAAAAGCCCTGAGATATCTCAGGGCTTTTTTTTATCTCACAAGTGAAAAGTGAGTCCGTATTGTATTGGCCACCTGCACCCCATCTTCATCGCGGGCATACTCAAGGCGGAACCAATAATCGGATGAGGGCATGGGCCTTCCGTTAAAAGTCCCGTCCCACCCTATGGTAGTTTCATCCAGTTGTTTTAATAATTTGCCGTACCGGTCAAAAATAAAAACTACCGGATCTGTAAGCGTCTCAATTCCAATGATATTCCATGCATCGTGGATACCATCTCCGTTTGGTGTAAAAAACTTAGGGTATCCCACTACCAAAAATTCAATGGGCTCTGTGGTTCCGCATCCATTCTTGTCGTTTATTATAACAGAATTCAAACCGGGAGGGATATCCATAAATACAGATTCATCCTGAAATTCACCTCCGTTTATAGCGTATTCATACTCGCCATCGCCATCTACAAAAAACTCTACATTATTGCTATCCGATAAATCGTCTAAAATAACTATTCCGTCAGGATCCGGCAGTAAAACCGGAATTCCATAAAATGTAATTAAAATATCATCTGTTATGGTAGTAGCAAGTGTAGTTAATATTGAAACAAAGTACCTCCCTGAGGTTGGGCTGCTTACTATCAACTCTGCACCAAGTGGGCCTGTGCCTGGCAGGGTTGCATCTATAGTACCGTCATCATCGTAATCGACCGTCCACGTGACTGTGGCAATATCGGGCCCGGCCGGCGAATTTAAAGCGGTTAAAGTTATATCAGGATCACCTTCGCAGGCAATAATATCGAGTCCTAAAAATTCATCCCTAAGCGTACAGTCAAGCGCTGTATTCTGATCTGCATCAACAGAACTACCTGTAAAGGTCAAAGAAAAAGGCTCAGGATTTCCATCAAAGTTAGTATTGAAATTGTTGATCAGTAGGTAATAGACTTCTCCGGCAGTAACATCTATCCATTCATCATAAGTATTTTGGTTGGCGGTCAAAGGTGGTGCTCCTTCCTGACCATTTTCCGGATTAACTCCTACCCCGGTAAAGTTTGTACTGTTTACTTCGTAATTGCATCTAATGGGTTGTGCCGTTCCATTACTTATATCTGCACAATCTGTGTCTGGTCCGTATAAAGCAAAATCATATTCTGAGGTTATTGTAGTACCAAGTGCAGGTAACGCTTCTATATCAAAACCAATCTGACCGTCTGTTCCTGCCCTGAATACATACCAGGATGTGTTGTTTTCAATGTTGGCAGAACTTACACTTCCTTTTTCCAGGCAACCGGTCTGCCTGATAACATCAGGATCAAAATCTTCAATATCGCCAAGACCATCCGTCAAGGATAGAATAGGCGCATCGGCACAAACAGGGATAGCACTGCGGCAATCTGCTGAGTTCTGTGCTTTAACTCCAATAGAGAAAAGGAGCATACAGCACAGGAAGCTAACAAGTGTTCGCATAGATTATGGGGCTAATTTTATACAAATAATCAATACTATAACTCCATGGTCTAAATTTTAGTATGTTTTGCCGAAGTTTTTCTACACTTTATTGATAAACGGACAGCAACCTAAAAAAAGAAAAATTTATCTTTTTAATGCAAAATGATTATTTATATACCTGGCTTCAACACGCTGGCCATGTATATCCGTATAGGTAAGTTTAAACCAATAATCTGAAGATGGCAATTCCATGCCATTAAAGGTACCGTCCCAACCCAGTGTGCTATCATCTAACTGTTTTAAGAGTTTCCCGTATCTGTCATATACATAAACCATTGGGTCTTCCAGATTGGAAACTCCCAAAATATGCCAATAATCGTTAGTTCCGTCACCATTAGGCGTAAAAAAACTAGGAAATCCAACTACGGTAATGGTCTCCGTTACAGAACCACAACCATTAAGATCATTAATGGTAACCGTATGCACTCCTGGTGGGACATTTGTGAAGATATTACTTGCCTGAAATGCTCCATTGTCCAGTTGATATTCAAAGCTGCCTACCACATCTGTAACAATTTCAACAGTATTGTTGTTTTGAAGGTCATCTATAATAACGTCAGTAATTTCCGGAGTTTCGGAAACAACAACTGTGATAATACTGGTGGCCGAACAGGATTGGCCCAATTGATTATTAGTAACCGTTAAGGAATAATTTCCTGCCTGAAAGACCGTGATGCTGGGAGTTGATTCTCCTGTGTCCCAGGAATATGTGTATTGAGAGTTAGGGATAGTTTCACCTATGATTACACCTGCCGAATCTTCGCAGATAAAAACGTCTGTAGCAAAGCTTAAAACAGGAGTTGCTACAACACTCAACTGAAACTGCTCAGAAGCATCATAACATCCCGGATTTGTTAATGAAGTGGTACGAACATAAACGGATTCAGTGCCTATACTTAACGGATATGGTGCTAATAATGAATTTACGCCAAGAATAGCGTCATTTAGTGAACTATGGTAGGTAACCATGAAAGCTGTAGGATCCTGAGTACCGAGGGCCTGACTATCCTTTTGAGTTAAATCAAATACCGCAGATTCTGAACAGACTATTTCATCTGAGACAGGATTTGTAATAGGTGATGCATTAAAAGCCACCTGAACATCGCTTATTATATTTGTCATCGTTGTAGTAATCACTTCCACCCTGTACATCGCAGAAACGAGCACCTGCAGCGTTGGACCTGTTTCACCTGCAATTGTTTGAAAACCTGATCCTGTGTCACTATACCAGGTATAGCTTAAAGCATTGGTCGTGGTTGCATCGAGAATAACGTTCTCATTATCACATGCTGCCAGGGGAGGTCCCAGAAGGTTATTTATAATGGAACAGTCCAGCGCATCGTAAGGGTTAGTAATAAAAATATCTCCAGAAAATTGTATTGAAAAACCCGAATTAATGTTGCTATAGTTATTGATCATTAAATAGTAATCCTCTCCGGGCATTACCTGTAACCAATCTTCATAAAGCACCGTGGTTGTATTTCCCGTAGGGTCTTCCCCTACTCCCATAAATGTTTCCGCATCACTGTTATCAAAGAAGTTACAACGGACAGGGTCTCCCAAACTGCTGCAGTCTGTTGCCCGGTATAAGGCAAAATCCCAGTCCTCGGAAGCATCAAAACCTATATTAAACCCTAATTGCCCGGATGCCGATGTTCGAAAACGATACCAGGCAGAATTAGACTCTATCGTCCCAGTTATTGCCTGTTCCAGACATCCACTCCTTGCCGCTCCATTAAAATCATCTACGCCATATCCTTGTGTACCCCCATTAACCGGAGTATTATTGCATATAGGTACAGCATTGCTGCAATCAGCTGCTACCTGGGCCATAAGTGAACAGGGCCCAAGAATTGTTAAAAAACAGAATATTAAGCTTTTAGCTTTCATGAACAGGCATACGATTTGGAATTTATAAAAATACCTTGTCCATCCCCTTAACACTAATTTATGTTGTGTATCGCCCTAAACAGGCTATAAAGTGGCATATTATGTATATCTTTGCCTTTCCAAAAAGAGGTATCCGGATGAAATTAGACAGTACATTGGAAGAACATTTTGAAGACTTAGGAAACGATCATGAATCCTCGTCTGAACAAACCCCAATGAGAAAAGATGCGTTTGTTTTAAGTGAGGAAGAAAAAATTGAGCGCATTCGTGAAAACGTCAGGGAAATTATGCTTACGCTGGGCCTCGACATGGAAGACGATAGTTTAAGTGGCACACCAGACAGGGTGGCTAAAATGTATGTAAAAGAACTCTTTGGAGGCTTAGAGCCGAAGAAAAAACCGAAATCTTCTACGTTTGAGAATAAATACAAATACGGGGAAATGTTGGTGGAAAAAAATATAACGGTTTATTCTACCTGTGAGCACCATCTACTTCCAATTGTTGGTAGGGCACATATAGCTTACATTTCAAAAGGTACGGTAGTTGGACTTTCCAAGATGAACAGGATAGTTGATTATTTTGCCAAAAGGCCACAAGTACAGGAACGACTTAATATTCAAATCGTAAAAGAACTTCAGGCTGTATTAGGCACCAAAGATGTTGCCTGCGTTATAGACGCTAAACATTTGTGTGTAAATTCACGTGGAATACGCGATGTGGATAGTAGCACTGTAACTGCAGAATACGGTGGTAAATTTAAAGAAGAGGCCACCAGACGCGAGTTTTTGGATTACATCAACATGGAGACCAATTTCTAATTGTATATAGCAACAATGCAATTGTATAAAACCCAACACCTTAAAGTCTACAATTCCCTTTCCAGTACCAAAGAACTATTTGAACCAATTAATGAAGGGCATGTAGGTATGTATGTATGCGGTCCCACGGTATACAGTAATGTACATCTCGGAAACTGCAGAACTTTTATGTCGTTTGATATGATCTTTCGATACCTCAGGCATTTGGGGTACAAGGTGCGTTATGTAAGGAATATTACAGATGCAGGTCATTTGGAAGACGATGCTGATCAAGGGGAAGATAAAATTGCAAAAAAAGCACGGTTGGAACAAATAGAGCCCATGGAAGTTGTCCAGCGCTATACCGTGGATTTTCACAATATCCTTCAAAAATTCAACTTTTTACCTCCCAGTATTGAACCAACAGCAACAGGTCATATTATTGAACAAATAGAGATCATTAAGGAGATCCTGGACAAAGGCTATGCCTACGAAATCAACGATTCTGTCTACTTTGATGTTAAGAAGTTTAATGAAGATTATGAATACGGCAAACTGAGTGGCAGAAAGCTGGAAGACATGATCTCAAATACACGGGAACTCGCGGCTCAGGACGAAAAGAAAAACCCACAGGATTTTGCTTTATGGAAAAAGGCTGAACCACAACATATTATGCGATGGCCTTCTCCATGGGGAGATGGTTTTCCGGGATGGCATCTTGAATGCACGGCGATGAGCACAAAATATCTTGGTGAGAATTTTGACATTCACGGCGGTGGAATGGATCTTAAATTTCCTCATCACGAATGCGAAATAGCCCAGGCAGAGGCCAGTAATGGTCATTCTCCTGTAAAATATTGGTTGCATGCCAATATGCTTACCTTAAATGGTAAAAAAATGGCAAAATCTACCGGGAATAATATTCTCCCGAATGAGATCTTTACCGGCAATAATAGCATACTTAGCAAAGCATTTTCTCCTTCTGTCGTGCGCTTTTTTATGATGCAGGCACATTATACCAGTATTCTCGATTTAAGCAATGAAGCACTGCTTGCCTCAGAAAAAGGGTATCAAAGGCTTATGGAAGCTATTACGGGTCTGGACGGTTTAAATACCGGTGCTAATTCAGATTTTGATATTAAGGAATGGAGGCAAAAGTGTTATGATGCAATGAATGACGATTTTAATACCCCCATTCTAATTGCAAACCTTTTTGAAGGAGTTAAACATATCAACCTCATAAAAGAAGGAAAAGAACAGCTTTCTGAAGAGGATAAAAAAATTCTCATTGAGACCATGAATAGTTTTGTATTTGACGTACTTGGCCTGGAGAACAAAAATGATAGTGGAAAGGATTCAGAAAAGTTATCGGGTGTGGTAGAATTACTCATTCAATTGCGCAATGAAGCCCGTGCCAATAAAGATTTTGGTACATCTGATAAGATAAGGGACCAGCTAGCAGCCCTTGGTGTTCAGCTAAAAGACAGCAAAGAGGGCACAACTTTTAGTGTCTCCTCATAAATTGCAGTATCCCAGGGATAAATCCTTGCGAGCTGTTTTTTATGAAATTCCTATTACTAATGGCACTAAAAACTAGTCTTTAAAAATATTCCTCAAGGTGAAAAAAATTCTAATCGCGCCCTTTATTTTTCTTGTAAGGTTCTACCAGTTGGTAATTTCACCTTTAACCCCTGCTACTTGCCGATATACCCCAACATGCTCTCAATATACGCTTGAGGCCCTAAAAAAACACGGCCTTTTTAAAGGAGGTTGGTTGGCCATAAAACGTATTTTCAGTTGCAATCCCTGGGGTGGACAAGGTTATGATCCCGTACCCTGACCTTTTAAAATCAGATATAATTAGGCTATGGTTTAATTCTTATATCAACATAAAAAGGCAAAAAAGGTCCATGAAAGTTAAGCTGCTTTTTGCCTTTGGCCTCTGTTCAATTTTCTTATCTTAGCCGCTTAATAGCTTCACTATGTATTTTTTAGGTTTTATATGGAATCCGGATGATACCCTTTTCAAAATTGGTGTTTTACAAATTAAATACTACAATCTTTCTTGGATAGTAGCCTTTGCTCTGGGTTGGTATATTATGAAAAAGATTTTTTTAAACGAAAAAAAATCCCTCGAACAACTAGATTCCCTTTTTATTTACACGGTACTTTCAACAATGCTTGGTGCACGCCTGGGACATGTCTTTTTTTATGACTGGCCTTATTACAAAAACCATCTTGTGGAGATTCTGCTTCCTATTAAAGAGCGTGTTGGAAGTACATTATTCGGCATTATAAATGGTTATGAGTTTACCGGTTTTACCGGTCTGGCCAGCCATGGTGCAGCTATCGGTATTATTATCGGCATGTATCTTTTGAGCAGAAAATACAAAGACCTTAAAATGTTATGGGTTTTAGACAGGGTGGTTATTACCGTAGCTATTGGAGCTTTTTTCGTAAGGTTAGGCAATTTCTTTAACTCTGAAATAAATGGTAAAATAACTCATGAAAATTTTGCTTTTGCGACTAAATTTGTGCGCGATTCAGATGATATGCCAGCAGCATCCGCATTACAGATTACCAAAGAAGAGACTGTTAATGCGGCCTATGCTGCCCTGGAAAATAATCCAAAATTTGCTGATTATTTTAGTGCTATTCCTTTTAGACATCCTGCGCAATTGTATGAAGGTGTTGCTTATATATTTGTTTTTCTGATCTTGTACTACTTCTACTGGAAGACCGATAAAAAGAATCAATCCGGATTTTTATTTGGTTTATTCCTGGTACTGCTTTGGACCATTCGGTTCTTTGTAGAATTTGTAAAGAAAAGTCAGGGTGGATTTGAAGAATCATTAGGATTATTATCAACCGGCCAATGGTTAAGTATTCCTTTTATTCTTGTTGGGTTGTATTTTATGTTCAGAAAAAAAAGTATTACGGCCTGATGAACTTCCAGTTAGTATATGGTAAGATGAAAATACTAAAATTGATTGGTATTTGGTTGGTTGTTGCCCTTTTAACCCTTAGTGGCTGCAAGGATGACGAGAAAAAAGTAGTCAAAACAGAGCCCATAACATTTACAAAAGAGGGAGAACTCACCATCTATAAGGCACAATCAGACTCTGTTATCGTAAAATACAATATCGAAATCGCTGAATCTGATTATGAGACCCAGACAGGCCTTATGTACAGGGAGTCTATGGAATTAAATCAGGGGATGTTTTTTATCTTTCCGGATGTAGTCTTTCATTCTTTTTACATGAAAAACACCAAAATACCACTCGATCTTATTTTTATAGATGAGGAACTTAAGATTGCAAGCTATAAGGAAAATGCGCAACCTCTGGATGAGTCCAGCCTTTCGTCTGAAGTCCCGGTTCAATATGTACTGGAACTTAATGCCGGACAACGCAAACAATATGCTTTGGAAGTTGGCGATCGCATAGAATATATTAGAATGTAAAAAGTTACTAAATGAACTTACTTCTGGAAGGAGAGGAAAGTAGAAGGCTTATTTTCCGCAAAGTATCAAAATCAGATTTTAATGCCTGGTTGCCATTTCACCAGGAACCCTTAAGTT
>Ga0272441_10007489_pt1 | contig 17727 bp, 14 predicted proteins | sample SSMProp6N_FD_193582 | JGI IMG/M metagenome (GOLD analysis project Ga0272441, IMG submission 193582) | Marine sediment archaeal communities from Little Sippewissett salt marsh, Falmouth, MA, United States - SSM-Prop-6N | ecosystem: Environmental > Aquatic > Marine > Wetlands > Sediment ... | reverse complement strand
GCTTTATCGATTCAAGTGCTTCCTGCAATTTACCCTGTCTCATTTGAGATTGAGCCAACGCATACCAGACATAGTCGTCGTCATTCTTAATTGATAAATATTTTTTATACATCAATTCAGAGTTCATATAATCGCCACTAATGTACAAACGATACCCTTCAGAATAAAATTCTTCAGCGTTGCCGGAATCCATATCAACAATTTTTTTACCCTTTTCATTCGTTTGTACATGCTTATTACTCGCAATAATTGATCTTTTTGCGTAATTACCCAGGTTACCATGTTTATCAAGATCGATGACCTTTTTAAAGAATTTATTAGCCATATCTTGATTCCCGATGGTTGCATATATTTTCGCCAGCCCCAGGTAGGCTCTGGGATCCTGAGGAGCGTTCTTAATTGCCATATTAAACATCCGAATTCCGTCATCATATTCTTTCAGAATACTATGCACAGCACCCAGGTTAAGAAATGAAAGTGAATTGCGCTTATTATATTTTACACTCTTGATAAGGTGTTTCTTGGCAAACTCAAATTTCCTTATTTTCAAATAGGCGGTACCCAGAATCAGGTGAGCTTTGATGTAAAACGGACATATTGCAAGGACTCTGGTCAAGTTTTCGATGGATTCCTGATATTTTTTCAATTCGAAATAGCCAATACCAAGATTGAAGAAGTAATCGGGATCATACGGATTAATACTCGCCGCTTTCTCCCAATTTTCAATTGCATCCCGCAGGTTACCTTTTCTGGCGAGCAATAACGCGTTTTTGTGCACTGCTTCAGCATTTGGATCAATTTTTGAGGGACGCCACTTAATGATCAAAGCGGTTTCGTTCACAATAATATCGAAATCATCTTCAAAATTTACAGGAAGATCAATCAATGATCTTGCAATTTTCAGCTTATCATTCCTATTATTGGGTAAATTTTGCAGCAACTCCCCTACTCCATTAATCTCATTTCTTTTAAATGAAGTTGATATTGTTTTATTTATAGTATTCTGTTTCATATCCGCTCAATTTAAATATCATAATTATTTAAAAGATTGCCGATAATGGGTATTGACCATTTTCTGCCCATAAGCACGACAAATATGCCTATAACGGCCAAGCATATACAAGTAAGCAAAATTAATGCCCAAAATAAGTGACTGATAAAATCAATTAAAAAAAGTAACGCCATGATCTCCAATACCAATAGAATAAGCCCCTGTTTCGCGTGTCCCATAACATATTCATTGTTTGAATATTTTAATAGCGGGATGAAACACAAAAACGGGATGTAACTAAATATAGCAGCAAATCTTACTTCTTCGAGGTCATTATTCTTATTTTTAGTTGAAATCACTTTTTTTTGCATAGCGATAATTCATCCATTCTTTTGATGGTACGCCAGGTGGGACTCGAACCCACAGCCTTTGGCTCCGGAGGCCAACGCTCTATCCGTTGAGCTACTGGCGCATCATAAATTCTCTGGCAGATTTGACTGTATTTTTCAATAACATTGTTATAGTCATTGGCCCAACACCGCCGGGTACAGGTGAGATGGCTCTCACTTTATCAACGACCTCGTTAAATTTCACATCTCCGACAATTTTATATCCCTTTTCAGTTTCCGGAGCATCCACCCTGTTTGTACCCACATCAATAATCACCGCGTTTTCGTTAACCATATCCGCAGTAACCGATTCAGGTCTTCCCATTGCAGCTATCAATATATCCGCTTGCATTGTAACATGCTTGAGATTCTGTGTTCCAGTATGACACACCGTCACTGTTGAATTCGCGCCCCTTGCTTTTCTCATTAACAAATTTGCTAATGGCATACCAACAATATGACTTCTCCCTAAAATTACAACGTTCTTTTTTTCAGGAGAAAAACCGGACCTTACCAATAATTCCTGAATACCGGCAGGAGTGCATGATACGAAAGCGTCCTGTCCAAGCATCATTTTCCCGACATTGATGGGACTGAAGCCATCGACATCTTTCTCAGCAGGTATGGCGTTTATTATTTTTTTCTCATTAATATGGTTTGGAAGCGGTAATTGAACGAGAATACCATGTATTTTCGAGTCATCACTTAAACCATGAATAATATCGAGAAGTTCCTTTTCAGAAATTGTGCTTTCTCTCTCAATGCTTTCATTGTAGATATTTAATTTTTGGCATGCTTTCTTTTTCATTCTCACATAGGATGCGGATGCTGGATTATCACCAATGAGAACTGTTGCAAGTCCCGGCACAACGCCACTGGCACTTAACTCATCTATTTCGACAGCAAGTTCCTGACGAATTTCTTTAGATATTTTCTTACCGTCAATTATAAATGCACTCATATCAATACCTTAATCTTTCAATTTTAATAGCCTTACCGGTACTTACATCGATTGATATAACGACCCCGCAAAATCGTGCCTCACCATCTGCAATTTGATATCTCACCGGCAATTGATTCAAAAATCTTTTAATAGCAACCTCTTTTTGAAGGCCGATGACAGAATTAACAGGACCTGTCATTCCTACATCTGTTATGTAGGCAGTGCCATTTTCAAGTATTTTATCATCAGCAGTTTGCACGTGTGTATGTGTACCAACGACTGCGCTCACTTTACCGTCCAGATACCACCCCATTGCAACCTTTTCTGCGGTTGCTTCTGCATGAAAATCGACCAAAATAATAGGAGTAATCTCTGACATCCGTCTCACCTCTTCGAGCGTTATTCTGAAGGGACAATCAATTGAGTACATGAAAGTGCGACCCTGCGCATTAATGACACCAATTTTCAGATCGTCTTTGATCGTTCCTATATAAGATCCCCTGCCATGAACTGATTTTGGGTAATTAATGGGACGTAATATTTTGTTATCCTGGTCCAGATATTTGTAAATTTTATTCTTATCGAAGATATGGTTTCCGCCGGTAATCACATCGATTCCAAGAGAATAATATTGTAGCGCAATATCATATGTCAGACCTTTACCACCTGCTGCATTTTCTCCGTTAGCGATACAAAAATCGATGTTATATTCCTCTTTAACTCGATTAATATGTTTTGTTACAGCGTTCAAGCCTGGTTTCCCCACGACATCAGCAATAAATAGTATATTGACAGTGTTTTTATTCAATTAAACACCTTTTCGTGTAAAATGCATTAACAATATCTTCATTATTTTATTTGGCGTAATCGATTGCACGATATTCGCGTATGACAGTAACTTTTATTTGACCAGGATATTCCATCTCCTCTTGAATTTTTTGAGCAATGTCACCAGCCAGCTGGTCCGCCATGGCATCATCTATTTGCTCATGCTCAACAATAACCCGAATCTCTCGACCCGCCTGAATGGCATATGTTTTGACAACACCATGAAATGATTCAGCGAGTTCTTCCAGTTTATGCAATCGTTTAACATATCCTTCAAGAGTCTCACGTCTTGCTCCAGGTCGTGAACTGGAGACAGCGTCAGCGGCCTGGACAAGAATTGATATAGGTGATGTTGGTTCCACATCTTCATGATGACACGCTATCGCATTCAATACAATTTTGGGCTCTTTATATTTTTGTGCAATTTCGACACCTATTTCAGTATGAGTACCCTCGGTATTTTTATCAATTGCCTTTCCGATATCGTGCAACAATGCGGCTCTTTTCGCCATTGAAGCATCAAGTTCAAGTTCAGCGGCCATCAAACCACATACATTGGCTACTTCGATAGAATGCTGCAGGACATTTTGTCCGTAACTTGTTCGATAATTCAATTTACCAAGCAATTTTGTTAATTCACCATGGACGCCATGAATACCGGTGTCAAGAAGCGCTTGTTCACCGATTTCCACAATCCTTTCTTCCATTTCTTTCTTGCACTTCTCAACAACTTCCTCGATTCTGGCCGGGTGAATTCTACCGTCTGTTATCAATTTTTCCAAAGCCATTCTCGCGATCTCGCGACGATATGGATCAAAACCAGACAGAATGACAGCTTCCGGGGTATCATCAACAATCACTTCAATACCAGTGGAAGTTTCAAACGCTCTGATATTGCGACCTTCACGGCCAATGATTCGGCCCTTCATTTCGTCATTAGGTAAATTAACCACAGAAACCGTTGTTTCAACGGAATGGTCGGCCGCAGAACGCTGAATTGCCTGTATAATGATCTCTTTTGCTTCTTTATTTGCTGTATGTTTCGCCTTTTGCTTGATTTCCTTAACAGATTGAGCAGCCTCCTGTTTCGCTTTATCCATCAAGTTTTCCATTAAGATCTGTTTCGCTTCATCTCTGGAAATGCCCGATATCTTTTCCAAACGAGTGTTCTGCTCCTTAATAAGTTTATCCAATTCAGTTTCACGCGTTGTTATGTTATTCTCGCGATTCCTTAGCGACTTATCAACCTTATTAAGTTCCTTTTCTTTTTGATTGAGGAGATCAACCTTTCGATCCATATTGATTTCACGATTGGTTAATTTTTTCTCCATTTGCATGATTTCGTTTCTACGCGATTTCGTTTCATTCTCAAAATCTTGTTTCAAGCGAAGCCATTCATCCTTTACTTCAAGAAGTTTCTCCTTTTTTAGTGTTGCAGAACTCTTTTCAGCTTCACTGATAATTTTCTCAGCCATTTTTTCAGCGTTGACAATTTTCCCCTGACCAATTTTTTTACTGGTAAGCCATCCGCTAATAAATGCAATTATTCCGATTATCAGTATTCCTATCATCCAATATATTTCCATTGATCCTCCAGAAATCGAAAATAGTTACAAAAAAAACCCCGTTTTAAATAATCGTATCCATACTCCACAAATTACTAAGGCAGTAAATACAATTACTTAAAACAGGGATTTTTAGTAAATATCTATATTTTTATATAAAACTAATCCTGGTAATAATCATCAAGTTTGGCATCGAGTGCCTGAATTATTGAATTTAAACGATTTGTAGCTTCTTCACTATTCGCGTCTTTATTCTTTTTACCGAGTGTGCGTTCTTTGAATAATTCATCTGTAATATTTAGTGCGGCCAATATCGCAATCTTTAGGGAATCCTCACTGGGAACATCCTTGAACACTTCCTTCATTTTTCCATCTACATATTTCGCTACTCGTCGAATATATTCTACATCTGTATTCCCCTTTATTGGATAATCATTACCATAAATATTTACTTTTAAAACATTAAATTGTTCGTCCATTATTTTATTATATTAAAAAGGTTAATTCCCATTCGTAATTGCAATTACTATGTTAAATATTTTATATAGAAAATATTTGTTGTAAATTATCTAACTTCAACAGCATGTTCTCAAGTTTTTGTTTAATTTCCTCTTGTTTTTGGTAGTTTACATTTGATTGGCCCGATGAATTTCTCAGAAGCTCATTCTCCTGCTGAAAATTTTTCAATATTTCATCATACTGACCAATTTTATGGATAAGTTCCTGATTTTGCTCTTTCAAACGTTTGTTCTCAGCTTGCAAAGAGTTAATTATCTCTATCGCCTTATTTATTTTAGTCTCAAGGTCATCAAGCTGGTTTTCGTTCATTAGATTATGCTCCAAAATACTCTATTTTCTAAGGTAAATATCCAATATTTTTTGCAAAGAATCAATGATATTATTTATGCTATCATCTACTTCTTCTTCCTTCAACGTTCTCTCATCAGTGAAATAGACCAGAGAAAACGTCATACTTTTTTTATTCTTCTCTATTTGTTTACCGGTAAACAAGTCATAAAGATTCACAGATTTTAAATATTTTCCTCCTGCTTTCCAGATAACATCCAATATATCCTGAGCAGGCACATCGTTATTGACCAGAAATGAAAGATCACGATAAATAGAAGGGAATTTTGGAATACTGGAATATGTCTTTTCCCAACGTTTTAGCGCAAGGAGACCTTTGAAATCAAGTTCTGCTACAAAGACATCGCTTTTGATATCAAATAGCTTCAGTATTTTTTTATCAACAGCTCCCAGGTAACCAATTTTCTTATTTCCCACGTAAATATCGAGTTGACGATGATCAAGGAAGGTAACTGTGGAATTTTTAAAACTGTAATTACTGACATTCAATCTATGGAGTGCGGCGTCCACATCTCCCTTTATATCATGAAAACTGAATGGTCTGTCATGTTCCAACCACACACCTTCTCGTACGTTTCCAGCGCCAATATATACCAGATTAACATTTTCATGATGTTTTTTATTTTTTTCAAGCCAATGAAATGTATTTCCAATTTCAAAAAACTTGAAATTTAAATTGCGTCTATTTAAATTCCATCGAGCGACTAATAACGCTGATGGTACCAGGCTTGTTCTAAGTGTTGACAAGTCTTCACTTAAAGGATTACTTACATTAATCGGTTCATATTCCGAAAATGGGTCAGATTCAAATCTTTGCACGAGTGTATTAGTTACTATCTCATTATACCCCATTCCGGTAGACAAACTTCTGACCTCTTCGGCAAAGAGTTCATAGTGGTTCACTAATGACTGCAATTTAATATTCGAGCTATTATTACCTTGAATATTATTATAACCGTAAACTCTTGCCACCTCTTCAATCAAATCTTCTTCTATGCTAACGTCAGGACGATGAGACGGAACAATAACATGAATCTCATTACCATCAAGAGTAACTTCAAAATCGAGAGATCTCAGTATGGCGATCATTCTATCAACTGGAATTTGTGCGCCAAGCACCTTTTCTACTCTACTAATACGCAATGTAACCCTTTTATCTTCAATCTTTTTCGGGTAATTATCGACGTAGCCGGATGCAGCCGTGCCACCGGCAATCTCGCAAAAAAGAGATGTTGCTCTATTCAGAGCATAGATCAAGCCATTGTAGTCGACTCCTCTTTCAAAGCGTTGTGACGAATCAGTTGACAATCCGAGTCGCTTCGAAGTACTTCTTATATTATCAGGATTAAAATATGCGCTCTCCAATAGAATCCTGGTAGTTCCCTCACTAATTTCAGAATTCAATCCACCCATAACACCACCCAGAGCGACAGGTTTATCCGCATCGCAAATCATGCACGCGTTATCATCAAGTTTTCTCTCTATTTCGTCAAGTGTCGTAAAGACATCGCCAGCGGTCGAATTCTTGACGATAATCGTTCCATCGCTTATCATATCATAATCGAACGCGTGTAAAGGTTGTCCTGTTTCCATCATGACATAATTTGTAATATCGACGACATTATTTATGGAACGAATTCCAATCGCCTCCAATTTTTTAATCAGCCACAACGGCGATGGTCCGATTTTTACATCTTCAATATAACGTGCCGTATATCGAGGGCAATTATCAGAATTTTCAATAACGACTTTAATATAGTCGTCCACTTTTTTATCCGGACTTTCTGTAATTTTCGTATCTGGTTTATTCAGACTGGAATCAGAGATTGTCGTTATTTCTCTGGCAATTCCGATCACGCCCAGACAATCCGGTCTATTTGATGTAATATCAATTTCTATAACATCTTCACCGCATCCAAGATGTTTTTTAAAATCCATACCAATTGGAATATTTTGATCAAGCTCCAGGATTATATCGCTTTGACTCGCTATACCCAGTTCTGCCGCAGAGCATATCATACCCGCTGAGTCGACTCCTTTTATTTTTGCATTTTTGATTGTAAAATTATGAGGCAATACAGCTCCTACCATCGCGACTGCAACGACCAGATTTTTTCTCACATTGGGTGCGCCACATACAACCTGCAAAATTTTATCACCGACGTCAACCTTGCAGACTGAAAGATGATCAGATCCTGGTACAGGGCTCACCTCTTTCACGAGTCCGGTGACAACGTTGTCGAAATCATATGTAAGAGATTTCAAGCCATCCACTTCAAGTCCCAAAAGAGTAATCCGTTTCGCAATTTCCTCGGCAGAGAAATCGAAATCAACATATTTTTTCAGCCAATCGACAGTAACTTTCAAATTTTATCCTTTATGCTCTAAATCAAAATTGTTGTAAAAATCTCAGATCATTTTCATAGAAAACCCGGATATCATCTATTTGATATTTCAGCATAGCTATTCGCTCTATCCCCATACCAAACGCATATCCGGTATATTTATCAGTATCATAATCAACGTATTTGAATACAGCGGGATTTACCATGCCGGCGCCTGATATTTCGATCCATCCGGATCCTTTACATACACGACAGCCTTTCCCGCCGCATTTAAAACATGAAAAATCATATTCCGCACTTGGTTCGGTAAAGGGAAAGAAACTGGGCCTAAAACGTATTTTCACGTCTTCTCCGAGCAATTTTCGTGCGAAAGCGAGAATAACACCTTTCAAATCAGCAAATGTGATGCCTTCATCCACACATAATCCTTCAACCTGATGAAATGTTGGATAATGCGTTGCATCGATGGTATCTTTTCTGAAGCATCTACCGGGAGCAATGATTCGAATGGGTGGTTTATAATTCTCCATTGTTCTCACCTGTACAGGAGATGTATGAGTTCTCAGCACCAGATTATCGGAGATATAGAAGGTATCATGCGAATCTCTTGCCGGATGATTTGCGGGGATATTCAACGCCTCAAAATTATAGTAATCCGTCTCCAGCTCAGGACCCCGTTCAACATCAAAACCCATGCTTTTAAAGATTTCCTTTATCTCGTCCTCTACAACTCGCAAAGGATGTCTGCGTCCCAAAACTGGATTAATTCCGGGCAGAGACGTATCGAAAAATGATTTGGAACCTTTGGATATATTGAACGACTCTGATTTTTCAGAAATATTCTCCTGAGCAAAGGATCGCAGACTATTTAATTCTTTCCCTAAAAGTGGTCGCTCTTTCGGACTTACTTTACCGAGAAGAGCGAAATAGCCCGAGATGATACCTTTTTTACTCAAATATTTAATCCGCAACGACTCCACATCATCAGCATTGGCACAGTCTTTAATTTCATTTTGAAACTTTGTACGGATCTCATTAAGTTGCTGAATGACATCGTCTAATTTTTGATCCATGTTCGAGTATCCTAGCCTTGACTTTTCTGGACGATTTTTTGGAATGTTACTGGATCAGTGAAAGCAATATGAGCCAGCATTTTGCGATCCAGCGTTATATTGCTTTTCTTCAAATTATTAATAAATTTTGAATATGATAAACCATTTTCACGGACGGCAGCGTTAATTCTCGCAATCCACAATTTTCTGAAATCGCTTTTTCTCTTCTTGCGATCTCTATATGAATATGCTAACGACTTATCGACCGCCTCTTTGGCTGTTCTTAAAAGTTTACTCTTACCACCATAATAACCCTTTGCCTGGTTAAGAATTTTTTTTCTTCTTCTATGTGATGGTACAGCATTTTTCGACCTTGGCATTACTCCTCCAATATCACGCTAAAATTAGTCTTTTAATTTTCTTCTCTTCTGCAGATGAAACCAAATCTACACTTTTTAAATTTCGTTTACGTTTACGTGTTTTTTTAGTCAATATATGACTATGAAACGGATGAAACCGTGTAACTTTTCCGGAGCCCGTCACCTTAAAACGTTTTGCTGCTCCTCGCTTGCTTTTCATTTTAGGCATATGATAACCTCATCCTCTTATTTTTTAACTAAAAACAGCACCATACTTCTTCCTTCAAGCTTGGGCTTATTTTCTACACGAGCAATGTCGCCGAGTTCTTCTTCTACGCGTTTCATCAGCTGATCACCAAATTCCTTGTGAGCCAATTCGCGTCCCCGGAAGAGCACATTTATCTTGACTTTATTGCCTTGCTCGATAAATTTCCGGGCATTTTTTACTTTAAAATCGAAATCATGCTCTTCAATACTCGGGCGCATTCGAATCTCTTTTATATGTATAACATGTTGCTTTTTTTTGACCATTTTTTCTTTTTTGCTCAGCTCGTACTTATATTTGCCAAAATCCATGACTTTACAGACAGGTGGATCTGAATTGGGACTAATTTCCACAAGATCCAGATTTTCTTCTTCGGCAAGGCTCAACGCTTCCCGTGAGCTAAGAATACCAATTTGTTTCCCCTCAGAGCTGATGACACGTACTTTAGGGTTTCTAATTTGATCATTCACCCTAATTCTTTTTTCTTTAATAGTAAATTACCTCCTGAATAATTAACCTATTTTTTTGGTAGAGATTTCATCGGTCACCCGATCCACAAAATCCTTCAGTTCAAATTGACCAATGTCCCCCTCTCTTCTTTTTCTTATTGATATTTTATTCTCATTAACCTCTTTTTCACCTACAATACACATATATGGAATTTTTTGCAATTCTGCTTCACGAATTTTGTACCCAACTTTTTCATTTCTGTCGTCGAGTTTAGCCCGTATACCATTCTGAACGAATTCCTGCTGCAATTTTTGAGCGTATTCATTTTGGGAATCCGTAATTGGTAAAATTATCACTTGCACGGGTGATAACCAAACAGGAAATGCTCCGCCATAATGTTCAATGAGCACGCCAAAAAATCTTTCCAAAGATCCCATCAAGGCTCTATGCACCATGATAGGTCGTTGATCATGACCATCCTGTCCGCGATACGTGATATCGAATCTTTCGGGTTCATTAAAGTCAACCTGTATAGTCGTGCATTGCCAGGCGCGATCCAGTATATCTTTTATTTTAATATCAATTTTAGGGCCATAAAACACACCTTCTCCCGGATCAATCGTGTAATTGAGTCCCAGCTTTTCCAAAGCCGCCTTCAGTGCGGCGGTTGCGCGATCCCAATTTTCCAGTGTGCCCACATAATTTTCGGGACGAGTTGACAGATATACATCATAATTCTCAAATCCGAATGTCCTCAGAACGTGCGTATTGAAATTGAGACAGGTTAATATTTCGTCTTCCAATTGATCGGGACGACAGAAAATATGAGCATCGTCCTGAGTAAATCCACGGACCCTCATCAGACCATGCAGGACACCGGAGCGCTCGTATCTATAAACAGTCCCTAATTCAGCCCACCGCATTGGCATATCCCGATAACTTCTTGTTCTGGACTTATAAATTGCCAGATGAAAAGGACAATTCATTGGTTTCAGCTGATATCTCACATTATCCATATCCGAAGGAGCGAACATATTTTCCGCAAAGAAGTCGAGATGACCGCTAACATCCCAAAGATCGAGCCTCGCGATATGTGGTGTATTCACGAGATCATAGCCAGCCTTAAGGTGTTCATCTCTCCAGAAGTCCTCAATCAGTTTACGAATAAGTGCGCCATTGGGGTGCCAGAGGATGAGTCCGGCTCCCACGGTATCATTAACACTAAACAGATCAAGTTCTTTTCCGAGGCGACGATGGTCACGCCTTTTAGCTTCTTCAAGTTTGTGAAGATAGTCTTCGAGCTGACTCTTTTTCGGAAAGGAGATCCCATAAATCCTTTGCAGCATGGGATTACTCTCATCGCCCTTCCAGTAAGCACCGGCTATATTAAGAAGCTTGAAATACTTTATTTTCTTTGTTGATGTGACATGCGGTCCGCTACAGAGATCGATAAAATCCCCTTCGCCATAAATACTCATCTCACCTTCCAGTTCATGTATATGTTCAAGTTTGAACTTCTCCCCTCTTTCCTTGAATATTTTTTCCGCTTCATCCCGTGTCACAACCTGGCGTTCAAAAGGTAGATCAGCATTTACAATTTCCCGCATTTTTTCCTCAATCTTCTCCAGATCCTCCGGAGTGAGCGAACGACCGACTTCGACATCGTAATAAAAACCGTTTTCAATAGCGGGACCGAAACCAAAATTTGCTTCCGGAAACAATTTTTTAATGGCGTGTGCCATAATATGAGACGAACTATGCCAGAAAACGTGCATTCCCTCAGGATCATCCGTCGTATAGAGGACGAGATCACCATCCATATCCAGTTTTTGGTTCATATCGACAAATTTTTCATTGAACTTTGCCGTAATTGCATTATGCTGCAGTTTTGGACTTATTTTACCGGCGATTTCAAAGGGAGTTGATAGGGTATCGTATTCATTCACAGATCCATCAGGAAATTTTATTTTAATTTTATCGCTCATAATCCCACACAATTTTTTAGATAATTAGGCCTTATATTACAGAGCCGAACCCTGAACAGTGTCATGATTCGGCCCGCTACTTTTACAAAACTACTCTTTGAGTTAAAATGAAACTCAACGTGGGCGATACTGGACTTGAACCAGTGACCTCTTGCATGTCAAGCAAGCACTCTAACCACCTGAGCTAATCGCCCTTATAATATATATGAAATGTAAGTTTTCTAACTCATTAGTGCCGAGGGCCGGAGTCGAACCGGCACGGATATAAATATCCGAGGGATTTTAAGTCCCTTGCGTCTGCCAATTTCGCCACCCCGGCACGAAATCACACTGCCTGAGGCGGCGATCGGAGTCGAACCGATGAATAGAGGTTTTGCAGACCTCCGCCTTAGCCACTTGGCTACGCCGCCCTAAAATAAGTGAGCGGGAGACGGGATTCGAACCCGCGACCCCGACCTTGGCAAGGTCGTGTTCTACCACTGAACTACTCCCGCAATTGGTTAAAATATAAATAAAAAAATATTATAATGCAAGCTTTTTTTGTCTTAACCATCGATAAACGTTAAATTTCACGATCCTTATTTTTCAAACGTTCCAATATTTTATTACGCTTATCTCTAATGGTTTTCGCACGCTTATGTGATTTACGATAATATGTATAGGTAATTAAAGTTAGCAGAATAATTATAACCAGCTTTATCATAAAATTTCAATATAGGTATTTTTTTTTCTATTGTCAAGATTTTTTTTATTTTTTTTCACACAAATATCCAGTCATAATGCCATCTACATAATATTTTATATTTTTTTCTGATTCAGCATTTAAATTGCTGAATTCATATATGATGACACTATTATTCATACCAACACCCCGGAGGATCTGATGATATTAATACATAATATGTATCAAACTGAGACATATGATTCAATATATATCACATTATTTTAACATATTACCGCGTTTTCCCCCTATTTACCGGATGGTATAATAGTTGCATCTTTTAACGGAAAAGTAATAACTGTCCATACGGAGATAAAAGACATGCAAAAAGTCAATGTTTATGAAATGATTATTACCTGTGAGTCCTGCGGCAATGTAAAACGATTTCAAGTTCATTCTCAAGAAGACTGCGATAGAATATTCAGAAATTTTCACTGTGAAAACAACTGTGGACGAAATTTGCTAAGCTTCATCAGTGTTGGTTCGTTACACAGAGAACCAATCAGTTTACCCGAGATGGATTTACAATATGCAATCGCTAAATAGATTTAGAACCTATATATTGAATTAATCGTAAACTCACTGCCATTATACATTGGTACATTATTAGCATAATAAGCATCACCCGTAAGTATTTTGAATGCCATATATAATTGAAAATTTGAATTGAAACGAATCGTGTTACCCAGTCCACCACCAACAATATCCGCCTGACCAATATTATATTCGTTTTCAATATACGATCTGCCCTCAAACAGCAAATCAATTGACAATAAATCAGATAAATGGATGCGATACACCGCATCCATTTCCATTTGAATTATATTCGAATTCTTGCTTTCTGTAATAAGTGCAATTCCGTTCCATGTTTCATTCCTGCCGGATTTACGAAAACGTCCTTCCACATAGAAAATTCGTTTTAAACCCTTATAGAGAAATCCCACTGTACTCCCGAATTTTTGGCCAGCGCCAAATATTTCTTTATCGTTCATCTGATCCTTGAAATAATGTGTGACCATAAAATCGACATTCAATCGCATGGAATTAGTTAAATCATGGCTATATCCAAGATTCATTCCGACCTGGTCACCTGGATTGAAAGAGGACTCCATATCTTCCAAGAATTTATACTCTCCTCTCATCACGTAATTTCCACCGATGCCAAGCACAATTTTTTTGTTTATTGGATAAGCATATGCGCACCCTGTGCTAAAGGTCAATCCCTGCCCAAAAACCGGCAATCTAAATTTGAACACATTTTGAGATAACATACTCGACAAAACGGACTCGCTTTCATTCAATTCAGTTTTTCCTGTCGGGAGACCGACACCTGCGCTTAAGAGTAATCTGTTTGAAAAAAGCTGATAATTTCCCCGAATCCATGTATCGGATAATCCGGACAATTCTATTTCGGAATATCTTGAAATAGCCGGTGTATGAGATATTTGTAAATTAGCATTATTCCGTACAGGAAGATTCAAAAAAAATGGAAATGATGCTTCAGCGACTCTGTTATCAACACCATCTATTTTCCAATTTTGAAATACTATCCCTGTTCTTACGTATATGCTCTTATAATTCGATTCCTTCAAAATATTCTGAGAGTAACAAACGACGGGTATAAAAAGAATTATAAATATCCACTTTTTCATACTGACTCCTGAAAAGCATGGTAATATAGAAAAAATATTTCGTTGTTACCAATGCTCAAAATTCAATTTCGATTAAAAATATTTACGATTTTTGAAATGCAACCAATTTAATTTCATACGATTAACATTGTGTTTGAAATTAATCCACAAAAAATATTCAAGATGAATCTATTTTATCATCATCATTTTTCTTATTGCAGTTTTTCCCTCTGCATCAAGACGAACAAAATATAAACCACTGGCAACTTGTTGATTAAATCCATTTTTACCATCCCAGATCGCTTCATTATGTCCTGCACTTCTAATATCATCCACCAACACTCTTACTCTTTGACCCAACATATTGTACACAACAATTTTCACATGTGTTTTCTGAGATATGTCATAGCTAATTTTCGTTACCGGATTAAATGGATTTGGATAATTTTGATATAGCTTGAAATTCATGGGTACCAGGGGTATGCCCTCGCTATTTTTCTTTATGTAGTCTTCCGTACCTGCAATAAGTTTGAAGCGGCGCTTTGACTCACTTTTCTCAGACAATTTGTATGTATACCTGTAATTCTCCATTAAATCGATTGCTCGCTCCACATTCAAATCGAACAGGTACATTTTCCAATCCCCCGGCAATTCGCTCAAAATATCACATGAAATAGTCATGCTATTCCCGGTACCGCTCAAATTTGTATGTGCGACTAGATCCCAAATATATCCTTCCGTCCCATCTCCCCTAATATCAGAAGAGTAGCGTCCGCCATTAAATGTCCATTTCTCATTATCGAAATAAAGAGCAACGTATTTTCCAATTGGTGGTGCTTCTTTCATATCTGCATTGTCAAATTCTTCCCGGGCGTTTATTTTTACTCCTAAATAGTTACCACTATCGAAATACTTTTTACATTGTGCATTCAGTTCGACCAGGAATTTATACTCTTTTAATTGATCAGCAAAAACAGAATGATTATCACGTTTCAATAACTGGTTACCCGTTGCCTCGATTGGAGGAATGAAAATTGTTCTGTTTGACGAGCTATCCTTGTTCTCCACAAAATAACCCTTCCATGGTTCCATTAGATGCCAATTTCTCTCATAACCAATCATCTCATCCGCTCTATAGTAGACGAGATCTCCGATATCTGAATTCACATTTTTCACGCTATCCCATGAAACCGGGAATGGGAAAGGATTTGCAATTTGGTTCCAGCCTGGTTTCAGTTCAGTGATGAAATCGTTTAGATTTTCAGCCGACATTCCTGCGGAGCTATTAAATCCTTTTCTTTTCGAGCTAACAATCCAAACGGAACGACCTCTTTCTATGCCAGGCTGTAATGCCCAATCGCTTGAATTATATTCTACATAATCGTTGACCTCCCCATCAGGATTCCATTGAAACAACCTCCATTCATACGGGGAATAGCTTCCCAGATCGTCTTCGAAATTGGTACTGATCAATTTATCATCTAACGCATACGGCACTGAGAACATTTGAAATAAAGTGTCGATCACAACACTGGCTGTCTCCCCTGAAGTCGCTACTGGAATCCAGGCATATGAGTCATTTTCGCTCGGAAATTGCACAATTCCATAATCGGTTGTCATCTTCACCTGATATTTCAATCCTCTGATATTCAATACATCAGCTGGTAAAGATACATCTATTTTCCAGGAAATATTTGTAGAATCGTCAACCACAAGTGGAAGCGAATATATCTGGTTTGAACCTCCCATACAATAATTCAAGCTTCCTTCCAAAAGATCAAAAGGTGACGGATAAAAATCAATACTCAGTGATAATGGTTCACCACTCACCCCGTTTGTATCCGAACAAGCGATTTTCGCTATATGAGGCATATTAGCAATGCTGTTAGGCGTTGAGTAAATTTTCAATTCATCAATGATACCGTAAAAACCGACTTCCTGTCCCGAAAATGATGGATTCCCTCCAATATAAGTACGAGAACTGGCAATTGGATAAACAGACTGATATTCAAAGGATATAATTAATTCATTATTCAGAAAAACACGTACCATATCCAGAGAATAGGAAATTGTTAAATGATACCATTTTTTCGGTTTCACCTTATATCCTGTATTAAAATCACCGTTATGATAAAAAATCCACAAATACATATCTGAATCGAGGTAAGCGCCATGGCCATAATATGCTGGTAATGAATTGGATATGATTTGTTGATTATGCGACAAACTATCCAAACAGTGGAACCAGAATTCCATTGTCTGCGGAATAGCATTCGAGTTAACTATTAACTCGACATACGAGTTACGTGAGCCTCTAAATTGATATGCATTTCCAATTATACCACTCACAAAGTCAACATTACGAAGGACAGCTTGATTTCCATATATACTATTATCGTTTACCGTATCTCCAATTCCTGGCTCAAAACTAAAATAAGTGGAAAGCGTATCATAGCCATTGTAGCCATAATTATAGCTGAACCAGGGATGATGATTATATACATCCGGACTCTGTAAAATCTCGCCACTCTGCCCAAAATACCACCAAATGGATGTTTGATCAGGATAATAACCGCTATGACGGATGACCGGCTTCCCATCGATTAACAGCACACAATCGTATCCGCCGAGCCCCATCTCATTAAACACATAACTGGATATACGATTACGACCTATTCTTATATATTTAGATACGTCGAGACCTTCGATATTCCATTCATTAACTCTTTTCAAAGTTTCTGACGTATCAATTGCAACCAAAACACCATTCATATATATATTTATTGAATCTTTGAAGCCGACATAAAGCTCGGCCGATTCAGGCATTGAGTAAACATAGAAGTCTTTTATGAGCCATGCATTATCAGGTCCATTACCAAGCGCATTTTTGAATGGATAATAGCCATCATCATACCATCCTGGTAATGTTGCCAGCATATTTTCGCCTTCATTGTTTACAACTGCCTGGGCCCTGACTGATATGTACCGAGCTTCACTGTATTCATCATTATGATTCAGTGAAATTCTGGTATCAAGATTAACAGGATATCCAGGCTTGAATGTTACGTAGACACGCACACTATCTCCCCCCATTACTCGCAGGCTATCCGATAATATTGTGAATAAATCAAAATAAGTCGAATCAAGAGTGATATTATTCACAATTAGAGAAGAATCGACAGAATTATTTGAAATATAAAAACTTAAAGTCTTTTTGGAACCTACGAGAAGTTTACCAAAATCGAGACTTACCGGACTTATTTCAATGTACGGACCATTATATTTTATACATGTTGCCTGCACAGGAATGACAAGATTCTGATTTTGAGGATTAGT
>Ga0272441_10007488_pt1 | contig 17729 bp, 12 predicted proteins | sample SSMProp6N_FD_193582 | JGI IMG/M metagenome (GOLD analysis project Ga0272441, IMG submission 193582) | Marine sediment archaeal communities from Little Sippewissett salt marsh, Falmouth, MA, United States - SSM-Prop-6N | ecosystem: Environmental > Aquatic > Marine > Wetlands > Sediment ... | reverse complement strand
GCATACACAGTAAAGCGACCCGGCTATACCACCATCCTGACTTTCCCAAGTTGCTCCTTTATCAGATGTATGGAGAATGGTACCCTCATTCCCCACAACCCAGACATCGCCACTGTCAGGACTAATCGATATTTCCTGGAGAGTAGCCTCAACTCCCGATGTCTGAACCGTTATATTCCAGCCTGAACTTAGCTCCTCATCGCCTTCTCTATTCGAGCCAACCGGAGTCACTTCCTCACCGCAACTGAAAACAAAACAAACCACCGGCAAAGCCACGATCGCCCATACCAGAGCGAACTTTCTAGACATACTTCTCTCCTTTCATAATAGTAACAGAATCCTTTGCTCTATACGATCAAAATCTCAACCCAGACCTTATAATACCTACGAATCTTTGACTAGATTACCACGCAAAAGTTTATGCAACCCTCAATTTCGCTAAGATTCGGTTAAGTATATGTCAAACATTTGGCGATGTCAAGGATTTTTTCGACCACGAAGAAAAAAGCCATGAGTTTTATACTCATGGCTTTCATATCCAAACTTATGGCCGCAAAATTTAACGACGTATGTACTTTAGGGGATTTTCCGCCTTCCCGTTCTTTCTTACCTCGAAGTGCAGATGCGGTCCTGTACTTCGGCCTGTATTACCGACATTGCCTATTATTTGGCCTTGACTCACATATCTACCTTGCTTCACGCGGATGCGCGATAGATGACCGTACCGCGTTTGAAAACCGCCGCTATGCCTTATAACTATCAGATTCCCATATCCGCCCATCCGTCCGGCATGGGTAACAACTCCGTTCATTGAAGCTTTGACGTTCGCTCCATAACCTGGAGCGATGTCCAGGCCCGGGTGAAAAGCACGTCGTTTAGTAAAAGGGTCTTTTCTATACCCAAATCTGGAAGATATTCTGGAACGCGGACATGGCCAGGCAAACTGCGCCGGAACACCACTTCTTTTCAATAAATCTTTGCTAAACGCGAGACTGATTTTTGCACCAGGAATAAAAAGATCTGAACCTTGCTTGATCTCACTTGGGTCTAGAATCCGGTTGACTCTGATAATCTTCCTTATATTCACGCCATATCTGAGAGAGATATCTTCCAAAGTTTCGCTTTTTTCAATCGTATGCAAAACTCCGTTCTGGTTTGGGATCCTCAATTCCTGACCAATAGATATTCTGTCGGCCTTTTTCAACCGATTTACACTGAGAAGCGTCCAAAAGAAATCCGGCCCTCTCTTACTAGCTATAGTCCATAAGCTATCACCGTTTTTTGCATGATATGTACTCATTTGGAGAAGAGGAGCAACCACATAAGGTCCGCCCTCGCCAGCCGGGAAAAGATCCTCATCAATAGTTATTTCATCTTCATAAGATGAAACGAAAGCAACATCCTCTATTGGCTCGATCGATCCACCCTCGTTAGACCGACTATCCGGATGGACCAAGCCATACAATGCCACTCCCATAATGAGACTGAGTTCAACAATGATAGATATCCACATGAAACTGCGACGATTACGTTTCATCGCGTCCTCCATCAAATAAAATATAACGAAGCCCGTATTCCCATTCTACCCCGTTTTTCTCCTAAAAATCTCCTGAGAATGCAGGATTCCTAACAAAATATATCATATCAGGGCAAAAAAATCAAGCATTTTGTGCCTTTACGCCCTCTTTTCCAAACAAAGTACTCATAAATATCGTCGATCCGGATGCCCGGATCAGGTCGACAAAATGCAGATTCTATGCAATATCCATTCCAAAAAACCCGGAGAGATCCAGACTGCGATTCAGAATATCAGAGGATCTTTTTGTAGGGAACATTGATACGCGGTGTTGGATTGAATCCCCGCCGGGCATCCAGGCTCATCTCAGGACAATTAATCTCTTTCAGGAAATCCAGGTATTGTTGATGTAGCTGTTCAGCGACTTCGGCACGGCTGTCGATTATGTTTCGCTGTTCCTCCGGGTCGGTCTGGAGATCGTAAAGTTCGCTGTTCCACTCGTCTCCTCCATAGATATAGAGATAGTCACTTGTCCTGAAACTAGTGGGACAGCGCGCTTCAGAATCCTGAACGTATGTCAGACTGCTTATAGCAAAGTCCCGTATGCTGTTCTGTTCGTAGTGAATCAAAGGAAATAAAGATCGACCCTGAACCACCGGCGGAATTGACACATTCATCAATTCCATGATCGTCGGAGTAATGTCCGGCGGCTGACAAAACGAATCATATCTCTCACCTTTCGTATCGCCCGGAATCCTTACCAGGAGAGGTGGATGAGAAATGGTAGAATATAGAGGCCAGCGACCGCAAATCGCGCCCTCCCGATCCAGCAGCACTTTACCGATAAGATTATGCTCGCCGTGATAAAAACCATGATCACTGGTAAAGATGACAGCCGTATTGTCCGCAAAACCCATCCTCTTTATACCATCCAGCAGATACCCGATCCATTTATCCACCATTGTGAGCTTCCCCGCATACATATAGCGCATGTGTTGGATTTCCTTCTGCGCCGCATAATCGGCAGGCTCGTATGCGGGTTCCATAAGTTCATCTCCCCCGTAATCCGGATCATAAAGATCGATATAATAGCGCGGCGGATCCCAGGGTTCATGAGGATCAAAGGTATCCACAAAAAGGAAGAAAGGCGTTTCGTCACCATATTGATCCTCCAGCCATCGGTGAGCAGCGCGCATAGTCCGTGCCACCCGGCTGTCCTCGTCTCCGTCCCATCCCATAGCGTTTCTGACGATGTTTTTAATCCGGTTCATGGGGATGCGAAGCTTACGGGGATCGGCAGGCAGTTCCACTTCATCAGGAACATGATCAATTTTCGAAGATCGGCTGGAAACGATCTGTTTATGATCGAATTCTGCCTTGAGTTGATCACTATTCGCTGTGTCACCAATAAATGCTGTCCGGTAACCTTCTGCTCTGAGGATCTCGGACAGAACCACCTCTCCCTCAACGCGTGGAGCCTGCCAGTTAGTATAGGTGAACGTAAACCGCCCGGATTGCACATCCTTCCTCATAGGCCCGGTTGGAAAACTGGCTGTGAAAAAGTTCGTCATTATAGCCGATTCTCGGGCAAGAGCGTCTATATTAGGAGTCTGAACCCACTCATTGCCATAACATCCGCAGTAATCGTGACGTACAGTATCAGAGATTATCAGAATGACGTTCATTATTGGCCCTCCGTCAATTAATTTGACAATGTTAAATCACAGGCAAAAGCTGGTATTTTCATTTATTCACAAATGGATTCCCGCATCTACAACTTGTCATTCCCGCGAAAGCGGGAATCCATAATTTAACATTGTCAATCTAAGCCAATATTAGCAGAGATCGCATTTTCAATCAATGCTTCACTTGGCTGAGGATTTTGCTTGAATTTTCCGCCTCTCTATGAAATAATACCTAATAATCCACTATTTTCCTTGTGCCCTGCTTTTTTCTTTGAGGTTACCTTCATTCCATTATACCTTTGATATGAAAAAGACCAGAGACATAATCCAATATCGGGAGCTAATCAGGGCAGCCACAGACGTAGGCGGGAGACTCTATAGCGCCATAGTCTTAATCTGCGGCTTTGTGTTTGCCCTCAGCCTATGCTTCATATTAAGACCGCACTTCGAGTTTGACGGCAATCTGGACATTGTAAGCTGGATCACCGTAAACAAATATCCCAAGCAGCAGGAGATCTTTTATTACGCAGCATCACTATTTTTCGTACCGTTTTTCGCGACCGTCGTCTGGGGTTCATGGCTATTATGCTCAAGAATGATCTCAGACTTCACCAAATTGCCGCTGCAAAAGACTTTGAAAAAGTACGCTTTTGCTTACCTGCCATTCATCCTGATCCTGAAGAATATCCAGACGCCGACTTTTACCAAAACCCTCTTAATCCCAATCATACTAGTCGTCTCTGCCAAGATCGCTTTTTTCATACATGACCTGCTCCAGACCAGACTTAAAGAATTCAGATCTGCCCTTTTCTACCGGGGAGCATCGGATCTGCACTGGAGCGTATTCACATCAGGTTTCTACCTCGGATTTTTTGTTCTGATCAGTTATAGCAAAGGCCCGATGAATATATCATCGTGTCTGGAAACTATACTAGCCATTTCATCTTTGGTTTGGATGTTTTGGCTCTCATATTCATGGATTCTAAGCGCTGTCTCCAGTCGATCTTTTAGAGACGCTTTTGCACACGAAGTCTATTCAAACTTCCCACTTGCCATACTACTACTGACATCCTGGTTTTTCAGTCACAGGAACGTTGTCTTGGTTCTGTGCCTCGCATCAGTAATCCTTGTAAAAACGCTTATAATAATCAAACCGCGCTGGTCTAGCAAACTCAGTTCAACACACCTTCACCGGTACATCCTGGAATATGCCATCATTCCTGCGCTGATATACGTTTTCTTCTACAGCGCAGGAAACATTCATGGTGGAATTGACATGTTTCACGAAGGTGAGAGATTGGCGCCATTGAACGCCCTTTGGCGCGGAAAGATCCCCTATCGGGACATATACCTCCAGCACGGGCTGTTCCACAACGCATACCGGCCGTTGCTGGCAGCGAAGCTCTTTGGGCCAACGCTGGCAGCCGACAGGATGTTGGGTCACATTCTTGATCCGCTCAGGTACATAGCTTTCTATATTCTCGGGCTTCAGATATTCAGGAGCAGGCTTTTCGCCCTTCTTTCCATCTGGGTAATTGCTTCAGGGAAAACCTACGACTTATCTCGAAGAGCCATTTCCACTCGTCATGCTTTGGGAATCATCAGCATAGCGATGTTATCCAGCTATATGCTCAGTCATCGCAGGTCTGCAACACAGGGCAGGTTTCATCTGCGCATAATATTGGCCGGTATATTCGCTGCCCTCAACGTGTTTTACAGCGTTGAAATGGGTTTATACACTCTGGCGGCCGGGGGATTATTCCTTTTGCTCTTCAGCACCGCTCCGCGAGAAAAGATACGCGATAGGTTTTTTCCGCTGTTGAGCTACGTTATAGGCGCGTTTATTGCATTCCTGCCGTTCGTCCTGTATTTTTCATTCCATGGAGCCATTGATGATCTTTTCAGGAATTTCTTCGCCCAATGTCGATACCACATCCCCATATGGGGTTTGAGATTCCCGCCGCTGTTTGCCGAATTATCCAAGATCGAGTCGCTACAGAGTTTGAAAGCCTTCGTTCTGAGCGGGACCTTCAAATGGTATTTTCCTATCCTGATATACCTAATCACGCTGACGTATCTTGTATTTCAGCGATTCAAAGGTCAATTCTGGAAACCAGTTTCCAATGCCATTCTGCTGCTTCTGGTAATAACTGGAATAATGTTTTTCCGAACGCCGCTGGGAAGGTCGGACGGGTGGCACCTGTATGGCATATCATTCGCATGGTTGATCTGTATTTTCCTTATCGAAAGTCTTTCTACAAGAATGTGGAAGGATTTGCTGAATCCTGATCTGCTTCCGGCAGCAGTATGGCGGCTGATTCTCGTCCTTACATTTGCATGGTTCTTCTTATCTTCATATAATCTAGTTGGTACCATTCGGGACAGGTTAGTTACTATGACCGGGTATCGGAACATCGAACGGGATGTAGAACCATCACTGGAGCGTGCAGGCGGAATAAAACTCCCGGCAGAGCAGGCATCACAGATCAAAGCAGTAGTAGATTATATACGGAATAACACAACCCCGGACGAAACCATTTTCGACTTTAGTAGTCAGGGGGCATACTATTTTTTCGCTGATCGCCCAATGGCCAGCAAGTATCACCAGGTGTGCTATGCCGCGACCGAAGCCATGCAAAAGGAAGTCATAGCTGATCTGGAAAGACACAAAACGAAGCTTGTAATATTCACTACCGGATCAGGATTTGATCGAATAGATGGCGTTCCAAGTGTGGAGAGACATCCCCTGATTGCTGAGTATCTAAAAGAGAAATATCCTGAGTCAGTGAAAATAGGGAAAGTAACAATCGTTAAGCGTCGCCAATAGTAAGAAATAGGTAGCGGGACGCGCGGAAGGGAAAACAATGAATAATCCATTAAACAAGGCAATAGAAACAATTGTTCATGTGGCTGATCCTGACAAGATTATCCTGTTTGGTTCCCGGGCCTATGATAAACATAAAGAAGGAGAAAGCGACTATGATCTTCTCGTTCTGAAAAAGGGTGTGAAAAAGCAGCGGAAACTGGCTCAGGAAATATACTTGAACTTCAGGAATATCGGTGCGCCAGTGGATGTAATCGTGTCGGATCTGGATAAATATGAAGAGTTGAAAGCAAATCCTTATATGATCTATAGTGAAGCGGATAAAAACGGCAGGATAGTATATGAAAAATCTTGAGACTGCAAAAGATATGAGCCAGTAGATAAAATGGAATACCTGAAAGCGGTGGAGGTCGCGGAGAAAGTTCTGGATTGGGTTGAAACAAGATTGGAGACTAGGAAATGACTTTGCGGGAACGATTTCTGGCTGTAATGGAGCACCAGCCTGTGGATAGAGTGCCAAACTGGGAACTGGGCGTATGGCCGCAGACAAGAGAACGATGGATCAAAGAAGGTTTGCCGGCAGAGAAGTTTAGATGGCACTGGTTCTTTGAAGAGGATGAGATCGGGCTGGATCGGAGAGAGTTCGTGCCGGTGAGAATGGGCATGATTCCGGCATTTGAAACCAAAGTCATTGAGGAAACAGATCGCTACGAAATAATCCAGCGAGGCGACGGAAGGACCACAAAAGCTCTAAAAGAGGGTTCCATCGGCGGAGCGCGAACCTCGATGGATCAATATCTACGTTTCCCGGTTGAGAATATAGAAGATTTTAGGGAACTTAAAAAGCGCTATGACCCAGGCAATCAAAGTCGATACCCAGACGACTGGAGGAGCAAAATACCCGGCTGGCGACAGCGCGAGCATGTGCTAATATTGGGTCTCAACTGCTGTATTGGGTTCTATGGAATAGCGCGCGGATGGATGGGAACAGAAAAGCTATCCCTGGCTTTTTATGATCAACCCAAGCTCTGTGAAGAGATGTTCGAGTTCATTGCTGATTTCCTCATCGAGCTAACCCCACCAATCCTGAGCGAGGTAGATTTCGACTATTTCAATTTCTTCGAGGACATGGCCTTTAAGTCTGCTCCTCTGATAAGCCCGGCAAGCTTCAAAAAATTCATCTATCCTCACTACCGCCGCGCCATTGATCATCTCAGAAAATACGGCGTTCGATACGTAAGTCTGGACAGCGATGGCAACACAGAGCTTCTCCTGCCGCTCCTACTGGAAATGGGTATGGACACTCATTGGCCATTTGAAAGAGCAGCGAATATGGATCCTGTGCGGATCAAAGCCCAGTATGGGAAGCAGTTGAGAATCTGGGGCGGTGTGGATAAACGCGAGATCGCTAAAGGGACTAAAAACATAGATGCCGCTATGCGAGAACTCGCACCGCTGATCGAAACTGGGGGGTTCATTCCCACGTTGGATCACACTTTCCCACCAGACATCTCATGGCCGAACTTCTGCTACTACATGGAACAGAAGCAGCGGCTACTTGATGGACGTTTCGGGGCCTGATAATTTTGCCGGATTAATTGGCTTGAATGAGGATCAAACCTGTGATATAATCGAATTAGAAAACAAAAATCCAGACAAAAATTAAATTTATCTGCTCAAAACCGGGGGTGTTAGTATGCCTGACAGACTTAGGGTCTTTTCTGGAAGTTCCAATCCAGAACTGGCCCAGGAGATTGCTGATAGATTGTATCTGCCAATTGGCAGCATCACTATAAACAAATTCAGCAACGAGAACATAAAGGTTAAAATCAACGAAAGTGTAAGAGGAAAAGACGTTTTCGTAGTGCAAACATCATGCCCGCCTGTAAGTGATAACGTTATGGAACTGCTCATAATGCTTCATGCGTTTAAGAGCGCGTCAGCCGGCAGAATAACTGCCGTTTTACCATACTTTCCTTACGTCCGATCGGATAAGAAAGACGAGCCACGCATCTCTATTTCGGCAAGACTCATGGCCGACCTGTTGGCAACGGCTGGAGCTGACAGGGTTCTGACAATGGATTTGCACGCAGATCAGATTCAAGGCTTCTTTAATATGCCAGCAGACCAACTCCTGGCATTGCCCATCCTCTGCAAGTACTTCGAGCAAAAGAAGATGGAGGATCTGGTTGTAGTAGCCGGGGACGTAGGACGCGCAAAGCTGAATAGAAGGTATGCAGAAAGACTGAATGCGCCGCTTGCCATACTGGATAAGCGGCGAGAGGACGACAGTGAAAAAGCCGAGGTAGTAAGCGTCATCGGCGACGTTGAGGGGAAAAACGCCCTCATGTTTGACGATGAGATCTTAACAGGTGGTTCACTTATGGAACTGATTAGAGCCTTGAAGGAAAAAGGGGCAAAGGAGATATATGCAGGTATAACCCACGGAATCCTCGCAGGTCAGGCTGTGGAGAGAATTAAAGAGTCCCCGGTAAAGGAATTGGTGCTTACCAACACCGTTCCAGTTCCAAAAGAAAAGAGAATAGATAAAATCAAGGTTTTGTCAGTAGCTGAACTGTTTGCCGAGGTTATCAAACGAATACATCATAGCGAATCAATTAGCACCATATTTGCTATAGAAAAATGAAAGTTTAAGGAGGTATCCAGCGAGGAACAAGGCAGTTAATATGGAGGGGTTTCCTTCTGACCAAGTGATCAAAGGTAGCTGTTCGTCAGGATAAAGAAAAGGTTTTGGCAAGGTAAGGGAGGATAAACAATGAATTATGTTCGAAGAGCCAAAACGAGAGCGAAAATGTATGCTGTCAGGCATGTCTTAGGTCAGATGGCAAAGATGCTTGCTAGCGCCTCTGACGAAGACCTTGTGAGGTTGACTCGATTTGCAGAAAGGTTTATGATCACTGATTCACAGAAGCAATACGTCCGCGAAACCAGAGCCATGTTTGAGCATGGGCATCCGGGTATGAATATGATCAGAAACCTTCTTTCCCGGGATATACACCCCAATTATTATTGGAACCTGGTTGTCAATCTTTTTACCAACGCGATGTTCGTAGGGCACGGCACAAGGAAGGAGATACTTGCCAAAGAAGGGGTAATGCCCCCGTTCTTTATCGTCATAAGCCCTACCATGAGATGTAATCTCCGATGTTACGGCTGCTATGCAGGAGAGTATGATAAAACCGAAGGGCTGGACCTTGATACGGTCAGCAGGATACTTTCAGAAGCTCAGGAGATGGGTATTCACTTTATTACCATCTCCGGCGGTGAGCCATTCTATTACGAAGGACTGTTAGACCTGTTTGAAAAACATCATGATCTGTGTTACCAGATATACACCAACGGTACACTTATTGACGATAAAGTGACAGAAAGGCTCGTTTCATTGGGGAATGCCGCCCCTGCCATAAGCGTGGAAGGATATGAAGCCGAAACTGATGCCAGAAGAGGAAAGGGCACTTACAAAAAGGTGTGCGATGCTATGGCCAGACTCAAAGAGGCAAAGGCTATGTTCGGCTTCTCTGCCACTGTCACCAGGAACAACGCTGATCTCTTATCCAGTGATGAGTTTGTGGATACTATGATAGATAGGGGATGCTCTTTTGGGTGGTATTTCATATACATACCCATAGGGCGGGAGCCTCAGTTGGATCTGATGCCCACGCCGGAGCAGCGCGATATGCTGCGTCAAAGAGTCAGGGAAATGAGGGAGACAAAACCCATACTCGTGGCCGATTTCTGGAACGACGGCCCCTTGGTGGGAGGTTGCATTTCCGGCGGCAGAAGGTATCTGCATATTAACAGCAAGGGCGACGTAGAGCCGTGTGTTTTTGTCCATTTTGCTGTGGACAATATCAAAGAGAAGTCGCTCATGGAAGTGATCAAATCTCCTTTCTTCGCCGCTATAAGAGAGCGACAGAAGCGCAACAACGAGAAAAATTTACTTCGTCCCTGCATGATAATTGATCACCCTGAGACGCTGAGACAGACAGTAGAGGAGTTCAGTGCTTATCCCACCCATGAAGGCGCAGAAACTCTTATAACTGTAATGGCAGATCATCTGGATCAATATTCCGAGGAATATGGCAAGCTGGCCGATGAAGCTTGGAAAAGCTATGGAAAGAAAGACATCTGGACGCGCGATTTATGGAATGCAGTAGTAGCAGAAGAGGAGAAGATGGCGGAAGACCAAAATCTAGCTGCCGGCGACTAGAACACTGACAACTTAATTTCTGCTACAAGAAACCGTAGAGGCGGGCTCCGTCCCGCCAATATGTCGCCGCAGAGGGCGACGTTACGAAAACATTATTATCAATTAAGTTGCCAGTGCACTAGATGAAGCATAATCAGGAGGCGCAACTATGCAGATTTCCTACGACAATTACCTCGACAAGATATTAGGCGGATGGATAGGTAAATCCATAGGTGGCGCCATAGGCGCGAGATTTGAGGGGAATAAGAGCTGGATCGAAATCAGCCCTGATGAGATGTTTCCCGAAAAACTTCCCCCCAACGATGACCTGGATCTACAGGTGCTATGGTTGAAGGTACTGGAGGAAAAGGGAGACGCATTCACATCAGACGATCTGGCACAGGCCTGGCTGGATTGGTGCTGGTACCATTTCAACGAATACGGTCTTTTCCGACGAAATTGGCGGCTTGGAATTCATCCACCATATTCCGGCAAATACGACAATGAATTCTGGGAAACAGGAATGGGATGCCCCATACGATCTGAAGTATGGGGATACGTATTTCCCGGGGCACCGGATTTGGCCGCGCAATCTGCTGAGAAGGACGGCACGCTTGACCACACAGAGCAGTCCGTGGGGGCAGAAAAAATGCTGGCAGCAATGGCATCTATGGCATTCTTCGTGCCCGATGTCCGGCGGCTGACCAGCATGTTTTTCCATTATTTGCCCGAAGGGACGGTGATCCAGAGGCTGACAAAGATTGCTCTGGAATCCTATGACGCCGGGTTAAGCCTGAAGCAAGCACGCGAACGCATAATGGCCATCGGCGGACATCCAGAAGCCTGCGATTCACAGATCAACGTGCCATTTACCTTCCTTGGACTTCTCTACGGAGAGAATGACCTGCAAAAAACACTGCTATCTGCCTTAAAATGCGGATATGACACTGATTGCACACTGGCCACTTCAGCAGCCCTTATCGGACAGATACTGGGCGCGCGGAACATTCCGGACGAACTTAAAGAACCTATAGGCGATCAGCTCGTAATGGGAATCCAATACCGCAGAGACGAGATGACTCTATCCGCCCTGGCCCGGGATACGGCCCGGATGGGAGTTCTGTTAGCAGATCAGTGCAAAACCGGCGTGACTATAATCTCCCCACCAGAGATTGCCTCCATGCCGGCCACAGCGAGAAGGCCTGAGACCCGGCTTAAAGTGGATTATGAAGGCCTTCCATGTGTCGCACCCGGAGAAGCGATAAAGGTAGATGTCCGGATAAACGGCAAAATATCATCAGACGGCAGCTTAACAATGGATGCACCGGACGGCTGGACTGTAATGCCCCTTGACGGAAAAGACGCGCAACGGACAGTACCGTTCATATTAAGCCCGGATGCAAACCTGCCTCAATTGCCCATGAAAAATATCTTTACGGCCAGATACAAGCCGGACGATTCCCATGAGGAAATAACCCACCAATTCGGTGTCGTCGGCGCCGTTCTATGGAAATTCCTGGGTGTTTACTTCGATCCATATCCACCCGGCGGTAATCCAAGAGGATCATTCCACCAGCATTTCGCCAATCTTGATCGCGACTACATCGAGGGGCTGTCCACCAAAGTGGATGAGCTGTTCCAATACTGGACAGAGCTTTTAGGGAAGCCGGCAGTGCTCATATCGAAACAGCGGCGCATTGACCCAACTCAGTTGATCGGTCTGCGCGGGCCCTACTGTATATATCTCACGCGAACGATAATATCGCCTGACGATCGTGATGTGAATCTTTTCATCGGCAACAACGACGGCTACCGGATCCATGTAAACGGGGAAAAAATCGCAGAGAAAAACGAGCGAACCTGGTGGACACCGTTCAACAGCGTTTACAAGGTGCATCTGAAATCCGGCGAAAACTTAATATTGATGAAACTCATTAAGAGAGACGACTACCTCAATTTCTCGTTCAGCATTGCAGAAGAACGCAACCAATGGGGTGGGATGGACTGGTGTGTGGATCTCGCCGATGCGAATCCATTCCTTGATGTGTGATGGAGTTGAATCAGACAGGTTAGGGAAATATTGGAGTAGATCACTCTTCAGGCACTATAACAGCCGCGTTCAACCCATCCATGAGTCTATTAATTGCTTGTTTTTTCTCTTCCAACGGCGGTTCTTCCTGTGTAGCCTCCTGATATTCCTCTACTGCCTCTGTCAGTACCTCTTCATTTACATGTTTCTCTTTCATTGCTTTTTTCAGCCTCTCAAACGCGGCTTCTACTGTCTTTTCATCCATATCATCTGGTAATTTGCTGAGGATTTGATTCTGAGTATTAGCAATAATACGGCTCAGAAGACTGGCATGGATAGTATCTCGCTTCGAATAAGCTATAATAATCAGAACCAGCATGATCACAAAGATGACGGCAATAGGAGCCAGGCAACCTTTCAGGCAACCGCGCCTCGGAATGACTTCCTCTTCATCCTCCTCGGCCCAGTCCTCATCTTCCGGCTCTTCCACCGGTTCGTCTTCTTCCTCCGCCGGTTCCTCTTCCTCGGTTTCCTCAGGTTCTTCCGGCAGCGATGGATCATCTATTTCTTCAACCGGACCATTTTCTTCCGGCTTTTCCTGTTCTTTCCCCTGATGCGACTCTTGCACGAATATCTCCCCAGACTGTTATGAAAACGAAAATTACAAGGACATTAAGGATTGAATAATGCAACCATAAATATATACTGTACCAGATGAGAAGTCAAGAGAAAACGGGTTTGTTTGCAGTTGACGATATAAGCACTATATAGTATAATCAGTCTGTCAGTTGCTGGCATATATCATATACTGATTCTTACTCTATGGGTACACGAATTATTTAAACACTCGTATGGATAATATCGGGAGGGCGAAGCTCCCGCTGAACCTTTTAAACATAAGGATCGCGATGATGGATTTTGATGACGCTGAGAGCGGTAATTCCACCGGCTCATCGCTGAAGAAAGTGATAAACGTCACCGGTACTATTATCCATACCAATCTGGGACGATCTATGCTTAGCAGCGAAGCAATCCGCAGTGTGGAACGTGCATGTAGCAGCTACGTGAATCTGGAATACGATATAGAATCCGGACAGCGCGGGCACCGGGACAGTGTAACAGAGGAACTTATAAAAAGGCTGGTAGGTTGTGAAGCAGCGACTGTGGTCAATAACAACGCGGCCGCTGTGTTATTGTGTTTGAACACTCTATCTCAAGGCAAAGAAGCCGTCGCATCCCGAGGCGAGTTGGTGGAAATAGGTGGTTCGTTCCGGCTTCCCGAAGTCATGCAGAACAGCGGCGCTATACTTCGTGAAGTGGGCACAACCAACAGAACGTATGTCGAAGACTATAGGAAAGCCATAAATGAAAATACCGCGATGCTGTTGAAAGCTCACACCAGCAACTACAGAATAGAAGGTTCCACGTGGAGTGTTGATATTGAAGAGCTTGTGGGCCTGAGCAGGGAATATGGGCTTCTGGTAATGGAAGACCTGGGCAGCGGAGCGCTCATCGATCTGAGCGAGTATGGACTTCCCAGGGAACCTATGGTCAAAGACAGCATCAATGCCGGTGTTGATGTGGTAACCTTTAGCGGAGATAAGCTCCTGGGCGGGCCGCAGGCGGGAATTATCGTGGGCAGGCGAGATCTTATAGGGCAGATCAGGAGCAATCCGCTCATGCGCTGCTTCAGAGTTGGAAAGATGACCATCGCTGCTCTGGATGCGACATTAAGGCTGTATATCAATGGCTCGGAAATGGCTATTCCAACCCTGGCCTACCTGACGAGACCCATTGAGGAGATTCACGTGATCACCGAGCAAGTCTCTGCCAAGCTGAAGAAAATACTGGACGGTTTGGCAACAGTGTCAGTGGAAGATGGCGCGTCGCAGGTTGGCAGTGGATCTCTACCGGTGGAATCTATAAGCTCCAGGTATGTTGTCCTCTGTCCAACAACCTTATCAGTTGACAGGATGGCTGACCTGTTCCGAACCGGTGAAATACCTGTCATCGGCCGCATCCATGAAGGCAGATTCCTGATGGATATGCGCACCATTCAACAAGGAGATATAGAGCATATATTGAAATCGGCAAAAACCATTGCAGGTTTTTGATAAAGTTTGAGCAGAATGCAGAATACGGTGGCATCTGCCCCTGGAGCCAATAAAAACGGATTCGAGATCTGTACCTACAACGAGGGTGATGTTATGATTGTCGGTATTCCAAAAGAGACAAAGCAATCTGAATACAGAGTGGCGGTTTTACCTGTCGGGGTCGAGACACTGACTCAAGCCGGACATAAAGTTATCATGCAAAAGGACGCCGGTCTGGGAAGTGGCATCTCCGACGATGAATATGTAGAAGCCGGAGCCGAAATCGCCCACTCTCCCGAAGAGGTATATCGCTCCGCCGATATGATAGTAAAGGTTAAGGAACCCTTGCCAGAGGAATTTGATCTCATTAAGGAAGGGCTAATAATATTCACATACTTCCATTTCGCCGCCAACGAGGAACTTACCAGAGAAATGCTGGCCCGAAAAGCCGTATGTGTCGCCTATGAGACAATACAGACAGAGAATGGATCTCTTCCACTCCTGACGCCTATGAGCGAAGTGGCTGGAAGGATGGCCATCCAGGAAGGAGCCAAATATCTGGAAAAGCCCATGATGGGCAGAGGTATACTTCTGGGTGGCGTTCCCGGCGTCGCACCTGCAAATGTGCTAATACTGGGTGGCGGGATCGTGGGAACCAACGCAGCCAAAGTCGCCGCCGGATTTGGCGCGCAGGTAACCATTATGGACATCAATCTGGACAGACTCAGGTATCTGGATGATATTATGCCCAGAAACGTGGTGACCCTCATGTCTGATGCTTACAACATAAGGGACAAGATAAAAGAGGCGGATCTTTTGATAGGCGCTGTCCTGATAACCGGCGGCCGGGCGCCATGCCTCGTGGGTCGGGAGATGGTGGAAACAATGAAGCCCGGAGCGGTCATCGTTGATGTGGCGGTAGATCAGGGCGGATGTATCGAAACCACGCGCCCCACAACTCACAGCGAACCCACCTTTGTAGAATATGGGGTGGTTCATTACTGTGTGGCCAATATTCCCGGGGCGGTAGGACGTACATCCAGCTATGCTTTGGCCAATGTCACCCGACCATACGTGTTGAAACTGGCCAACAAAGGGTGGAAAGCCGCCATGAGGGAAAACCCGGCCTTATTGAAAGGGTTGAACATAGCCAACGGCAAAGTAACTTTTAAAGCTGTGGCAGAAGCTTTCAATTTGGAATACTGTCCTGCAGAAAAGCTGTTATGATGGTGGGTGGTGTTAGATGGACTGGTACGAAGAGTGGTTTGGCAAAGACTATATGCTTGTTTACCCGCACAGGAATGAAGCGGAAGCGAAACAGCAGGTCCAGTTCCTCAGGCAGCATATTCCTCTCCCCGAAGGTTCAAAGATACTGGATTTATGCTGTGGATGCGGCAGACATTCTGTAGAACTGAAAGAACATGGATATGACGTGATCGGCCTGGATCTCTCGGAGGAACTCCTGGAACTGGCATGTTCCCATGCTGCTGAGTGTAATCTGGAGATGGATTTCATCCGCTGCGACATGCGCGAAATTCCCTATGAGAATCAGTTCGACCTGGTGGTCAATTTCTTCACCAGCTTCGGATATTTTGAGGACGACGCTGACAACCAAAAGGTGCTCTCAGCCATAGCAAAATCCCTCAAGCCCGGCGGGAAATTTCTCATTGATTACATGAACCCGGATTACGTGGCAAAAAATCTGGTGAAGAAGGATGAAAAGCAAGTTTCGGACGGACTAAACGTAATTCAGGAGCGATGGATTGACCCATCCCTCCGGCGCGTCAATAAAAAGCTTACTCTGATCAAAGATGGCGAAGAATCCATCTACGCTGAGTCAGTAAGGATGTATAGCCATGAGGAAATGAAAAATATGCTTCTGAAGTTCGGACTGGAACTGACGGAAACGTATGGTGATTTCATCGGATCAGAATATACAAAGGAATCCGCAAGGATGATACTCATAGGCGAGAAAACCCATAAACGCTAACTTGACTTTGTCACATTACCCGTAGCCCAAGATTCTCTTATGAATGGGCTTGCCCATATCGTGAGATTTTATGGATGAGCTGTGCTCATCACATAGAGTCTATCTTGGCTTGAATAGAAGGCCCCGCGCTAGCCAACTTAGAAAATGTGAATTACAGGATGCAAAATCAGTGAAAACGAGCATAAAGCCCTACGCTACGGAGCTATACAACGTAGCATAGCCCCTTGTGGGCGTTGTATTTGGCGAAACTCACACTAAACGTTCAGGTTCTACCAATATCTTGCTTAGCAGGTGATAAAATGGGCAATCTGCTGAATATTACACCGGCTGACGGTTTCATCGAGTTCAAAAAAGAAGAAGTGGATCAGTCCATTCCGGATCGCTTCCAGCAGCAGGTAGAAAAGTATCCTAACCGTATTGCTGTCAAGACGGAAAACTATGAATTCACCTACCATGAGCTGAACGAAGCCGCCAATTGTATTGCCCGGGCTATCCTGGCTCAAAGCGAAAACGGACAGGAGCAGATCGCCCTGTTGTTGGAAAACGATGCTCCTATGATCGCCGCCATGATGGGTGTCCTGAAATCCGGTAAAACCTACGTGCCGCTGGATCCCTCACTCCCTCGCGCAAGAACCACCTATATTCTGGAGGATTCTCAGGCAAGTCTCATTGTCACCAATGATAAGAATCTCTCATTGGTTCAGGAGTTAACCCACCAGAATACGCTCCCACTGGTAAATATTGACCAACTTGACTCCGGCCTCTCGGCGGAGAATCCAGGTCTTTCCATATCACCGGATACCTTCACGTGGATACTCTACACATCCGGATCAACCGGGCAGCCAAAGGGTGGTCTTCAGACCCATCGTAACGTACTTCACTATGTTATGAATTACACCAACGGTTTCCACATCTGCGCGGACGATCGGTATGTCCTCATCTACTCATGCAGCGTCAACGCTGGAGCTCATGTTATCTACAGCGCCTTACTCAACGGCGCGTCTCTCTATCCTATGGACATCAGGACAAAAGGCCTGTATCGCCTGGCCGACTGGTTGATCCAGCAGGAGATCACTCTATATAGTTCCGTTCCAACAGTTTTCAGCCATTTTACCCATGCCCTGACAGGCGAGGAAGAATTCCCAAAACTGCGACTGATCAAAATGATGGGCGAGCCAGTACATAAGAGGCATGTGGAGCTGTTCAAAAAACACTTCTCTGAAAGCTGTACCTTTGTCAATAGATTGGGAAGTACTGAAACCGGGAGCATCAGATGGAATTTCATAGATAAGAAAACTTCCATAGCCGATAATAATGTACCGGTAGGCTATCCGGTGGCGGATAACGAAATCCTGATGCTGAACGACGACGGCGAGGAATTC
>Ga0272441_10007487_pt1 | contig 17729 bp, 10 predicted proteins | sample SSMProp6N_FD_193582 | JGI IMG/M metagenome (GOLD analysis project Ga0272441, IMG submission 193582) | Marine sediment archaeal communities from Little Sippewissett salt marsh, Falmouth, MA, United States - SSM-Prop-6N | ecosystem: Environmental > Aquatic > Marine > Wetlands > Sediment ... | reverse complement strand
CGTCGAGCAGAATGACATGCATGGCTTGATCGAACGAAGCATCTTCCAAAGCGCTCCCAACACCATTCACGATTCACAATCCACGATCCACTATCCCGATTCGCGGATTCTTATCCGCGGATCGGGGACAGCTCATGCACTCGATCGTGTTCGAAGCGCGTTTGGGGCCTGACTTGACATCGCCAACCCGACGCATCTCCCCGCACGCCCGCCAAGTTTCAGGCTGCTTTCCCTACCTGCGTGCAGCGAACGGGGGCATGCCGCGTTGGTATAGGATCGGCCGAAAAGACCGATCCAGCGGCACGACCCGGCCGGCGCGCACCTCGCGAATGCCCTGGTAGGTCAACTGGTTCAGGGCCTTCCCCATGCGCTGGCTAAACGCGGCCACGAGGAAATCCTCGCAGTTTTCCATCCGGTACAGCGCGGGCGGCAGGCCTTCTCGCAGGCGCCACTCCGGGTGCGGGTTGCCGCCCGCGCCCCAGCCGTACCACCCGAAATTCCTGCTGTTCTCGGCCATCAGCAGGCAGTGCATCCCGCCCTCGGTCTTGACCCCGTAGATGCGCATGCCGCCCGTCGAACCGGCCATTCGCACGCCAAACCCCAGCGGGGACTGAAGCGAGAGATGGTAGAAGCGCACGGGGTGCCGTGCGTTGCGGAGCAGCAGATAGGCGCCCGCCCCGCTCGGCGACCTGCCGCCGCCCTCGAAGAGGCCGTTGTAGAGGCGGACCCCGCCGCCGGAGGTAACCTGCAGCACGGGGTGCTTGCCCGGCGGGCCGGCCGCGCGATTGCGGCCGGGCACGCTGAGATCGATGACATCGCAGCCGGCGCCCTGCACGAGCAGCAGGTACGCGGCATTGTCTTTCGCCTGCAGCGCTTCGGTGCCACGCTTCAGGGTGAGCTTGAGCCCCAGATCGCAGATCGTGTTGGCCGCGCGGTCGCCGCGCGCGGTCGCCAGCAACGGCACACCGTTCTTCAGGGCTGCCTGCCCGGCGGGCGAGCCCTGCGCCGCGCCGCCGAACACGGTCCCGGCCGCCACCATGCCGCGTATTTCACTCCAGCTCTTGTCCACGCCGACCAGCGCCTGGCCCGGCCGCAGCTCGATCGTGTCGGTCACACGGTAGGAACCGCGCGGCAGCAGCAGGTCCTTGCCGGTGGCCACGGCCTTCCGCAACGCCCGGGTATCGTCGGTCTTGCCGTCGCCGGTCGCGCCGAAATCCTTCACGTTCACCAGCCCGGGCGTGTCGAACCCGAGCTTGCGCCGGTACAGATGCGTCCGGCGCATGGTCTGCCAGTAGGGACCGGGGCCGACCGGCTGCCCCTCGAGCAGCGGCGCAAAGGACACGTTGCCCTCGCGGACGACCGGCTCACCGAGCAGGAAGGTGACGGCGATGCCATCTCCGTCGCGCTTCCAGGTCGCCTTCTCCGGCAGTGGGACCGGCCGGCCTTCAAACCACGGCCGGCCGTTCTTCAGGGTGCAACGCGGATCCTTGCGGTTCCAGGCCACCCATTTCGCCTTCGCCTTGTCCGGCACACGCAGAGGTTCCGTCAGCTTCCTGTCACGGCGGGTGCGTGCGGCGCGCCGCACATGGTACCAGCCGGCCTTGCGCAGTGGCCCGGCACCGGCCGGTTCCAGCGCGGCCGCGTTCTTCACGTAGCAGTTCTCGAAGTAGAAACCCGGCAGGTTGCCGGCCCGCCCGCCCTGCACAACCGTGGCGGCCGGCGCGTTGTCCGGATACTCGATGACGCAGTCGATAACCGCCGGCGTGCTCTCCGGCGAGTGGCCGTGCATGCCAATGGCGGGCTCGCCCGTGGCCATGGCGAAGCGGCAGCCGACCATGGTCAGCGTGCCGCCGACGGTGCCACGCACGATCCCTTCGGTCTGCCCGACGAATTCGCTGTTGCTCACCGTCGGGGCAGGGCTTGCGGCCCGCTTCGTCGCAAAGCTGCCGAGCGGAAAACCGAGCGGGTGCACCTTCTCGCCCGTCAAGACGATGGCGAGCTTCCCGCCCTGCACGAAGAGATTGTGCACGCTGCCCCCCGAGCCGGGCAGCCCGCTGAAGCCCGCCTCGCCATTCGGCGTGCCGTCGGGGTTCGGCTCGAAGATCACGCGCACGTCGCGCATCGTCGCCTCCTCGGCGGACGCGAAATATACGCCCGAGGCCCCGCGGTTGTTGGGCCGCACAACGATGTCCAGGTGCCGGATCGCGTTGCAGAAGAGATTCGCGCTGTCGTTGTCGGAGAGCGGCCCGCCCTCGTGGTCCGAACTCTTTTTCCCGGGCCCCACCGTGACGGGTGAATCGAGGATGCCACGCGTTCCGAGGATGTACTGCGCCCAGATCACGAACCGGCGCCGATCCGCAAGCCGCTCGGGGAACGTGCCGGCCTTCAGCACGAGCCGCGCGCGCTGCCCGTGGCTCGGACCGACCAGGCAGATATGCTTCATGAACATGTAACGCCCATGCCCGTTGTGCAGCGAGCCGTTGCCCCAGATCTCGGGCAGCTGAACGCCGAGCAGTGTCCTGCTCACCACGTAATCGCCGGCCGGAAACCAGCAGACCAGCGAGTTGTCGCGCGCGAAATCGATCGCCAACTGGATCGCGTCCGTGTCGTCGTGCCGGCCGTCGCCGACCGCGCCCATGTCGCGGACGCTGACCGCGCCGATCCCCAGGAGCCGCGCGTCCAGCGTGTAACGCTTGCCCTCGACCGTGGTCTGGAACCCGGGCTGTGCCGGATCCTCGTCTCGCAGGCGCGCGATGACCTTGGCCAGCGTGCCGGGTGCTTCCGTGACGTACCAGCTCCATTTGCGGAATTTGTCGATCGGCACACCCATCCGGTAGTACCGTTCCCTGCTACGCTGCCACTGATAACCCCCCACGCGGTCCGGATACAGGTAGCCGCCCGGCGGACGCGGACCATCACCCAGTTTCAGGTTTGCCAACGCCGCCTTCACTTCGGGTGTGATTTCTCGGACAAGCTCCCGCCGCGCCGCCCGGCCCCGCTGCGCCCCGACGCTGCCTACCACCACGATCACCAGTATTGCGAGTCCGATGCGGCTGTAGATGCTGTTCGTCATGGTACTTGTCTCCTTTTGCTTAACAGTGAACGCGATGTCCTCGCGCACAAGCCCGCGTTTGGCCAGGGATAAGGCTCCGATCCATCTGCTTTCTTCACTGTCTTATTGGCAGTTTGCCCCGATCTGCCACGCTTGAAAAGCAGAAGAGCCGATTGCGGTCGAGCAGAGGCCGGTTCGGCAGATTTCAAGTCAGTGGTTCTGCCGAGTTCCATCTTTGCCGAAGGGATTGGCGATGCGGATTCCGTCGTAGTCCTGATCGGCGCTGAAATCTTCGCTCCACACGGTTGCAGCACCGACACTTCGGGCCGCGGCCAGAATGAGTCCGTCCCAAAAGGAGAGTTGCCAGCGCTCCATCTCTGCCATGCCGGAACTGAGCAAACCTACGTCGGTTTCAACCACTCGCCAGTGTGTGTAGTCTTCCACTGTCTTCCGCGCATCTGCAGCGCCGATGCCCTTGCGTCGAAGTGTAACGAGCAACTCCTGCAAGACCTGCACGCTGAGCCAGGGCAAAGGCTTCGAGTGCCAGAGCTCGGTCAATAGCTGCTTTGCCTCTTCATGCTTCTCGCCAGCGTCGGCGTCATGGGCATAGACGAGCACATTCGTGTCGATGAAGAGATCAGCGGGCATGGATATCGTCTCTCGTCAGGGGCTTGCCACCCAAGTGGAAACCTCGCTGCATCCTGGCAATTGCACGAGCGCGGGCCGCCTCTACCTCGCCTGCGCGAGGGACCAGGCTTTCGAGAGTCGCCGTAATCCAGCCGGAGAGCGACATGTGTGCGTCAACCGCCCGGTGCCGCAACTCGGCCAGTAGCTCCTCATCCATTCGCAAGGTCACGTTCTTTGTCATTCTCATCACCTCTCTCTTTGCACGCTTAATGTGTAGCACAGTTTACGTGCATTTGTCAATGCCGGGCCTGCCTCCGCAGCCTGTACCGAGCATTGGGCGGGGCGGAGCCTTTGCCGAGCGGCGAAATGCCGGGCGGATTAGTACGCGACGTGGGCCTACCTCCGTTCTCGCATGGCAGCACCCCGCGGAAGACGCTCACCTGACCCGTTAGCCGCCGTTTTTGGGCCTGTTTTGGGTAACGGTTAAGCTTCACGGCGAGTTGGGCGTTTCCCACGGTCTTTTGGGAAAGATTTGCGTGTAAGAGTACGTGTACGAGTACGATCGAGAGTCTGTGCCACGGGGACGATGGGGACCCGGCAGGCAAGAGCGCCATCCGTACTCTTACACACAAATCTATCCCAAGAGCCCTGCGCTCAGCGAACATCAGGTGGCAGCAGATCCTGCCATGGCCCGTTGAGAAGCTTGCTCAGCTCAGAGACTGTCGCCGCGTGAGCCGGGTCACCGGCCAGATTCTTGAGCGCATGCGGGTCTGTCTGATGATCGAACAGACTCTTCACGGTCTTCTTGTGCTTTCTCTTCAGCTCTTCACTGTACCGATAGCGCTCGGTTCGTATGGTTCTTTTCGTCCGGTACGCGGTGACCGCACCCCTCTTCCATGGACGAGCGGGATCTTCGAGCAGCCGCTTCATGCTGACGGCCTCGATGTCTTGCGGCATCGGGACCCCCGCCAGCTCGAACAGGGTCGGGAAGATGTCGATCGATTCGACCGGCCGCTTGCACACGGATCCGGCGCTCGTCACACCGGGCGCCTTCATGATCAACGCCACGCCCGTGGACTGATCATACATCTTGGCTTTGCGCCACTTGTAGTGCTCTCCGAGCATGTAGCCGTGATCGCTCCACAACGCGATGATCGTGTTGTCCGCGCGGCCCGACCTCTCGAGCGCCTCGAGCACACGACCGACCTGCGCGTCGATGAAAGTGAGGCACGCATAGTGCGCCGCGATCGCCTCGCGCCAGGTCTCTTCCGTCAGCATCCTGTGATCCCTGCTCTTCCCCGCCTTCGGATCCCGGACCGGCAGCACCATCTTCTCCGGTGGGTACATGTCGAAATACTTGTCCGGCGCGCGCCAGCTCAGGTGCGGGGCGTGGAAACCGAGTGCGAGGAACAGCGGCTTGTCGCGTTTGCCCTCGAGCACGCGTACGGCCTGCGTCGCGAGCATACCGTCCAACTCCTCCAGATCGTCGCGCCCGGTCCCGCCCCAGGTGAACGGGGAGCCGTAGGGGTTGCCCCACTTCTTGCGCAGCGCGGCGATCTCGGCCTTCTTGCCGTCCCTCTTGAGCTGCGCCATCCTGGCTTGGCCTTCCTCGACGTCCACGTCCGGGCCCTTCGCCCTGCGCATCTTGTTCTTGGGCCGCGGCAGGCCCTGCCCCTCCGCGATCGCGCGGGTCCAGCTCGACTTGTGATCGTAGGCCTTGTGAAAGATCTTCCCGATCCGGATCGTCTCGTACCCGTTCTTCTTGAATTGCTCCGGCATGCTCTGCGAGTTCGGCGCCGCCTTCTTCAAGTCGATCCCGTTCCCGTAGATCTTGGTCGTGTCCGGCCGCAGACACGTTAACAGCGAGGTCCGGGACGGGTTGCAGATCGCCGTCATCGAATGCGCCTGGTCAAAACGCATCCCCTGCCCGGCCAACCGGTCGATGTTCGGGGTCTTGCAGATCTTGTTGCCCCAGCACCCGAACCGGTGCGGGCTGACGTCCTCGATCGCGATGAACAGGACGTCCGGCCGCTTGCCTCCCTTCGCCATCGTCGCGAACAACTCCGGCATCAACGCCGTCGATGCCGCACCAACACCAACCGTCTTCACGAACGACCTGCGACTGAGTTAACCTTGCGTCCGACTGCGTGTCGGGCCTGTCTTCTACAGGATTATTGCCGATTCTGCCCGATCTGCCACGCCTGAAACGTAGAAATATGCAGAAAATCCGTCACATCGCCACTATTTCATTCGCGCATACGCGGGAAATCACACGCGGGACGGGCGTCTTCTTTGCCCCGACAACGACACGATCAAACCCGGAGAATGCCGGCGAACACGGTGATGGGCAGGACTCGCGCCCTGACACCGGCGACCTCATAGTCCCTGTCGCTCGTGTGGACCTGATAGAACTGCGGGATGTCGGTCCGTTCGGCGAAGTAGGCGATGTTCCGGCTCAACTGGCGCGCGCCTGTCTTGCATTCCACCGCAAAGAGCGGCTTCCCGTTCTTCAGCACGACGAAGTCCAACTCCCGGCGCTGCGCGTCGCGCACGAAGGACAGCTCCATCCGATCGCCTTCCTGATCCTCGGCGCGGTGACAGTATTTGAGCAGATTCGAAGCAACCAGGTTTTCAAACCGAGCCGAGGAATCCTCGCAGAGCGACCAATCCCACATGTACAGCTTCTTCTCCTTCTTCGCCGCCCGAAGCTTGGGCAGGCCGTAGGGCCGGATGCGGAAGCAGAAATAGAGATTCTCCAGTATGCCCACCCAGCGGTCAGCCGTCTCGAAAGCAACGGACAGGTCCTCTCTCAGATTGTTGATCGAGAGCGGCGACCCCACACGGTCGGGAAGCACCTGCGCAAGCAAATCGAGTTGAGAGACTTCCTTCACGTACTCGAGGTTGATGAGGTCGTCCTGAATCACGCGGCTCTGGCGTTCCCGCTGCCAGCGCTTCCAATGCCGGGTACTGCCCTTCAGAAAGGGCTCGGGGAAACCGCCAAATCGGAGCAGATGCTCCAGATCCGAGCGTGTGGGCTTCTCGCGAATCTCGTGAAGCGACAGGGGGTGCAGGCGATGGTAGTGATAGCGGCCTTGGAGCGAATCGCCGCCTCTTCGGTAGTGATCGAGCTTGGCCGAGCCCGTGATGAGGAAACGCGTGCTCGATTTGTTCAGGTCGTAGAAGCCTTTGACCAGGTTGCGCCAAGCCTTGTATTTGTGGATCTCGTCGAGCACAACAAGAGGCTCGTCACTGGGCAAAGCGCCCTGAAGAAGTGTGCGCCGCGCGGAGAATGCATCCCAGTTCAGATAGGCCGGGTGCTTTTCGCTGCCGTTCTTGAGCAAGCCCAGAGCCAGTGTCGTCTTGCCGACCTGTCGCGGGCCGCCCAGGAAAACCATTTTCTCCTTCAAATCCGCAAGAACCGCAGCTTCAAGATAGCGCTTCACATCGACCTCCCTAAATGTATGTATTAGACTATACTCTAATATATACGTGCACATATTAGAGTCAAGTAGAATTGTGGCGCATTTGCCGCTGCGCGGGGATGAGAGGGATTTAACCACCCGGCCTCCCGGCCTAGAGGTCCCGAGGGCACGGAGGGGATCAGACGAAAGGACAGACCCGTCCCCGCGTGAGCGGCGGCGGTACGCCGTACGCACCACGCGGCGTATTCGGCCCTGAGTCGTCCTCTCTACTCGTACTCCGTTCTCGCGTGCCGCGCCGTAGCAAGCGCAGCGCGAAGGCGGGTCGCCGACATCGTCCACCGACCGGCGTCACCCGCTCATCCCTCGGATCACGATAACGGTCAAGGATTACGCTCGAGGGGAGGCCTGTTCCGGGTGAAGTTTCAAGCCAGCCATCCGACCGGCCCAGCTATCTCCGCTGCGCCGCGTGGATGGGGGGCGGGACTCTGCGGGGGCCGGCTTCGAAGAGCTTGCGTACCTCTTCGTCCGAGAGTGCGCGGCCATGGATTGCGACCAGATGATACTCGCCGTTCCAGAAGACGCCGTTCCCGATCTGCGCGACGCAAGAGGAAGCCAGCGACAGCTGCGTGCCTTGCTCGGTCCAGCACGCGAGCGTTCCGGGCCGTTCGGCGGCGCGCCTGTTCTCGCAGACGCCGTTCACATACAGGCATTCCAGGCCGGAGCCCGAGCGTGTGTAGACGACATGCGCGAGCTCGCCGAGCGGATGCGTGGCGGAGCGCAGCGGGTGCTCGTGCGATCTATCGCGCGTGGTTGTGCGGCTGAGTCCCAGGTAGGTGCCGCGCCCGTCGGCGGTCGGCTCGTGCATCAGCCCGCAGTCGACACGCATCCCCATATTGGAGCCCTTCAACGCAACGATCGTATGGGGCAATTCGTGTGGCGTGAGCTGCGCGCTGCGGATCCAAGCCTCGACCGTGAACGCGTTGCCGGCGCGACACGGTTCGGTGATTTTCTTCGTGGATGCGTACGCCACTGCCCAGGACCTGCCCTCCGCTATCTCCAGGCCGCCGCCCCGCAACCGTCGCAGGAGCCGGCGCGGGCCAACCGTCATGTTGAGCGGTTCGCCGACCCCGGAAACGTCGTGGATCATGCCGCTGCCGTTTGGTCCGCCCTGCGAATGGAGCTGATCCCCGAACGTGTACAGTGCGAGCAGCCCGGCGCTCGCCTCCGGTTGCAGCGCGGAGCGCTCGAGTGCGGTGCGTACGATTCCCTTCGCATCGACAACCGCGCGGTTGCCTGCGTCCATGAGCAGGCTTTCGCCGGTCGCGCTGTTCAGGATGTGGAGGATGCCCTCCATCAAATCCACACGCGTGCCCGCCTGTTCCACCGCCAGAGTGCAGCGGGTCCCGCGCACCTCGATTTGTGCGTGCGGGGTCAGAACGCTCATGGGCCGGGCTGCCGGCCGGCTCGCGGCGGTGAGCTGGACCTTGCCGGCCCGGACCCGCAGCCGTTTCCCTTCTGCCTCCCAGAGCGTGACTTCGGTCTTCGCAGCCAGTTCAACGCGTATCTCCTCGCGGGGATACCGGATCGTGGCCGAGCCGGCATTGCCGACGTTGACCGTGTCGCCGGCGCGCAGCGCCATGCCCGGCTGGACGGGCACGGCCATGCCGTCGCGCAGCACGCTCGTGCCGGGCGCGTCCGCCAACACCGCATACGCGCGGGCGGGCCCCCGCGCGTCGAAGTACAAGACACCCAGCGCGGCAATAACCGAAGCGGCAAGGGCCAGGCGCACCCAAGCCATGCGCGGCCGGCGTGCCGTCGTATCCGGCAGCGGCCGGCGCTGCACCTGCCCGCGCGGGACCCGGATCGCGCGGCGTGCGCGTGCGCCGCCGTGCCGCTCGATCTCTTCCAGCACACCGTTGACCAGCTCCGTGGGCGCGGGGATCCGGTTGCGGATATCCTGCAGGATGCTCTGGTGTGCAGACGCCGGCGCGGGTTGCTCGGTGAGAATATGCCGGAGCTGCGCGTCTTGTTGCCAGAGTGCGAGCGCTTCGTCGGCGAGCACGGGGTCCGCCGCGAGCAGGTCGCTCAGCTCGCGCTGGTGCTCGGGCGCGAGCGCATGTTCGGTCAGCAGCCCGAGCAGCTCCTCAAATCGTGTTCTGTCGATCGGTGTGTTCATGATAGTTCCGGCGCGACCCGCCGGTCGACGCACTTGCGCAGTGCGAGACGGGCCCGGATCAGCGCATTGCGAATCGCCGAGGCGCCGCGGCCCAGCTTCGCCGCGATCTCGCGCGAGGTGAGCCGTTCCTTGTGGAACAGCTCGACGAGCTGCCGGTTCCGCGACGGCAGTTGCTGCATGCAATCGCGCAGCGCGTCGAGCTGGTTCTGCTCGCCTTCACGCGTCAAGGTCATGTCCAGCGCGCGTTCCGCCTGGCCCAGCAGCGCGACCTCAGCGAGCGCCTCGCGCTGTTTCGCGCGGCGCGCCGCCTCGCGCAGCGCCTCACGGATCACGTTCTTCGCGATCCCGCGCAGCCAGAACCAGAACGGCCGTTCCAGGTCGTAGGTCGAGAGCTGGAAATAGGCGCGTACGAAGATCTCCTGGGCCAGCTCGCTGACGCGGTCGGCATGCGGGAACGTGACCGCGACCATGTTCCTGATCGCCACGTGGTGTTTCTCGAGGATTACGGAAAATGCGTCCGTGTCCCCTTCCAGCACGCGCAGAATGGCTTCAGGTACGTTCATGTGTCCTCGAACCTTGTTCCGCCAGAGGCGGGCAGGCAGCAAGCATTGTCGAGTATATTCGCTCTCTCTCCGCCTTATTGTCAAATCGCATCAATCTGCCACGGCTGTCGAGTGAGAAAAGGCGAAATCGCGCGCCGCTTCTTCCGGAATGGAAATCATGGGAGGAATGGGCGAACGCCGTTAATGTCAGACCCCGAGTGCGCGGAGAATCGAGCAGTTTCCCAGGAAATAGCGTCCCTTCTGCGTGCCCCACGTAGCTGCTGCAGCGAAGCAGGGCCGTGCGGGCCGAAGCCACGAAGGGCGAAGGCCTGTGGTCCGGCCCCGGGGCCAAGCGACGTCTTATAGGATCAGATATCAGATACACTACCGTTCCGCCTTGATCCGAAAGACCCCGGCTTTGTTGGTTGCGGTGAACGTGGCGGCCCCGTTCAGCTCTGTGGGCGGCTGGTTGGTGAAGAAAGCAGTCCAGTTCTCGCTGGTGGGGTGCAGTCCGAACTCGAGGTACTGCCAAGCGGACGATCCGCCCTGCCAATCGATGTAGAGTTCGCCGGCGGCGACCGAGATATTGGTGAGCGCCAGCAGCGAATCCGAATCTCTGGGGTCGGTATCGGCGACATATTCGGAGACGTTATCGACGCCGTCCAGATCGTAATCGGCGGCGGCCTCGTCCTGGAGCGGGTTCAGGGAGTGCGCGACTTCCCATCCGTCACGCATCGTATCGCCGTCGGTATCGGCCTTTGTCACATCGGTATCCGTCCGGCCGGGCCTGTAATCGGGCGAGCCGTCCAGCATCTGTTCGGCATAGTCGGAGAGCCCGTCCCCATCGCGATCGGCGGAACCGAACACGACCCATAACCGCCCGTCACTGCGTGTGACGAGGTTGGCGGTGGCCAGATCCTCGCCGTGGTTTGCGCCGAGTTCGCCGCGCGCGAGCGCGAGGTCCGTGCGCATGCCGGGCAATGCGCCGGGATTCACGGTCACGGCAAGGAACACGAGCGTTCCGCTCAGCGCGCCCACGCCGGTCTCGTTCACGAGCACGATCTCGACCGTGCCGTCCCGGTTCGTGTACTGCATATCGAACAGAGCGCCGATCGTGCCCGCCGAGTTCGTGACGGACCCGACACTCAGTATCGTGGCGTCGTAATTGATCTGCAGGTGGACGCTGGCGATGTTGGTGGCGGTATCGAGCGTGATCGGGATCTGGGCCGACGCGCCGGGCTCCGCTTGGTGCACGCCGATACTCAGCTCGTAGGCAGGCGTCGTGCACGCAAGCGCGAGCCAGAGCAGGCCCGTCAGCCGCAGAGCGCTTCCGGATCTGTTCTGCATGATCACGGGTTCCTCTTCTTTCCCTGCAATACACGTTTCAGCAGCTGCGCATCCTTGTGGTCCAGCACACCGTTCCCGTTCAGATCGCCGGCTGCGAGCTGCTCGGGCGTAGGCGTGACGCCATGCGCAACCATCTGGACAAGGCTCGAGAAGTCGGTCTGGTCGAGAATGCCGTCTCCGCTGACGTCACCGAGCGAATAGACGGCGGTCACGGTCAGCACCGCCACGTCCGAGTAATCCACGACAAGCGGCGTACCGCCCGGCCCTTCGAGGTAGACATAGGAAAACGTATTCGTGGTCGTCGCATCGGACACGGCCGTTGCAAGGATATGGAAGTTCACGTCCAGTATGTGGCCTTCCCCGGCGATCGCGCCGCCGCTCCCGCTGATGGTCAGCTCGCCGTTCGCGATCGTCGCGTTGTTCGTGAGCACGAGTGTCTGGGACAAGACCGTACGCTCGACCGTCGCGTTGGTCGCCGCGACCTGCGAGAGCGGCTTCATGACGGCCGTGTCGTAGGTGATGCGGATATCGAGGTCCGTACCCGATATGTCGGTTGCATGGTTGATGTTGACCCGCAGCACGGCCGTGCTGTTGGTGTCGGCCCGATAGTCCGACATCCAGATCACGACCCGGTCACAGGTCCCGGACGCCGTGTTGGACGGGCGGCTCTCCACATAGCGCGGGGACGAGCTGCCCAGCGCCCTTCGATCCGACACGGCGGTGACCCGATAGAAGTACGTCGCACCGGACAGCACGTTCGTATCGAGATAGTGAAGATCCGTGACGGGGTCCGGCGTCCATCGCACGAATTCTGTGCCGGGATCCGGCGTGCGATAGACAAAATAGCCGTCCAGGTCCTGCTCGCGGTTCGGCTCCCATTGGAGCCGGACCGAGCCCGCCCCGCCGAACGCGACAAGCCGCAACGGCGGCGCCAGTCTCGGATCGGCGAGCCGCACGAGCCCGCCCTCCGCGTACCCGCCGATCATGTCGATGTCCGTATCGCCGTCGAGATCGCCGACCGCCAGCGTGAGCCGGTCCGCGAAACCCGGCGCGGAACCCGACCACACTTTGCTGAGCAGCTCGTACGTTCCGTTCGTGCGCCCATAGAAGACCCAGATCCGGCCGTCCGTATCGGACACGAGCACATCGGTCAGCCCATCGTAGTCGACATCGGCCGAGGCCAACCCCGTCCCGTTCGGCACAGGCGTACCGAGCAGATCGTTCGTGTAGGCGGGCCCGGCGAACGGTGCTGTCGTTCCTGTGTTCGTGTAGGCCATAACGGCCCCGTCATCCGTGAGGACGAGCAGCGACAGATTGGTCTGGCCGACCATCCGGGAGAACGTGGGGATCGCGTTGGACACGCCGGTATCGAGGTCGTAATCGGTGCTCGGCGCCGACCATCCCGCAAAGCTGCCGAACGACGAGACGATCCGCACACGCCCGTCGCCGTACCCGATCGCGAGGTCGTCGAACCCGTCCCCGCCCCAATCGCCCATGGCCACTGTCGGCGCGGAGCCGGCATTCCCGAGCGGCGTGAACATGCTGGATCGATCCGTCAGATCGAAGGTGTATACAGAACCTGCGTTCTCGTAGACGGTCGGCGCAGTGCCGGGCCGCACAACGAACAGGTCGAGATCGCCGTCCCCGTCCCAGTCGCCAACGGCCGGCGCGGAATTCGTGGTCAGGTCCAGTGCCCCCACAACCGGCGGCAACGTGCCGAACAGGTTCGTGACCGTGCCGTCGACCAGCACCATCGGTTGCGTTTCGAAATAGAACCGCTGCCAGAAAGTGAGACTGTCACTCGCGGCGCTCACCGCCTGATACCGGAAGATCCCGTCGGCCAGGCCGGGATGCGTATCGTGTTCGGCTTCCACAACGAGGTCCCAGCCGTCGCCGTCCACATCGTTCGTGCCGGCCTCGTCGAGATTGCCGTAATGATGCAGCTCGTACCAGTCCGGCACACTGTCGGTGTCCGTGTCCGACTGCGCGTCCAGGTAATGCGCTATGACCTCGTAGACACAGGTACTCGAAACCAGGCCCACTTTCGCCGGGTCCGCGGCTCGGCCGAGCCCATCCTCATATCGCACACCTGAGCAGGTCCAATGGGAAAACCGGGTCCCGTCAATATCGCCATATCGCGATGTTGTCCGATAGCTGTTCGAGCTGCTGTCGACATACAGCTCTGAAGCGGCAAACAGGTTCGTGGGCTCGCTCCGTTCCACGACACGATAGAGCAAGGCGTTCGATACATGCGGGTCGTAGCCGCGGTACCATTCCTCACCGAGCGTGTAGCCGTCGCCGTCCGTGTCGGTCGCGGCCGTCACGTTCGTGGTCCCGTAGTAGCGCAGCTCGTACCAGTCCGGCACGCGATCCGCATCCGCATCCTGCGAATCGGACACGTAGTACGCGACACCGACACTGTCGGTGGTGATCTCGAACACAATGGGGTTGAGCGCGGCCCCGTTCGAGTCTGCTTGCGGCACGGCGTTCAGGGCCCAATACGTGAAATGCATGTCCGCATACACGTCCTGCGCCAGCGAGGTGACCATGGAATACTGCGCGACGACGCTTTCGTTGCTGATGATGCCCGCCGGGTCGCTCAACTCGGTGTACGTGCAATCCGCGGCAACCATAAGCTCGAACGACTCACTCACGGCTGGAACGGCCTGGTAACGGCAGATCGTATCGGCCAGTCCGGGATGCGTGTCGTGTGCGGCCTCCACCACGAGGTCCCAGCCGTCCGCATCCAGGTCGTTTGTGCCGGCCTCGTCGAGAGCCCCGTAATGATGCTGTTCGTACCAGTCCGGCACAGAGTCGACATCGGTGTCTGCAACGGAATCCAAGTATGTCGCGACCAATTCGTACGTGCAGGTGCCGGGCGACAGCGGTATGGCACACGGATCCAAGGCCCGGCCAACAGCGTCAACGAACCGACTCCCGTTGTATGACCAATAGCCGAACCGTTTCTCGGCCAAGTCCCCGTACCGCGACGCCGTCGTGTAGGCGTTCGAGCTGGTCGCCCAGTAATGCTCCACCTTCGCGAACAGGCCTGTGGGGTCCGACTCCTCCACGATCCGGTAGACCAACGCATTGGACACGTGCGGGTCGTAGCCACGATACCACTCCTCGTACAGGCTGTACCCGTCCCCGTCCGTATCGCCGGCGGCCGTCAGGTTCGTGTGCCCATAGTGATGCAGCTCGTACCAGTCCGGCACCGTGTCCGCATCGCCGTCCTGCGATTCCTGCACGAGATGCGCGACCCCGACGCTGTCCGTTGTGATCTGGAACACGAACGGATTGACGGCCGCACCGCTGCTGTTGGTCTGCGGCACGCCGTTCAGCGTCCAGTATGTGAACCGCATGTCGGTATAGACATCCTGCGCCAACGACGTGAGCATCGAGTGTTCCGCAAACAGATACGCGTTGCTGATGATGCCCGGCGGGTCGCTCAGTTCCGAATACGTGTACTCCGCAGGGAACCAGCCGAAATCGAACGGGCTGCTCATCGCTGCCACGGCCTGATACCTGCAGATCGTGTCGAGTAGTCCAGGATGCGTATCGTGCGCCGCTTCCACGGTCAGGTCCCAGCCGTCACCGTCCAGGTCGTTCGTCCCGTCTTCGTCCAAATCGCCGTAATGGTGCAGCTCGTACCAGTCCGGAACGTCGTCCACGTCGGTATCTATCACGGTATCCTCGAAGTGCGCCACCACTTCGTACACACGAACGCTCGATACCAGGCTGATATCGATCGGGTCCCGCGCCCGCCCGAGCGTATCCTCATATCGTGCGCCGGCGAGCGCCCAGTGCGTGAAGCGGCAGCCCTGCACCTCGCCGTATCGCGTAGCGGTCCGGTAGCTGTTCGATCCGCCGTCGATGTACTGTTCGCCGCCGTCGAACAAATTCGTCGGGTCCCCGCGCTCCACGACACGATAGAGCAAGGCGTTGGAGAGGTGCGGATCGTAGCCGCGGTACCATTCCTCGTCGAGCGTGTAGCCGTCGTCGTCCGTATCGCTCGAGCCCGGTTCGTTCGTGTCGCCGTAGTGGAACAACTCGTACCAGTCGGGTATCGTATCCGCATCGGCATCGACGTCCTCGTCCACGTATCCGGCGGTCAGTGTCATGGCCTCCAGGATCAGGACAGGCGCAGGGTTCTCCGCCGCGCCGTTCCCGTCCGCGTAGCGGTTCGTGTACTGATCGAGCCACCCGTAGAAGCGATAGGCGCCGGCGCTTGCCGGTGCGGTTACCGTGTTCGTCCACTCGCTCAGCACCGCCTCGCCGACGTTCGAGACGATCCCGGCCGGGTCGCTGTATTGGTTGAAGTCGACCAACTCGGCAAACACCGAGCCAGCGAGCAAGAGCGGCATGGCGGCCAGGAACCCAACGCGCCATCCAGCTTTTCGATTGTGCGCAAACGTACTCATCGGTCCGTGCGCCGACCCGGCCGGCTCCTCAATCCCTGGCGAAGTAGAACGTGTTGCTGCGGCCCGTTTCGATGGCGTATTCGTTCACGTACATGGGATGGTCGTACGCGGGCCATTTCGTTACCGAGCCGGGCGTCGTCGCCTCCTGTGCGCGCTGCACTTCCTGGGTCGTCGCGAGCCTGCAGGCCAGGTTCGCCGCGAACCAGCCCTTCCCGTCATCCGTCAGCGTGTCGTCCGTGAGCAATAGCTGGTCGTGATGCGAGCCGCCGACCGCATAGACCTCGTTCGCATCCGTGCGGACCATCCCCTTGAGCAGCGCCCACCGTACGGCGCCTCTCTGGTACGCGAGCGACGCGGTGCCCGCGTACCGGCTGATCTTGAACGACGGGCCGTTCGTGTCCGCCGGCACCGTCACGAAATGGAGGCTGAGCGGCAGGTTCGTCGTGTCACAGGCCAGCAGGTGCACCTTCATATCTGCCACCGACTGGCCGACATCCGTGCCTGCGTCCCAGGTGAGCAGCTTCGTCGTGTTCGTCGGGATCACGCCTTCGCCGTATTCGCTGTCCGTGCCTTCCACCAGTGTGGCAAGCGGTATCAGGCCCTCGAGATAACCGGCTGAAGCCCCCGTGTTTGTTACCGCAAAACCACGCACTTCAACGGTCGCGCTGTCGGCATCCGTAACGCGGTAATTGATGTCGACCAGGTTGCTGTGGTAACGGTTCGAGACGGATAGAATCTCGATGGCAGGAGGCGCCGATAGCGCATAGCCGTCCGCTACGAAGTCGCCGCTGTAGGCCCGGAGCATCATGGCATTGAGGTAGAATTTGTAGCCCGTAACCGTTACGACGAAAGCGCCGTTGCCGCCGGGATTGATCTGATCGAAACGGGCCACGTAACCGTTCGTTGTATTGTAGCCCGCGCAGTAGGTGGTCGTATCGTTCGGCAACGTTGTCGTGCTGATCGTCGTGCCTGTCGAGCTCACGTTACGGAAATGATCGACATCCGAAATGATGAAATCGTTGTACCGATCGACGTACGAAGGGCTGCCACGATCGGCGTAGAGCACCAGTTCGTAAACTGCGGGCTCGAGCCCCTCGAACGTGAGAATGATGTCCGAGGTGTAGAACATGCTGCCTGTGCACGTCACGTTGTCGTGAAAGAATTCGTACGCTTCCGTGCCGGGCATCAGCCCGCCCACGGACGTATTGCCCGACGTGCCGCCCGTGACGCACAGATATGCGGCAACGCCTTCTCCTGTCTCGAAGTCTATGAGTTGCCCCTCGTCACCCGTGGTATACAGCGTGATGTTGTTCGACAACTGCGGGGCCGCCCAAGAGAAGTCATTATACGCGGTGAAATAGTACTCCGTCTCAGCACCCACAACGCCAGGCCACCCGCAAGCGACAAGCGCCAAAACGGCATAGCAGTATGTCCGTTTCTTCATTCTTCCTATCCCTCTCTTCCTGCTGTATCCGTGTCCGTGTCCTTCGTTGCCGGACAGAGTCTACCGAATGCCGGATATAGGGTCGAGCAGAAACAAGGCGGGTAGCGGGATGTCCGGGGCCGGACCACAAGCGGGACGCTTACTCCCCGCGCAATCAGGGTGCGCGCAATCAGGCTGAGACTTTAGCGGCGTGTTGCTCAAAAGGCGAAAAAAGTGACAAAAGGGGTTTCTATACTCGTACACTTACTCTTACACGCCACTCTTTCCAAATTCTCGGGATAGATCTGCGTGCAAGAGTACGTGTACCCTCCGTCGCCCTGGTGGGCTATGAAGGGCAAGCGAGTACGGATCGGACCAAGCGTCGCAAACCGCCACAAACGAGAGACGAACTCTCGAGAAGCACGATTCAGCAATCACGCACAGAAGCGCATGCCCGCCTCACCCTCCCCCTCCCGCCGGGAGGGGGTTGGCGCACCGAATCGTTTTCGGAGATGTATACGCCCGTCGAAAAACCCGGCGCACCCAAAGGCCAGTGGATGATGCGCGGGAACCGCTACAAACTGATCGAAAGGGTCTAGGGCCGAAGCGCGCTCTATGACCTGGAAACAGACCCGGACGAATTCCATAACCTGATCGAGCAGCCTGAACTGGCAGCTGTCCGCGAGCAGCTCAGAACCGCGCTGTTGCACCGGATCATG
>Ga0272441_10007486_pt1 | contig 17729 bp, 16 predicted proteins | sample SSMProp6N_FD_193582 | JGI IMG/M metagenome (GOLD analysis project Ga0272441, IMG submission 193582) | Marine sediment archaeal communities from Little Sippewissett salt marsh, Falmouth, MA, United States - SSM-Prop-6N | ecosystem: Environmental > Aquatic > Marine > Wetlands > Sediment ... | reverse complement strand
AAAACGCGATACTCAAATCTTTCCAACACCGGTATGGGCAACTTGTGCTGCAATCTGACAGATTGTCTAAATGAAAACGCGGTCGCCTTCTGAGACAGCCTCTGAAAGCCGGGTGCAAAGGGGAGCCGGCTAAAAGCCGGCTAAGGCTAGAAGGTCGGCGTTTGTACCGCTGAGAGTCTGGATTGGTTTCAGAAGCGGTAGAGATGCTGACTAGCGGAGGAAATCGCGTAAGAACCGCTTGATGCCCGTCAGCCTGTGGACGGGCGCCGCGCTTTCTTCGCAGTTGATGCAGATTTTGGGCAGCCGCGACTCGTCCGCATCTTTCAAGGCACTCCGTATGGCTTCCGCCCGAGCGCCGTTCCACACGTCCCGGATGGATTGGCGGGCCACGTTGCCCAGCCGCACGGTTCGCCACCAGTCCACGCAGCACAACACCACGTCGCCGTTCCAGAGAATGCACATCTCGCGGCTGGGCCGGAGGCACTGGCCGCGGAACTGGCGCATGGCGTTCGGGTTCAGTTCGGCTGCTTTAGGGGCGTTGCCGCCGCGGTTTTCCAGCACCGAGGTTACGAGCCGGACGTCATGCCGCCGCCAGAACCGCCGCGCCTCTTCGATTTCGGCGCGGTTCAGGCTGGTGACGATCATCGACACGCGAAGGTCGAAGTTCTTCGCCGCAGTGGAGCCGGCCCGCGCCATTTCCCGTGTGACGTGCCGGCAGGCGACCACGTTCTCCACGACCCTGTCGCTGTCACACTGCGCGCCCATAAGCTGCTTGTTGACCTCCGGATCGAGCGATTGCAGGCTGACCTTTATGCGTTTCAGCCCGGCCTCGATCAGACGGCGCGACAGGTCTTCCGACAATTTGACGCCATTGGTTGTCACAAGGGTCGAAGCGCTCGGCACTTTTTCGGCGATGTAGCCGACAAGCTCCGGCAGGCGCGTATCGAGCAACGGCTCGTTCATCAGGTAGGGGCTGATGCGGCGCGGGCGAAGTTCGGCCAGCTCGTCGATAATCTTGTGAAACAGCGCCGGCTCCATCCGGCCCTGTTCCAGGTGCGACTTCATCACGTCTTCGTTCGGGCAAAATACGCACCGCCCGTTGCACCCGCTTTGCGTCTGGATCTGTACCCGCAAAGGGCCCGCTGAATCCCGTTTCGCCAAAACTCCTCCCGTAGAAAACGCAGGATGTCCCGAATCAGCTTTATTCTGCCGCCCCGCCCGCCGGTGCGCATTTGACAATCAATGCTTCTTCGTTGTGATTCTTGCTCAGGTAGTCCTCGTACCCCGTCTCCCCTTTCACGTATTTGGCGAAAAATGCCGTGGCGTAGCCTTTGATAATCGGAAACGCGACGTTCATTGCCACGTACTTCAGCGGCTCGCCCGACTCGAGCCGTTTGCCTTCGCCGCACCCGTCGCCGAAATCCGGTTTGAACTGGTACATTTCCGTGAACGAGTAATGCCCGCCGTCTTTGAACTCCACAAGGTATTTCGGGCCTTTCGATTCTTCGTAATATTTCCGCAGCCGTTTATTGCCTTCAAGCCCGATGGTGTCGTCTTCGGTCGCGACCATCACCATAACGGGGATGTCGTAATTGACGCGCTCTCTGGCGCAACCGGCCAGCGGCAGGATCGCGTCGACGCGCGGCTCGATGTCGGCGACCCAGGTCGAAGTGTACCCGCCGAACGAATGGCCGGAGACGCCGATTCTGTCCATGTCGACGCGGCCCAGAAACCGACTGTCCGCGCCCTTGTTCAGGCTGTCGAAGGTGTCGATGAGAAACCGGATGTCCAGCGGGCGGTCTTTCGCGGCCTGTTCGCGGATTTCCGGATTCATCGACACCATTTCGCCGTCCACCCATGTAACGGCGCTGTTTGCGGTGTGGTCGGGCGCCGCAACGATATAGCCGTGGCTGGCCAGATGCTCGCACAAAAACACGCCCTGGCTGCGCATTCCGCCGTTGCCGTGGCTGAACAAGATTAGCGGGAATTTGCCGTCGCGGATCCGCGCGTCGCGTACGGCAAAGTTTTTAAATGTTTCGTTGACCGCGTTGAGATCAACCCCGAACGCCATCTGAAACAGGATCGGCAGGCTTTCGTCCCGGCCCTTGTTGAAAAAATCCAGCAGGCGGTTCTTGGGCAGATTCTTCGAATCGTCCGTGGCCGGATACCAGATTTCGGTCAGCAGCGAGCGGTCTTTTTCGGTAACCACATCTGTGCGCGAATGATCGACAAACTGCATCGTGGTCACGCCAACGGGATACGGCCCCGGCTCTAACGGATTCCGCACATCCGCCGCAACCGCCATAAAACCAAACAAGAAAACAGTTAAACCAAGGCTCAAAACGCAAAGTCTAGACACCATTCTTCCTCCTGCAGCCATACTTCCCATGGGTTCTATACGATCCACTACGGAATAATCGACTTCAATGCTTCAATCATTACCGGTCCGGCCTGCGGGCACGGCGACATGCTCACAAGGTATTTCGCGTGCGCGTACTTTTCCGTGTTCACAAAATAATTCGGCGGGCAGATGTAGCCGAGATGGTCGAGCCCGAGTCCCAGGATGAACTTCGGTTCCGAATCCATAAGCGCCCGCGTCTGTTCGGCGAACACGGGCGCCGTCTCGCCCAGATGCGTGGCGAATTGCGCTGGGCCCACGGCAAACCATGCCGCTTCGGTTTCAACTGATTCCGCGAAGTCACGCGGTACAAGCCCCGCCAGGCTCATCTGCTGGAAATTCCTGTTCGTGATGGGCATGTTGAAAACCCGGCTGGCGAACCGTACCCGGGTGTCCTTCAATGGGATCGTGTTCTTCAGGGCGGCCAGCGTTTTCGCCGCCAGGTCCTCGCCGTACTTGTGCGCAAGCTCGAACGTCCGTTCCGGCGTTTCCGGCTGCATCCAGCAACCGATCGCGCCTTGCAGAAACAGGTGCTCGCCCGGAATCTTTGCTTCCATGGATTCGTAAAAAGCCGCCACCCAATCGGCGCTGGTGAGCGTATTGTCGCCGTCCAAGACGGTGGGATGGCACGCGAAATTGGTCAGCGTGGCGATGGACTTGCCCGACTCGTCGAGGAACTGAAGGACGGTGACGGAGTTGTCGACGTTTTCGGGCTCGCTGTCGTTGACCGCCCATCCTTTGCATTCTGTTCTGGCCCAAACCGCCCGGGCCGGCTCCATGTTTTCCGCCGCTTTGGCGACCTGTTCCGCGGCAACCGCAATGAGCTTCTTCATGTACTCCGGACTGCGGCCGCAGGTAGCCTGGTCGGGCCCGTAGATGCCGATGGTATCGGGGGCGGCGTGGGTGTGCGTGGACTGCACGACAATGTGCCGCTGGGGAAGCAGGGTGTCTTTGATCAGGTTTGCCGCCGCGGCACGGATTTCGCACGTGGTGTCGTACTGGATGCTGACGCTGTCGATGACGACCAGCCCCACGGCGGTCTTCCCGTCGCCAATCACGACGGCCTTCGCCGAGAGGTCGTCGTGCACGCCCGTTGATGCGCGGTTCAGGTCGTAACCGGCCAGCCAGGTTCCGACGGGCGGGTTAACGGGCGCCGACGAGGCGCCCACAAACAAGGCAGCCGTATCGGCGGCCAGGGCCGGGGTGCAGGCTAGGAGAATCGTTATCAGGAGGTTGAAGACAAACCGCTTGAACATCTTTTCGCTCCCTTCTGCCGCCGTTTTCAGCACGGCGGCGGCAAATTCAGGCGTCCCAGTCCGTGAACCGGCGGCGCAACAGCAGGTAAAGGAAAAACGGGCCGCCCAGCAGCGTTGTCACGATGCCGATGGGCGTCTCGCCCGGCAAAATCTTGCGCGCTATGATATCACAAAAACAAAGAAACCCACCGCCGGCGACCGCGCTTACCGGCAGGAGAAGCCGGTGCCGCGAGCCCGTGATGCTCCGCACGATGTGCGGCACGATCAGGCCCACGAAGGCAATCGTGCCCACCACCGACACCGCCACCGCCGTCATTAGCGAGCCCACCGCGAACGTTACGCCCGTCAGCAGCCGCACGTTTACGCCGCGGCCCGCGGCAAGCTCGGTTCCGAACCCGAGCTGGTCATATTTCGGAGCCTGTGCAAGCAGGATCACGGCGCAGGGCGCCACGCCCGCCAGGAGCGTCAGTACGGGCCGGTAACCCAGCACGTCGACGCCGCCCATCAGCCAGCGGTCCATCATGACGATGCGGTTCGGGTCGGCCACGTAACGCATGAACAGGATGCCGCCGTTGGCCAGCATCCCCATCGTTATCCCGCCCAGCAGGAGCACCGACGGACTCACCCGGTCGCGGTGGGCGGCCAGTAGGTAGACGACGATGATGTCCGCCTCCGCGAACAGAAACGCGAGGAGTTGCACGGTGGGAAGGCCCAGCAAGAGGCCCGGCAGCCCGTAGGCGCCTATCAGCACGGTGGCCGTCCACGCCCCGAAAGCGCCCGCGCTCGCCACGCCCAGCGTGTAAGGTTCCGCGAGCGGGTTGCGCAACATCGCCTGAAACGCGGCGCCCGCCAGCGCAAGCCCGCAGCCCACTATCAGCGCCGCAAGGGTGCGAGGAAGACGCTGGTTCAGAATAATGCCGAGCATTGGGGCCTGCTCGGGCGGCAATCCTTCGCGCCATTCGCGCCATGCCTGGCCCAAGTCGATCTGCTCAGTGCCCACCACCAGGCTCAGGGCCACCATCCCCGCGCTGACCGCGATGAGCGATGCTATGGCGCTTCGCCTCATCTCAAGCCCCTCCGCCGTGAGGGACGCTCCCCGGCTTTCGCGGGGCGTGACCCTGTCTCTGCCGGCTGTTCCGGCGCCTCTGCCCAAACCAACGGCGCGCCCGTCTCCGGGTGGCGCGACACCCGTATCGGCGCGCCGTAAGCTTGCGACAGCAGCGATTCCGTCATCACGTTGGCGTGCGGACCCTGCGCGAGCATCGCCTGGTTCCGTCCAAGCAGCAGTATCCGGTCGCAGAACCTTGCCGCGAGGTTCAGGTCGTGCGTCACGACCAGGATGCCGTAGCCCCCTTCGCCTCGGCGGGCGAGCCGGTCCAGCAGCGAGAAAACCTCGATTTGATGGTGAACATCCAGTGCGGAAGTCGGCTCATCCAGCAGCAGGATTTGCGGTTCCTGCGCGAGTATGCTTGCCACCAGTACGCGCTGTCGTTCGCCGCCGCTCAACGTCAAAAAGTCGCGGGCCCGCAGGTGCTCGATTTCCGTGTCGCGCATGACGCGTTCGGCCGCTTCCCGGTCGTGTGGCCGCAACGTCCCAAACGCGCCCATGTGCGGGTACCGGCCGAGGCAGACCACCTCAAACACACTCAGCGCGAATGCAGGGTTCACCGCCTGCGGCAGAAACGCCAGCCGGCGTGCCCGCTCGTTGGACTTGTACGACCCCAGCCGGCGCCCGTCAAGTTTCACCGTGCCGCTTAACGGACGCAACAGGCCGCACATTACACGCAGCAGCGTGCTCTTGCCCGAGCCATTCGGCCCGACCAAGCCGACAACCTCGCCGGCGGAAACCGACGCGTCCACGCCGGTGAAAACCGGGCGGCCGGGTTCGTAGGCAAAACCCGCCGATTCCGCTTCGAGCGTCGTCTTCATTGCCCAAACGCCTCCGGGTGCAGCAGGCCCGCCAGAAGGCGGGCGATTTCGCCGATGCGGGGCCCCGGCCGTGCGGCGTGCGGCTCCGTGATTAAATAGACGCGCCCGTGCTGGACCGCCGGCAACGACGGCAGCCGCGACCAATCCTCGATAAACCGCCGTTTCTCCGCTTCATCCATCTTCTCGCCCGCGTGAAACTCGAGGATCACCTCCGGCGCCTTGATTACGACAGTTTCCTTCGAGGCTTCCGGGTAAGACGTGGTTGCGTCCGCATAAATGTTTTGCCCGCCGGCAATGTCCACGATTTCCGAGAGGAACGAGCCGCCGTGCGCGGTGTACAACGAATTCAGCGTGTGGTCGTGGCGCATCGTTATGATGAGCACTTTCGGCCGCGGCAATCCCGCCACCGCCGCCCGCACCTCGTCCAGCTCCCGCTTGACCTTTGCCCGCAGGCGATCGGCCGCCTCTTCGCAGCCCAGCGCCTCTCCTATTTTGCGGATGCCCTCATCGATGCCCTCCAGGCTGTCCATGTTCACGCTGAGCAGGGGCATGCCTCTCAACTCGGCGAACTTTGCCACTTTCGGGTGCCGCCCCTGCACGATCAGCAACTCCGGGTTAAGCATCGCAATCTTTTCCAAGTCCGGATCGATATACCCGCCCGCTTTCGGCAGGGCGGCAATTTCGGCGGGGTAGTCGTCGTGTGAGCCAACGGCGACTACGCGGCCGCCTTGTCCAAGCGCGAACACCGTTTCGGTCAGATGCGGCGCTAGCGTGACAACGCCTTCAGAAGCAGCGGGCCCAGCGCTCTTCCCGCACGAAACGAGCGCAAAAACTAACGAGATTTGTACAATCTGTCTTATAGGTCCTGTAAGTCCTATCGTTTTCAGGTAAATTTCCCGAGCCTTTCCACCACTTCGCCTTTAAACCTCTCGATGAAGCCCAGTGCGAACTCCACGATGTCGGTGGTATCGTCCTCGATCAGCGGCGTCAGATCCATTGCGAAGTTGAGGCCGGTGGTCTCGTCGGTCCCGTGCGAGGCGAAATAAGTGGCATGCGCTTTGCGCCGGCCCATCGAGGCCAGGTCATACCGCTTGCCTCCCGCGATCTGCGAGTCGAAGATGCCCAACAGCGACGCCTGCAAGTTTTCGTGCGTCGAACAGTCGAAGGGCGCCTTGTCCGCGTCCGTCATCCAATCGAGATCCCGCCATACCTCGCAACCGTAAACCTTCCGCGGCCGTTCGCCTGCCGGGAGTTTGCGCAACGCCCGTATCAGCTTGACCGCGACGCCCACGTGCGTGTCGTGCTTATCGGCAAAATTGTGCGTATAAACGATTTCCGGCCGCGCCGCCTGCAACAGTTGAATCATATCGTCTACGGGCGCGTTTTCCCCGGCGTCCTTGACCGCCTTGCTGGGATAGTCGAGCAGGGCCAGCGCCGAGTACTCGCCAACTACGGCGGCTTTCTTCTGTTCCTTGCGCCGGACCACCCGCATCTGCTCGTCGGTGTAGTCTTTGTAAACGCCATCGCGGGGCGAACCGCTGCCGTTGGTTACAACGGTCCCGGCGAACCATTTGTCGTCCTGTTGAAAACACTCGAGAATGCCCGCGCCTGCCATGATTTCGAGGTCGTCCTGGTGCGCGCCGAAAGCCATATGGGTGGTGCGTTCTATCGCGCCCGGCATCGCCGCGCCGTCCGGCACAAAAAGTTCCGCCGTATCCAACCCGAACTTCATTGTCGCTTCCTCCTTAACTCGTTTTTGTCGATTGCCGGCAGGCTTGCGGCTGCGATCGACTGTCCCACGCGCCGGCTCTTCTCGTCGGGCAACTGCATGTTTACGCGCTCCGCCAGCCCCGGAAAATCGTCGCGCAACACCTCTATGGCGCCGTCCAGGATGATTTGCCCGCCCGATCCGGACGTGCAACGCCCGAGAATCAGCACGTGTTTGAGATCATAGAAGTCGGCGTAATGGGCGATGCCGTAGCCCATATAGCAGCCCATGGTCTGCCAGATTTTGCGCGCGCCCTCGTCGCCCGCCTCGAGCCGTTCCTGCACCATCTTCAGCTTTTGCGCGTCGGTGACGTCGGCGGGCAGGTCAATGCCTGCCCGCGGGGCCAGCCGGAACACGCATTGCTGCGAGAAATACAACGCCCCGACGCCCCGGTCGCCCGACCATTCGTCGGCCGGCGCTTTCGGACTGTAGTCGATCGGCGCGAACGCCAACTCGTTCAGCCAGCCGGTGATGTTGCCGTCAAGCGTCACGTAGCCGCCAGCTTCGCTTGAGCCCAGCGCGATGCCGAGCACCCCGTTGTCCTCGAGCGACATCGAGCCCGCCAGCGCGGTAACTTCCCCGTCGTTTACTACTTCGAGCGGCACGCCAAGCTCGTCCCGGATGCGGAGGAACATGTTTTTGACTTCGTTAAACCGGTCTTTGGACACGCCCCGGAAAAGCGAGGCCACTTTCACGCGATTGTTGATATACACCCCGGCGCTGCTCCCGCCGATCGCGTCAACCCGCGGCAGTTTTTCCGCCGCCGTCTTCAACGCCGACATGACTTCCCGGTAGTGGTACGCGGGGTCGCTCTGTTTGCGCGGTTCCCAGACCACCTCCTGGCTGAACACCGCCTCCCCGTCTACCACTGCCGATACCTTTCGGTCTGACGCGCCGAGATCAAAACCGATCCGGCACCCATCCAGGTGCCGGCCCAGCGGTTGGGTGGTTTCCTGTTCGGGCGGCACGTCTTCCGGAGAGCAGTTGACCACCGTAAAATCTTTTTCATAGACGTCGCGGCCCATGAATTGGTAGTCGAACGATCTTTCACCCGACGGCGAGTAGACATCTTCAATATGCCGGCCCACAAAGGCCGGCCCCCCTACATAAACCTTCCAGCCGCCCCGTTGCCACAACAGAAATTTCACCAGCCGCTCAACGTATCTCAGGTTCGCCTTCGCCCGCAGATGGCCTTCGGGAAAAACGCGTGTCTCATATCGCGAAACCGACCCATCCGCCCGCTCCAAACCAACGACAAGAGGCACGCCCGACGCGGAACGTTTTACTTCGTTGAGGAACGTGTGGTTTGCCAGAACCGCCGGCCGGAAATCCGGGTCGAGCGGGGGCGGATACTTTGGTTCGATCAACGTAAAAGCTTCAAGCATATGGGCTTCTCCTGCCGGTTATTCAGTTTCGCGAACTATAGCATAATGCAGGTGCGGAAAGCAGGGGAAAGGGACGCGCCGTCAGCGGCATTTGCTGTCGGTGAAGTAGTGTTTACAAAGATAATCGGCAATTGTGCGCGCCACTACCGATGAGCCTTCTGGCTTGAAATGCCCGTTGGGGTTGTAATACAGCGCGCTGATGTCGGGGTGGTTTTTGATGGCCGGCCGGATGTCGATAAACGGGATGTTTTCCCGGCCGCAGAACTCGCGGATAATGCGGGAGTCCTTGCCGCGCTCGTAGATGTCCATGCCGTTGGTCGTGTGCTTCCACCAATTCTCGTCAACCGCGTGCTGAACGGGCACGCTGTACACCATAAAATCCGTGCCCCGCTCGCGGCAGTCGTCACGGATACCGCGCATATCCTCCTGCATCATCTCCCACCCCTCTTGCAGTACCGGGTAGTACTCGCGCAGGTTGATCTCGATCAGCGGGTTGCGCGGGGCGGATTCTGGCAGTTCGGGCAGGGGCAACGGCGGCAGAAAACGCAGGTGGTTCAGCGCCTCGATCACGTAATGCCGCTCGCCCACGCTGGCTACCAGCGCGTACATCATGCTGGTTTCAGCCAGCCAACGCTCGGCAGCCACCTGCCATTTCGTCCGGTTTTGCTGGTAAAAATACCGCTGCCGCCATTTGCGGTTGTAGGACTCAGGATATTTCCCAGCCCGGCAAAGCGTGTTATCGATGTCGTTTGCGGGAAGCACCTGTTGAATTACCAGGTCCGGTTCGAGCGGGAAACCAAGCTCCAGCAGAAGATCCCTTTCCTGCCACGGTCCGTACCCGGGAACACCGCCGTTGATCACCGTGATTTTGCGGCCCGGGAGCCGCCGGCGCAACTCGGCCTGCAACTGTTTCGGGATCGTCTCCTCCAGAACCATCGTCAGCCCGGCGGTGTACGAATCGCCAAGCATGAATATTCTGAATTCGCCGGGCTTCTTTGGCGGAATCTCCTCATCCCGCAGTCCCTGCGATGAGTATGTGATCGGAATTTCCTTCATGGCATTGCCCGCGTTGAAGCGCCTCACGCCGTCGAAGTTCGGCGTCAGAGTAGCCACCCGCACCGGGTGCGGTTGTGTACTGCCGATATCGATAGGCGGGGGGGCGCCGTACAGCGCTCTCGCTCCCAGTTCCGCCAGGAGAAGCACCACCACTAGCGACATACCCAAAAGAACGGCGTTTACTAAACCCTGGCGGACCACCTGCCCCAACTTCAAGTCATGCGTACCAACCCATTGCCAGCAAACGCCGCCGTATATGGCTGCAAGCGAGACTCCCTCAAACCAGTGAAAATCCCGCAAAAACACAAACAATAGAAAGACAACCGACGCCAATCCGCTCCAGAAAACGACGGTGTGCGCCATTCTTTCAGAGGATTTTTCCCTGCGTACCCACAGCAAAACCAGCGCCGGCACTGCCGCGACCGCAACAAGCCGGGAGAAAAACATGTATAACACGGCCAGGACCGCCAAAATCGAAAAAAAGCAGCCCAGCACCATTAAGCCGTTACCAATTTTCGCCATGCCCTACTCCGGATGTAAGTCTAGATCTATTCTCGTGATAGCCCCGCGTAAAATCAAACGTCCAACGGATCTTTCACACGTTCACACTTCCGCGGCGTCGGCCGATTTAGCAGCTTTCGAATACGGGCGGCATTGCTCTAGTCTGGGTGGCGTGATACAATTCCTTTGACATGCCAACGTCTTTGGGCCGTACTTTCCGCTGAAGAGTCGGGCAAAGAGGGGCAATTTATGCTGACGAAGGAACAGAATTCTATGGTATTAACGAAGTATATCACGAAGACCTGCATTGTCCCCCAGCTTTTAGTTGCCAATAAGTCCGACGCCATTAAAGAGCTGACTCACCTGCTGTTCGACAAGAAGAAGATGAAAAACGTCGGACCCGCGCTCGACCAGGTGGTTGCGCGCGAGGTTACCGAAAGCACCGGGATCGGCAGCGGTATTGCCATTCCGCATGCCCGCGTCACCGGCACAAAAACGCTGGCGTGCGCCGTCGGCCGCATACCTGGCGGCATCGACTTCATGGCGGTTGACCACAAGCCCGTGCACCTCGTTTTCCTCATTTTCTACCCGCCCACGCAGCAGACAACCTACCTCAATTTCGTAGCCACCGCCGTTAAAGTGTTGCGCGAGCCGCAGAACATGACCGCCATAATGAAAGCGAAGACGGCCGAAGCAATGTACAAGATCCTCGAAGAAACATCGCAGAAGTTTGCCGAGAGCCCCGAGAAGGTCGCGCAGAAGGTCCAAACCGACCCGGCAATATCAAAAATGCCCGACGCCCACGCCGACCTTGTTCTGCTGGCCAGGATGCAGCTCTACCAGGAAATGCTCGACAACGCCCGAACCGGAAAAGGCGAATTGCGGCAGCGTATCGAGAAAATCCGTTCGTTGGTCGATCCCCGCATTTTGCGCCACTACGACAGGCTGATGAAAAGCCAGCCGCCGGCGCTGGTACCGGTGGAGGGCGACACCTGCCAGGGCTGTTTCATGCGGCTGCCGTCGAAGTTCGCCCAGCAGGTGCGGCAGGACGTGGCGCACATTCACACCTGCAACAACTGCAGCCGGTTCATATACGTCGTCTGATTCCGGATTGCGCAGGGGAGGATGGTCATGGACGTAAGTGCATACGCCGCATTGGCCCGCCAGGTGGAACTGTTCCGCGGGCTGACTGTCGAGGATATTGCCAAGATCTTCTCCCGCGGAATGACCATCCGTGTCAAAAAAGGTGAAACCATTTTCCACAAAGGGACTGTCGGCAGCCAGATGTATGTCGTGCTGGGGGGAAAGGTCGCTGTCGTCGACGAGAACAAGGTGCTTGCCGAGTTGCGTACCGGCGACACGTTCGGCGAGATGGCCCTCATCAACCGCGAGCCCCGTAGCGCGACCGTCGTCGCGGCCGAAGAGTCCCACCTGTTCGTCCTCAGCGAGAGCACGTTCCAGCGGCTGCTTACCAAGCGGGTCGCGATTCAGATCCTGCTCAATATCATTAAGACCCTCAGCCACCGCCTCCGGAAAGCCAATGCCGAGGCGGTCAAGTAAGGCGCAGCCAAGTTCTTACCTTATTCGGCCATCTTCACCGGCGCGCCACATGTCGGCGTTCGTTCCCATGGCGTTTTTTAACGGCGCGCTGATCCCGTCCAGCCGTTGCATCAGGGCATCGTCCATTTTCAGCTCGGCCGCGTCCAGGTTCCGTTGAAGCTGCGCAACGTTCCGCGCCCCCACGATCACGCTTGTTACGCCCCGTTGGGTTATCAGCCACGCCAGCGCAAGCGTCGCCGGCGGCTGCCCCGCCTCGCGGGCCGCCGACTCCAGCTCCTTCAGCAGCTTCATCAACAGGGGCTCGTGCCCCGGCCCGTCGTGCATCACGCCCGGCCGGTCAGCGGCAAAGTGCCGCGTTCTGCGCCGCAACTGCGGGATCTCCTCCACCGTTTTCCACCGGCAACTCAGAATTCCCTGCATCAGCGGCGAATATGCCAGCACCCCGACACCACGCGAGAGACAAGCCGGGACTACCTCGTCCTCGATGGCGCGAAACGCAAAATTGTATGCCAACTGGTCCGAGACGCAACCGCCCGCGTCAAACCACGCCGCCAGATCGCGCACGCCAAAGTTGGACACGCCGATCTCGCGGATTTTTCCCTCCTCTTTCAACCGCGCCAGCTCGCCGTAGGCCGCCTCAAACGGCACGTCCCGGAACGGCCAGTGGATCTGGTACAGGTCGATCCTGTCGGTGCGCAGCCTTTGCAGGCTGGCCTCGCAAGCCGCGCGGAGTTTTTCCGGAGCGCAGTTTTCCGGCAACACTTTCGAGGCAATGAGCACGTTTTCGCGGCGCGCGCCCAGCGTTTGGCCGAGCACGCGCTCGCTTTCGCCTGCGCCGTACATCTCGGCGGTGTCGATCAGGTTAATACCCGCGTCCAGGGCCGCGAAGACGGTCCTTTCCTGGTCGGACTTCGTGTCCGACTGCCAATAGGCGGCATCTCCGATTTGCCAGGCCCCGAACGCGATGGTTGAAACGTTCAGCTCGCTCGATCCGAGCTTCCGGTATTCCACTGTGATGTTCCTCCGTTTCCGTTTGGCAGATACTCGTTCAGGCGTTTCTTGTAGAAATCCCGCGTTAATGCGAGCCCTTCTTCCAGCTCCATTCGCGGCGACCAACCGACCATCCGCCGAATCTTCTCGTTCGAGATCGACACGTCTCCCACATCCAGCGATACCCATTCGGCCGGCCACGGCGCCTGTTTCACCTTACCGCTGCCCATCACGCGCACCACCGCCGCGGCGAAATCCCGAACCGAAAGCTCCGTCTGTCCCGCGGCGAAAAACATCTCTCCGTAATGCCCGCCCGAGAGCGCGACTGACAGTAGGGCCTCGACGCAATCGCCCACGTACAGCATGTTGCGCCGTTGCGTTCCCTCGCCAAAAACCGTAAGCGGCTTGCCTTGCAGTGCCAAGCCGATGAAATAGTTGAGCACGCCGCTGTCGCGGCTCTTGATATTTGCCCGCGGACCGTAGACATTCGCAAGCCGGACTACCTGGGTTTTCAACCGGTGCGCCTTGCTGTAAATCAGGTGGTACTTTTCCGCAACACTCTTGTTTGCCGAATATACGTCCAGCGGAAACTCCGGGTGGTGCTCGTCGATGGGGTTATTTACCATTGCGCCGCACTGCGTGCTCGTTCCCACGTACACGATCTGGGCGTCCGGGTTGTCCCGCCGGACTGACTCGAGAACGTTCATCGACCCCTTGCAGTTGATCGCGATGTCCAGGAACGGGTCCTGTAACGAATACGTATGCGAGGTGTGCCCCGCGCAGTTGAAGATGAGGTCCGCCCCCGCGACGTGGCGGTTGATCAGGTTGAAGTCCCGAATGTCGTTGATTACGACCCCAATCCGTTCACTGTAGCCGTTCAAATTCGCCAAGTTGCCCCCGCCGTGGTCCATCAGCGAGTCGTAAACGGTCACCTCGCCGCCCAACTCGCAACATCGGATCGCCAGGTTGCTCCCGATAAAACCGAGTCCACCCAGAACAAGTACCCGCCGGCCTTCAAGCGTATCCATAAACTTGACCCCTCCACCAGAGTCTCGCAAAATATCCAGTAGGGCGTCAAGCCCAAGGCGAAGAGGAGGCAACACAAGATGACTGAAGCCGAGGTGTTTCAACTGTTTGGTTTGGTAGTCACGGCCGCGGGTGCGGGTTTGGTGGCGGCTCCTGCCTTTTACAGGCGCATGGTGGACGACGTTGCGCAGATGCCGGCGATCATCTACCTCTCAGGCGTCGCACGGATTGTCGTAGGCTACCTGCTCGTCCGTTATTTCAGTTATTGGGGCTTCGACTGGCGTCTCGCTCTCACGATACTGGGCTGGCTGGCACTTGTTGTCGGCGGCTTGACCCTGGTTTTTCCGGATCGGTTCGTGGGCCTGGCGATGCGGATGTGGCGCAGCGGCAGAAGCGTTCGGGCGTACGGGGCGGTTGCCGTCGTGATGGGCGTTCTCTTGCTCATCGTGGGTTTTTGGGTAATACCCGTATAGAACCTGGCGGCACGAGGTTTTCTTTCGCCACCCCCGTCTGTTAGGCTTTCCCCGTGAACACGGTACTTATAACACTCTTTCTGGCGGTCACCGCGCCGCAAGCCGTTTACCTCGATTCTCTCGATCTTTCCCACGCCGAGCAATGGGTAAAGACGCCCCAGGCGGGGCGCTCGCTTGATGCCGGCCCGCTTACGCTGGACGGCGTTGCCTATGACCACGGTGTCGGCACATCCTCGTTCAGCGAAATTGCGGTCGAACTCGAACAAAGCGCCATAAGATTCGAGGCGGTCGCCGGCGTCGACGACGAAACCGGCGGGAAAGGCTCCGCGGCGTTCGAAATCTGGCTCGACGGGCGCAAGGTTGCCGAAACAGGCGTTGTCCGGGGGGGTGACAAACCCCAGCGCATCTCCGCCGACATTTCCGGCGGCCAAATTATGCTGCTGCTGGTATCCGATGCGGGCGACGGCATTGCGAACGACCATGCCGACTGGGCCGACGCCAAACTCATTCTCGCCCCGGATGCTGCCGGTTCGCCCAAAACCGTCCCCGTACCCAAAGACGCAACCGTGCCTGAACTGGCTTCGGGCTTTCCCGCCGAACCTGCCGTTAACTGGCCGCGAGTTACGGGCGCCACGCCGGGCAGGCCGTTCCTGTTCAAAATCCCGGCCACCGGCCAGCCGCCGCTGACGTATATGGCCCGAAATCTCCCGCCGGGCCTTGCGCTTGACGCTGCAACAGGCATTATCGCCGGCGTGCTCGAATCCGAAGGCGAAACCGAGGTTGCCGTTACGGTCACGAACGCCCGCGGCGCCGCCAAGGCCGCCATCAAGATCGTCGGCGGCAAAGACAAGCTGGCCCTTACGCCGCCCATGGGCTGGAACTCGTGGAACGCGTTCGGAATCGTCGTCGACGACGCCAAGGTCCGCGCCGCGGCCGATGCGCTGGTTGATTCCGGCCTTGCCGCACAAGGCTACCGTTACGTCAACATCGACGACTCGTGGAACGACCGCCGCGGGCCCGACGGCCGGCTCACCGGAAACAAGCGGTTCCCCGACATGAGAGCGCTCGCCGATTATGTCCACTCAAAAGGGTTGAAGATCGGCATCTATTCCTCGCCGGGGCCGAAAACGTGTCAAGGGTACGAGGGCAGCTATCAACACGAGATTATCGATGCACGCACCTTCGCCGAATGGGGGTTCGACTACCTGAAGTACGATTGGTGTGGCTACTTCAACATACTCGACGAAAAAACCGCGTCGCGCGAAGAAATGCAGCATCCGTTCCGCGTTATGCGCGATGCGCTCGACGCCGCGCCCCGCGACATCGTTTATAGCCTTTGTCAATACGGCATGGCGAACGTGTGGGAGTGGGGGAGAGACGTGGGCGCGAACCTCTGGCGGACCACCACGGACATCGACGACACGTGGGCGGGCATGTCGAACATCGGGTTCAATCAAGACGACAAACGGCCGTTCGCCGGCCCCGGCGGGTGGAACGATCCCGACATGCTCGTGGTTGGCCAGGTGGGTTGGGGGCCGTCGTTGCGGGCAACCCGGCTGACGAAACACGAGCAGGTGACGCACCTCACGCTGTGGAGCCTGCTCGCCGCGCCACTGCTGATCGGCTGCGATCTCGAACAGCTTGATGCCTTTACGCGCGACCTTCTCGGCAACCCGGAGGTTATCGCCGTCAACCAGGACCCGCTCGGCAAACAGGCCGTCCGAATCTCCCGCAACGGGTTCGAAGAGATCTGGCAAAAACCCCTGGCAGACGGCGGCCGAGCCGTTGGCATCTTCAACCGCCGGCCCGTTGAAGCCGAAGTCGCGTTTGACCCAGCCGAGTTGGGCCTGGAAAAGCCGCGCCAATTCCGCAACCTCTGGACGCGAAAAAACATCGAACCAAAAGAAAGTTTCACCGTCCCCGCCCACGGCGCGATTCTTTTCAAACTCAGCGGCAGTGCTGCAGTTGCCAGCCCATGACAATTGAACATTTGATGTTCAATCTGCAAGGGTATTCAACCGCCTCCTTCGATGGCGCCTTCTGACATTTGGGGCAGAAATACGACGTGCGGCCGGCTACCGTTGCCGTCTCGATTTTGCCGCCGCAGGCGGGGCACTTCTCGCCTTTTTTCCGGTGGCGGACGAGGTAAGTCTTTGGCAATTGTTTTGTGTTTGCGTCGTGCCGGAGGGCCGTTTTCAACACCCTTTGGATGACGCGATGCAGGCGCGCGATGTCTTTTTTGCTCAACTCGCCGGTTCTTGTCTTGGGATGGATGCGGGCCTGAAACAGGGTCTCATCGGCGTAGATGTTTCCTAATCCGGCAACCGCCGATTGGTCCATCAGCAGCGATTTCACCTGTACGGCGTGTTCCGCGGCGTAGTCCGCCAGATACTTGGCCGTGAAACCCGGTCCTAGAGCGTCCGGCCCCAGATCTTGCCGGTGGACAAACTCGTCGAGGTCATCCGCAAAGCCCACCCGGCCGAACAGACGCTGGCTGATTACGGCAAGGGAGTAGCCACTGGAAAAGTCGAAAACCACCCGGCCGTAACGCGGCACATCCCCGTTTCGCTTGAAGTATTCGAGCCCTCCCGTCATCCCGAAATGAAGCACAAGCCATCCGCGCCCGTCAACCCGTGCGAACAGGTATTTCCCATGACGCCGCGTCTCTTCGAAGGCGCCGCCTTTCACGGACCGCCCCAGTGCCCCGGGCGTCGTATCCTTGAGGATGCGCTTGTCCAGCACGGACGTCTTCGAGATATGTTGATGGAGCGCACTCGACGCAAAATAACTCTCGAATGCCGCCACATCAGGCAGTTCGGGCATCGCCACACTCCCCGTTGTCTTTTCCCAGGCTCTGCATTATACTACCGCCACCGAAGTGCCGGGCCGTCAGGCCCGCCGGGGTGGCCGAACATGCGTGTCGCAGAAGGGTAAGGAGGCAAGATGCACATCCGCAAGTTGACGAAGAAGAACGTTGCTCCCGCACAGAACATCATCGAAGTACTGGATGTTATCACGTACATCCTCAACATTTTCAGTACGCTGACGCAGATTTTCCAGAAATAGAATCGTTTTGCTGCAAGGCTGTCTTGCCTTCCTTGAAATGATAACAACGGGATTGCCGCGTCCGTATTCCGCATAGCTACACGCCTCCTGCTGATGCCGTGCCGGGGCTGTTTAAAGAAGTGGCTTACCTGAGGCAGCAACAGTACCGCCGGGATTACGCCGACCGCGGACGGTCGGACGTCGGCGTTCCGTTGCGCTCCACCGCCTCCTTGTATGTTGCTTTTTGCTCTTTTTTCTGACGAGATAAAGAGCAGGAGCTGGCAGAGGCGATGCCTCCCGGAGCGTCGATTGGACAGCTCGTTTGCGAGATGGCCCTGCCAG
>Ga0272441_10007485_pt1 | contig 17730 bp, 10 predicted proteins | sample SSMProp6N_FD_193582 | JGI IMG/M metagenome (GOLD analysis project Ga0272441, IMG submission 193582) | Marine sediment archaeal communities from Little Sippewissett salt marsh, Falmouth, MA, United States - SSM-Prop-6N | ecosystem: Environmental > Aquatic > Marine > Wetlands > Sediment ... | reverse complement strand
CGATGGTATAGACAATGATAATGATGGCATGGGTGATATTGTATGGGCTCCATATAAGGTAGAATATACAATAAACGATGTAGAAATCGGCGACCTGAATGGCGATGGTGCTCAGGATGTGGTCTTCGGCACTAGTACAACCTCCAGTATACCTGTTGAAGATTCGGTCTCTGGTTTTGGTACAATACCCGTAACTACTACAATCTACGCAATTACCAAGCATGAAGAGCCATTTTTATCTGCCACCGGCACAGGTATCGTCTACATCGACTCCGATCCAAGTACAATTATCAACCCAACTGCGGTAGATCCCAATACCCTCCCTGACGAAGGAAAGCCTAACATCTCATTCCCTCACGGTCTGTTCTCCTTCAACATAACTGGATTGGATAATGGGCAGACGGCAACGGTAACCTTTACCCTGCCAGATCCACTACCGATGACTGCTGAATACTGGAAATACGGGCCAACTCCAGGAGACCCAACTGATCACTGGTACCAGCTACCCATGGGAGATAACGATGGCGACAACGTTATTACCATTGAACTAACCGATGGGGGACTTGGAGATGACGACCTGACAGCGGATGGAACCATCATCGAACCTGGAGGCCCTGGCTACTATATTCCAGTTGGTGGTGAAGCATATCCGGCGAACAGGGCAGGTAGTTATCTACTCTGGGTTGTACTGGGAATATCAGGCATAGCTGGCAGCCTCCTAATGTACCGTCGTCATATTGCTCAGAACTAAGACCTAGTAGGATAGTAAATAATTATTGGTTGCCTGAACCCAAGAGGGGTACCCTTTCTTGTAATTTAGATAAGTGTCTATATTTTATTTGAATAAATAAAGACTTGAGTATTTGAGAAATCTGACAAACTTTATAGACTTTCTTACTTTACTCTATCTATTAAAAGGGTATCTGCTTTTTATCCAGCGTTTCCATTCAGGGGACGTCTTGAATCTATATACCTGATGAACAACATAAGCTGTTAATAAAGCTAAGGTTAACAGTGAGGATTTATTCGACTTCTTCATGATTAACAAACTCCACCTCAAATTTAGCACCCAAAAATGCAATTAGCAATGATTTTAATGCAAGTAATTATCATATTTACAGCTAATGTACACAGAATTATTTGTTCGTAAGTAGCTTAAGTATAGTAGTTTTTAGAAGATTAATGTCTGAAAGCTTATTAAGAACTGAATTTTTTTATTTTTATGATGTCAAATTACATATCGTTACTTTTAATAAATCTTATAGCTAGCTTTGTCGTAGAAAACGTAACGCTCGTACTATTGTCAGTGCGTCACCAGACAACCCGCCCAATAAGCATTGCCAGTATATCATTCCCTTTTTCGTATAACCTTTAACTATTGCAGGAAGTCTTCCTGCTGATGGGACATTGCCTTTAATTTCCAATTTTTGTATTTCCATAGTCTTACAAAACGCATATGATGTATCAGCGCCTCTTGTGAAAACGGCTCCAATTTCCTTTTCTTCGAGAATAAGCTTTGCTATAGAAGATAAAAGATAGGCAGTAATTCTTTGAAACTGTGGGATAAATCGACTACATGTTGAAGTGAGCGCAACATTGTTGCCATTTGAAGCTTGTTTAATAGCCTCGCTGGCAAGTTTTTCTATTTTATATTCACGCTTCTTTTTACTCCATAAGTCTGACGGGTCTACTAAGATAGGGTATATCATACCCCGTTCAGCTGCGATTGTGAGTTGAAGAGCAGAAACATCACCCAAGCTTCCTAAAACGAGTAAAACTGGGTTTTTATTTGGTAATGGTTTCAAAACATTCGTTTGTTTTTTATATCCTAAAAGAGGAGGCAATGACTGTATCAATCCCCTATAACCTAAAGGAACCCATGAGTCTTTATTAAGTACAACAGCTTCGGCTATGCTTTCTACATGGTGTGGTTCGGCAGCATCAAAAACAATTACAGGTTCACGACAACTATTTACTAATCTACTTATATAATCCGGGCCTCGTTCTACTTCTTCCAGTGTAATACACTTTGAAACGAGACCAGTATATTTCTCGACTATGGCGGGTATATAAGACTCTTTTATGGGAGTCACAGCATCCGAAGCTTTTATGCAGTTATGTGCCAGTGTGTTTCCAAGATATGAACAGGCTCCTATAGTCCTAACATTCAACTCCGGCCAGGCCATACAAATCACGAGTTTTTCCGGTTTAAGTTCATCGACAATTGCCTTGATATCAGCGGAAATATTACCCATCAAGAGACCATTTTCGTAAAAATACAGATAGCGTCCGTTACATTTTGAAATTGCCTTTCTGGTTTTAAGATATGCCATATGAGGAGTGGCTATTTTGCTCATGGCAGTAACTGCTATTACGCTCAGGTTCTCAGGTATCTCCCCATCTATAACTACTGTAGGAGTCACTCTATAATTTGCATATACCTCTATTCCCCTCATGGCACCGACAAGGTCGTGGCCAATAACTCCGATTTTCTGAGGCATCTGTATGTTCATCATGCGCAAGGGATTATACCAACAAAAGTGAACCAAATAAGTTCTAAGAAAGGATAGATGACATTTTTAGGTAAACTCTATTGTCCATGTACGTCCATGTTCATTAAAAGAAATATGCCTTGAAATAGCTGTGAAAAGTGGTACCCCTGGGGCGACTCGAACGCCCGACACGCGGTTTAGGAAACCGCTGCTCTATCCACCTGAGCTACAGGGGCTTAAAGCTCTAAAAACTTACGCCTTATTATATCGAATTTCAGCGTTTATTTTTTTAAGTACCATTTACAGTACCTTCAGGGATTGTCTTGCCTGGTAATACCATAGCCTTACATCTTCTCTATTATATGGGAATAACGTAGCCATAGTAAAAGCATCAGAGCTATATTCCAATGCCTCTACTACAAATTTAAACACTACTCTTTTAAGTTACATCGAGCGTGCAAAGGTAAATCTTAACTCATGAAAGCTTACATCTTTTAACCGGCAAGACTATCTTAAAAATAATTTGTTAAAAAATAATAAACTGCTACTATACTGCCATTCTCGGGTCATATAATACCACGTATGTGCTCTTAAGACAGTTAACATACTACGGATTAACTGAATGAGAAAGAAAGAAAGAAGCATACCCTATAAATGGAAGGTTATGGTGGTTTGTGCCCTGGGAGTGTTGTTGAGCACCATGGATTTGGGGATGATGCGCATAGCCTTGCCTCCCCTTGGAGAAGCATTTGAAGTAGGCCCCGATAGCGTCGTCTGGGTACAGCTTGTCACTTTTATGGTTGGGGCAGGGATTATCCTCTCCGTAGGCAAAGCAGCTGACATGTACGGTAGAAAGAGGGTTTTTTCTCTGAGTTTGCTGGTAATGAGTATTGGATTGTGCGTGTGTTCATTATCACAAAATTTTGGGCAGTTACTGGCATCTCGTTTCATACTATCTATAGGTCTTGTTATATCACTCGCTAATGGAATTGCCATAGTTACCGCAGCCTTTCCCTCCCAGGAGCGAGGGAAGGCCATTGGAATAATTAGCGCAGTGGCTTCTACGGGATTGCTCAGTGGTCCAGCAATCGCTGGTATCCTGATTGATACTCTTGGCTGGCGCTCTATATTTTACTTAAGACTGCCATTCTCCATCCTTGCACTATTACTGGCTTTTTTCGTGCTGAAAAAAGACCCAATACTTGAACATAAGGGACGGTTTGACATTGCCGGGGCGGGACTCCTTTTCTTTGCAATCCCGTCCCTGCTATTTGTATTAAACCGCGGGCAGTATCTGGGCTGGACTTCTCCAGCGGTGCTTGCACTCAGTGCCAGTGGCCTGGTACTACTGGGTTTATTCATTATGGTAGAAAGAAAGGTAGTACATCCGATACTGGAAATAAGGATGTTCTCCAATCGATTTTTCAGTACTATCAGTGGCAGCCATGTATTACTCTATATTTCCACTACTGCCGTTGATTTCACGATGCCCTTCTACCTTATTCAAAGTATGTCTCTTACAACCGCTAAAGCAGGTCTGATACTTATCACTATTCCCACTGTGACTACGATTGCCTCCCCCCTTAGCGGAAGGCTTGCGGATAAATGGGGGACCAGATTATTATGCGGGATAGGACTTGCTCTGATTGCACTGGGGATGCTGTTGCTGATAAGGCTTACTATCAACAGTACTATTTTCGAGATACTAATCGTACTCATCGTTATCGGCCTTGGAATGGCTCTTTTTGTCGTACCTAATACCAGTGCTATCATGGGTGCTGTTTCACGCGAGCAGCTTGGCACGGCTGCTGCTATGCTCAATTTACTCCGCCAACTGGGAATGTCTATCGGGCTGGTTATAGCTGGTAGTATTTTCGCTACCAGCAGCCTTTCCCATTCGACGGAACTACTATCCCAGGGAATGGTTGAAGAAATCGCCACGAAAATATCCATAACAGAGGGCATGCACGATGCTATGCTGATAGCCCTGCTAATTACAGCAATAGGTTTTGTAATCTCTATACTTCGCGGTAGGGATATGGTACACTCATCAAGTTCTTAAAATCCCTGCATACGAAATAGAAAGAACGACCTGTTATTTATCTGATTTACTATATCTCAACTTGCCCTGGAAATAATCTCATGCCTATTACCAGGGAAAAAGCCTACAGGAAGAACTATGCTGTAGTATGATTTCGTTGAGGTATTCTTAAATAGACAGGAATAATCCAGGCATGATAGAACAAAAAACATAATACAGGAGGTTACATACATGCGCCCCAAACGCCTATTAGTCAGAGCAGGATATGTCTGCTTTATTTTATGCCTTCTTTTAATGGTCCCCAGTATTCCCGTTTATGCTCAAGAAGGAATGGACCGCTCTGATGCTCCCTTACCATATCCTGCCACCTTTCATGGTTTAACTGATTATACATATCTTGGTGCACTCACCGACGGAGAGGGCTCTGCATTACACGATCCACAAGCAATGGGTGACGACCTTGACAATCTGGATGATGAGGATGGAGTGTTATTTCTAACTGATTGTATCCCCGGACAGCTGTCTATAGTGAGAGTTGAAACATACGTAAAGACTGGCGAGCCTGGACGTTTACAGGCCTGGATTGATTTTAATCAAGACTTTGATTGGGATGATGAGGGCGAACAAATAATCGTGAATTTCATGCCAGGTATTGGGCATAATACTTACGATCTTCAATTTGATGTTCCCGCAGTGGCAACTCTTGGGCCAACGTTTGCAAGATTCGTGATTAGCCTGACCGAAGATTGTGCTTATGATCAGGAAACCATGGACGGAGAAGTCGAAGACTACATGTTAGAGATTGAAGAAGACCTTGTCCCTGTAGGCGGTGATGTTTATCCCATAAATAAGATGATTCTATTTATACCCTGGATTGTATTAGCCGCCATTGTTTTATGTGGAGGTATTTACCTGGCTAAGAATAGAGTTTTCTCCACGAAATAATCTAAATCTAATACATGAATTCTGACTATAGAAAAAGATAGAATAGAGCGTGATTCTATGCCGTCTTTCGGAAAACCGCCAGGAAAAGGGTTTTATGGAGATTTCAACTTCATTTTATGAAATTGCTGAAGTAGAAGAATTCCATGAGGGATGATATCGGAAGCTAGCTGCTGAGGTTGCCGCCGGTGAAGTTTTAAAAAAGATAGCTATAGTAAAGTGGCATTGTAGTAACTGTGGTTATATCCACGAAGGCATAGAAGCCTCCTAGGATATGTCCAGCCTGCAAGCATGTACAGGCACATTACAAGCTCCTGGTGGAAAACTACTATTATTTGATAAAACGCTTTAAGTTAAGGTAACTCCTCGTTGTTTTTCCAGAGATAATAAGTGATTTACAGCCGAACAACCATGTGCTACCTTGACCACGCAGGGAAAATAAATCAAATTTGCCGCACTGACTGAACTGTTTCTTGAGTGTATCCGCAACCGCCTGTATATACTTTTGCCTGTTTTAACCTCATAGACTATACTTAAAAGTAGTTGCCGCTGTCCCTACTTCGGAGCTATCCATACATGCCAAACAGCATAGAAAAGAATATAATAAATCAGCTCTCGATAGATTATGAGAGTAATTCTAGAAAGCACCCGAAGCTAATGTTCCTACCGTAGCGTTTTAACAACCAGGATCACTATAGGTACAGTAGTTTAAGAATATCACCAGGAGTGATTTAAGTTAATAACTACAAAGATGTAATGAAGATGTGAATAATCCTGACGATATACTGGAAAATAGAAAAAGTGCGCCGAGACTATTTTATGGGTGGTGGATTGTTGGTGCATGTTTTTTACTATCCATCCTTTCTGGTGGGATTTTTATCATTGGATTCACTGCTTTCATTGAGCCTATCGTAAATGAGTTCGGCTGGAGCTATGCACAGGTTTCCCTGGCCGCATCGTTACGAGGGGCGAACGTTGGGTTGCTTGCTCCTCTTATGGGTATACTTGTTGACCGCTGGGGACCAAGGCGATTACTTTTTACTGGAGTTATTCTTCTCGGTCTATCCTTACTCCTGCTAAGCCGACTAACAAGTCTTATTATGTTTTATGGTGTCTTTGCAGTAGTTGCTGTTGGGATTAGCGGATTAAGTCCCACAGTAATGGTAACCGCAGTGAACAGCTGGTTTAGGAAAAATGCAGGGCTGGCTATAGGGATAATGTCCTGTGGTTTTTCACTTGGTAGCCTGCTAGTACCTACGATGGTCAAAATAATAGACACATACAGCTGGAGGACCGCAGCGCTCATCTTTGGTGCAGTAATATGCGTAATAGGTATCCCCCTGTCGTTTTTAGTCAGGCATAAACCTGAACATTATGGCTATCTGCCTGAAGGAGAAAAATCTAATGGTAAAGTTCAGCATGAAAGCACAGCAGATGAAGAAGCTACAAAAGACGATATAGGTATTAAGGAGGTGCTCAGGAGCCGTACCTTCTGGCACATCGGGCTGGCAATGATGCTGCTGTTTCTCCCAATAAGTGCCGTGACTGTGCATGTGATGCCCTATCTAAGCAGTGTTGGTATTGAGAGGACGCATGCTGGTATGGTGGCAATGGCCATGCCACTTGTTAGCGTCATCGGCCGACTTTCTGCCGGCTGGCTTGGGGACAGGTTTAAAAGAACACGGGTGGCAACAGCATTTATGCTCTTAATTTTCCTGGGATTGCTGTTTTTTAGTTATGCTTCTGTGGAAGCGTCATGGTTACTTACACCTTTTATAATTCTTTTTGGTATCGGCTGGGGAAGCAATTTACCCATGAGGGCAGCTTTAATAAGAGAATATTTTAAAAGCAATAGTATTGGCACCATTTTTGGCTTCCTTATGGGACTATCAGCAATGGGGGCTGTCATAGGCCCACTTATTGCAGGATGGTTTTACGATAACTATGGAAGTTATCGTATCTCTTGGTTGTTATTTGCCTGCCTGGCAGTTATAGCGATGATAATTATGATAACAACACCCTCATCGAATAAAGATACCCGGCGGGATAAAAAATAGGCCGCCTTAGTAGAACACTAACTATCTTATTGTGTAATCGAAGCGCACTATACCGTATCTTACAGGGATTTTACCTGACTGGCCTATTACCAAGTAATTAAATCAACCACATTGATTAGCTATATATTTTGAGTCTTTGTTACACCAGTTATGACAAATTAAATTAGCTCTTCTTATTGATCCCCCAGAGGGTTCTTTTTGAAGTATAAGTAGAGCTTGGATTACAAGAGATAGAATTATTAAACTATTTTTAGCCTGACTATTTAACGTCATGCTTCTTTTGACTATCTATAACTTGTAAGCGAAAGGGGAACTATCAGGCTACCTGGAGAAGGGGACACTTTAAAGACCATGCTCCTTTTCCGTAGCTAAGCAGTATTTTCGCTTTCCTTATTTAATTGATGATATGTCCCGACACGTATCCTTCTTTTGCCATACCTATCTCACCTTATAAGAGTATATTCGATATCGCTTAAAGGGAGCAGGTTATTTAAACGATACATTCCTTCAAGCTGATGGTGCTACGACTTGCAAGGAGCGGGTCGGACAAGCTGTCCCACCCCTCCATACGATCAGGCAAGGTCGAAACGGTCAAGGTTCATTACTTTGTTCCACGCCGCTATAAAATCGTGCACAAATTTCTCCATGGAGTCCTTATATCCATAGACTTCTGCCAAAGCCCTGAGCTGGGAGTTCGACCCAAAGATGAGATCGACACGGGTGCCGGTCCACTTGAGTTCGCCCGATTTACGGTCACGTCCCTCGAATAAATCTTTATCGTCCGAGGTTGCGTTCCAAGCCGTACTCATATCAAGCAGATTCACGAAGAAGTCATTGGTAAGCGTCTCCGGCCGTTTGGTGAATACCCCATGCTGGGACTGTCCAAAGTTTGCATTCAAGACACGCATACCGCCAACGAGTACCGTCATCTCAGGAGCAGTCAAAGTCAGCAGTTGCGCCCGATCAAGCAGTAGTTCTTCTGCCTTTACAGAGTATCTGGTCTTCTGGTAGTTACGAAATCCGTCCGCAATCGGTTCGAGTACGGCGAATGACTTCACATCGGTTTGCTCCTGGAACGCATCCGTGCGCCCTGGCGAGAAAGGAACGGGCACCTCGTGACCTGCATTCTTCGCCGCCACTTCAACAGCCGCGCATCCACCCAGAACTATCAGGTCAGCAAGCGACACTTTCTTCCCACCGGACTGCCCATTGTTGAAAGCCTTCTGGATCTCCTCAAGGGTATGCAACACCGTCTTCAGTTTCGCCGGCTGGTTGATTTCCCAATCCTTTTGCGGGGAAAGACGAATACGCGCACCGTTAGCCCCGCCACGCTTGTCGGAGCCACGGAATGTGGATGCCGACGCCCAGGCAGTCGAGACCAGTTCGGAGACGGACAAGCCTGAGGCAAGTATCTTGCTTTTCAGGGCTACGATGTCCTGCTCGTTAATCAGCTCATGATCGACTGCTGGTACAGGGTCTTGCCATATCAGTTCCTCCGCCGGAACCTCCGGGCCAAGGTATCGCGAGCGGGGGCCCATATCACGGTGGGTCAACTTGAACCACGCTCTGGCGAAGGCCTCCGCAAATTCATTGGGGTTCGTCTGGTAGTGCCGCGCGATCGGTGCATAGATCGGGTCATAGCGAAGGGAGAGGTCCGCTGTGGTCATCATCGGCCTGTGCTTCTTCGACGGATCGTGCGCGTCAACAACCATGTCCTCTTCGGCCACATCCTTGGCTAGCCACTGATGTGCTCCAGCCGGGCTCTTGACCAGTTCCCACTCGTATTTGAACAGTATGTTCAAATAACCCATGTCCCATTTGGTCGGGTTCGGCTTCCAGGCACCCTCGATGCCGCTGCTGATTGTGCTACCCCCCTTGCCACTGCCAAAACTGCTCTTCCAGCCAAGGCCTTGTTCCTCAATGCCAGCGGCTTCGGGTTCAGGTCCTACATGCGATGCAGGGCCGGCGCCATGACACTTGCCAAATGTGTGACCGCCGGCGACAAGAGCGACGGTCTCTTCGTCGTTCATTGCCATGCGTGCGAAAGTCTCGCGGACATCATGACCCGACGCGACTGGATCAGGATTCCCATTCGGCCCTTCCGGGTTCACGTAGATCAGCCCCATCTGCACGGCCGCGAGAGGGTTTTCAAGATCCCGATCCCCGGAGTAGCGCTTGTCGCCAAGCCACTCTTTCTCAGACCCCCAGTACGTGTCTTCTTCCGGCTCCCAGATGTCCTCGCGCCCACCGCCGAAGCCAAAGGTCTTGAATCCCATCGACTCTAGAGCACAGTTGCCAGCGAGGATCATAAGATCAGCCCACGAGATCTTGCTGCCGTATTTCTGCTTGATAGGCCAGAGCAGCCGGCGCGCTTTGTCAAGATTTACGTTATCGGGCCAGCTGTTGAGAGGTGCCAGGCGTTGGTTGCCAGATCCCGCACCCCCGCGTCCATCATTCATACGGTATGTGCCTGCGCTGTGCCATGCCATCCTGATCAAGAGAGGCCCGTAGTGCCCCCAATCAGCCGGCCACCATTCCTGTGAGTCGGTCATTAGCGTATATAGGTCCTTTTTCAGGGCTTCCAGATCAAGCTTCTTGAATTCCTCAGCGTAGTTGAACTCCTCACTCATCGGATTGGTCACAGGACTGTTCTGATGAAGAATCTTGAGGTTCAGCTGATTGGGCCACCAGTCTTGGTTCGACGTGCCTCCGCTGCCACTAGATCTGCTTGCTCTGCCCGTTACCGGGCACTTGCTATCTTCACTCATTATATTTCCTCCTTTCTGTGGGGATTCTAATGGCTACTATATACAGGTTTTCTCTTTTAGTAATTCTCCGCTAGAAGCTCATAATACGCACGTGGATGTTTGCAGGCCGGGCATACCTCAGGAGCTTCAGTGCCTTCGTGAATATATCCACAGTTGGTGCAATGCCACTTTACGACGGCCTTCTTCTTAAAGACTTCACCAGCTTTCACATTAGCAGCCAGCCTACGATATCGTCCCTCATGAAATTCCTCGACCTCAGCAATTTCCTTGAATGAAGTCGCTATCTCATCAAACCCTTCATCCCTGGCTACTTTTTCAAAGCCAGCGTAGATTTCGCTCCATTCCATTTTTTCCCCATCAGCTGCTGCCACCAGATTTGTTAAAGTATCCCCGATAATTCCTGACGGGTAAGCAGCTGTTATTTCAACGTCACCCCCTTCAAGATATTTGAAGAAAACTTCGGCGTGTTCTTTTTCATTGCCTGCTGTCTCGGTGAAGATATTGGCTATCTGTTCATATCCTTCCTTTTTCGCCTTACCAGCAAAGAACGTATAGCGGTTCCTGGCTTGTGATTCCCCGGCGAATGCCGTTAACAGATTTTTCTCCGTCTGAGTACCTTTTATTGATTTATTCACGTTATCTTTCTCCTTCTTCTTTATTTATTTTTTGGCAATCTTTGCATAAACCACGAAACTCAAGTTGATGATATAGAACTTTAAATCCAGTACTTCTGGCTACATTATCATTAATCTCGCTATTAACTGGTTCATCTAAATCGAAAACCCGCCCGCACTTTTCGCATCTGAAATGGTAGTGGCTCTTCTGGTTACCTTCGTATCGGCTAACTGTGCCATTAAGGTTTAGTTCCGATATCTCTCCTCCCTCCTGTAATATCTTAAGGTTGCGGTATACCGTTCCCTTACTGATATTCGGTATTACTTTTCTGACTTCATCATATATCCGGTCCGCCGTAGGATGCGAATCAGTATGACGAAGAACATTGAGGATAGCTACTCTCTGTTTTGTTTCTCTTCTAATCATATTTAGTAATAAATCCTAATACTATTTGGAGAATTGTAACATAGCTACTATGGATGATGTCAATAAATTCCTGTTATTTCTTATTGTCAATTCCATCATTCTAAGCAAGGTATTAACCTAAAGAAACTGGTATATCGCCACCTTATTCTGAAAAGTTATAATAGCCCATATGACTCACACTTTGAATATGTTGAAGAGGGTATTTTTTATCGTTACCGGTACTATTGCTCTGGTTTTAGGTATTGTCGGCATTGTAATCCCTGTTTTACCAACGACACCCTTTTTATTACTTTCGGCGATATGCTATTTACGAGGGTCTCAGCAGCTCTACAATACACTACTGGCTAATCGGTTTGTAGGAAGCTATATTAAGAATTATTTAGAAGGCCGGGGAATATCTCTAAAGATGAAGATCTGGACTCTATGCCTTCTTTGGATCACTATACTACTCTCTGCTATCCTGGCAACTGATAATCTAATAATCAGGATTATACTGGCATGCGTTCTCATTGGAGTTACAATTCATATTCTTTTAATAAAAACATTAAATAACAAAATCTGAACATTTTTTAGCAACAGCAGAACACTGAAATTCGCTTAATGAAAAGTGGAGCAGGGGTTACAATAGGCAGAACTTTTAAATTAGCTTTTAGTCTAATTATATAGTAATGAACTACACCTGTAAGTACAAACTGATCTGCCCCTCCCTAGGCGATACCGGATATAATCTCATAGAAAGGAGGCACATCATAGCTAGAATAGCTCATTTCAATTACTATTGCCCGGTAACCGAGTCCACATTTCTGAAAATATATTTCAGTTTCTCCAAATCTGCTTCAGGGAGAGGCGGCCGAGTGAAAGACTCCAGGTTCGTTTGCAGATGTTCAGGATTTCCTGTACCGGAGAAGATCACATGCGGCCCCGGCTCGTAATGGCAGAAACGGTAGGCGGCATCGGTTAGGCTCACCGCTCCACCTTCATGAATGAGAAACCCGAACGGGTCAGCCTGGTCGATATCAGCAGGGTTAAGCTGCTTGTTTTCAATTAATTGGTTGAGATTCTCCTTCAGTCTTTCAGGATTGTTGAAGGCTCTCCTGACAGCAAACATTATTACTACACCAATATTTTTCTGTATTGTTTTCGGAAATATGGAATCGCGGGCTGTCTGGTTCAGCATATTGAAACCGACCATCATCACGTCCCATATATCATCTGCGAGGGCTTGCTGTAACATATCATGCCGGGTATCGGCATTGAATAATTCAGTTAATCCCAAGAAACGAAGCTTCCCCTGGTCACGCATCTTCTGCATCACGGGAGCAATTTCGGATGCTATGTAACTATAATTTTCAGACCGTACTCCATGAGGATAGTAAATATCGACATAATCGGTTCTAAGACATTTCAGGCTATTTTCGAGACCTTGCTGTACCTGCTTAGGGGTAATATCTCCGGATACCGATTTCTTGGTGCATAGAACAAAGGAACTTCTATCGACCCCTTTTATCGCCTCCCCCACTATTTCCTCGGTTCTATAGGCTTCGGCAGTATCTATTATATTGATGCCTGCATCTAGTGCCTGTCTTACAATGCCAATGGACTGCTTTTTAGTATTGCTAGTTCCTTGTCCAAGTCGGCTGAATCCGCCGCCTCCCAACCCCATTGAGGTTACTTTCAGACCGGTACGACCGAGTATTCTACATTCCATTGTAGTCTTTCTTCCTTTCACTTAATATATCTTATTAATATAGCTCATCAGTATATGAACAATTCTTACTGCTCCAATTTTCGATAGAGGGAGAAAAACCATTATAAAAGTAGCCATCTTTTACCAACACTGTCCACCTTTCAGCAATTTCTTCTCTAGTAGGTTTCGTTGATCCACACATTAGAGATGTAGTGAGCCCGAGTACTATATCAAGTTCTTAGTCCTCAATCTTCGGCATTATTAGCGTAGTTCCATCAGAAGCATAGGATATAAAAGACTCTATTGTACCATTTATACTTTCATTAAAGGCTATTGCTAACTGAGGATTAAATTTGAAATGCAATTTTCCTCCACCATCTGGAGGAAATAGTTCCAATAGTACTGGCTGTCCTGCTATATCAAGGGCTAATGTCCCATTTTGGATAACCTCCTCAACAACAATTTCGGGGTCTTATGTTTGGTACCTGTTCTGCCCCCCAAAAAGTGGTCCAAAAAATACTGCGATTTTTTGGTGGTAAAATAAAGATGATAAAGGAGTTTAGAGATGAAGAAGTCGCAGTTTACCCGGAACAAATCACCTTTTCCATCAGGCAGGCTGAAACAGGGACACCGATGCCGGAAGTATGTCGGAAGATGGGCATCAGCGAGCAGACCTTCTACCGCTGGAAGAAGAAGTATCTGGGAATGGGCATTGCCGAATTAAGACGGCTCAGGGTACTGGAAGAAGAAAACAGAAAGCTGAAGCAGTTAGTAGCTGACCTTAGCCTGGACAAACAGATGCTTCAGGACGTATTGCGAAAAAAGCCTGAAGCCTGCTCAGTATCGGAAATACGGTATCATGCTTGGGTATGGTATAAGGTGAGTGAGCGGAGAGTATGCCAGCTACTTGAGTGTTCCAGGTCATCGTACCGGCGGAGAAGTACTAAGGATGAGCAGGCAGTATTGAGACTAAAGATTCAGGATATTGCCCAGGCAAGAGTCAGTTACGGGTATCGGCGTATTCAGGTGATGTTACATAGAGAAGGCTGGAAGGTGAATCATAAAAGAGTGTATCGCCTCTACAGGCTAGAAGGCCTGGGGATGCGGCCAAAGCGGCATAGAAGGCACGTGACAGGATGCCGAAGGATGGAACGGGTAGCTGCCACGTCCCTCAATGAATGCTGGAGCATGGACTTCATGAGTGACGAGCTTTATAATGGGCAAAGGATTCAGCTGTTAACGTTAGTCGATAACTATACCCGTGAGAGTTTAGCCATAGCCATAGACCAGCATATTCGTAGACAGGATGTAGTGGAGGTCTTAATGCAGGTTGGTTTAGAACAGGGGCTAGCCAGGAAGATACAGGTAGATAATGGGCCAGAATTTACCAGTAAGAAACTTGACCAGTGGGCTTATCTAAACAGGGTAGAATTAGATTTCAGCCGACCAGATAAGCCAACGGACAGTGCTTTAATTGAAGCTTTTAACGGGCGGTTTCGCGAAGAATGTTTGAATCAGAGCTGGTTTCTCTCCCTTGAAGATGCTCGGGAGAAGGTAGAAGCCTGGAGAATAGAGTACAACAATTCTCGGCCACACGGGGCTTTGGGAAATATATCTCCCAGGGAATTTGCTGTGGTTGCTGGAGCAGTTGGATGAAACAAGACCAGGAAAGTCGCATATCGATTGGACTCACTATGGGGTGCAGAACGGAACCAAGGAGAAGTGGTAATTTTTCAAATACCGTAAATGGTAAAATTTAATTTGCCGTTGACACTGACATCAAGGTGTATCATTCTATTGTTACCGAGTTGTGGATGGCCCTGGATATTGTAGAGTCGTAAGCAGTGGCTAACATAATAAACCTGAAATTACAGGAGATGATGAAAGTGGAAGACAAGTATAGAAAATCCGGAATTGGCACTATAGCTGATATTCCTTGGGGCACACATATATGCCAACTCTATCAGACTAAAGGTGACTTACTTGATGTTCTTATACCGTATTTCAAAGCGGGGCTGAAGAACAACGATTTCTGCATGTGGGTTACTTCAGAACCTCTGGGAGTTAAGGAAGCAGAAGCCTCATTAAGGAAGGCCGTAAAGAATCTAGACAGATATATCGAGAAGGGTCAGATAGAGATACTTGACTACAGTGAATGGTACACCAAGTCCGGCAAATTCAATGCCGGGGAAGTGTTGCAGGGCTGGGTTGAAAAAGAGGGGAAAGCTCTCGAAAAAAGCTTTGACGGGATTCGTGCCACCGGAAATACCTCTTGGCTTGGGGATGAGGATTGGGTAGCTTTTAGTGAATATGAAGCTATTATGGATAGTATCATCGGTGAACATCGGATGATAACTATGTGCACCTATTCCTTAGACAGATGTGGGACATCTGAATTATTAGATGTAATGAACAACCATGAGGTCAACCTTGTCAAACGAAATGGGGCTTGGAAGACAATTGAAAGTGACGAACGAAAGAGACTAAAGAAAATACTAACTGCTTCCGAGGTTCGCTTCCGCCGTCTTTTTGAGACAGCTAAAGATGGCATATTAATCCTCGATGCGGATACAGGGCAAATCATGGATTCTAATCCTTTTATCGAGGGTTTATTGGGCTATACTGCTGAGGAAATGCTGGGTAATAGTCTCTGGGAGATCGGTCTGTTAAAAGACATTGCGAAAAGCGAGGATGCTTTCAAAAAGTTGCAGAAAGAAGGATATATCAGGTACGAAGATTTAAAGTTAGAAACAAAAGATGGTAAATCTGTGGATGTGGAGTTTATAAGCAATGTTTATGACGTTGACAAAAAGAAAATCATTCAGTGTAACATCCGGGAAATTAGTAAGCGCAAGGCAGTGGAAGAAATATCGGAGCAGTACAAAGAACAGCTTGAGGAATTAGTAAAGCAACGCACGAGCGAATTGGAGGAGTCCAATAGAAAATTACTACAGGAACTCACTGAGCGTAAGCAGGCAGAGGAGGAACTGAGGCTGAGGGTGGAGATGCTGGATCAGGCCAGTGACGGGATTATGCTGCGTGATTTCGATGGAAATTTATTGTATGCCAATGAGACAGCCTTGAAGGATAGAGGATACAGCCGGGAAGAATTCTTCAAGCTAAATGCCAGGGACCTGGTAGTTATTGAGCCTGATGCTGGAAAAATTGAGGAATGGTGGCAGGAGATTTTGGAGCAAGGGTACCGTCATACTGAATATAATGTTCAATGTAAAGATGGTTCAGTGGTGCCGATGGATGTGATGGCTACAAAGATTAAGTCAGGAGATAAAGAATATATACTCAGCATTACCAGAAACATTACCGAGCAGAAGCATATGGAAGTAGAGAGAAAGGAATTGGAGCGTAAGGCACAGGTAGCCAGCCGCCTGGCATCGGTAGGAGAGATGGCATCCGGCATAGCCCACGAGATAAACAACCCGTTGACCGGAGTGGTGGGCTTTGCCCAGTTGCTGGCTGAAAGAGAGGACCTGCCTGAGGATGTCAGGGAAGAACTGAAGATAATTCATGAGGGAGGCGAGAGGGTGGCCAAAATAATTAAGGGCTTGCTCTCCTTTGCACGACAGAGCAAACCGAAAAGGGAATATATCAGTATCAACGAAGTTGTAGAGGAGGTTATAAAACTAAGGCAGTATGAGCTCAAGACCAGCAATATAGAGGTAATCAATCGGTTTGACCCTGAACTGCCGTGGACCATGGCCGATTCGGGTCAGTTACAGCAGATATTCATAAACCTGGTGGTAAACGCAGAGCAGGAAATGAGCAGGGCACATGGCAAAGGCAGGCTTGAGATAAAGACAGAGCTTGCCGGTGACATGATACACATATCATTCAAGGATGATGGCCCCGGGATAGCAAAGGAGCATATAGAGAGGATATTCGACCCGTTTTTCACCACCAAGGAAGTTGGCAAGGGGACTGGATTAGGGCTGAGCCTGTCGCATGGAATTATCGCAGAGCATGGTGGACGACTCTATGCAGAGAGTGAGCCGGGAAAGGGTGCTACCTTCGTGGTGGAGCTGCCGGTGCTGGCTGAGGAGGCAGACGTTGAGGAAACAAAGGCTGCAAATGAAACCGGGAAAGTGATAAAAGGGAGAATACTGGTGGTGGATGACGAGGAGGTGGTAAGACAGTACCTGAACAGTGTACTGACTAAGATGGGACACACTGTAGATCTGGCGACGGATGGAGAAAAGGCGTTGGAGCTGGTGAAATCCACCGGCTACAATCTCATTTTGTCCGACATGAAGATGCCGGGGATGGATGGCAAGGAGTTTTACCGGAAGGTAGAGGAGATAAATCCGCCGCTTACTGGAAGGCTGGTGTTCATCACCGGTGATGTTATGGGAGAGGACACTCGTGATTTTATCCGAAAAACGGGGGCACCGTATATAACCAAGCCTTTTAATGCTGAACAATTACATGGGCTGGTGAACGATATAATCGGTGGTTCGATGAAGTAGAAAATACAGCGAGGTAAAAGAGTAGCTCATTTACTGACAGAAAAGAATGAGGGCTCCACTTGTAAAGCAACATGAACTACTGTTTAGTCTGTAATTACGTTTAATCATTAACGTTTTAAGTATTGTTAACTATTTATGCCTTTGTATACTACAGTCCTTAATAACTCTTTGTAAAAATTTGCCGACATTTTGCCAACAAACTGTTTGGCAGGTAGTGGTAC
>Ga0272441_10007484_pt1 | contig 17734 bp, 18 predicted proteins | sample SSMProp6N_FD_193582 | JGI IMG/M metagenome (GOLD analysis project Ga0272441, IMG submission 193582) | Marine sediment archaeal communities from Little Sippewissett salt marsh, Falmouth, MA, United States - SSM-Prop-6N | ecosystem: Environmental > Aquatic > Marine > Wetlands > Sediment ... | reverse complement strand
AACGTCGCAACGGCGGAGGGCGCGAAAGCTCTTGCTGATGCGGGCGCCGACGCGATCAAGGTGGGGATCGGACCAGGGGCCATCTGCACGACGCGCGTGGTGGCGGGAGCCGGCGTCCCGCAGATTACAGCGGTGATCGAATGTGCCGCCGCCACCGATGTCCCGATCATCGCCGATGGCGGGATCCGGTACAGCGGAGACATCGTCAAGGCCCTGGCCGCCGGGGCGCACAGCGTGATGCTGGGCTCGCTTCTGGCGGGGCTGGACGAGTCACCGGGACAGCTTGTGTTGTGGAAAGGCCGGCGGTTCAAGGAATATCGTGGGATGGGGTCCATCGCGGCCATGGTTCGGGGCAGCGCGGAGCGCTACAGCCAGGCGACGGATCAACCGACGAAAATGGTACCCGAGGGTGTCGAGGCCCGGGTGCCCTTCCGCGGCCGGCTGAGCGAGTACATCCACCAGCTCATCGGAGGTCTGCAACAGGGCATGGGCTACTGCGGATCGCAGAACACGGACGAGCTTCGCAAGGAAGCTCGTTTCGTGCAGGTGACGAGTGCTGGCGTGACGGAGTCGCATCCGCACGATGTGACGATCACGAAGGAACCGAGCAATTACGCCATCGACTACATGACGGATGAGTGATCTGATGACAACGCACACACAACTTCGCGTTCTTCTGTGGCCGGGCCTGTGTGCCGGCCTGGTACTGGCGCTCTGCGTTGGCTGCGCACACACGCCGAACCACTATCGCGAGGAGGGCCCCTCGGCAACGGCCGAGTGGGACTCCCCCACTACCACCGACGTCAAGACCCGGTTCGAACCGTCGCCCCGGCGACAGCGCGGCTGGGAGCCGACGACCGTAGCAGCCGAGAGCGGTGCGATCGTTCACTGGCCGCTCTACTTCGAGGATCCGTTCGAGGACAAGGGGCACGGCCGGACGGACGCCACACATCCGCACAATGTCTATCGCCTGGGATGGGAAGACTATTTCGCGATCCTGTATAGCGAGGCTCGTTTCACGGCCAACTGGCTCTTCCTGCCCGTGAGTGCCGTGGTGACGCCGCCGTGGACGCCCATGGAAAGTGATGGCGTTCTGAGCCGGCAGGCGCTGGGTTACGATCACGACGCGGCCCGGCTTGGCCACGCGGAGACGGAGCCAGCCGTTCCCACAGACGAGCCGGAAGAAGAGACACCGGCGGCGGAATCCTAGCTCAGTTTCGAGACGGTTGGCCGGTTGACCCGGGCTCACCCGCTGTCGCATCCCGCGCGTCTCGCAGGACGAACGATTATCAACTGTCGGCGGGGGCTGTCTGATCGGGCGGTGTGTCAGCGTCTTTCGGTGGCGGGGGTTCTGACTCCTCCCGCGCCGCGGCCGGGACATCCGCCGGCCTGCCTCCCAGCGCTTCCATGGGGAAATCGACGCGCGCATAGCCCTTCGTCTTGGCGAAATCGATGACGGCGTCGCGCAGCGTTTGCGGAGCATCGACGTGCGGAATGAGCATCGCGTAGGTGCGTTCGCCGGCCTGGTCTGTCGCAATCGTGGCGACCCCCACCAGGCGCGAGCCGCAGAACGCCCCCTTGAGCTGGCAGGCGCCCCGCTCCTGGTGCTCGATCAGGTCGAGGGTGAACATTGGTGCCGAGACGGCGGACTCGTCAAGGGGAACGCGTGGGTCCGGGCCGCGGCTGTATTGCAGCAGGGCCACCATCGCAGGCCACTCGGCACGGCTGAGGTCTCGTGTGACGATCTCGCCAGCAGAATCAGCTTGCGGACTCTCGGCGGCACCGGGCGTGGTCCGCAGCATGGTGAGCCGGTCGTACGGCTTCCAGACGGCGCGTCGTAGCGGTGTGAAGCCGAACTTGCGATAGAAGCCCTCGTCGAATTCGGCGGTCGTGCCCAGAAAAAGCCATCTCCCACCGGTCATACTGAACCACGACACGGCGGTTTCGACGAGCTTCCTGGCCGCACCGCGGCGGCGGTGTTCCTCGCGTGTGTACCCGTGCGTGAGCAAACCGACATCGCCGAACTTGTTGATGGCCACGCTGGCGAGAATGCGATTGCCGGAGAGCATGACGGCGTAGGCGTCCTGGGCGCCAGGCACGCCGTCGACGAGTCGGCGTTTCAGATCGAGTAACCAGGGCGTCCCCTCGTGCCGGAGCAGGTCCTCAAACGCGGGCCAGCGAGCCGGCGCTGGAGGGATGATCAAGATTGGCTTCATCGCGGTGCCTGTTGACAGACTTGAGATGCCGAGCCGCGTTCCACGAAGATAGGTATGCTACACGTCCGGCATACGTTGTCCAGCCCGTCCGAGCAGAGCACCGTGCACGCGTGCTCCCCCCCGCACAGCCGCGCTCCCGCTTATCACGCCGGCTGAAAGCGCACAGGAGCGGTAATCTCGCTGTCGTCCAAAACGTGCCAGAAGCGAAGATCATCGGATTGCAGATCGAGCGTCGCAACCGTGTACGTCCCCGCGCGGTGCAGCGCGCCCGGGTTGATGATGCGTACCGGACCCAGCCGGTGGTCGCTGGCCACGTGCGTGTGCCCGTGGAAGACGTAGTCACACGGCCCGAAACCATCGGGCAGCGCTCCGGTCTCGGCGACTTCTTCTACGAGCTCCTCGAACGCCGGCTCGTGGCCGTGGAAGACGGCCACCGCGCAGCCGTTCAATCGAATCCGCAAGGGGACATCGCGCGCCAACGTCAGGCCGAGGGACTCGGCGTAGCGTTCGAGAGCCGCATCCGGCAAATCCGTGTTGCCGGGGACGACCCAGCCGGGCATCCCGATCAATTCGCCGAGCACAGCGTGGCCGCCGATGTCACCGCAGTGCACGAGGGCCTGCGCACCGAGATGTTGGAGGAGCCGGAGCGCCTTCGCCGTACGCAATTGCTGGCCATGCGTATCTGAGAGAATGCCGAGGATCACCTCGATTCACCTTCCCGAGGAAAGACAGCCCCGAACAGCTTCAACCGCGCAGATTAGCGAGGAACGACTCCATGGTCTCGTGTCGCTGCATGTTCTCGAGGAGTGTCGTGATCTGCTTCGTCAGGGGCAGATCGTCCAACTGCCGGCGCAGCATGTGGGTTTTGGCCAGCACGTCGGGCTCCAACAGTTTCTCCTCCTTCCGCGTGCCGGACTGCCGCAGGTCCATGGCCGGCCAGATCCGCAGATTGGCCAGCTCGCGGTCGAGCACAAGCTCCATGTTACCCGTGCCCTTGAACTCCTGGAAGATGAAGTCATCAGCCCGACTGCCGGTGTCGATGAGCGCCGTTGCGATGATCGTCAGCGACCCGCCGCCCTCGACGCTACGGGCAGCGCCGAAGATCTGCTTCGGCTCCTGGAGGGCCCGGATATCGAGACCGCCGGTCATCGTCCGCCCGCTACTGCCGACGCAGGTGTTGAAAGCCCGGGCCAAGCGTGTGATCGAGTCGAGCAGCACGACGATGTGGCGGCCGAGCTCGACCATGCGGCGGGCCCGCTCGATGACCAGCTTGGCCACACGCACGTGCGACGTGGCGTCCTGGTCATTGCTGGACGCGATGACCTCGCCGTGTACGTTGCGGCGCATCTCGGTGACCTCTTCAGGCCGCTCATCGACGAGCAGGACCACCATGTAAACGTCGGGGTGGTTGCTCGCGATCCCGTGCGCCATCTGCTGGAGCAGGACCGTTTTGCCGGTCCGTGGGGGCGCCACGATCAGGCCGCGCTGCCCCTGCCCGATCGGTGTGAAGAGATCCACAATCCGCATCGTCAACGGGCCACCCGGGGTGTCAAACCGCAGCGGCCGCTCGGGATCGATGGCCGTTGTGTCGGCCAAGGGTGTCGGCGGCAGCCAGTCACTGGCCGCGATGCCGTCGATCTCATCGATCCGCCCGAGCTTGAACCGCCGGTTTCCCTTGTTCTCGACCGGCATCATCGGCCCAGACAGCAATTCTCCGCCGCGCAGGCTGAAACGTCGCACGGCTTCGGGCGACACGTAGGGGTCATCCGGGTTTCGCGCGAGATGGCGTTTCTGGGACCGGAGCTGACCCGCCCCTTGCGACGTCATCTCGAGCACGCCGGTGACATCTGTGGGCTCGGCGTTGGCCGGCGGGCGAGGACGCCGCGCTCCCGATTGTGATCCCTGTCGTCGCCTTGATCTGTTACGTTTGCTGCTTGGCATCCACGGCCCAATCAAATCAGAGGTTAACAATCATGGAGGCGCATGCGCCATTAACGGCGGTACTCAACCGCCAACAGGCCGCCTCCGTCAGAATCGAACAACGAATGCGACTCACCCCGTGAGCGTGAATCGGACGCACGTACCCCCCGGGCTTGGTCTGCGTGGCATCCAACCACCGGGAATCAGTTTACCTTCCACCCCCGCTGGGGACAATAGGCGCGTCGGGCCCCCGCGGCAACTCCGCCGCGATAGGATTTGATAACGTCCCGATTCCGTCGATCTCCACATCGACTCGGTCGCCAGCCTTCAGGAAGACGGGCGGCTGACGAGCCATCCCCACGCCCTCGGGCGTCCCCGTCAGGATGACCGTTCCCGGCTGCAGCGTGAACTGATGCGACAGGTAGCTGATCAACGCGCGGCACGGGAAAACCAGCGATTCTGTGCTGGCATCCTGCATCACCTGCCCATTCAGCCGGCTCCGAATCCTACAATTGCCGGGATCCAGCTCGTCGCGTGTCACCAACCACGGCCCTAGCGGGCAGAACGTGTCGAAGCTCTTCGCTCGTGCCCACTGCTTGTCCTCTCGCTGGCAATCGCGAGCCGTGATGTCGTTCGCGCACGTGAAACCCAGGATGTGGTCAAACGCGGTGGATTCGGGGACCCGGAATGCCCGGCGACCGATCACGATCGCCAGCTCTGCTTCGAAATCCACCTCGCGTGGCGCACTCGCCGGGAGGACGATCGGTGAACCGTGACCCGTCAGCGACGTCGTCGCCTTCTGAAAAACCAGTGGCTTGGACGGCAATCGGGCGCCCGTCTCCTCCACGTGCCCCCGGTAGTTGCGGCCGATGGCGAAGATATTGGGTGGTTCGACCGGTGGAAGAAAACCGTGCACGGCGACCGGCTGCCCAGCAAACGCCAGCTCGCCGAAAAGCTCGCCCACCAGCGGTTCAGCCGTTTGTTCGTCGCTCAACCGCCCCACCAGCCGGCGGCCATCGTCGGTGACGAATCGGACCAGTCTCATGGTTGGAAGGGCCTCCGCCGCTCGGTTCCCCGATCACGCTAGGACCGCTGACCTGCATATACGGCCGGGAACGATGGGCCGCACGATCCACGATGCGTTTGCTAATAGAAGAGGGTGACAATCAAGTGCGGGTCGGTGTGCTTGCCCTCGATCGTGCCGATGGCCGAGGTGGCGAACTTGATCTCGATGTTCTCATCCTGATCGACCCACTCGTTGACCTGATCATTGAGATGCACCATGGCCGCATCGGTCAGCTTCGCGTGAAACGTGCGGCACCGCGTGGCGTTTTGCGAGCCCTTGAGCAAAGGCCTCGCCAGCGCCTGCATGGCCAAGCCGGCCGCGCTCTCGCCCATCCCCCCGGGACCGGCACCGAACTGCCGGATCGAAGTACTGTCGCGCTCGTCGCGGAGTACCGGTTCAACCTCATCGGCTTCGATCAGCGCGATCGGCTCGGGCTCCGCGTTATCGGCCGCCTGCCTCGCATCCACGCAATGCCGGCACAGCAGTTCGCCGTCCACTTCTTCGGCCAAGCCGTTTTCAAGGTGCTCTGGGTAAATGGTCGCCCCGCACTCGCTGCACGATTGCAGCTGTTCTTCCTCGTCGGGCATCCCGGCCTCTCCTTATGCCAAGTCCACGGCGTCAGGTCGACTGATGGCCTGTCCGACCACGCCACGTCGTGAAGGGGCGCGCTCGCGAGTCGAGCTGTTGTGCGTGCCGAGCGCGTACGTCACCAGTCGTAGGAACATCCTTAGTTTCCAGACGATCCAGACATGCTGTCCCCCGCGATACTACAGGCTGGCAGCCCGCGGCGCCAAGCGAAACCGGCGTCACACCGGGCCAACAAGGACATTTGGCAGGCTCCAGGCAGCCAGCGGCGAAGCTTTGTGGTAGGATTGGGGCGGTCCCCGCGGGCCGCACGGGTCCTGGAGAGCGAGAGACAGTGCCACGGAGAACACGGATGTTGAACCACAAGCACTTGGCGACGTGGAGTGAGGTCCTAGCGGGAGTCTGCGCCTTGGCCCTGATCGCAGGATGCCCCACGTTCACCCAAACCACCAACCCGTTGCAGGAGTTGATCACGCTCGTGACCGGCGACGAGGTCGACCCGGAAGACATTGAGCGCTCGCTGAACAATCATGCTCCCGAAGCCACGGCCGGCGATGACCAGAGCGTCTCAGCCGGCAGCACCATCCTTCTCGATGGGACCGGCTCCAGCGATTCGGATGGTGATCGGCTCTCGTATTCGTGGGAGCTGGTCAGCGGCGACATCGACATCGTCTTCACGCCGAACCAGATATCCTCCATCGTCGAAAGCGAAACACCCGCCGACATCGAGGAACAAACAACGGTGACGATCCGCCTGACCGTCAGCGACGGGTCAGCGTATGACACGGATGAAATCCGGGTCACGATCGTTCCCGCGGAATAGCCCGCTGATCGTCGACCACTTTTCGACGGTGTGCCTCTGACGTAAGATGGCGCGCTGCGGAGGCAGGCAGCCCCGTGTGGTGGGGGCCGCCGGGGCAAACCCAGTTGGAGGCTTACGGCCGTGCATCGTTTCCTTTGTTACCCAACCGAGGATCGGAACCTCCCCCCCGATCTGCACGGTGCGTACCTTGTCGGAAATGATGGTGTCCCGGTGCGGGCCGATATCCGCTGGGAGAAAAAGGAAATTCGCTGCACACCCCGGATCCAGGATCCCGTTGGGCTGTCGTTGCTGTGGCCGGTCAAGGGCTTCGGGACCATCCAGCTGCAAACCACCCGCTTGCCCGCGCGGGAGAAGCCCTACCACCTCCATCTCGAACTGGCGCGTCACCAACTGATGCGACTGACCGTCAAGCGCGAGGAATGGGGGCTGATCGACTACCCGGGCATGGACAACGTAGCGACGCAGATCGACCGGGCCCGCGACGCCTTCATCCAGGCTCTGCAACACGCGGATGAACCGGCCGAGGCGGCCCGCAGCGCCGACGAATCCCTGGCCTGCGGATTGTGGGCGGCCGAAGAAATGTCGCGCTTTCACGCGAGCGTGTTTCTCGGCCGACGGTATCACAACGGTGGTTTCGCGCGGCCGTTCCTCGGTGTCGCCGTGCCCGCCGGCATGGATGGTCCGGCGGCGGTCGAGTGTGTGGCCGAGGCGTTTGATTTCGCGTACATCCCGTTTGTGTGGCGCCGTATTCAGCCCACCGAACAGGAGCCGACCTACGACAGCGTCGATGCTTCGATCAAAGCGTGCACGGCGGCCAAGCTGAGCATCCGCGGTGGCCCGCTGTTGACGTTCGGCGTCCGATCGGTGCCGGACTGGATGTACATCTGGGAAAACGACTTCGAGTCGATTTACGAGGCGGCGCGCGACTACGTCGAGCGAACGGTCAAGCGCTATGCCAGCCAGGTCTCGTCGTGGATCGTCGCCAGCGGGCTGCAAGCCGACAACGTCTTCGCCTTCACGTTCGAGCAGACGATGGAGTTGACGAGGATGGCCACGTCGGTGACGAAAAAGATCGCGCCGCGCAGCCAGGTGCTCATCGACGTTAGCCAGCCCTGGGGTGAGTACTACGCACGCAATCAGCAGACCGTTCCGCCACTGCTCTATGCGGATATGGCCGTCCAAAGCGGGATCAGTTTCGACGGGTTCGGCCTGCAATTCCTGTTCGGCATCGGGAGCGAGGGCTACCACCTGCGCGACCCTTTCCAGGTCAGCGTGCTCATCGACAAGCTGGCCAACCTCGGGAAGGTGTTGCACATAACGGCGATGAGCGCGCCATCCGGGGCCGACGGCGACCCCGCGCCCGGCGGGCAATGGCATGAACCGTGGTCGGACGGCGTCCAGGCCGATTGGCTGACCACGCTGAGCGAAATCGCCCTGTCCAAGCCGTATGTGGAGACGGTCTGTCTGCAACAGCTCGCCGACGGGTCCGACCATGTCATCGCCAAGGGTGGTCTGCTCCGCGACGACCTCAGCGCCAAGCCGGCTCTGGCACGTCTGATCGACATGCGGAAACGGCTCGTGGCCGGGCCGGCAAAATGAACCCCGCCGACGGATCGTTCCAACCCACTCAGCAGCCCCTTCCTCTTGCGCGAGCATCCCTGGGAATCGCGGTCAGCCTGACCCTTGTGCACGTGGCCTGCCTCGCGTGGGCCCAACAGCCGCGAGAGGCCGCACCCATCGAGCCCGGCGTGCTGCAACTCCGCCTCGACCCCAACAGAGCGACGATCGCGGAGCTTGAGCTCCTGCCGAGGATCGGTCCCCGGCTGGCTCGCAACATCGTGGGGTACCGCGACGCCGCGTCGACGTCGCCAGCGTTCGCTTGCCCTGCGGATCTCCAGCGCGTGCCGAAGATAGGGCCCCTGACCGCCGAGGCCTTGCGACCTTTCCTGCGTTTCCCACGAGTGTGTGACGTGAACCCCGCCCAGCGGTGAATGCCATGAGCGATCGACCCATCCCTGTCGTCTTCCATCCGATTTTCAAACCCAAGCCCTGGGGCGGACGCCGGCTCGCCACGCTGTTCGACAAGCCGCTTCCGGGCCACGACCCCATCGGCGAAAGCTGGGAGCTGGTCAGCCTGCCCGGCCACGAATCTCACGTACGCGGCGGCCCGCTGGCGGAACAGACGCTAGGTGAGCTCGTAGACCAGTGGGGAGAGGACCTTCTGGGTTCCGCACAGCTCGCCGACGGGCGTTTCCCGCTACTGATCAAGTTCCTGGACGCCTGCGAGCACCTGAGCGTCCAGGTGCACCCCAAGCCCGCGGCAGGCGACACGACGTGGCAGCCCGGCATCAAGCATGAAGCCTGGTACGTGCTGCATGCCGAGCCGGACGCGAAGCTGTTTATCGGTCTCAAAGAGGGGGTACAGCCCGAGGACGTGGCCCGCGTAGCGAACACGCCGGCGATGGTCGACCTGCTCCACGAGTGGGCCGGCGAGCCCGGCCAGTGCTACTACCTCCCCAGCGGCACGCTGCACGCCCTGGGAGCCGGCCTGGTCGTCGCCGAGGTCCAGACTCCTTCGGACGTGACGTATCGGGCGTACGACTGGAACCGGGTCGGCCTGGACGGGAAGCCACGCGACCTGCACATCGATCAATCGCTGGCGAACATCCGCTACGACGTCACCGATGACATGATCGTCCAGCCGGCCGGGGAGGTTGTCGGGCCGGCGGGGTCGGCGACGCGGGTAGCGAGCTGTGAGCGGTTCGCCATGGACGTGCACCAGGGACCCACAGGACTCGATGCGTCTCTTCCGGCCGGGCAGATGCGCGTCTGGATGGTCCTCTCGGGAGCTGGCCGGCTCACCACGGGCGACGCCATCCTGCGTTTCGGTGGCGGCGATGTTGTCCTCATCCCGGCGGCCAGCGATGACACACACGTCAAGCTGGATGCAACCTGCAAGTGGATGGAAACCACGATTCCGGCGCCGGACGCGTAGTTCAGGCCGTCAGGTCACGCGCCGCGGCGCCCGGCCCCCTACCGCCGCCGACGAAGCTCCCGGTCCACATCCCGCTGCTGCTGACGTTTCTGGAGCGTGGAGCGTTTATCGGCGTGGGTTTTTCCGCGTACGAGCGCGAGCGTCACTTTGACGAGACCCCGTTCGTTGAAGTGCATGGAGACGGGCACGACGGTGAGGCCGCGCTGGGCGACTTTGGCCTCCCACTTGCGTAGTTCGCGTCGATGGAGGAGGAGCTTGCGTTCTCTGGTGGGCTTATGTTGTGCGTAACCCGCCATTGGGTAAGGAGATATGTTGCATCCGACGAGGAACAGCTCCCCCCCGCGGAGAAACGCGTAGGCTTCTTCGAGCGAGGCCTTGCCAGCGCGTAAGCTCTTCACCTCACTGCCGGTTAGGGCGATGCCCGCTTCGAGCGTCTCGATAACCTCGAAGTTATACCGGACCTTTTTGTTTACTATTCTGGGGGATGCTGGTGGACCTTTGGCCATACTGACGCTAAATTGTAGCGAGCAGGGCGTTTGTTGCAACTCCCGGCCATAGAGCCGGTACAAGGCGGTGTAACGTGGACAAGGTCAAGCCTCCCGCCGCGGTGAACGCGATGTCCCGCATCGAGGAAAGACGGCTGGTGGGCCGGGCCAAGCGCGGGAGCGCGGACGCGTTCCGGAAGTTGGTGGAGCAGTACCAGGAACGGCTGTTCGCGTTTGTTTGGCGCCTGATCCGACACCACCAAGAGGCAGAAGACATAACGCAGGCAGCGTTCGTGAAGGCGTACGAGGCGCTGGACAGCTATTCGGAGCGCTACGCCTTCAGCACGTGGCTGTTCACGATCGGTTATCGGTTGTGCCTCAACCACTTGCGAAAGCGGAAGGCCTACGTCGGCGACGTGGACTTCTCGCGAATCAGCAATCGCGACGAGCCTGAGGTTTCGCAGAGCATCGCGAACACCGAAGAGGCCCGTCGGATGCGAGAGACGATCTGGGCTGCCGTGAACGAGTTGAAAATGCCGCAGAAATCGGCGGTGTTGTTGTTCTATCGTGAAGGCAAGAGCTGTGAGGAGATTGGCCGGATCCTCGAGATGCCGGCGGTGACGGTGAAGAGTCACCTGCATCGTGCGCGAGCCAAGCTACGCGAGTCGCTCAGCGTCGGGTTGATGGATGACTGGACGTCGCTCCGGTTCGACAATGACTCGCAAACTGCCTGAGTAGGACGCCATGAACTGTTCGGAATGCGAACAACTCTTCGACGCATATCTCGACGGGCAACTCGCCGGGTCGTTGCGGTTGGAGTTTGATGCTCACCGGCTACGGTGCCAGCATTGCCAGCAGTCGTTGGCGATGCTGGAATCGCTGGGGCACGTGATCGGTTCCGGCCAGGACGTTCCGGATCTGTCTGGCGACTTCGCCGATCGCGTCATGGAGAGAATCGACCCGCCGCGCCTGACGCTGGTTCGCCGACCACGGTTGCTCGTGGTGGCGTCCGCGGTGGCAGCTGGTTTGGCGCTGGCCATTTTCTGGCAACCCCAGGCTACCCACAACGATCGCGTCGCCACTTCCGAGACGCGTGAACGCGTGGCGATCGTCGACAACAGCTACGTTGACAGCCCGCAGTACCAGGTCAACTATCACAAGTTTCTCGAGGCCGCGGGCGATTATGTCTGGGAGGTGCACAACGCCGGCAGCAATCTCAAGTTGGATTTCACGAATCTCATGCGCTACCTCGATCTCAGCGCACCGGCGGATGTGGCTCGTGACTCGGGGAAGATGGCGGGATGCAACGCGTGGGAGTGGTTCTGGGGTGAAGCCCTGCCGAGCGATGAGGAAGAGTCCGAACCGAGCCAGACAACCGAAGAACTGCACTGGATCTAGCCGGGTGTGTTCACCCGCCTTCACGTGAGTGTATCCCCGCACGACGGTCGCTGGATCATCATTGATGGCACACGTATTGACGGTTGTGAGCGCCCTGCTGTGCGTTCTGGGCACGGCGCGCGCCGATGAAACACTCGCCCGGAACGTCCCGGGCGATGTCGGCCTGTTCGTCGAGGCGCGCCAGGCCGATGACCTCCTGATCCCGCTCACCGAACCACGCCTGTGGCTGACCCTCGCCGAACTGGCCGGACAACCCGGCCACCTCCAGGAAACCGCGCAATGGAGTCGGCGTATCGAGCAGACCATCGGGATGAAACCCACGGACGCGATCCACACACTCTTCTCGCAGCGCGTGGCGTTCGTCGCCGCGGGCCTGCGCGAGACGCCCGACGCGGTCGTTCTGTGCCGCCCCGATACGGATACGCGTGAATTGGTCCGGCAATGGAACGCCCGTCCCCTCCCGACAGCCCGCCGAACATCCGTATACCGTCTGCCGAACAACATCGGTGTGGCCTTGCACAAGGACTTGCTCATCTTCGGCGACGGGGCCTCGCAGGGGATGTTCGAGGAGGTGCTGGAGCATAACGAAACAACGACGGCCGCGTCGCTGGCGAGCCACGCCGACTTCCGGCGATTGCTCGGGCGTGTCCCGCCCAACCCGGACGGCCTGTTGTTTGCCCGCCTCCAACCGCTGCGTGACGCTTCGGGGACGCCGGTTCGGCAGCCGCTTCCGTCGGCGGCGGCGGCGCTCGGTCTTCCCATCATGCGTGGATCCCGGAATGTGCTGCTGGCGCTGCACCGCGATGAGCACCTGCTGCACTTCAGCGCCGTCGGTGACGCGACACGGTCCGCTCCCCCCCATGACGGCACGCTGGGCCGTCTCGTTGCGAGCCTGCCCGAGCAGACGCTGCTGACCTGGGCCGGACACGTGGACTACAAGCAGTTGAAGCAAGCCGCCAGCACACTCCCGGAACGGAGCGTCTTTCGCATCGCCCTCAACCTGCACGAGCACGCCGGCACCATCGACCAGTTGACGGCGTCTCTGAACTCGATGACGTGCATCGCGATCGGAGCGGTGTTCCCGCAATCGCGCGAGGTTCCGGCCCCGCCCGTGCCGGCGGTGGCGATCCTGATCGATACGCACGGTGCGGCCGCGGCTGAGGCGTGGAGCGGTTTGCTCGACTCAACGCTCGCGATCTACAAACTCCTGGCGTTGAAACTACCGGGTGCTCCGCGCCTACCGGCGCCGGAGCATATTCTGGTGGCCGGTCTTCGTGGGCAGCGGCTCGACCTGAGCGCCACGCTCGGACCAGAGCCGCAGAAGACGGCCCTTGGCGAGTTGGAGTTGAGCTGGGTCCTCGATGGGGAGACGCTGATCATCGCGACGCACACCGATTGGTTGCGTCAGATCATCGCCAGCCGGCAGGAACGGAAAGGCAGCCTGGCGCCCGTCCTGGAGCTGGGCCGCCGTACGCTCTCGTCGAAGCCGGAGACCGTGTTCGTGGCGCAGACGGGTCCCGTCGCCGACCTCGGGAACCTGTGGCTACGCTATTTCGAGCAGACGGCGCCGCACGTCCTGCGCGAGGATTGGTGGCGCACCCGCCAGCCAGGCGGCACGCACATCCGCCTCGGCATCCAGGTCACCGCCGATGCAGAAGCACGACGTCTGCGTGTCCGTTCGATCACGAAGGACTCCCCCGCCGATGGATTCCTGCAAGTCGACGATGTGGTTCTCGGTTGTAACCGGCGTCGATTCGCCACGTCCCAGCCGGTTCTGGAAATCCGGCGCGGGCTCGCGGCCCGCCCGAACGCCCGCTGGATCGACCTGTACATCGAGCGTGATCGCGTTGTGCACTTGCGGCGGATACCGTTGCCGTTTGTCGACCCGGTGGAGATCCTCCAGCGTGTCATCGCCGGTGGGAAGCTCGTGCAGCGGGTAGTGTACTTCGATGACGTGGCTGACGTGACCGGGCCGCGCGGGTACCTGACGCTGGAGATGCGGACCCGAGAAGCCCCCCTCTTCGATTTCCCCCTGCCGGCCAAACCGTCCACGCGAGCAGCGACGGTGGATTAGCCCACGGCCAGCCCCCCCCTGCCGTAGCCGTCCTCACTTCGCCGACACCGCGACGATCAGCGCGTCGGTGCTGCTCAGCTTCCATCCGCCGAGAAGCTGATACTGCCCGGCATTCACGGTCACTGTGACGTTGATCTTGCGAGCCTTCTCCTTGTACACCTCCACCTGCATTTGCATGCGCTTGCCGTCGCGCTTCTTGGGTGTCACCTTGGCGGAATAGCCGGCAATCAGGGTCGCCGTGAAAGACTTCCCAAGATCCGCCGAGCCGCTGGATTTGCGCTCGAGCTTGAACCCGGTGTACTTGAACTGCTTCTTGAGCTTGCCGGCAATTGATTTCAGCTCCGGCGAAATTTCCTTGTTCTTGGTCGTCGCGCGGATAGCCCAGACGTTGATGCTGGCGGAATCGGCCGCAGGGGCCGGCTCCGCGGCGCACAGCGACGCCCCGATGAGACTGACCACCACGATCAGAGACGGATAGTGCCGCAAGGGGATCATGGTTCGTCCTCCAATCTCTCGGCGGGCCGTCGTGCTCTTCGACGCCGGCGCCGCCGTTGATTCCTCAGCTCTCATCCTCCAGCACCCAAATGACCTGGGGGCCGTCTTCGTCGCCGATCGAGACGACAAAGGGAGTCGCGCCACCGTACACCTCGAGTTCGGAGATTTCCACGTTCCTGGCCAGCTTGATGGGCCTGTGAATCTGCCAGGACGCCAGCAGGAGGATGCACGCCGCCACAGCCGTCAGCGGCCGCCACAGCCGAATTACGCGTGCCGGGAGCTTCATCCTGTCGGGCGATTCATACGCTTCGGCGTCGACGGTTTGCCAGACGCGCTCCCACTCGCCACGCGACGGTGCCGTGGCGGAGTCCAGATTCGCCACGTGGGTCGCCAGGGGATCATCGAGCGACGGCGTTCGATCCGCCCAGTCGGCCGCGAGGTGCGGCTCGCTGTTCAGGATGCCCTCCAGGCGAGCCATTTCCTCCGGGCTGAGCGCATCGAGACCCTCCGCGTTCATCACGTTCAAGGCCTTGCTCAGATTGTCCGATCGCTCAGGCATCGCTTCCGTCCAGGCACGCGCCGCGGTATCCGACCGCGGTTCACCAACCTCATTGACGTCGAGCAGCCGAAGAAGATTCTTTAGCGCTCGGTTTCGGGCGAATCTCCGGATGATCGCTGTGTCTCCGCATCCGGCGGCGCCAGGTCCGGCAACATCTGGTGAAGCCGGCGGCGTGCGTGATACAGGCGACTCATCACCGTTCCTATCGGGATATCGAGCACCTCCGCAATCTGGCCATAGGTCATCTCGCCGGTCGCGTACAGGGCGAAGACCGCCCGCTGCTCGGGCGGCAGGGCCTCGATCGCCGCTCGCAGCCGTTCGGCGAGTTCGCGGCTCTCGATCTCATGGCCCGGGGCACTTTCCTTGCCGCCCGCGGGTAGCGGAACCGCGTTTCTGTCCTCGTCGGCGTCGAGCGAGACGGCGTACCGCACACGGCGAGCCCGGATCAGATCCAGGGCACGGTTGGTCACAATCCGCAACAGCCAGGTCTGGAAACCCGACTGGCCATGAAACTGATCCAGCCGCTCGAACGCCCGAATAAACGCGTCCTGTACCACATCCAGGGCATCCTCACGACGTCCCGTCACCCGAAACGCGACCCGGAACGCCACCTCCCGGTAGCGCTCGTACAGTTCGCGCGCCGCGGCCACGTGGCCGGCGGCCGCCTGCTCCAGCAGGCGCACTTCCGCCTTGTTGACGTTCGAGCGATTCACAGTATTCAGCAAAAACCTCAGAAAATCTGTCCTACCACGATAATCGCTCCACGCGAGGATTTCTGCCCGTCCGGCCTGAATAAACCCACCCCACCTCCCGTCCATCGCCGCGGACATCGGTCCTGGAAATGACCGACGCGAGGCTCAGCCAGGAAGGAGAACCATCATGAAACGCCTCCTCGCAATGACCACCGGTTTGTCGTTCATCTTGACCGCAACGGCGCTCGGCGGTGAAGCGATCGCCGTCTCGACGGCCTCCAACGGCGGCAGCGCTTCGGCCAACGCCACCGCTGTCGGCAACAGCGATTCCGTCGCGATCGCGGGAGCCACCCGCGGCGGGCAGGCCATCGCCAACAGCGATGCCCGGGGCCGCCGCAACGGCTACGCCAGTAGCCGCTCGGTCGCGATGGCCGACCACGGCCTGGCGATCAGCAACTCGCTGGCGGATGCGCGCGGGTCGTTCGGCGGTAGTGCTATCGCGGACAGTGAAAGCATCGCGGCCGCAGTCGGCGGCCAGGCCATCAGCAACAGCGAGGCCATCGCGGACGGCACGTTCCGCGGCAATGCCCGCAGCCGATCGACCGCAACGTCGCTGGCGGAGTACGGCACGGCGCTCAGCGACAGCCGGGCCACGAGTCGCGGCATTCGCGGCGGTCGCGCCACCAGCGGCAGCGACTCCCAGGCGGTGACCTTCGGCGGTCGGTCGGTCAGCCGGTCGCGGGTGATGAGCGACGCGCGCTACCACGCGACGGCCTCGGCCAACGGGCTCGGGATTAGCCACAGCGGCGTTCTCCGGCACAGCCGGTCGCGGGTGCACGTGGAGAGCCGGGCGGTCCATCGCGGGCACAGCCAGTCGCGCGGCGTGGTGATCCGAATCCGGAAGCGGTGAGACACACAGGACACGAGGCGGCGGGCCGACGGCCACGCCGCTGGCGCCGCCGCCTCGTCCGAGGTTCGCACGGGACGATGAAAGTGAGACCTGTTTGGCCAAGGCCAAAACTCGGGAGATAGAACCATGAAACGCACGCAGAATACGCTCGCACTCTTCGCCGGCCTGACCCTTCTCAGCTGCACGATGACGGCGTTCGCCAGTGAGGCCGAGACTTCCGCCGGAGCCACCAGCGGCCGCCGTGGACAGTCCGGGACGGCCAACGGCACGGCCCGCTACTCGGGTGATCTGGGCTTTGCCCGCACGGATAGCCGTACCGGCGCGATCAATGCGGCCAGGTCCGTGGCCGTTGGCGTCGACCAGGATGGGCTCTCTCTGTCGGTGAGCACCGCGGTGGCACCGAGACGCGGAACGGCCGTGGCGACGAACTTCAACATGAGCATCGGTACCCGGGGTGACGTTGCTCTCAGCACGGGCTCAGCCCACGCGACCGGCGGCCGGCAACGCGGCGTCAGCGTGGTCGGCAACACGCGCACCACGCGGCACGACGCGGGCGCGACGTCCGTGGCCCAGGGCAAAACGAGCCGTGGCGGCACGACGCGTGTGGCGACGCGCAGTGAACACCACCGGGTACGGCGTGTCACGGTTCAGCGACACACGCGACACATACGCCGGACGATCCGCGTGCGCTAGGTTCCGCTCCGGCGCGAGCCGTGCCCGCGGAAAGCCCGAGGCTGCGGGCACACACCGCCCCACCCGTGTGCGTAGCACGGGTGGGGCCCTTTGTATTCCCCCCCTCTCGACCAGGTTGGCGCCACGCCACGGTTATCCGGGAACGACGATTTCCATTTGAGCAGGTGAACTGCTATAAGATCCGGGCGTACTGGACGTGTTCCGTGACTGACACGCGTAGAATCTGGGGATGTGCGCCGACCGGCGGTGATCGCCGATCATCGACGTTATCGTCACATGCCGGCCAGGGCGGGCCGGTGTATTGGAGGCTGCTGGATGCCGAAAGCGAAGGTCGCGATTCTCAAGACGACTCCGGGTACCGTGCTCCGCGACTATCACGAACTGCTGAATCTGGCCGGTTACCAGGACGTGGTCGCGAAGGATGCGGACACCGCACTGAAGATCAACATCTCGTGGCACTTCTTCTTCCCCGGATCCAGCACGACACCCTGGCAGCTCGACGGCGTGATTCGGGCCATGAAGGCCGACGGGTATGACCCGGACCTGATCCACGGCTGCCACAATCGGACAGTCGTGATCGACGCCCGGCTGGGCGAACGTGAGAACAAGCAGATCAATGTCCTCGAAGCGCACGGTCTGCGAAACGTCCACCTGTACGAGGGTGAAGACTGGATCCGGATCAAGGACGCCGTCGGCGACCTCACCAAGAAATTCCTGTGCCTCAACGAGGTGTACCCGAACGGCTTCATGATCCCGCGGCGTTTCATCGGGGAGAACATCATTCATCTGCCGACGGTCAAGACGCACGTCTTCACGACGACGA